>Ga0302278_10000326_pt1 | contig 62463 bp, 24 predicted proteins | sample III_Bog_N3_2_FD_194543 | JGI IMG/M metagenome (GOLD analysis project Ga0302278, IMG submission 194543) | Peat permafrost microbial communities from Stordalen Mire near Abisko, Sweden - III_Bog_N3_2 | ecosystem: Environmental > Terrestrial > Soil > Wetlands > Peat | place: Sweden: Abisko...
GACGCGGGGCAGGAGATGAGCCACTTCCTGGCCGATGGTCAATTTGAGGATACACTGACGTACCTGCGCTCGATACATCCTGGTCTGGCAGCCGCTGAACCGGAACATCGCGCCTGGCATAACTGCGGAAAGGCCTTTGCCATGGGGTTGATTCGCTATGTGCTCCTCACAGTACGGTTCGATCCGTTGCAAGAGGTGGAAAAACTGCGCAGCTTGAACATCGCGCGCTTGGCTTCCGCGCAGCGGTATTCCGATGCGATTGATCCGCGCGGGACGGCTCGCCCGGCAAGGAAAGAGATTGGATGGAACGGAAACTCGGCGGTTACGCGTGAAGACATTGGAAGCCGGCGTGTGGCAACAGACGATCTTCGGCGACTGGCGGCAGAAGTCATCGGAATTCCCGCTGCCCGAATTGAAGAGGATATCCCGCTGGCCGAGTTCGGCGTGGACTCGCTAGTGGGCTTGAAGTTGCTCGATACCTTCAACAGGCGGTATGGGGTTGTGCTTCCCATGCAGACCCTATTTGACTGCCCGACTCTGATGGCAATGCGGAATCGCATTGAGTCCGAACTCCCGGTCGTCAAACCCGTCGAGGCCGTGCCCCCCGCGATCGGTGCTCAGGAGTTCGGCGGGGTTGCTGCTGCGATGAAGCACGAGCCGGTTGAAACGACTCGCGATCCTTTGACCGCCCATGCGATTGCCATCGTCGGAATGGCTGGACGATTTCCAGGCGCGCGTAATGTGGATGTATTTTGGGAGAACATTCTTGCCGGCAAGAACTCGGTCACTGAGATCCCAACCGGCCGCTGGGATGTGTCGAAGTTCTACGACCCCGATCCCAACCAGCCGGGCCGCAGCTATAGCAAATGGGGCGGATTCCTGGATGGCGTAGACGAATTCGACGCCGGCTTTTTCCGCATTACGCGCGCCGAAGCAGAGGTCATGGATCCGCAGCAAAGGCTGTTTCTGGAGACGTGCTGGGAGGCGCTGGAGCACGCTGGATATGCGGGACCCGCATTGAAGGGGGCCCGTTGCGGTGTGGTGGCCGGCGTCTTCAACAATGACTACCAGATGATGCTCGCCAAGGCCGCCGATGCGCGGAATCGGGGGCACGCAATGCTAGGCAACGCCAACTCCATTCTGGCGGCGCGCGTCTCCTACTTCCTCAATTTGAAAGGACCGGCGCTGAGCATCGACTCGGCCTGCTCGTCGTCGTTGGTGGCGGTGCATCTAGCCTGTCAGAGTCTGCGCAGCGGCGAGGCCGATGTCATGCTTGCTGGCGGGGTTACGCTCTATCTGGATGAGACTCCTTTCCTGATGATGAGCAAGTCGGGAATGCTCTCGCCGACCGGTCGATGCAGGTCCTTCTCGGCGGAGGCGGACGGCATTGCGGTGGGCGAAGCTGTGGGCGTGGTGGTGCTCAAGAGGCTTGAGGAGGCAATCGCGGACCGCGATACGATTCACGGAGTGATCCGCGGCTCCGGCGTCAATCAGGATGGGCAGACCAACGGGATCACCGCGCCAAGCAGTGAATCGCAAAGATCGCTGCTGAGTTCGGTTTACCGCAAATACGGCGTGGATCCGGCAAGCATTGGGTACGTGGAAGGCCACGGAACAGGGACCAAACTCGGCGATCCGGTGGAGATGGCCGCGCTCACAGCGGCGTTCCGCGAACACACCGATCATGCGGGTTTCTGCGCCCTGGGGTCGGTCAAGAGCAATATCGGCCACACATCAGCGGCAGCCGGAGTTACGGGACTGATCAAGACTGCGCTCATGCTCAAGCAAGGGATTATTCCACCATCGCCGGACGCGGAGACACCCAACGCGCTGCTGAAACTTGAGGGCAGTCCATTTTGGATTGCGCGGCGTGCTCAGGCCTGGAACGGCCAGCGGCGCGCAGCCGTTAGCGCATTTGGATTCAGTGGCACCAACTGCCACTTGGTAATGGATGAGGCGCCGCCTCAGCCAACCGGTGGACCAGATTGCGATTCGATCGTCATGCTTTCCGCGGCAACGCAGGATCAACTTCGGGAAGTGGTCCGCAGGCTTCGCGACTGGACAGGCTCGCATTCTTCGCTGCGCGTTTGCGACATTGCTTGGACGCTCGACCAGGGGCGCGCATCGCTTGCCGAGCGCGTGCAGATTCGCGCTGCAAACCTGAAAGACTTGCGCGAAAAGCTGCTGGCGTTCCTGGATGGGCGCACGGCAGAAGGGATTTTTCTTGGTGGCGGCGAGCCGATGCAGTCATCGCCCGCCGATGTCCGCAGGGTTCCGTTGCCGGCCTATCCGTTTGCTCGCGATCGTTACTGGTTCAGGAGCGCGGCTAGTTCGGAACCGGAACCGCAGCTGAGCGTCGCGCCGCGCGAAACTCCAAAGCCAAGGCGGTGGGAGATTGAGCTGCGCGTTGAAGACGAGGTTTCGCTGCGTGAGCACAAGGTCTTCGGGCGTCACTCGCTTCCCACCGATGCCCTGCTCGACATCGTCTACCGCCATGCATCGACAATTCTGGGCCCCGGCCCGCTGAGAATTCGCGACGTGGCATTGTTTACGCCGCTGTTTGCCGCGCCCGGCGAGATGCGACGCCTGGTGGTGGAGGCCACCGGAACAGCTCAAATCCAGATCGCGATGTCGAGTGCCGCTGCGGACGGCAGCCAAGGCCAGCGGCACCTGACGGCCATTGTGGAATCTGAGTTGGAGGCGGCTTCGGCTGCGGCTACGCCGCCTGAGATACAACCGCTTGCCACAACTACCGGTGCGAACATCCTGCGCGGCGGACAGGCGCTGGAGGTCGGCGAGTTCTTCCATTCCATCCGGGAGGTTTCGTTCTGGGAATCGAGAGCGCGCGCCAGGCTCTCGCTTTCCGCGCCGGCCCTGCGCGAGGCGTCGCGATTCGCGCTCCACCCCGCGCTTCTGGACAGCATATTCGGGCTCGCCCACAGCCTGGCCTTGCAGACATCGCCGAATCGGGAACTGGCTTATATCCCCTTCTGCATCGAGGACGTAAAGGTCTTCGCTTCACTGCGCGATACGGAATACCTTGCCGATGTGCGGCTGGTTCACCGGAATGAGCAATACATGCGCTACGATGCGGAACTGATCGATGGGCAGGGCAACGTTGCCGTTGCATTCCGTGGACTTGACCACCGCAAGGTTACACCCGCGATGTTTGGCGTCTCGGTAGCGACTGAGACAGAGGCAGCGCGGCCCAAACTGCGCTTGAAGGGACTGGCGGGGCCTGAGCGCGAGGTAAAGACCGCAGCTTCCGAAACCTTGCCGTCAGAGCCGGTTTTAATTGCTGCCAGACCGCACGTCGAAGCGGCACAGGGTCCGCCGCCTGAGCGGCTGCTGGCGCTGCTGGCGGAGGTCATGTTATGCGAAGCGGCGACCCTCGACCCGCGCAGGAGCCTGGTGGAACAGGGCGTGGATTCGATTCTCGCGCTTGAGTACGTCCAGCGCATCAACCGCGAGTTTGGCCTGCGTTTGCAAGGCACAATCCTGTTTGAACATCCGACGCTGGAGGGCTTGGCGATAGCACTTGCGGGCAGCCTTCCAGTAAAGGCGTCGCCCGCGCCACAGGCTTCTATTGCGGCGAACGCGGAATTCCCAGAGCGAACGGAGTCGATCCGCGATATAGAAGCATCGCTCGAAGCGGTCGCCGACCCAATCGTCACGCCGCGTCCTGGAGCGCCACCTTCGGCCCGCTCCGAGCATCCGCAAGCAGGAGCCGGCGCGATCGCCGTAATTGGCATGGCGGGGCGGTTTCCCGGCGCCAATACGGTTGAAGAACTGTGGAGCCAGCTCGCGGCCAATAGCTACTTGATTCGCGAGGTGCCCGCAGATCATTGGGATTACCGACCCTATTACCAGCCCGGAACGCCCGGCGCAATGTATTGCAACCGCGGCGGATTCCTCGAAGGCGTGGACCAGTTCGATCCGCTCTTCTTCAACATCTCTCCGCGCGAGGCGGAGACCATGGATCCGCAGCTGCGGCTGTTCCTTGAAGTGCTCTGGGAGGCCTTTGAAGACGCGGGATGCGCGGGGCGCATCCGAGGCAGCCGAACCGGGGTTTACCTGGGGAACTGCTACAACGACTATCTCGACCTGATGAAGCAGAATGCGGAACTGGACTTTCAGTTCGCGGGAAGCGGCAACTCGAATTCGATGCTCTCGAATCGCGTTTCATTCTGCTTCGATCTGACCGGCCCGTGCATGACGCTCGATACGGCATGCTCGTCTTCGCTCGTGGCGTTGCACCTGGCGTCACAGGCGCTACAGCGCGGCGAGTGCGAGATGGCGATTGCCGGCGGCGTGAACCTGAATCTGAGCCCCTCGAAGTATCTCAACTTCTGCGCGATCGGGGCATTCTCGCAGAGCGGCGAGATTCGCCCATTTTCGTCGCACGCCGACGGTTATCTTCCTGGTGAAGCGGTGGCAGCCGTATTGCTGAAGCCGCTGAACGCGGCATTACGCGACGGAGACCGCATCCACGGTGTGCTGCGTGGGTCCTCGGTGCGGTGCGCGGGACGCTCAGCCGGACCGACGGTGCCAAATCCGCGGATTGAGACGGAAACGATGGTGGGCGCGTGGCGGGCCTCGGGCGTTGCGCCGGATACGATCACCTATCTTGAAGCGCACGGAACGGGTACGCGTATCGGCGATCCGCTGGAAGTGAATGCCATCAAGCGAGCCTTTGCGGAGTTTACCGGCAAAACCGGATTCTGCTACGTGGGAACCGTGAAGGCCAACATCGGGCACACCGAGGCTGCGGCGGGGCTGGCCGGCGTCATCAAGACTCTGTTGCAGTTCCGGCATCGGACCATCGCGGGGATGCCTGGTTTGCTGCCCTTGAACTCCATGATTGAAGCGGAGGGATCGCCGCTGATATTCGAGCGGGAAACGCGTCCATGGCTGGCGGCGGAGGGAGTGCCGCTGCGCGCGGGAGTCAGCTCCTTCGGCATGGGCGGGACCTACGCGCATGTGGTTCTGGAAGAGTACGTGGAGCGTGCTTTGACGCCCTCTCCGGAAGTGCCGCAGACCATCGTGATTTCGGCGCGCACTCCCGAGGCGCTTCAGGAAAGCGCCCGGAGGTTGGCCGATCACCTCGATCGAAATCCGGAGATTTGTCTGGCCGACGTGGCGCATACGCTCTATTTCGGGCGGGAGAAGATGGAGGAGACTCTGACGATTCGCGCGGCCAGCCTGCGGGATGCGATTCGACAGCTTCAAGACTCCGGCGGACGCAAATCCGCCATGCAGCATGGCGACGAGCCACCCCGCGGCGGGCGCTTGATTGCGCTGCCCTCTTATCCATTCCAACAGGAACGCTATTGGATCGCGGCGCCCAATCCCAAATCGGGTCGGGAGCCTTCGCGATTGAAGCCGGACTGGGCTGCGATCACCGATGGCGAGGGCGCGTCGTTCCACTGCGCCTGGGGAGCCGACGATCCGCTTCTCGATCAGCATCGTGTCCATGGCGAAGCATGTCTTCCGGCGACAGCCAGTCTGCTGCTTGCAATCGAGGCGGCTTCGCTTCTTCAGCCGGATTGCCTCTGGCATATCAAGGACGTGGTCTGGAAATCTCCGATTGGAGCGGGTCAACTTCAACTGCGGATCAACAGACATGACGAAGGTTGGCGTTGGAGCTTGCAGAACACTGAAGGCTTGGAACTGGTCACTGGCGCACTAAAGCCAGGCGACGCTTCGCGACCTGCCAGGCTGGACCCCGAAACTAGGTCCGCTGGCCGGGCCTCGAAGATTGCAGGCGATACGCTGTACGAGTCTTTCAAGCGTGCGGGTATTGAGTATGGCCCTGTGTTTCGTAAATTGCAGTCGCTCTGGGTCGAGGACGATGCGGCATTTGGAGAGTGGCAGGCAAGCCCTGGGACACCAGAGGCGGCGGCGCTGGACTCGGCACTGCAAACCGCGAGCGCCTTGCTCAGATCCAACGAGGGCGTTCCCGTTGTGCCGTGGTCGGTGGGGCGGGTGACCCGCTTCGAGCCCCTGAAGGAGAGTGGATATTGCCTGGTCCGAAAGACGGGCGATAAGCGCTTTCATGCAACGGTGACGGACCGAGCGGGAAACGTATGCATCGAGTTGAACGACTTCGCAGTTCGGCCTGTCCCTGTCGCGCCATGCGTCGGCCTTGGAATATATCAGTGGGCATGGCGGCCGGCCGAAGCTCCGGCGGCGAACTCGCAAAAGCCCCGTCCTCAGGTTCGTTCACTGATCGTGGCCTCAGCGCCGGAGGCTGGATTTGCGGCGGATCTGAATCGCCTACTGCCGAATGCGGTGCTGGCGCATGTCGGTGACTCCCTTGCCGACGCTCTTGGCCACTTCGGTTCTTCGGGCGAAATCTGGTTTGTCGGCGATGCGGAGAATTCAGCCCTCGCCGCCGAGCGGCAAGCAAAGTCGTTTCACCGGCTGGTGCGCACTCTATGCGATTCGGGGCTCGCTCAATCCAGTCTGGCGATTCATGTGGTGGCCGTCGGCCCGTATGGAGCGGGATTGCTGGCGCTTGCCCGGTCAACAGCGAACGAGTTCCCACGCTGGACGCTCCATTCAGTGCTGAGCGATTTGGACTCGCTATCCACAACTGCGCTCCAGACGCTGTTGGCGCAGGCCCCGCTTGTTGCAGGCGAGGAGAGCGCATGGCGCCAAGGGCGACTCTGGACGCGCCATTTGCAAGCAGCGGACCTTTCGGAATTCAATGCCATTCGCACGGGTTCCGGACCGTTGCGCAGCAGCGGCACTTACCTGATTGCCGGAGGCGCGCAGGGGCTGGGTTATGAAACGGCTCAGTGGCTGGCGCGTGAATACCAGGCAAAGCTGATCCTCCTGGGCCGCCGCGCGCTGGCAGGGCCCATTTGGAAGCGGCTGGAGACTTTGGAACGCGCGGGCGGCAAGGCGCTTTATGTTCGCGCGGACCTGTGCGACGCGCCATCGCTCGATCGTGCTCTGGAACTAGGCCGAGCGGAACTGGGTCCAATTGAAGGGGTCATCCACTCGGCCATGCTTCTACAAGATGGTTTGCTGGCCTCAATGGTCGAAAGTGAATTCGCCGAACCGCTCGGACCCAAGATGTCGGGGTTGGAAAATCTTAGAGAAGCTTTGCGCAACGATCCACTAGCCTTTGCGCTGCTATATTCTTCCGTGCAATCTCTGCTGGGCAATGCCGCACAGGGAAGTTATGCATGCGCTTCGGCCTTCGCGGACAGTTATGCCGAGGTTTGGCGGAAGGAAGCTTCTTATCCTGTGAAGACCATCAACTGGAGCTATTGGGGCAGCGTGGGCGCGGTTGCGGTCGAGGAATACCGGCGGCGGATGCACGCTGTAGGCGTGGAGTCAATTGAGCCGGACGATGCGTTTCCGATTGTGCGGCGCCTGCTCGCATCCTCTTCAATCGATCAACTCTGGGCCATCAAGGCAAGCGATCGCTTCCTGCGGCTACTCGGACTTGACCCCGAGACGCGCAAAAAGCCGGCGGCTGTCGACAGGACCCCTTCCCTGCTTGGCCGCAGCCTTGCTCTGCTTAAGGAGGGACGCTAGATGCAAGATCAACTGCAGGAATACTGCGTCTCGCTGCTGCTTGCCGCATTCCGCCGCATGGGCGTCTTTCGCCGGGCCGGGGAGGCTTACGAGATCGAAGCATTATCGAAACGCCTGCACATAATTCCCGAGTATCGTCGCCTGTTTCCCGCGCTCCTGCGTACGCTGGAACGTGCAGGCTGCCTGACGATCGAGGGCACGCGGGTTGCGACCACTTCGAGAGCTGAATCTCTGCTCAGCGATGCTGAGATCGAAGTGCTGTTCCAGCAACCGGTAAAGATGAAGCCCGAGTTTGCCGCACACGCCGAGTGCCTGCGGGTTTGCCTTCAGTCATACCCCGAAACTCTGACCGGAAAGCGCAATCATCTTGAAGTTCTCTTTCCTAACGGTTCCATGTCGAGGATGGAGGCGATATACAAGAGCGACACCGCGGCGGATGCATGCGGCCGGCTGACCGCGGAGCTGATCGGCAGTTATGTGCGGGCGCATCGGGAATCGTCGGCTGGCTCCACGATTCGCATTTTGGAAGCGGGCGCGGGCACGGGCGCCACTTCCGCACTGGTTTTGCCGGTATTGGCATGCTCCGGCGCGGAGGTGGAGTTCTTTTACACGGACTTGTCGCCGGCGTTTCTCGAGCACGGCCGGCGCGCTTATGGCGCTGCTTACCCCTTCGTGCGCCTGGAACTCCTGGATCTTGAAAGGTCTCCTGCGGAACAGGGCTTTTTGCATGGTCATTTCGACCTGATCTTTGCCTGCAATGTATTGCATGCCACGAGAAAGATCGGCGAGACACTCGATCATCTGAAGTGGCTCCTGCGCCCAAAGGGCATTCTTGCGATTACCGAGGTGACGCAGGCGCACGATTTTGCCACGCTCATTTTTGGCCTGACCAGCGGATGGTGGCGCTACCAGGACGAGCAGAACCGCATTCCCGATTCGCCATTGCTGACTGCGGAATCGTGGAGGCGCGTTCTCGCGGAGGCGGGATTTCAGAATTGCGAGGATTTGAGCCCGCCGGCCGGTCAATGGACTGTACTCGCCGCCGAGAGCGATGGACGGGACGCGGAGCAAGAGAAGCAGGCGGATCAACCCTCAGGAGCGACTCAACCTTCACCGGCAATCTCCGCAAGCCGTGAACCGGCCTCTTCAGAAAACGTGCTAGGGGCCATTCGAAGTGCTTTCTCCGATGTGTTGCGGATTCCGCCTTCGCGCATCCGTCCGGATTCTACGTTTGAAAAGTATGGTGTAGATTCGCTTGTGGCGCTCGAGTTGAACAAGCGGCTGGAGCAGGATTTCGGGCCGTTGCCCGCCGCGCTGCTATTTGAATACGATACAGCGGCCAAACTTGCTGTCTATTTGTCCTCGCAGAAACCGGTCTTAAGAACGATGGTCACACCGCCCACAACGGTCAGTGAACCGGCGAAGGATGAGACTCCCGCAATCATCGAGACCGAACGCGCAACTAGACGACAGTCCCGTGCCGTGACGCCCGAAGCGGCCACTGAGCCCATCGCCATCATCGGACTCGCCGGCCGCTATCCTCTGGCAGACACACCCGCAGAATTGTGGAACAACCTGCGCAACGGGAGAAACTGCGTCCGCCCGTTTCCTCGCGAGCGTCTGGCGGATTTGCCCGACTGCGGCGACGGCGCATGGCATGGCGGCTTCCTCGATCGAATCGATGGATTCGATGCGCCCTTCTTCGGTATCGCGCCCGCTGAAGCCGACTACATGGATCCCCAGGAGCGTTTGTGGATTGAAACGGCTTGGCATGCAGTGGAAGATGCGGGCTACACTCCGTCGCGCCTAGAGCGGATGGAAGCGAGTGGGCGGCCGGCGGGGGTATTTGTCGGATGCATGTATTCGCAATACCCGCTGGCGGCCGCCGATCCAGCGGTTGCCGCCCATCTGGCAGCGGGGGGACATTGGTCCATTGCCAACCGCACATCGTATCTTCTCCATCTCCGCGGGCCGAGTATTGCCATCGATACAGCGTGCTCTTCTTCGCTCACTGCCATTCATCTGGCATGCCAGAGCATTCGGCTTGCAGAGTGCGGCGCAGCCATTGCAGGCGGTGTGAATCTGACGATTCACCCAGGGAAATTCGGCGCGCTGCGGACTGCGGGCATCCTGGCTGACGGCGATCAATCGCGAGCATTTGGCCAAGGCGGCGGACTGCTTCCGGGCGAGGGTGTGGGCGCGGTAGTACTCAAGCCTCTTTCGAATGCACTCGCCGATGGCGACTTCATTTACGGAGTTATTCTCGGCTCGTCCGCCAATCACGGAGGGAAGACCAGCGGCTACCGTGTGCCCAGCGCGGAGGCGCAGGGGGAGTTGATTGGGCATGCAGTGCGGCAGGCGGGCATTGATCCCGAATCGCTCACCTATATTGAAGCCGCGGCCAACGGCTCTCCGCTTGGCGATCCGTTGGAAATCTCAGGATTGCGGCGAGGACTTGGCGCGGTTGCGGCGGCGATCGGCAGCGTCAAGTCGAATATCGGACACCTCGAGGCAGCCTCGGGGATCTCTCAGCTCACCAAGGTACTGGGCCAACTTCGCGGCGGGTTGCTGTATCCCACCATCCACGCCGAGCCGCGCAATCCGGAACTTGGCATGGAGCAAACGAACCTGCGCCTTGTGACGCAGCTTCAGCCGTGGGATGCGGCCTCGCCACGTCGCGCGGCAATCAGTTCGTTCGGAGTGGGCGGCGCGAATGCTCACCTGATTGTTGAGGAACACGTACAGTTAAATGCGGCGGTGCCGGCCTCACTGGCCCAATCGCAGCCGGAACTCATTGTCTTGTCAGCGCACTCTGAGCAGCAACTGCGAGCGCAGTGCGAACAACTGCTGGATTGCCTGGCATCTTCCTCGGTGACGCAACGAACGCCGAGGCTCTGCGACATCGCGTTTACCTTGCAGACAGGCCGCGAGGCGCTTCCCGAGAGACTGGCCATTGCCGCAGGCAGTATGGATGAATTGAAATCTGCGCTTCAGGATTTTCTCCATGGCGAACCGGACTCGGTGCTGCGTGGACGTCAGGCGGAGAACGACGATTTTGGGGACGCTTTCGCGGGGGTGGCCGGCAAGCAGTTCTTTGAGAGCTTGTGCGCGGACCGCGATTTCCCGCGCGCAGCTCGACTCTGGGTGCGCGGGGTTGATGTGGATTGGGAACCTTGGCACGCGGGCCGCGCAGTTCATCGAACTCCATTGCCGGGGTATCCCTTCGCGGTGCGGCGTTGCTGGATCGGTCCTTCTACGGCAATGCAGCAGCCTCTGCATCCGCTGGTGCACCGCGACGTCTCACGAGATTCACACATCGCTTTTTCGTCTCGATTCACGGGCGCGGAAGTCTTCTTTGCGCAGCATCGTATTGCGGGCCAAGCTGTAATGCCCGCCGCCGCATTGCTGGAGATGGCCCGGTTCGCCGCGGAGACTGCCGCAGGTGTGCAGGTTACCCAGCTCACCCGGCTGGCGTGGACCAAGCCGCTGCGGGTAGCGTCGGGGCATCTCGCGGAGGTTGAGATCCAACTGCTTCGGACTCCGGCCAATGAGTTCGATTTTCAGATTCTCAGCGGCGGGGAGACAATCGCAAGCGGAACCGCAGGGTTCGGCGATATTTTCCCCAGTTGTGGCGAGCCGCCTGAGATGGTGGACAAATCGCCGTTCGGTCTGGCCGCGCCCTATGCGGATTTCTTGCGAGCCGGTCTGGAACTGGGTACACATTTCCGCTCGATCCAGTCGATGCGCAGAGACGACTCCGGCGTTCATGCAATGCTCACTTTGCGTGAGAGCCATCCAGGCTACGGGTGGCAACCGGGCCTGCTCGATGGCGTTCTTCAGTCGCTGGCGGGCTTTCGCGAGAAAGAGGAATCGCCGGCGCTTGAGGTGCCTTATTGGATCGATCGCATTGAGATCATGGGCACGCTTGAAACCGAAGCCAGGGTGCTTGCAAAGCGCAGTCCCGGATCAGAAAGCAGCTTTGATATCCAGGTTTGGAATGGCGCGGACGAACTGGGAATCCTGCTTTGCGGCGTGGCAACCAGGAGCTTGCAGGTTGCTGAACCTGCGGCAGAAATCAAAGCCGAAACTCTGGAACAAACTTTGGCCCGTCTGGCGGGAGAGATACTAAGGCTTCAAGTTGGCGAGGTTCCGCTGAATCGGCCCTTTCTGGATTTCGGGTTTGACTCGGCCTCACTGGTAACTTTCGCCCGGCGAATCACTGAATCGCTGAGCATTGATTTGAGCCCAGCGGAATTGTTTGCCCGTCCCACCATTAGGAAACTCGCGGTCCAGCTTCAATCCAAAGCGCGGGCGCGCCGAACGCCGCAGCCCGAAGCGCTCGCCGTGTCCAACGGGCGTGTAACGCCGGCCGCGAAGATGGCCGCCGATGAGCCTATCGCCATCATTGGCATGGCAGCTCAGTTTCCCGGTTCCAGAAACATCGGCAGCTTCTGGGAGCATCTGCTGGCCGGCGACGACCTTGTTTCGGAAGTCCCCGCCGATCGCTGGGACTGGCGCCAATTGGGTATGGATACGCCCGCACGTTGGGGTGGATTTCTGGATTGGGTAGACCTTTTCGATCCACTCTTCTTCGGCATTTCGCCCCGCGAAGCGGCCATGATGGACCCCCAGCACCGGCTCTTTCTCGAGACTGTGTGGCACGCCATTGAAGATGCGGGCTACGCGCCTTCGCAACTGGCCGGCACACGGACGGGCTTGTTCGCCGGCGTGGCTACATCGGACTATGCCGACCTGATGCGCAGCAGCGCGCGAGGGGTTGAGAGCCAGATGTCCACTGGCATCGCCCACTCCATTCTGGCAAACCGCATTTCGTATCTGCTCGATCTGCGTGGGCTGAGCCAACCGATCGATACGGCCTGCTCCAGTTCGCTGGTTGCCATTCATCATGCCGTGGAAGCGATTCGCAGAGGAGACTGCGAGTTGGCAATAGCCGGCGGCGTCAATGTGATTCTGAGTCCGGTGCTTGCGATGGGGTTTGGCAAGGCGGGGTTTATGAGCCCATCCGGCCGCTGCAAGGCCTTCGGCGCGGGAGCGGATGGATACGTGCGCGGCGAAGGCGCGGGCGCCATTCTCCTGAAGCCGCTGGCGCGCGCAATCTCGGACGGCGATTCTATCCACGCCGTGATTCGCGCGGCGGTGGTGAATCACGGAGGCCGTTCGGCTTCTTTGACCGCGCCCAACTCACAGGCCCAGACCCAATTGCTCAAGGAGGCTTGGCGACTGGGCGGCGTGGACGCGGCAAGCATCGGCTATATCGAAGCGCATGGGACTGGGACTGCGTTGGGAGACCCCATCGAGGTGCTTGGAATTGCCGATGCTCTGCAAGGAACCGACGGCGCAGCGACCGCGAGGACATTTCCCTGCTGGCTCGGATCGGTCAAAAGCAACTTCGGGCATCTTGAAGCTGCGGCGGGAATAGCCGGTATTATCAAAAGCATTTTGGCTCTAAAGCATGAAATCATTCCGCCAACCTTGCACGCCGAGGCGTTGAATCCGCACCTACCGCTTTCCGGAACCTCGATCCAGATTGCGCGCGGCGCGGTTCCCTGGCCCCACGCTGCTGGGACGCCGCGGCGCGGCGGGGTGAGTTCGTTCGGATTCGGTGGGACAAACGCCCATGTATTGCTCGAAGAAGCACCGTCGCGTTCCTCAAAACCAGTGTGCGGAACAGGCCCCACCCTTGCCATACTTTCGGCGCGTACTTCGGAGCGGTTGCGCACCTGCGCTCGGGAACTTGCCGACTATCTGGAATACACGCCGGCGCTGTCTCTGGAAGACGTCTGTTTTACCTTGTGTAAAGGGCGGGAGTCGATGGAGTCTCGCTGGGCTGCCGAGGTGCAATCCATTGAGGATTTGAAGGCACGCCTTCGGAAGGTCGCCGAATATGGCGCGGAGCAGGAAGCACCGCCCGCCTCCGCACAGGCATGGGCCAACGGCAAGGGAAAGTTGCCGGTGACAACGAGCGGCCGTCGCGTGTCGCTGCCGGGGTATCCATTCGCGCGCGAGTCGCATTGGTTTCTGTCGGCACATGCGGCACAGCGAACAGGCAGAATGGTCCTCCGTTCCGACGAGCCACGGATCGCCCATCACCGCGTGGGTGGACAACTGGTTTGCGCAGGCGCGGTGCTGGTGGACGAGGCCATCCGGCAAGTAGCGCCCGAAGCCGGTATCTGCATGTCCAAGTGGAGTTGGTTGCGGCCAGTTGTGGTTGGCAAGGATCCTGTGATCCTTGCGATTCGCCGCACTGGGAACGCAATCCTGATTGAAACGGAGGATGGCGCAATTTGCGCCCAAGGCGAGCTTGGGAAGGCGGAGTGGGAAGATGGAACCTTTGAGGTTCCTTCGCCAGGCACAGAGATATCCGCGGCGAATCTCTATGAGGTCTTCGCGGCGGAAGGAGTAATTTACGGCGACTGGTTCAGGCGCATCAAAGAACTCCGCGAGATGGGCAACGATTTTTGGGCGCGATTTGAATTGCCTCCTCGTGAACAATCGACTCCGCGGGCCGATCTTCTGGACGCGGCGATGCAGTCGGCCAGCTTCTTGCGCCTTTCGCGTTCCGAGCCTGGACTTCCCCATGGCTTGTTCCGGCTTGAATGGTCTGAACAAATCCAATCGAGCCCGGAAGCTGGCGCACGATCTGGATGGATCCATGCAAGGAATGACGACGGGCGCCTGCGTTTCGAAATAGCCAATGCCAATGGTCATGTCTTCATGCGCCTGCGGGAATTGGTTCTCCGTCCGCCAGCGGAGGAGGAAGCAATCGCATGCTCGACATTGGAATGGCAACTCGATCAGGGCGATCCTTTGGATGCGAACGAATCCGTTATGGGCGATTCGCGATGGGTCGTCACCGGAGCCGAGCGTGATTTTGGAGAAGCTGTTGCCTCCAGTCTCCCGCATGCCGAGTATAGACCGCTCGATGAGTCGCTTATTCCGGGACCACAAGACACGGTTTGTTATATTGCGTCTCTTGGTGCTGGGGCCGACGCTTGCTCCATCGACACCACAGCGGACTTGCTGGAGTTGTTGCAGCGACTGTCCGCGAACGGCGGTGGAGACCGGCCGCTAGCCCTTACGGTTGTAACGCGAAGCGCGCAACAGTTGGAACCACGAGAGGAAATCAGACACGCGCATTCCGGCGTCTCGGGCCTTGCAATCGCCGCTGCACGGGAGTACCCGGTGTGGACGGTGCGAACCATCGACCTTGCCAGCGATGCCCAGCCTGCGGAGCTTGCCTCTGTATTGCGACAGGAAAGTGGGGACGCGTTTGGCCGTCGAATTTCCTATCGTATTGGCCGGCGTTTTGTTCAGCGGCTGGTTTCGCAAGATGCTGCAAAAACAGGCGACGCGTGGCGGCCCCAAGGCGTGTATCTTGTTACTGGCGCATATGGATACATCGGATCTTCGCTGGCGCGGCATCTGGCTCTGGTCTGCAAGGCGCGGCTGATCCTGGTGAGCCGTAGACAACCGGGCGAACGGGAGTTAAACATGATAGGGCAGTTGGAGGAGTTGGGCGCCGAAGTTCTTCCGCTCTCCACCGATTTGCAGGATCCCGCGGCATGTGCAGAAATCATTGATCGGGCATGCGCGCGGTTTGGCCAGATTCACGGAGTGTTCCACGCAGCCATGATCCAGGAAGACCTGATGCTATCCGACATCACAAGAGAGAGTCTTGGCCGTGTGTGTGCCCCAAAGTATCAAGGGACATTGAACCTATGCCAGGCGCTTGGCGGACGCGACCTCGATTTCCTGTGCGTCTTCTCGTCCATTGCGTCGGTTTCCGGTTCGGTGGGCCAAGCCAACTATGTTGCGGCTTCGGCGCTTCAAGACTCTGCGGCGCTCGCGGAAGGGGATCGCCTCGGACTTTCCGTGCGCGTGATCAACTGGGGCTACTGGGAGAACGGTGGCGCCGGTGAGCGTGCGCGGCTGGTGATCGAGCGAATGGGGATCGATCCGATTCTTCCTCGTGAAGGGTTCGCCTGGCTTCGTCATTGGCTGTCCTCGCCCGGGGCGAAGCAGCTGGTAGCAACACGAAAGCCTAAGATGGAAGAAAATGCCGCTCCACGACGCAAGCGGGCAACTTCCGCGGAGGCAGCCGGCACCCGATTGAGCCAGATACTCAGCGAGTTGCTGAGTATCCCCGCCGCCGAGCTTGATCGAGAGACTCCGCTCGAACGCTACGGCGTGGATTCACTCGTGACGCTCGAGTTAAGCAAGTCGCTCGAAGCGGAGTTTGGAAGGGTATCTCCCGCCGATATCTTCGAGCACCGGACGATAAGAGCATTGGCCGAGTTTCTCGCAAAACCGGAGACAGACGAGGTCGACGAGGAGCGGCCTGCGGAGTTGCTCACGTTTGCCGCTGAAGGCAGGCAAAGCAATGCGATTCCGAGCTATTGGGTGCATGGTGCGCCTGGCTATGCCCAGGTATTCCGGCCGCTGGCGCAAGACGCAGCGGTTCCGGTGTATGCATTTCAAGCGCGTGGTATCGACGGGTTGACTCCTCCCTTTACCGACTTCGGCGCAATGGCCGATTACTACTGCGAATGCATGCAACGAACGACTCCCGGTCAGCCCGTAATTCTGGGGGGCTATTCTCTGGGCGGCGTTGTTGCGCTGGAAGTGGCGCGGCGCTGGCGGAACGCGGGCAACCCGGTTGCGCACCTGGTGCTGTTGGATACCTATCCCAATGCGGAGCCGGTGCAGCAATTGTTCTCCAATTTGCGCGACCAGGGCTTCTATCAAATTATGCTGGCAAACATGTTTCTGGCCACGCGAGGTTACGCGCCAGTGCTTCTCACGGAAGAGGACCTGAATGGTGTGCCGGCTGAATCGAGGCTTTCCGCATTGGCTCGCATAGTGAGCAAACGGAACCAGGGCGCCCTGGCGGAGCAGGATGTGTATCGCGCACTGGTCGGAACCAGCGCCGTGAGCAATGCGACAGGCGAGGCATTCCGCCGCTTCTCCGTTGAGCCCTACGACGCTTCTGAGGTGCTGTTCATCCGTGCTGCGCGAGGATTTGTTCTGCCGGAGAATGGGCAGTTTACCGAGATGCTGACCCGCTTCAGAAATTATGACTACATTGCCCCATGGAGGCAGATCATCCGCACTCCCTTGACCGTGGAGACGATCGACAGCGACCACTTCTCTCTGCTTGGACCCGTCCACGCCGAACAGGTTCGGAGCCTGGTTCGAAACATATTGGCTGACAGCACGAAGAGGTCAAGTTGAATCAGATCGCGCACACGAATCCTTCGATTTCTCCCAAGATGGACGATGACCCTTACAACGCCAGTCCAATCCGGGTGCTGGTACGGATCCTGGTTTGGATATGGGCACTTGGCGGGTTCGTTTTGCAAATGGTCCTTGACCGGTTGGCGAAAAAGGGGTCCGCTTCACACGATGCCAACAACCTGCGCCGGACGCTGGAACGGCTCGGTCCCTCGGCAATCAAGATCGGCCAGCAACTGAGCGTCCGCACCGATCTCATTTCCAAGGAGTACAGCGATGCCCTCATGGGCTTGCTGGACGCCGTTCCGCCATTCTCGGCAGCAGTGGCGCGGCAGCAGATTGAACGGGAGCTGGGCCGTACCATCGAAGACGCCTTTCAGTCTTTCGATTTCGAGCCTATCGGGTCGGCGTCGATTGCGTGCGTATACAAAGCTCAGTTGCACACGGGACAGTTTGTTGCGGTCAAAGTCCGCCGGCCAGAAGTTCGAGACGTGCTGGTCTCCGATCTCGCCGCGGTATCCTGGCTTTCGAGCATTTTCGAGTTGCTTGGCCTGGCCGACAGGGGCCGTTCGCGCCCTGTGATCGACGAGTTTCGGCGCATGCTGCTGGATGAGTTGAACTTCCGCATTGAAGCGCGGCAGACAGATCTCTTTCGCTACTACGGAGAGAAGAGAAATCGCTATGTCACCGCCCCGCGCGTCTATCGCGAGTATTCGACCTCGGCCGTTCTGGTTACGGAATTCATCGAAGGCATCTTCCTGCGCCAGATTCTCAGCGCCATTCAAAATGGCGACCAGGCGTTCCTGGATTCGCTGGCGGCACGCGGTTACTCGTTAGCCACCATCAGCCGCCGCTTATTGAACATCTTTTACTGGCAACTTTTCGAGAATGTTTTCTTTCATGCGGATCCGCACCCCTCCAATGTGATTCTTCAGCCGGATAAAATCGTGCTTATCGACTTCGGCGCAACCGGCACCATCACGCAAAAATACCGGCGAGACCTGATGCGCTTTGTCCGCTGCCTCGCGGACGACAACATAGACGGCATGGTGCGCAACATGATCGCCAGCCTTGAACCGCTGCCGCCCCTGAACCTGGAAAACTATACCAACGAGATGTACTATGCCATGCGGGAATACCTGTTCACGGCCCGCAGCGAACACTCCACATGGCAGGAAAAAAGCTCCGGCCGCGCCATGATGGCAATCGCCGAGATATCGCGCAAGTACAAGGTTCCCATGCGCGCGGATGTGTTGCGCTATATGCGCGCAAGCTTTCAGTTCGATTCGATCGTGTATCGCCTTTATCCGGAGGTGGACAGCCGGAAGGAGTTCAAGCGGTACTTCCGCCAGCGTGCCAAGCGTATGGCCAAGGACAACGCCAAGTCCTGGAAGAAGACCCGGCAGATTGGCATCCGGTCGAGCCTGGGCATTGCCATTGGCGAACTGAAGGAGCGGCTTGGCGATGTGGACACTGTGATCTCATTTGTGGCCAAGCACACGACGCAATTGGAGCAATTGTTCCAGCGTCGGGTCACGGCTGTGGTGCGAGTGCTGGGATGGATTCTGGCGGGTATTCGGCTCGCGGGATGCGTTTCACTCGTGTTCGTGCTCTGGACATGGTTCCGGCAGCATCACGCGGCATCTACGTTCTGCCGAGGTATGGACACAATCTTCGGCTTTGCCCTCGGGCCGGAGGCGGCAAGGTTCGTGGACTCGTTCCAGTTGCTCTCGGAGCGGCTGTGGTTCTGGATCATGGCTGGTTTGCTGACTGTACTGTTTACCCTGGAGACGTTGATCAGGAAACTTCTCACACCAACCAGCAAGGTCGAGTAGGAAAGGGACATCGAAAATGAAGCGCGTATTCGTATTTCCCGGTCAGGGGTCGCAGGCCATTGGCATGGGTGCTTCGCTGTGGGATCGGTTTCCGCGTGAAGTGGAACAGGCCGACGACATTCTCGGCTACTCGATCCGCCGCCTGTGCATGGAGGACCCTGAAGCCGTGTTGGGCAGGACCGACTTCACGCAACCGGCGCTCTATGTGGTTTGCGCGTTGACCTTCATGGAGCGCATCGAAAAAGGGGAGGCGCTGCCGGACGCCTCCGCTGGTCACAGCCTGGGCGAGTATGCGGCCCTGTTCGCTGCCGGGGTCTTCGATTTCGCCACTGGTTTGCGGTTGGTGCGCAAGCGTGGCGCGCTGATGGCCGAGGCGCGTGGAGGATGCATGGCGGCGGCGATTGGACTCGATGCCCGCCGGGTCGGAGATGTTCTAGCCGCCCCCAATTTCAATGAGGTCGAGATCGCCAACGACAACTCACCGAAGCAGCTCGTCATCTCTGGACCGAAGCCGGCGGTGCAGGCCGCATGCCAGGCTCTGCTGGCAGCCGGCGCTTTGGACTGTATCGAGTTGAAGGTCAGTGCGGCCTTTCACTCGCGGGCCATGCGTCCCGCTGCGGAGTCCTTCCGTCGATTCATCGATCCGGTGGAGTTTCAACCGATGCGCTTTCCCGTCATCGCAAATACGACGGCGCTGCCTTATGAGTTGGCGGAAATTCACGACCTGCTCGCGCGACAGATCAATTCTCCCGTGCGCTGGCGAGAATCCGTGCGGTACATGATCGAGCAAGGCGCAACCGAGTTCATCGAAACCGGTCCAGGCGCGGTTCTGTCCGGGTTGATTCGACAGACGAGGAGGGCGGTGGCCGCATGAACTCCTTCGATCGCCGTCCCCAGGTGTGGATGTATTCGGGCCAGGGCAGTCAATACTTCGCGATGGGCATTGAGCTCTACGAACACGAGCCTGTCTTCCGCGAGACCTTCGACGAAGTGAGCCGCTACGCCCAGCGCTGGACCGGCGAGTCGATATCGGAGGTCGTGTACCGCCACGCCGGTTCGCGCTTCGATCCGTTTTCAGAAACGCGCCTGACGCATCCGGCTCTCTTTGCGATGCAGTTCGCAATGGATCGACTGTTGCGGCATCGCGGTTTCCGGCCGGACTTTCTTCTGGGTTACAGCCTGGGCGAGTTTGTCGCGCTGACAACGACTGGCGTGCTGGACTGGCGCGATACCATCGCAGCGCTGATGCATCATGCAAAATGTCTCGACTCGATTGCGGCTTCCGGGTCCATGATGGCAGTACTCGATTCCTCCGCGCTGTTCCCTGAGTTGGAGGCGCGGTTCTCTGGTGTTGAGCTCGCCGCCGTCAACGCGCCGCGCCACTTCGTCGTCACCGGACCGGCTGGCCCTGTTCACAGAGCGCAGGACTGGCTGGCCAGACGGAACGTCGACACGGTCATGTTGCCGGTATCTCATGCGTTCCATTCCGTCGCCGTGGATGCCACGGACGATTCTCTGCACCAACTCATGAGCGGCTTCAGACTGGGACGGATCGGTACCGCGGTGGTTTCGTGCGCGGCAGGGTGCATTGTTCATGATCTGCCGAACGGGCTGCCTAAGCGGATTACCCGCCGATCCATCCAGTTCCAGCAAGCACTCGCGGCCTTGGAGGCTTCCGGGCCGAAGCTCTACATGGATCTGGGCCCATCGGGTACGCTAGCCTCGTTTGTGCGCCAGAACCTCGGACCAAATCCCGCATCGGAAGCGTTGATGATTGTGACTCCGTTTGCGCAGGACCGAAAGAACCTGGAAGCTCTGGAAGCGCGAAGAAGGCCGCTGTCAACAGCCTTTGTCCCGGAACGAGAGTACGGCTCTTGAACTCTCGAAAACGAAGCTGGGCCGCTTCACATTTTTGTGCGGTCAACCTCAACGCAATCGACTTCAAGAAAGGAATTATGGCGATGACCGGGGAAGAAATCTTTACGGTTGTTCGCGGTATTGTGCTGGAGGTTTTGCCCGACCTCGATCCGGATTCGGTCAAGATGCAGAGTTCGCTGGCGCAGTTGGGAGCCAATTCAATCGACCGGCTTGATGTGACCCTGGGCGCGATGGAAGCACTGCGGCTTCGCATTCCCATGACGGCATTCGCGGGCGTTTCGAACCTGGAAGGGCTGGTTAACGTGCTGCTTCTGCATCAGGGGGCGTTGGCATCGTGAGTGCCCAATCCATCGTGATCACCGGCATCGGGGTTGTCTCCTCGATTGGAGCGGGTGTGGAGCGCTTTGGCGATGCGCTCTATCAAGGGGCATGCGGCGTGCGTAATTTCGCCGGCCCACCGCCTTTCGCCGCAGCGTTGCTGGATGATTTCGATGCCTCTGCCTTCGTTGATGGCTTGAGCGCATGTCCGACCGCGACCCGCCAGCGAGCGAAGCGTCTGTGGCGACACAGCACTTACTCAGCGCGCGTTACCGGTGCGGCAGCCATGGAGGCATGGTTCAGCGCCGGTTGCACGGAAGCTGAGGGGGCAAATCGGACCGGAATCGTGACTGGCGGAAACAATACTAGCCAGCAATACCTTGCGGAGGCATTCCAGCTTTTCTCCGATACGCCTGAATACCTGTCGCCGCGCCATGCATTCCTTGCCATGGACACGCATCCCATGAGCCAGATCAGCGAGATTCTTGAGATCCATGGATTCGGACTGACGACAGGGGCAGCCTCGGCAAGCGGCAATGCGGCCTTGTGGAATGCCCGGCAGCTTCTCCTCTCCGGCGCTGCGGATCGCATTCTGGTCTGCGGTGTTTGTCAGGAGCTTTCACCTTTGGAGCGGCAGGCATACACCATCATGGGCGCAATGGCGGTGAGCGATCCAGCGGCAGATCCCGGTGCGGTATATCGGCCCTTTGACTGCGCCAGCCGCGGCTTTGTCGCCGGTGAGGGCTCGGCTTGCGTCGTGTTGGAGACTGGGGAGAGTGCAGCGGCGCGAGGAGCGTCGGTCTGGGCTGTAGTGCCTGGCGCCTCTCTGCTTCTCGATGGGTCGCATCTGCCGCACACGAGCGTCGAAGGTGAACGCCGGGCGATGAGCAAGGCATTGCTGGAGGCCGGGCTGCAACCACAACAGATCGACCTTGTCAGCGCCCACGGAAGCGGTTCGGAGCAAGGCGACAGGGTGGAGTGCGAGGCTCTAAGCGAAGTCTTCGGCGATTCGAAACCGTGGGTGAACTCCACAAAGTCTCTTACCGGGCATTGCCTGACTGCCGCGGGGCTGGTGGAGATCGCAGCCTGCGTCCTTCAAATGCGCCGGGGCTTTGTCCACGCTAACCGCAACCTCGATCGACCCATCGATCCACGCATTCGTTTCGCTGGGCCAGAGGCTATCGATGCGCCGGTGCGCAACATACTTTCCAATTCTTTTGGCTTCGGAGGAATTAACAGCAGTGTTATCCTAAGTCATTCTGAGCGCCTCGACTCGCCTTAATGAGTTACCGAGGAATGAACCGGGCAGTTAGCACCGGATTAACACCGAATCGCAACTCTCAAACTTCTCCAATCAGCGTCAAAGAGTTGCCGCACTTTCCCCCAATTTACTCAGGTTGTCCCCAGCACTTGCTCTCCATCCATTCAGGGAGGTCACGAGCGATTTGAGAGTCGGAATTGAAGACATCAACGCATACGGCGGAAGGCTTTGCCTCGATATCCGCACTCTTTTCCAGGAGCGCGGACTCGACCTTGCGCGATTCGGCAATCTTATGATGGAGCGCAAAGCGGTGAACCTGCCTTGCGAAGATCCGGTCACCAATGGGGTCAACGCCGCCAAGGCGATCATTGACCGGCTGACTCCCGCTGCCCGCGACCGTATCGAGATGGTCATCGCATCGTCGGAGTCAGGCGTCGACTTCGGAAAGTCGATGAGCACTTACATTCATCACTGTCTGGGCTTGAATCGGCGTTGCCGTCTCTTCGAAGTAAAGCAGGCATGCTATGGCGGCACCGCGGCTTTGCAGATGGCCGCCAATTTCGTAGCCTCAGACGCCTCGCCAGACGCCAAGGTTCTGGTCGTCGCTACCGATACCGCGCGTGCGGCAGCCAAGCTCACCTACGCTGAACCCTCGCAGGGAACAGGGGCTGTCGCACTGCTCGTTGGAAACGCGCCGGGCGTCTTTGAGCTGGACTTTGGAGCGAATGGCTATTGGGGTTATGAGGTGATGGACACTTGCCGTCCGACGCCCGAAATTGAAACTGGAGATCCCGACCTTTCGTTGATTTCCTATCTGGATTGCCTGGAGATGGCATTCCAGCAATACTCGGAAAGAGTGGAGGGCGCGGACTTCCTGGATACATTCGATTACCTGATCTTCCACACACCCTTCGCGGGGATGGTGAAGGGCGCGCATCGCATGATGATGCGCAAACTCAAGCGCACTGCCAACGACGCAACCGAGAGCGACTTCGCACGGCGCGTGGCCCCAGGGCTGCGCTTTTGCGTTGAAGTGGGGAACATTTATTCGGCCACAATCTTTCTGGCGCTTAGCGGAGTTCTTCATGCCGCGGACCAAACAGTCCCGCGGCGCGTTGGCTGTTACGCATACGGCTCTGGCTGCTCGGCGGAGTTTTTCTCGGGATGCACGGTGCCCGGAGAAGCGTCCCGCAGCGCATCGGCCAGCCTGGCTCAGCAGCTGGCAAGCCGCTATAACCTGTCGATGGCCGAATACGACCGCATTCTCGACCAGGCCGGCGCCATGCCATTCGGCATTCAGGATTTGGAGGTCGATTTGTCCGCCTATCGCCGCATCTACGATACACAATTTGCCGGGCAGGGATTGCTGGTACTTGAAGGCATTCGCAATTATCACCGCGAGTACCGGTGGAGCTGATATGAGTACCTATTCCACAATTCGCATCGAAGAGTCCGGAGTCGCGTGGACAGTCACGATCAATCGTCCAGAGCGGCAGAACAGCATTGACGGGCTCCTGCTTCAAGAATTGCACTCCGCCTTCGATCGCATGGAAGAGGATCGACAATGCCGAATTGCGATCATTGCCGGACACCCCGGCTTCTTTTGCACTGGAATGGATTTTCAGGAAGCTGTTGGACAAACCGGATCCAACGACGATGGCGAAAAGGCAGATGCGTTCATCCGCCTGCTGCGAAAAATGTCGATGACCTCCAAAATTGTGATTGCCAGTATCGACGGAAAAGTGAATGCCGGAGGAATAGGCCTGGTGGCAGCCAGCGACTTTGCAGTGGCAACGCCGCAATCGCAGTTCAGTCTCTCGGAAGCCATCTGGGGTCTGCTCCCGGCATGCGTGGTGCCTTACATGATTCGCCGAACCGGCTTTCAACCGGCCTATTGGATGACACTCTCCACGCTGCCGGTATCGGCTGCCGAAGCGCAGGCCTTCCGGCTCATCAATGAAGTCTCCGCCGATCCGGCGAGCGTTGTTCAGCGCCTGATGCCTCGATTGGCTCGCCTCGATGGTCAAACGATCGTCGATATCAAGGCATATTTCCGCAAAATGTGGCTGGTGAACGATGAAATGGAGCAGGTTGCCGTGAAAGAGATTACGCGCCTGATGAGCGAACCGCGCGTACGCGAGAACATTCGCGGATTTGTTGAGCATCAACGCTTTCCCTGGAGTCCCCGATGAGCGGCGTGATTCGCATCGAGCGTCCGGAACCGGGCGTGGGCGTGGTGGTGATGGAAGACCGCGCCTCTCGCAATACATTTTCCCGCGCTTTTGTCGAAGGCATTCGTTCTGTCTTCGCGGAGATCGCGCGGGATACATCCTTGCGGGTGATCGTCGTGCGCGGTTACGAAAACTACTTCTGCTGCGGCGGGACCAAGAACGAGTTGCTCACCCTCACCGAAGGTCATTTGCAGTTTACCGATGGAATGTTCTTCGATCTCCTGCTTGCCTGCCATCTGCCCGTGATCTCCGCAATGCAAGGTCATGCGCTTGGCGGCGGGCTTGCCTTTGGAGCCTTTGGCGACATGCTGGTCATGGCGGAAGAGTCAATCTATAGCGCTAACTTCATGCGTTACGGATTCACACCCGGCATGGGTGCGACCTACATTTTGCCGCGCAAATTTGGCGAGTTACTTGGCGCGGAGATGCTGTTCAGCGCCGGCGGCTATCACGGAGGAGAGCTTCGCGCGCGAGGCGCGGGTGCACGCATAGTGACGCGCGAGAAAGTTGTGCCGACCGCCATGAGCCTGGCATGTGAACTGGCGGATAAGCCGCGGGTCTCCCTGATCGAGTTGAAGAAGCAACTGGCCGGACCCATCCGTCAGGCGCTGCCGCTAATCGTGAAACAAGAACTGGCCATGCACAAGGTCACTTTCGCTCAGCCCGAGGTGCGAGAAAGGATCGAGACGCTTTTTGGAAACTGAATCGCCAACTCGCATCAAGATTGTGCCGGAAGCTCTGGGCAGCGCCGCGTTTCGCAAAGTGCACGGTGTTCGCTATGCCTATGCAGCGGGCGCAATGTACCAGGGCATTGCATCGCCTGCCTTGGTTGCCCGTATGGCGCACTCAGGCTTGCTCTCTTATCTCGGCAATGGCGGTTTGTCGCTTGAGCAGGTAGAGCGCGACCTGGCGGAATTGGTGTCATTAGCTCCATACGGAACTCCCTTCGGCGTGAATCTGCTCCATCACCCGGGTGATCCGTCCAGTGAAGACCAGATGGTCGAGTTGCTCCTGCGCTTTGGAGTCAAGCGCGTGGAAGCTGCCGCGTATCTTGAAATCACGCCGGCGCTGGCTGCATTCCGCTTGAGTGGTCTGCAACTCAGAGCCGACGGGCACATCGACAGGACACATCTTGTGCTTGCGAAGGTGTCGCGACCAGAAATTGCTCGCCTCTTTTTCGCGCCAGTCGATCCTGCGATCGCAAGGCAGTTGGTCGATTCTGACCGTATCACAGCGCAACAGGCCCAGTGGTCGCAACACGTCCCGGTAGCCGACGATCTCTGCGTAGAAGCGGACTCTGGCGGCCACACCGATCAGGGAGTTCTGTACGCGCTGCTGCCTGCCATTCTCGCGGCCCGCAGAGCGGCGGCGCGCGTATTCTCCGCAGCCGCCGCGGTACGCATCGGGGCCGCCGGCGGGCTGGGAACGCCCCATGCCATTGCAGCGGCTTTCATTCTGGGCGCTGACTTTGTGCTTACCGGCTCTATCAATCAATGCACGGTAGAAGCGCGAACCAGCGACAAAGTGAAGCAGATGCTGCAGGCTGCAGGCGCGCGCGATACTGCAATCGTTCCCGCGGGCGACATGCTCGAATTGGGCGCGAAGATGCAGGTCCTTCGCCGTGGATTGTTGTTTCCCGCGAGAGCTACAAAGCTTTATGAGCTTTATCGCGAATATCCCAGTTGGTCCGCGATTCCGGAAGCAACCCGGCTTCAAGTGGAGAGTCGATACTTTCAGCGACCGATCGCCGATATCCTTGCCGACCTGAAAGCCCGTTGCTCAGCGGAGCGCTGGGAAAGCGCGGAAGCTAATCCGCGCGAGATGCTGGCGATGATCTGCCGCTGGTACTTCCACCACACCACCCAATGGGCACTGCGCGGAGAGCCAGGCCGCGAAATCGATTATCAGATCCATTGCGGCCCGGCGCTAGGCGCATTCAATGCCCTCGTTGAGGGAACGCCGATGGAAGATTGGCGAAATCGGCACGCCGACGAAATCGCCGCCTATCTCATGAACGGCGCAGCGGAGATCCTGACCCAGCGCTTTGAGGAGTTTCAGAGATGACGAAGCTTCGTTGCTGGCTGATTGGCAATCAAGGTTTGTTGACGCAATGCGGACAGGCGCTTGTCGAGCAGGGGCATATTATCGTGGGTGTTACCTCGAAGTCCGAGGAGATTGTCCGGTGGGCTGCCGGCCTCGAAATAGGTGTGAATCACAGCGCGCGAACTGACGAACTGCAGCCTCTGCTGAGCGCCGCGCAGCCGGACTTGCTCTTCAGCATTGGAAACGACGAGATTCTTCGGCCAGCGATTCTGGCCGTTCCTCGCATCGCCGCGGTGAATTATCACGACGGTCCCCTGCCCCGATATGCCGGCGTTCATGCAACGACATGGGCGCTGCTTGTGGGCGAGAAAACGCACGGCGTCACCTGGCACCGCATCACACCGGGAATCGACGAGGGCGCGGTTCTTGCTCAATGCCCAGTGCCGATTGAACCCGCCGATACGGCATTTCTGCTCAATCTTCGCTGTCATGAAGCGGGTTTTGAGACCTTTCTTGAGTTGTTGAAAGTGTGGGAGGCCAGCGGAACACCGGCGGAGCGTGTGCAGGATCTATCGCAGCGTACGCTCTATCCGCGATTTCGACGCCCGCCCAATGCGCTCATCATGGATTGGACCCAACCGGCCGTCGAACTCGATCGCCTCTCTCGGGCGACGAACTTCGGCGGACGTCTGAATCCCTTCGGGATCGCTCGCGCTTTTCTTGACGGACAATTCTTTTCAGTCCTCGAGACAGCCGTAGTCGAGAATCGGGCCACCGCTGGTCCTGGAACTGTGCTCCTTTCATCGCCAACCGAGTTGCGTGTCGCCACCGGCCTAGGTGTCCTTGTAATCCGTCGAGTTGCCAACAAAGATGGCCAACTACTCTCAGCAATTCCAATCGTGCAGGAAGGTTCGCAGTTACCGCTGCTGAATTCTGAACATGTTCGCTTGCTGAGCCCCATGTTCCTGCAAAGCCTGAAGCTGGAAGAACGAACTGCGACGGCATACGGCTCAATCCAGAGGTTCGAACTCCCCGAGTGGATGCTTGCGGAGCATTCGAATTTGAGCGCCGGGTTGCAATTCGCTGACATTGCGATTCCGGAAGGTTGCGGACTAGCCGGAAGTTTCCTGCTGGGCTGCTTTGTCGCCTTCTGGGTGCGCAAGTGCGTGGCTCAGTCTTTCCGTGTGGACTTGATTCTCTCCGAAGTGGAAGGAATCTTCTCGTCATCGGCACCTGTAGTGGTGAAGCAATTCGACTGCAGCGAGGTCGTCGGGGCTTGTAACGCGGCGTGCGATGCGATTCGCAAGGTAATCGAAGCGGGGCCGGTGCTTGGCGACTTTTTCCTGCGCCACCCGCAGGCTGGACAACTGGAAAAGGGTGCCGCATCCGACCTGAGCATCGGGATCTGCGGCGGCGATCCAGATGCCACGCCTTCAACGCTATCCGCCCTTCATTTGTCTGCAACACCAGACGGCGCGCACGTCAGCCTGTGGTTTGATACGCGACGAATAGCCTCGCCAGATGCAACACGAATCGCCAGCCAGTTTTCCAAATTCATCGATACTGTGCTGCACCATCCAGAGACGCCGTTGTTCTCCGTTCCGCTGCTTGACGATCAACAGTATCAACACGCGATTCACGGATGGAACTCAAGCGAAGTTCCCTACCCGCTGGATCGGACATTCATGGATCTATTCATCGAGCGCGTGCGTGCAGCGCCCGAAGCAACAGCCGTTTTATTTGAAGGGCAGTCGCTCACCTACGATGAACTCAATCGCCGCGCAAGCAAATTTGCGCTGCGGCTGTCGGAAATGGGGATTGCGCCCGGCCAGCCGGCGGGAGTCTTTCTCGATCGCTCTGCCGATTTGATTGTCGCAATCGTCGCCGTGATGAAAACCGGCGCAGCCTATTTGCCGCTCGATCCCATTTATCCGGATTCCCGCCTTGAGCAGATCATCGAGGATACCGGTGCGTCCTTGCTCGTTTCCGAGCCTGCACTGCAGCATCGCCTGACCGGTTATATAGGTCCGCGTCTGCTCGTCGGTTCGTCACCCTCAACGCTTTCACAAGTGCGCGGCCCGCAAGATGAGCGATTCCTTTTCAGCCATCCGGACGCGCATCCAGACCGGCCCGCATACCTGATTTGCACCTCCGGATCGACTGGCAAGCCCAAAGGTGTTCCTATCCTGCACAGGTCGTTGACCAACCTGTTGTTTGCATATGCGCAACGCACGGGGTTCAATGCCTCGGACAAGCTGCTGGCTGTCTCTTCCATTGGATTCGATTGGTCGATTCTCGATCTGTTTCTCCCGCTGGCGCATGGCGCGCGGCTTGAAGTCCTCTCCTCAGCCGCTATTCGCGACGGGCAGCAACTGGCGGAGAGAGCGGAGAGTGGCGAGGTTACGTTCCTGCAAGGCACGCCGGGAACATGGCGGCTGATGCTGGCCGGCGGCTGGTCTAAGCCCGCAAACATCACCTTGGCGTGCGGGGGCGAGTCCTTGAGTCGGGACTTGGCCAACCGGCTTCACCAGCGCGTGCGACGCCTGTTTCATGTGTACGGACCTACGGAGACCACCGTTGTTTCGAGCGGCGACTTGCTTGAACCGGGGGGCGTGCTCCACATGGGTCGGCCGCTGGCAAACTACCGGCAGTATGTGCTTGACGATCACCTGAATCCCGTGGCTTCCGGCGAAGTGGGAGAGATTTGTATCGCGGGCGTCGGCGTTTCGCCCGGGTATCTGAACCGTCCGGAGTTGAACGCGCAGAAGTTCCTGCTCGACCCCTTCCGGCCCGGCTCCGGAGAACTTCTCTATCGTTCGGGAGACATGGGAAGACTTCTCGAGGACGGCTCCATTCAATTCGCGGGGCGCAGGGACCAACAGGTAAAGCTGCGCGGCTTTCGCATTGAACTGGAGGAGATCGAATCGCGTTTAATGCAATCGACCGGTGTGCAGGATGCAGTGGTCGTGCTGCGCAAAGACGCTGCTCAACAAGAGCGTCTGGTGGGATTTGTCGTGATGAAAAAAGGCGCTTTGCTTGCGGCAGCATCGATGCTGAGCGAACTCGGGGCACACCTGCCGGATTACATGGTGCCATCGGCGTTGGTCGAACTTGACGCTCTTCCTTTCACTGTCAACAAGAAGGTGGACCGTCGTCATCTGGCCACAGGCTCCTTTTCCGCACTTGCGACCTCGCAGGAAAAGCCGGCATCCGCGCCACTCACCAGTATCTCTGCCGAGTTGGTGATTGTGGCCGTCGTTGCAAATCTGCTCGGCATGGAACCGGGACGCATCGATAGTACGCGGAACTTCATGGAGCTTGGCCTGGACTCCATCCAACTCACAAGTCTCACCTTCGCGCTTCGCGGCAAACTGGGTCTCAAGGTGAAGCTCACAACGCTTTACCAGCACCCCACACCGCAGGCTCTTGCGGAGTTTCTGTTCCCGGGCCAGGCCGGCATCCTCGGCTCTTCGCTAGAGTTTCCGCTGTCTTCCATTCAGCGCTTGATTTGGACCCATGAACAAATGCATCCCGGCACCACGGCATGGCATTCTCCGTTTGTGTTCCATTTGATTCGCGATATTAACGTTGAGAATCTGCGCAAGGCAATTGAAGTCGTCGTTCATCGGTATAGCATTCTTCGCAGTGTCGTCGACGCGCCAGCGGGAGAGCCGAAGCAGCGAATCCTGCCGCCATTGCCGTTCCAGATGCACACCGGCAAGATTGTCTCCGGCCAGATGCACGACGACCTGCGACGTTTTGCCCGCCTTCCATTTACTGACCTTCCGATTCGTGCCGGAGTCTTCAGCGCAAAACGCGCGGTGAAAGTGCTGATCCTCGTTGTCCACCATCGGGTGCAGGACGGCGTCTCCATGCAGTTGCTTTGGGAACGGATTCAATCGGCCTATTCCGCGCTGCAGGCTCAGCAACTTCCGGAACTTCCACCGGACCAACAGTACGAGGCACTGGTTGAGCGTGAGCAAGCATGGTTGAAAAGCGAAGAGGCGGAGCAGCAGCGCGCGTGGTGGCGCGAGGCCTCGCCGGCAAACGAGGAGCCAACGTTTTCCGCGAATTACGAACCTTCCTGCGCATCGGTCGCGCGACTCTACAACGAGTGGCGGGACCTGCAAACTCAATGCCGCAGCCGTTCGCTGACGCCTGCAACTGCAGGCCTTGCTGCTTGGGCCTTGTTGCTCGCCCGGCGCAACGGAAGCCGGAGCGCGACGATAACGCTCCCCGCATTCCACCGCCCATTGCCTGAAGATGCAGCAGCCATGGGCAATTACCTGAATCTAATTCCGGTCAGAATTGAAATCCCGGATGGGGCAACCGTCGCGCAGTTGTGGAAGATCACGCAGCAATCGCTCGCCGGGGCGCTCGATCATGCCGATCTCCCGTTCGCCGAAATCCTTCAAGCGCAGAAGCGATCCGCGCCGCAGGTTGCCTTCTACGGCCCCGTCGGCAGCGGCCAGGGGCCGATCAACCCGCTGTTTGCGCGCCCCATTCACGAGATTGCACAGGAAGGCGAGATTGCGCTGGCGTTAGAAATGATTCCCGAAGCCAATGCTTGCCGATTTCAGCTCAAGTTCGATACGCAACAGCACACTCCTGCCGCCGCCAGCCGCATGATCGATGAGTTCGTCGTGCTGCTCAACGCGATGCTAGCAGACCCCTCCGCGCTGGTGGATGAACTCCCGCTCATGTCCGCCGAGGCGCGCAGCCAGGTTGTTGTCGAATGGAACCGAACCACGGCTCGCTTCCCGCTGAAAACGCCCGTGCAATCGCTCATCGCCGAGCAGGCGGCGCGCACGCCCGCAGCAACCGCGGTCCTCGATGCGAAGGAGTCTCTGACCTATCTAGCTCTGGAGCGGCTCTCGAATCGAATCGCCAACGCCCTCCGTTTCCGTCAATGTTCGGGAATGCCCGTGGGGGTGCTGATGGAGCGCAGCGTCCGATTGCCGGCAGCGCTGCTGGGAATCCTGAAGGCCGGCGGCCACTATCTTCCGCTCGATCCGGGATTTCCGCGCGACCGATTGCGCTTTCTGCTGGAAGACAGCGAGGCCGCGCTTGTGATCACCGATGGCGCTACCCAGCATCTGCTTTCTGGGGGCGCGGCGGAGATGGTTTCATTCGATGACCTGCTCAACGAGCCGGACTCAGACGAAGCACCGACCGCACCCAATGCGGAAACTGCCTACCTGATCTATACATCGGGCTCAACCGGCCAGCCCAAAGGCACGCTCATTCCCCATCGCGCGCTCACCAATTTTCTGTGTGCGATACGCAAGACAATTCCCCTGAAGGCTTCCGATCGTCTGCTCGCGGTGACAACGATATCGTTCGACATCGCCGGCCTGGAGATATTTCTTCCGCTTATCTGCGGGGCTTCCGTGGACATCGCTCCTGCCAGTGTTGCTCGCGACGGAATCCAACTGCGCCAGGCCATCGAGTCGCGGCCTGTTTCGCTCATTCAAGCCACGCCCGCAACCTATCGCATGATCCTCGATGCGGAATGGTCTCCCGCGGCTGGCTTGCGCATTCTTTGCGGCGGTGAGCCGCTTCCATTCGATCTGGCGCAGCGGTTGATGCTCAATGGAGCCCAGCTCTGGAATCTCTACGGTCCAACCGAGGCAACCATCTGGGCCACTTCGCAGCGCATACTTCCGGGCCAGAGAATTACCATAGGCCGTCCCATCGCCAACACCAGGGCATATGTGCTCAACCATCAACTCCAGCCCGTTCCGCCCGGCGTTGCAGGAGAATTGTTCCTGGCTGGTGAGTGTCTGGCTTCCGGCTATCACAAGCGACCGGAGTTGACCGCCGCTCAGTTCGTTCGGAATCCATTCGGCTCAGGGCGCATGTACCGCACTGGAGACCTGGCGGAGTGGACCGACGATGGAGTCCTGGTTCATCTTGGACGCGCGGATCAGCAGATTAAGCTGCGTGGCATGCGCATCGAGATCGGCGAGATCGAGACCGTTCTTCGCAAGCTCGAAGGTGTGCGCGATGGAGCGGTTATCCTGAAAATCGGGCAGGCCGGGCACGACCAGTTGGTTGCCTTTGTTCAGCGTTCCCGGCGAGCCGGCGATTGGGATCCGCGTGCGCAATTGGCCGCTTGGCTTCCCTCGGCCATGGTTCCTTCGCGTTTCATCGACGTGGATGCGATGCCCTTGACGCCCAATCGAAAGATCGATCGCAGAGCCCTGGCTGCCTTGCCGCTCGATGCGCCGCCTCAATTGGCCGCCCCCGTTTTGCCGGAAATCGCCGCTCCAGCTGTAGGAAGCTCGATTGCCGAAGCGCTGGGCGAAGTAGTCGGCATGGACCCCGCCAGGCTTGACCGGGATCGTCATCTGGGTGAATACGGACTGGACTCGATTCGCTTCACGAGACTGGCGGTTTTATTGAGCCGCCGCCTGCGACAGACGATAGAGCCGCCGATTTTCTATGAGTTCACCACTCTCGCGGCGCTCGAAAAACACTTTGCCGCAACCACCGCGACCGAAGATCCTCCGACCCCTGCAAGCCCCACGACTCTACGAATTGCGGAAAAACTCACTGCCTTGAAAGGGCACGACTTCAGTCGTGCCGCAAGTGCCGAAGAATCCGCGCGGGCTTTACAGGCTGCGGATGAACTCATCGTTTTGAAAGGGCACGACCACAGTCGTGCCGCAAAGCCAATAGAATCAACCTGGGCTTTAGCCCCTGAGGGAAGTCTTCCACCAATTTCCTCCGAAATCTCGCACTTTTCCGCAGCCTCTGTAGCCGAACCTTCTGCCGCATCGATTCAATTTGAACACACTCGCTATTCGGCCAGCGCGGAGCCCGATCCAGTTGCCATTGTGGGTATGAGCGGCGTATTTGCGGGGTCTGAAACCCTCGACGAATTCTGGCGGCATCTGATGGCCGGCGACGACATGGTGACTGAGACACCTGCCAGCCGATGGACCGGCCCGCAACCGGGTTGGGGAAGTTTTGTCGATTCGATTGCAGAGTTCGACAATGGCCTCTTTGGCATTTCATCGCGTGAGGCCGAGCAGATGGATCCGCAGCAGCGACTCCTGCTGCGATGCGTATGGCGGCTCTTCGAGAATGCGGGCCACGCCCCCGCAGACTTTGCGGGCACGGCCTGCGGAGTCTACGTCGGCGCATCGGGCTTCGATTACAGCGACCTGCTCTTCCGGCGGAACCGCGCCATGGAGCCGCACACGCTTTCCGGTGCGTCGCACGCGGTGCTTGCCAACCGCATCTCGTTTCTGTACGACCTGCGCGGCCCCAGCGCTGCTATCGACACCGCCTGCTCCAGTTCGCTGGTTGCCCTTCATCGCGCCGCCGCCGCCATTCGGTCCGGCGAATGCACAGCGGCCATTGCGGGCGGCGCAAGCGTCATCCTCAGTCCGGCCGCGCAAGTCGCGCTTCGCGCCACCAACATGCTCAGCTCGGAAGGCCGCTGCAAAACCTTCGACGCTTCCGCCGATGGCTATGTGCGTGGGGAAGGCGCGGCATTGGTTTTCTTGCGGCCATTATCGGCTGCGCTCAAGGATCGCGACCGTATACTGGGCGTCATTCGTGGCTCGGCGGAAAACCATGGCGGCCGCACCAATTCGTTGACCGCGCCCAGTGTAAGCGCGCAGGCTGAGGTCATCGCTGGCGCTCATCGTCAGGCATCTGTAGACCCACGCTCCATCACCTACATCGAGGCGCACGGAACCGGGACCGCGCTTGGCGATCCAATCGAAGTCAATGGATTGAAGAATGCATTCGCCGCTCTCTACGCCGAACGGGGACTGACCGCAGCCGAATCGGCTTTCAACACCGCGCTCGGATCGCTGAAGACAAACTTCGGCCACCTTGAAGCAGCCGCGGGCGTTGCCGGACTCATCAAAGTGCTGCTGGCAATGCATCACGGCCGGTTGCCGGGCTCGCTGCATCTGCGACAGCAAAACCCGATGATAAGGCTCGAAGACAGTCCATTCCGTTTGCTGACAGACGCCGAGAATTGGCATGCTTCTGACTCACCAACACCCTTGCGGGCTGGAGTCAGTTCCTTTGGATTTGGAGGATCGAATGCGCACGTAGTAGTCGAAGCGCCTCCAGTAAAACAGAAGCGGGCGATCTTCGACGATGCGTTGCTGATTCCCGTCTCCGGAGCCGACGCAGCACGCACGGCCAGTCAATGCCATGCGCTTGCCTCGTGGCTCGCGTCAAACCCAGACGCGTCCTTGCACGATGTTGCTTTCACCCTCCAACGCGGACGGTCTTCCCTCGAGCATCGCGTAGCGTTTCTGGCGCGGGATCGCTCCGGGTTGATCGCCGCATTACGCAGGATTGAAGATAGTGCATTGCCCGACAGTCCGGTCTCCTTGCTGGGAGATTCGGCTGCGGAGCCTGCTCTTGAAGGCATTGCCTTGCGATGGCTGGCGGGCGATCAAGTTACCCTTCCCGAAATTCCCAACGCCCAACGCGTGGATTTGCCCGGGCACCCATTCGAAAAAACCGTCTTCTCTTTCGATCTCCCGGCTGCCGCCTCGGTTGCGGCCCATCCTGCAAAAACCGCGCCCCTGCGCGTCGAGAACGCATCGAATTCGTTTGGCCAGATTGGACAAAACCTGCCCATGACAAACCCGAAACTGCGCCTTCGTCCCACGGAGCCTGCGGCGGCCCCGAGCCAGCCTGCGCCCGCTGACCTCGCATCGCCAAACACAAATCAAGCCCCCAGGTCGTCTCTCCTGCTCCCACAATTGCGCCGCGAGTTGGCCGAAGTCCTCTATTCGCAAGAGGCCACGCTCGATCCCCGCCGCCCGTTTGTCGATCTCGGCGTCGATTCGATCCTTGCCATCGAATTCGTGCGCAAAATCTCTGTATCGTTGGGCCGGACCGTGCGCGCGTCGGACCTTTACGACCATCCGAACCTTGAAGCGCTTGCGGCGTACCTCGCGCCCCCGACCTCCGCGGCCATGCCTTCCCCTTCTTCTTCTGTTCCTGATGTCATTGTTCCCACCTCGACAGCTCCAGCCATTCCGGGCGACTCGGCCATCCGCATTCGCGCGACCCTGGCGCGCGTGCTTTACTGCGATCCAGCAGGCATCTCCTCCGCGAAGGCCTTCTCCGAGCTTGGCCTCGACTCCATCCTTGCGGTTGAGTTTGTACGCGAGCTCTCGCGGGAATTCGGGATCAGTCTGCCAGCCGCAACTCTGTACGATCACTCCACCCTGGATGCGCTCTCAGCGCATTTAGGCGGCGCCCGGCAAGAGACTCGTCCTACGGCGCCAACTCCCGTGTTGACCTCCGTCGAACTCTCCATCGAAGTAGCCAAGCCGCAGCCGGCCGCTCAGCCCCCGCTTTCACCGATAGCAAACAAAGCCGTCGCAATCATCGGCTACTCCGGCCGCTTTCCGGGCGCGCCGAATCTGGAGAAGTTTTGGGACAACCTCGATAAGGGCGTGTGCTCGATTACGCCGATCCCAGCCGATCGTCGGAGATCGAACCATGCTCCTTCGCGCCCAAGATATGGCGGATTCATTGACGATGTCGATCGCTTCGATCCGCTCTTCTTCAGCATCTCCCCCACCGACGCGGAACTGATGGACCCGCAGCACCGGCTTTTTCTCTCCGAAGCCTATCGCGCCATTGAGAATGCGGGTTACGCGCCTGAGTCGATGGCCGGCCAGGCTGTAGGTATCTATGCCGGAGTGACTGGCTCGGACGGTTACAGCGAACTGCTTCCAGGGCTGCGTCCGGCACAGGAAATGATCGGCGCGGCTCATTCGATTCTCGCCGGCCGCGTGGCATATTTCCTCGACTTCCGGGGTCCCGCGCTCACCGTCGACACAGCCTGCTCCTCCTCGCTTGTTGCTCTTCATCTGGCTTGCCGCGGCTTGCTCGGCCATGAGACGGATCTTGCACTGGCCGGAGGCGTAACGCTCTATCTCTCAGAGAAAGCATGGATGGAGATGGAGCATGCGGAGATGCTTGCCGCGGACGGCCTCTGCAAGACCTTCGACCAAACAGCGGACGGCTTCGTTCCCGGCGAGGGCGTCGGTGTGCTCGTTCTGAAGCGCCTGGAAGATGCTCTCGCCGCCGGCGACTCTATTCGCGCGGTCATTCTGGGCACCGGGATCAACCAGGATGGCCGGACCAATGGGCTTACCGCGCCGAGCGCCAAATCTCAGGCCGCGCTCGAGGCCCAGGTCTACCGCAACGCTGGCATTGATCCGGCGACCATCACCTGTGTCGAAGCTCACGGTACCGGGACCAAACTAGGCGATCCCATCGAGGTTGAGGGGCTCACACGCGCCTTCCGCGAGTTCACCGCCGCGCGCCAGTATTGCGCTATCGGATCAGTCAAAACCAACATCGGCCACACCACGGCGGCGGCAGGGGTCGCCGGCGTGCTGAAGATGGCAGGAGCCTTCCAGCGCGGCCATATCCCGCCAACTTTGCACTGCAATATCGAGAACGAGCACATCGACTTTGCTTCCTCGCCCTTCTTTGTCAATCAGGAACTGCGCGCGTGGCAGCGGGCAGGCACACCTCGACGCGCCGCCGTCAGTTCGTTCGGTTTCAGCGGCACCAACGCTCATCTGGTCCTGGAAGAACCGCCTCCTGTCTCGACTTCCACACCTGTGCCGGGGGAACGTCTGATTCTCGTTTCCGCGCGAACCAGCGGAGCGCTGGAGCGGCGGGTTGCGGAGTTGGCCGGATATCTCGATTCCAGCTCTCGCAGTTCAACTCTCGCCGACATCGCGTTCACGCTGGCGCGCGGACGCACGCACTTCGGATGGCGCGCCGCGTTTGTCTGCGCATCCGTCGCGGACTTGCTTTCCCAATTGCGAGCCTGGACGCCGCCCAAGGCTGTTTCTGAACCGGATCAGCTCCTCAGCGAGTTGGCCCGTACCACAAACACTGCGTCCGTAGACCGACCGCGCATGCTCGGGGTCCTGCGCGAACTCTATCTCAGAGGCGTCGATCTTCCCCTCGATGCGGTCTTTCCAAATGGCTCCGCGCGCCGCATCGCGCTACCCACGTACCCGTTCGAACCCGACCGCTGCTGGGCTACAGGCGCGCCCGCCACCAATGACGAAGGGCCAACCGTGCCGCCGCGGGAAAAGGTATCCGAAATCCCGGCCTTCTATGAAAAACGCTATCTGCCCACCGATCCGGAGGTCGCCGGCCATGTGGTTGACGGCGAGTTCACCTTGCCCGGTGCGGCCACTTTGCTACTCGTGCTGGAATCCGTGGAACAGAGAAACTACGAGGTTGCCGGAATCAGCTGGACTCGCCCAATCTCCGTTCCACCCGGCGGGGTTACTGTTCGCGTGGAATACGCAGGCCTGGGTTTTCGCGTAATCGCTGGCGCGGGAACGTTGCATGCCGAGGGTCGTCTACAGCCGCTGTCGGCGCGAACGCCATTGCTTGTAACTTCAATATCCAGGCCTCAGTCGGCTGCGGATTTTTACAATGCGATGCAGCGCAAAGGCGTGGACTACGGCCACGCATTCCGCCGCATCGAGACCCTTGCTGTTGACAAGGATTGTGCGAGCGCGTGGCTTATGCCCGGTTCGCGGAAAGAGTTGCCTTCGGTCGGCGTGTTGGATTCGGCATTGCAGTTGGCCGGAGCGCTGGCATCTGAAGGAAACAGCGGCCTTCGCCCAGCCGCATTGGAGCAGTTTGCCCTGTTTGCGCCGTGGCCTGCCCGCGTTGAGGTCCGAATGCGGCGCACTGGCGAGAATCGCTTTGACGCGGAAGCACTGGACTGCGAGACCGGCCGCTTGGCAATGTCCGTCAACGGACTTACGCTGCGTCAGGCAAGCGCACCCACGCCAGGACCGCGCGACTTGCGCCTAGCCCTTTCGACAGCCAGCCTTGCGGCCATTACTCCAGCGTTGTGGACACGCGCCGATGCCGAGCGCACTCAGCTCAATCGCTACGCTGCCACGCTGGCGAGGGAAGCCTTGCCACGGATCGAGTCAAGTTTCGCAACGATTCTGCCCCTCTACCGGCCGATGCTCCGCGCAATTACAGACACGGCTGCCCGGGCCGGAACCGCCTCGACCGCTGAACTGCGAATGCAACACGCTGAGTTGAAGCGGAAGTTTGATCTCCTCGACCGCTGCGCCGCTGCGCTTCCTGCCGTCTTAAGCGGTGAACAACTCGGTACTGCGGTTCTGTTTGAAGACGGCGGCTCGGGATTGGCTGAGATTTATGCATCCAGCGCCATCGCACAGGTTTCCAACGCGGCCGTGGGTCGCCTGATCGCAGCCGCAAAACCTCTCAGTGTTATCGAATTCGGCGCGGGAACCGGCGCAACCACCCGGGCAGTACTCGATGCGTTTGCGGAAGCAGGCCATAACCCGCAGCGGTACTTGTTCACGGATATTTCCACGACTCTGCTCGATGCCGCGCGGGGAGCCTTTCCTTCCTGCGAGTTTGCGCGCCTGGACGTGACCAGGCCCGCACAGGAACAGAACGTCGCCGGCAATTTCGATATTGTCTTTGGCACTAACGCGCTTCATGTTGCACCCGACCCCGCAAATGCACTCGAGAACTTGCGCGCAGTCGTCCGGCCCGGTGGGCTCCTCATTCTCAACGAAGGAACCGCTGTTGACGACTACGCCGTCTTCACATTCGGTCTGACGACGGGCTGGTGGAAGGCCGCCGGAACTGATCGGATTCCCCATTCCCCATTGCTCTCCAGCCCCGCCTGGCTCGACGCGCTTGCCAGGGCCGGATTCGTCGAGCCCGTGGATTGGACCGCTGGGCGCGCTTTTTACGGCGATTGCGGCCAATCCATTCTGGTTGCTTCTGTCCAATTGGAAGTCGAAGCAAACTCTCCCGGCGCAGCAACTCCTCAATTGCAGTCTTCGCTATTGGACGGTGACCGGGCTCGCGACTATGTTCGGCGCGTCCTGGCAAAGGTGCTGAAAATCGACATCGGCCGCCTGGAAGACAGCATAAGCTTTGAAAACTATGGCGTCGATTCTCTGGTTGTGCTCGAAATCAACCGCGCCTTCGAAAAAGACCTTGGACGCCTTCCCGTCACCCTCCTGTTTGAGAACACGACTGTCTCCAGGTTAGCCACCTACTTCGAGCGGGAACATGCCGCCGCGATGCAAAGCCTCCTTTTGCCCGCGATTGCCGAACCTCCCATTGCCGCGCCTCCGGAAACTCGACCTGCGGCTCCCGTCCCCGCCGTCGCGAGCGGGAATTCGACGGGCAAGATTGCCATTGTAGGCTTGGCGGGCCGCTATCCGCTGTCGCCAGATATAGACAGCCTCTGGAACAATCTGCTATCGGGGCGCGACGCGGTTCGGCCAGTACCCGATGATCGTTGGAAGTGGCAAAACGCAACCGGCTTGCACACCACCCCAGCGCACGCCCGCCAGGCCGGCTACCTTGACGGCGTTGACCAATTCGATCCGCTGCACTTCGGCATCTCGCCGCGCGAAGCCGTTCTCATGGACCCCCAGCAGAGGCTCTTTCTTGAGACAGCCGCGGAAGCTCTCGAAGTAGCCGGATACACCCAGCAACGCCTGGCCACCATTGATCGCCAGGTGGGTGTTTTCGCCGGAGCAATGAACTTCGATTACGAAGGTCTGGCGGCGGACGCCGCGGCGGCGGGCATCGCGACCGCTGCCCATTCCGCTCACTGGTCCATTGCCAATCGAGTTTCATTCTGTCTGAACCTGGAAGGCCCATCGTTGGCCGTGGACACGGCCTGCTCCGCGTCTCTTTCGGCCATTCATCTTGCCTGCGAGAGCCTCCGCCGGAAAGAGTGCCGCCTGGCCGTTGCGGGAGGCGTCAACCTGATTCTCCATCCGCGCCACCTCGATCAACTGGCCGAAGCCGGCATGCTCTCCACCGGCGACCGCTGCCGGGCTTTTGGCTCGGACGCCAACGGATTCGCAGATGGAGAGGGAGCGGGCGCCATAATACTGAAGCCGTTGGAGGATGCGGTTCGGGACTGCGACACGATCTGGGCAGTGATTCTCGGCTCGGCCATCAACGCGGGTGGACGAACCGGCGGCTACACCGTACCCAACCCCGTTGCCCAGGCCAGTGTCGTGCGGCGCGCGCTATCGAATGCCGGCGTCAATCCGGCGACCATCTCCTACATTGAGGCACACGGCACCGGTACAGCGCTCGGGGATCCCATCGAGATTGCCGGCCTGAAGAGCGCCTTCGGCGATCAAGCTTCCTCCATCGCCATCGGTTCGGCCAAATCCAACTTCGGCCATCTTGAGTCAGCCGCCGGGGTGCTGGCGCTGACCAAGACCGTCCTGCAAATTCGCCACGGCATGCTTGCGCCTACGTTACATGTCGAATCCCTCAATCCGCTCATCGATTGGGACATCCTTCCATTCCGCCCGGTGCAATCAGCTACTCCCTGGACGGAGCCGCGCAGAGCGGGCGTCAGCTCTTTCGGCGCAGGAGGCGCAAATGCTCATATCGTGGTGGAAGAGGGTCCGCCGCCGCCATCCACCGCCAACGCCTCAGCCGAGGAACGGCTTTTTGTGCTTTCAGCGCGTCAGCCGGACCGGCTCGCGGAATATCGCGACCGGCTTGTCGCCTTCCTTGCCCGGCATCCGGAGACGCCGCTTGCCGATCTGGCATGGACTTTGCAGGCCGGCCGGGAGGCCTACAGTGAGCGCCTCGCCGTGATTGCTTCCACGACCCCTCAGTTGATCGCAGCCTTGCAGGCGGCGCTGACTCCCTCATCCAGGCCTGTGCCTGATATTGGACTTGAAGCAGCGCTGCGCAACAGCAACCTTGCCGCTCTGGCCGCGCATTGGATCTCCGGCGCATCGATCGACTGGACCCGCGCCAATCCTCCTGGCCGTTGCCGCTGGATCCCCGCGCCCACTTATCCCTATGCGCGGGAACGCTATTGGATCCCCTGTGGCAAAAAAGTGCCTCAGGACGCGGTTCTCCCCAGCTCGCCGGACAAGACCAAGGCGGACGGTCGCTTGGATTGGCTCTATGTGCCGCGCTGGCTCCAGCAATCTGCGCCGGACGTCACGCCCGAGGTCGCGGGCGATGCTCCGCTTACCGATGCCTCGCTGCTGATTGTCAACTCGGACGTGCCGGTGTTGAACTGGCCCAGTCCACTTCAGCCGGTTTTCATCGACCCCATGGATCCAGATCGCATCGAGCGAGCGTTGCCAGTGGAGCTCGGGTCTCTGCGCCGCGTCTATTTTGTGGCGGGGGTGGGTGTGTCCGCGCCAGATCCGCTCGATCCAGCGGCCTTTGAATACGCACAGGAGTCGGGGGTCGTAGCTCTGTTTCGCCTCATCCGGCTTCTGCGGCAAAAAGGCCCGCGCTCCCTGGATTTGGCTGTTATTACCCAATCGCTCCCGGCAGGCCCAAACGCGATTCCTTCCCCGGCGTTTGCCGCGATCGACGGATTCGTCCGCTCGGTGCGATCGGAGTTTCCCGAATGGCGCGTCTGCTGCTTCGATGTCTGCTGGTCTCTTCTCAACGATCCGGATGCTCTCATGAAGGCGGCACGCGAAGAATGGGCCGCGCAGGAGCGCAATCCGGTGCGCCGCCACGGCGAAGGCCGCCGCGAGGTCCGAGTACTGGAACGAATGGCCCCCGCCGAACAAAAACCGTGGACCTGGCGCGAGGGCGGACACTACCTGATTCTCGGTGGCGCAGGCGGCATCGGCATGGAAACGGCCGCGCATCTTTGCCGCAATGCGCGCGCAAAGGTCACTCTGTTGGGCCGCCGCGCGCCGGACGATGCGCTGCGCCAGCGGATTGGTTTGGTCGAGGCTTCCGGCGGATCGATTCAATATCTCCAGGCCGACGCCACCAGCGAAGCGTCGTTGACTGACGCCGTTCGCAGAGCGCGTGAACGCTTCGGCCCCATTCGCGGCGCTTTCCACTCTGCGCTCGTCTTGGAGGATCGGACCATCGATCGAATGGACGAGTCAGCTCTCCGCCGCGTTCTCGACAGCAAATCGGCCACCAGTGTGTACCTGGCGATAGCGCTCAGCGCCGAACCGCTCGACTTTCTGCTCTTCTACAGTTCCGCGGAGTCCTTTGCCGGAGACGCGGGACAGAGCAATTATTCGGCTGGCTCCACGTTCCAGGACGCCTTTGCGCGGACCTTGACCGATTCCGGCCTCTTGCCGGCTAAAGTCGTCAATTGGGGCTATTGGGGTTCGGTTGGAGCTGTCTCCGGGGCGTTCTACCAGGAGCGGCTGAAGCGCAACGGCCTCAACTCGATTTCCGTACACGAAGGTATGCGAGCCATGGAAGCCTCGCTCGGCAGTCCAGAACCGCAGGTGCTTGCCATCAGAGCAAATCAAGTGGTGCTGCGTCGGCTGGGCCTGGTCGAGAGTCCCGTGGCGGACGGAACCGCGGAACGGTTCCTCGAACAGATCAGAAAGCTTGAGCAACTGGGAAGACTGCACCTGCTGGAAGTGCTCCATCATGCAGGCGCTGTGTTGAGTCCTTTGAAGCCCGTTTCGCGGGAGCAGTTGGTGGTTCAACTTGGCGCGCGCGGCTTGGGCGAGAAAATCGTCGACGCGCTCCTCGATGTTCTTACACGCGCTGGCCTGTGCATCGCCGCGCCGGGTGGTTGGATTGAAACAACCCACCACAGGGAACCTCCCGCCTGGGAATCGTTCGGATTGCCCCATCACGCCAAACTGCTTCGTGCCTGTCTGGACGCTCTGCCGGCAATCCTGCGCGGAGATACCACCGCTGTCGAGGTTCTATTCAGCACTGAGAATGCCGAATCAATCACCGCCATGTACCAGGGCGACCCTGTGAATGACAACTTCAATCAACTGGTCGCCGAGGCCGCGCTGCGCTTTGTCGAACAACATGATCGGCAATTCGACGCTAAGATCTCCTGCCGCATTCTGGAAATCGGTGCCGGAACCGGAGGGACTACCGCTGCCGTTCTCGGCAAGCTCCGTTCGTCTGGACTGCCATTCGGCTACACCTACACCGACGTTTCTCCCGCGTTTTTGCGTCGGGGCCGGGAACGCTTCGGCGCGACAGACCCGCGTCTCCGCTTTGCCTTGTTCGATATCGAGCGCACTGCCGCGGAACAGGGATTCGCCGACGGCCCATTCGACCTGATCCTCGCGGCAAATGTCCTGCATGTCTCCCGCAGTCTGGCCCAAACGCTTGGCCGTGTACGCGGTCTGCTCGCCGAGAGTGGAGAGCTATTGCTGAACGAGGCCGTCGCCGTTGACGACTTCCTTACCCTTACTTTTGGGCTGCTCCCGGGATGGTGGGCTGCCGAGGATACTCATCGGCGTCACCCGCACAGTGCCCTGGCGCCGCGCTGGGCCTGGGAACAGGCGTTGAGAGAGACGGGCTTCGATGTGGATCGCACCGGCGTCGAAGACCGAATCTTCATCGCGCGCCCGCGATATGCCCTTGCGGTTGATGACCCCCTTGAGGTCATCCGCCTGGCCCTTGCCGAAACGCTGCAAGTGCCGCTGGGACGAATCGGAAATGAAACTCTGTTTCTCGATCTCGGCATGGATTCGCTAACCGCGCTCGAGGCGGTTGCTTTGATGAACAGGCGCCTGGGCAAGCATGCCAATGCGCCGCTCAGCAGCATGGACATGTACAACTTTCCTTCTGTGGGCGCGCTTGCCCGGCGGTTGCGCATGAGCCAGGGCGAAAAGCCTGCGCAGCCGACCGCCGACGCGCCCGCGCCCTGCGAGCCCGATTCGTTGCGTCTGCTGCTGGCTCAGGTCGCGAGCGGCTCTGTCGAACCCGACGCCGCCGTTGACAGCCTCATGGAGTCCCTCGGATGGTGAAGGCAACATGGTAATGCAAATCTGGACCGGGGGAGATTTGCCTCCGGCCTTGTCGCCGGAACCGCCCGGCGGAGCGATCCAGCCCGGACACATCCACGTGTGGTGGTTAACTCCCCCAAGCGACCACCAGGTTGGATCGTTGGATGGCTTTCGCGACCTGACCTCAGCCGCGGAACGGGAGCGTGCCAGCCGCTTCCACTTCCCCGCCGATCGATGGTCCTATATCGCCGCGCAGGCTCTGCTGCGCTGGGCGCTGGCCCAAAGCTTGAAATGCACGGCGTCAGAGATTGAGTTTGAACGCACGCCGCAGGGACGCCCGTTGCTCCGCAGCCCTGCACAGAGTCTCTTCTTCAGCCTAAGTCATGCACGCGGCATGGTGGCCTGCGCACTGGCTTCCGAGGCCGAAATCGGCGTCGATGTGGAAGACCCATCGCGTCAACAGAAAGACGGCGAACTGGCACGCCACTACTTCGACGCAACCGAGGCGGCCCATTTGGAACAGTTGCCGCCCGATCTCAAGGCTCGCGATTTCTTTCTGCAATGGACCGTGAAAGAAGCGTTTCTCAAAGCTATCGGGACCGGAATGCATGCTCCGATCGATACCCTCGCTGTGATCCCGCGCGACGGTGCGTTGGATTGCCGGTTCATCCGGGCATTTCCGGGACTGGCGAATCGCTGGGGATTCTGGGCGGCTGAGCCAATCAACGGGTTTCACCTGGCCGTCGCGGCCCGCTCGGCATTCAGGCCGGTTCTTCGGCTCGCCTGCGCCCCGGAACTGTGGCAGTAAAGGTCGTGCGGGTTTCTGCCGTCCTTCCGGCCCAGTCGGGCCCTTCTCGCAGCCCACCTGCTCAAATTGGAATTTTGCTGGAGTTCTCCGTCTTTGAAAGGCCGCTTTCGCCCTTCCGCAACTTACAGTCTTTTGGCATTGTCACCTCTACCAACTTTTGTTCAACCGCCGGCTACTGCAATCAACCACACACGGGAAATGCTCGCCGCCGTATGAAAACCGATATGCATTCTCAACTACCACTCCGGCTGCCCTGTTGCGGTCGATTGACACTCGACCCGAGCCTCCTGTACATTCGGCCCGAATGAACAACCATGTTCGCATCGATAAACAAACGGAAGTTCCACGACTTGTGTGCGATGAGATTTGCGGCGCCGCTCCCGATGCCGATGTCATGCAAGCCGCATTCGGGTTGAATCCGGCACGCAGAGAAGTTCCGCTTCCGCAAGGCTTCGTTATATTGGCTTTAGCATTTCTGCTTATAGCCCCGGCTCTCACTGGACAAACAACCACCGCCCAGAGGAATTCCCTGGCGGGCGATGCGGCAACAACCGAGCTCCCGCTGGCGGGAGATCTCTCAGCAAAGCTGAACCGAAAGGCTGTCAGCCATGCGATTCGGAAAGTCGCGGATTGGCAGTTGGAAAAAGCTCGCGGCAGCTTCAGTCAGGATTGGACTTATGCGGCACTCTATGCTGGGTTTACGGCTGTGCCCGAGGCCGTAAGCGGCAATAAATACCGCGACGCCATGCTGGAAATGAGCAAGGGATTCCAGTGGCAGTTGGGTCCGCGCCTTGCACATGCGGACGATCACGCCATCGGCCAGACCTATCTCGATCTCTATCTTCTGGACCCCGATCCGGCAATGATCGCGCCAACGCGGGAGCGGATGGATGCGGTTATGCAGCTCAAGGATGACCCAGAGAAGCCACTGTGGTGGTGGTGCGACGCGCTGTTCATGGGCCCGCCAGTGCTGGCGAAGCTCGCCAGGGCAACCGGTGAGCGCAAGTACCTTGACTTTATGGACCACGAATGGTGGATTACTTCCGGCCTTCTTTACAGCTCGAATGACCATCTGTTCTATCGCGACAAATCGTTTTTCGGCGCGCACGAGGCAAACCGGAGCAAAGTGTTCTGGGCTCGTGGCAACGGCTGGGTATTCGCCGGTCTGGCGCGCGTGTTGCAAGAGATGCCTGCGGACTACCCCTCGCGGTCGCGGTATGTTGCGCAGTTTCGCGAGATGGCCGACAAGATAGCGTCGTTGCAAGGGCCGGACGGGTTGTGGAGAGCCGGCCTCCTGGATCAAGCTGACTATAAACTGCCAGAGAATTCCGGATCCGCATTCTTTGCGTACGGATTTGCTTACGGGATCAACTCAGGGATACTCGATAGGAAGAAGTACAAGCCCGTCGTTGAGAGAGCGTGGCAAGGGCTGCTTTCCCATATTTATGAGGATGGCCGCCTGGGCTGTATCCAGCCGGTAGGAGCGGCGCCCGGCGCTTTCACCGCAACATCGAGCTATGTTTACGGCGTCGGAGCGTATCTACTTGCGGGATCGGAGCTATATCGTCTTGCCCACTGATCCAAGCTGTCTCGCGAAGCTTGACGCCTGGATCGGTTCACTCGCTTTCTCACTGTGCATAGTCACTGCGATAGGGAACAAAGACATCCAGCACCTCTGAATCCTTCAGAGCCGTCGCCTGATGTTCGACATCTCCCTCCACGACAATGCTATCGCCGCTGTGCATCTCGATCGTTCTGCTGCCGCCGGTAAAGAGGATGCAGCCGGTTACAACATAAACAACTTGCTCGTGGGGATGGCTGTGACTTGCTCCTTTCCATCCTTTTGACAAATGATGACGAACCAGCATCACATTCTGGTTATAGGCCAAAACCTGGCGTTGCATTCCCAGCTCAGGAGCCGACAAAGTCGCGGCGCTTGCCGGCGCAAAGACTACACCACGGTCTTTCATGCCCCTCCCTGAATCCAAGGTTACTCACCACTTTGCCAAATGCATAAAAATCGCGCCTGCTCGCAATGAGCAGGCGCAAAGGAGGCTTTGAAAAAGCGCTTGAAACTTCATTTGCGTTGCAAGCTCAATCGGCCGCGACTCATCGGTGGCGAATGGGTTCTCATCCAGGCGAGCGGCCAATGGGCGCCACTCGCCTGGAAAAAGGTTGAAGGCGCCGGGCTAAAAGGTCAGCCGGCCGCCCACCTGGAGGATGCGCTGGGTGCCTGCGGCCGAGGTGATCTTGCCATTGTTGCCCGACGAGAGGGACGCTGTGGGGTTGCTGAGACTGACCCAGTTGAATACATTGGTGGCCTCGCCGCGGAGCTGGAACACGAGCCCACGCTCGAACTTAATGTTGCGGAAGAGCCCCATGTCCATATCTTTGAATCCGGGCCCATAGAGGCTGTTGCGGCCTACGTTTCCGTCCGCGCCACCGGGGCCGATGCCGCCCGCCACGCCGGGCCCATTGGCAGTGAAAGCCGCTGTATTGAACCACGCAGTCGTGGCGTTGGGAGTGGTAGAGCAAACCCGGCAGCGTTTGGGGCTAAGCACGGGGTTGACGCCTGTAACAGCATCCGGGCGTTGGTTGCCGGTGCTGTCAAAGCTCTTGTTGGAACCTGTGCCAATGTTGAATACCCCGCCGCTGTGCAGGTAGACAATCGGCGAGATCTGCCAGCCGTTGACCACTTCCTTGACGATTCTGTTATCGCCGTGGAAGTAGTCGATGTTCCATGTGCCGGATATCGCCGCGTTGCTGCGAATGTCGGCGTTCATATTGCCTTTTTCCTCTTGGAGTCCACCGCCAGAGGCGCCCAAAGAGTTGTTGCTGGCGGTGAAGGGAGTGCCAAGGTAGCCGGAATCCTGCGGTGACGAAAGCCCATCCGCATCCGGCTCGAAGCTATCGATCCCGTGGCTCCAGACATAGAAACCGTTCACGCTGAAGCTACGATAAAGCTGCTTGCTCGCCGAGATTTGAAGGGAGTGGTAACTGGCTGTCAGGTTTGAGAGCAGATCTACGATCCCCGCTCCCAGGACGCCGGTGCCGTTGTTGATGGCGGCCGCGCCAGTAGGACAAGCTCCGACGCAGGGGTCGAATTGACGCCGGTCGGCGATGCTGGTTGCGGAAGTGCTTGGCTTTCCGAAGGCGGTCGAATACGGCGCGTAGTTGGCGTCAATAAAGTTGGGCAGGTCATGCGAGAGCGCGCCCACATACGCCGCCGTCATTGCTACCCGGCCGGGCAACTGCCGCTGCACGGAAAGATTGAACTGGTAGACGTAGGGATATTTGAAGTTCGGGGAGATAGCTTCGGTTGCGCCGCCGGGCCCGGAGATGAATACGGGCTTGCTAGGCGAGTAGGTGTACGGCAAGAGGCCGCCGCCCGGCGCAGTAGAGGGGAAGTCTCCGGGATAGGAATAAAAATTGGTGATGGAATTGAGAGGACCCTCACCGGTCTGTGGCCGCAAGGCGAATGGAATGGCGTTGCCCGGCTGGTTCATCTCGTTGCCGGCAACAGTGCCGTAGAAGATTCCCCCGGCGCCGCGAATGGAGGTCTTTCCGTTCCCAAACGGATCCCACGCGAAGCCGATGCGGGGCGATATGTGGTTGTACTCTGTGGGGATGATGCCGCGAGAAACGCCCGCGTCACCCGGGAACAGCAGGCCCTTGGGCGCGAGCGGCGCCACAGTGGATTGCTGGCCGGGAATGAATGATTCCGTCCTATTGTGGGCGTCGACGGGAGGAGTGTCGATGTCCCAGCGCACCCCAAGGTTGGCCGTGAACCGGGGCGTGATGCGGTAGTCGTCCTGAACAAACACTGCGGTATGCCATGTGCTCAGATGCGTAACATACGGCGAGTCCTGCTCAGCCGAGGAGGCCTGACCGGTAACCCAGTCTGAAAACACATTGCCGGTGGAAGTGGGCGCGGACGTGGCAAAGCTGATGCTGGCAAAGTTCAGCAGGTCGGCAAAGAACATGGTTTTGTCGAGCGCGAACTCGCCGCCAAGAAAGAGGCTATGTTTGCCCTTGACCATGCTGACCATGTCGCGCAGTTCATAGTTGTCGGAACCCGTAAACGGACCTGCATTGGTCGTGGTAGCCGAAAACGCGCCGGATGGTGCGAAGCTGGGCAGCGCGGGCGGTCCCTGGATGAGAAAGTCCGAGCCGTAGGATGCGAGGGTCTGCGTCGCCGGGCCGGTAAACGGCAGGTTGACGCGTCCGCCTGCTGCCCGCGTGAATGTAAGCCAGGCTTGATTGGTCGTGGTGGGGCTGAAAGTGTGAAATTCGCTGACGTTGGCATTGGAGCCGTTCGAGGCGCTCTGATTGATGGTCCACGGGACATTGCCGCCAGGAGAGGCGCTCAGCACGTTCCTCGAAAAGAAGTAGGTCACCCCCACACGGTCGTTGTCGCTGAGGGTCTGGTCGTACTTGGCCAGGTATTCGTTTTCCTGTGTCGGGACGGGGAACAGACCCGCGTAAGTTCCGCCGCCGGTTGCCGGCTTGAGAGCGCCATTGGGCAGCGGAATGGAAGAGCCTATTGTGTTGGTTATGTTGTCGAAGTTTGCAATGGTTGTGTCCAGCAGGGCGGAAGGTATGCAGTTCAGTGTGGCAACTGCGCACCCAGGGCTACTGTTTGTTCCATTCACCTGCGTCTTTGTTCCCGGCATGTAGACACAGAATCCGCCGCTGGCAGGGTTGCAGCCAACGCCCGGAGCAGTATTGCCCAAAGGAGTGTCCCCGGTAAAGTCGCCCAGGCGCTCGGCAGCGGTGGGCGTGATGCCGCCGGTAAACACCGTATCGGTTACCTGGCGCAAACCGCCATAGCTGAAAAAGAAGAAAGACTTGTCTTTCTTAACAGGGCCGCCGACGTTACCGCCAAATTGATTGCGGTGATAAGGGGAAACGATGATCTGGCCTGCAGCGTTGTGTGCCGGGGCCCAGCTGTTGGCGTTGAAGTCGGTGTTGCGGTTGAATTCGAACAATCCGCCATGAAACTGGTTTGTTCCCGACTTCGTGATTACCGAAACCACGGCCGCGGAAAACTGGCCGTATTGCGCCCCGAAAGCGCTGGTCTCCACGCGAAACTCCTCCACTGCGTCGGGGTTAGGCGAAGGGTTTCCGTAGTTGCGCATGCCGGTGATGTTGTTGCCGCCATCAAGGTAATACGCCACCTCAGGACTGCCGCCATCGATGGAGCCATTGATTTGCACATCCTCTACGTAAAGTCCAGTGGCGAAAGTGGGGGTGCCGGAGGGGTTCGAGGAGGGACTGTTGTTATTGGCCATCACACCGGGCGTGAGGGAAACCTGGGTGTAGATATTCCGGTTGACCAGGGGCAGTCCTTCTATTTCGTCCGGTTCAATGGTCCTGCCCAACACCGCATCCGACGTATTCACCAACGGGGGAGCCTCAGTGACTGTGACTGTCTGAGTCTGCGCACCCACAGTTAGCTTGATCTCAACCGTCAGCGTCTGGTCCACGTCAAGAGCGAGGTTTTCTTGAACAAAGCGCTCAAAGGTGGGGGCCTTCGCCTCGACGGTGTACTTGCCCACCGGAAGGTAATCGATGCGGTACTCCCCGTAGCCGTTTGCCGGAGCCGATCGGGAGAACCCGGTATCCACGTTGGATGCCTTCACGGTGGCCGTGTTGATTACCGCGCCCTGTGAGTCCTTCACCGTGCCGACGATGGACCCGGTCGTCTGCTGTCCAAATGCGATCGTACTCATTCCAAGAACCAGTACGAGGGTCGCAAAGAGCGGCTTAGCCGCGCCTGCCCAAAAACACATTGCCAATTTCCCTGGTTTCATGTTGCCTCCAAAGTTTCTTGCTTGTTCAGGTCTCTTCCTGGTGCTACCGCAACGATTGCCTGCGCCCGTTGCGTAATTCAGTTGCGATTTTGTTGTTGCTTCGGCCTTTAATGGCAAATCGCCGGTGACATACTTGCATCTTGCTCAATTTTCACGCACAGTCCCGGGTGTCTCGCGAAAACGGACCAATGCTCGACTTCGCAAGCGCGGATGACAAGTGACTCACCGTTTGCTACAAAGTGACGGAAGTATCATGTTTAAAATGAGCGCTTTAAAGCAGCCGTTTTTCTTGTGTCAAACGCTCTTGCATCCGGTCGAAGGGGGCGAGTATCATGCTTGGAAATCGCATGAGTCGCGCAAGCGCAAGCCCGGACGCCTGGCATCCTCACACAAATGAGGATCGCGACGCGATCTTGCGCGAGTTGAAAAAGGTCCTGACCAGTCCGCAATTCTCCAGCAGTAAGCGCTACCCGGCTCTGCTGCAGTACGTCGTCCAGAAGACCCTGGAAGGCAAGTCCGATCTCCTGAAGGAGCGGACGCTGGGCGTCGAGGTTTTTGACCGGCAACCAACATACGACACAAGCACCGACACTGTTGTTCGGTACACTGCCGGCGAGGTCCGAAAACGGCTCTCCCTTTACTATCACAAACAAGGCCGAACTTCCCAATTCAGAATTTCACTCCCCGCGGGCTCCTATATCCCGGAGTTCCAGCGCGGTCTGGAAGAGCCCGAGCAGACGGGGGACGATCCACCTTCTGCCGCGACTCCCCTCACCGATACTCGACTCTCTGCAGCATCCCCGGGCGAAATGCGCGAACCGCAGCCGAGTGTACCCTTGAGCCTCGCGGTTCGGACTTCCACTCAGCCTGCGGTGGCCGAATTCATTTCCGGCACGGTGCCCCGTCGAAACAAATCAACCTACAGGCTTTTGTTCTGGCTGGCCTTAGCGGCAATAGTTGTGGTGATCGCAATAGCAGGGTTAAGGTGGAGAGATCGCAGCCTTCGCCCCCAAACCGCTTTGGATGATTTTTGGCGCCCAATATTACACGATCAGCGAACGGTTTTGATCTGTAGCGGAAGCGTGATCTTCGCACCAGAGAGAGTTTCAGGGACTCTCACTGCCGGTAAAGATATCGAATATCCGTTTGTTTCCATGGAGGGAGCATCGGCCATTTCGCATGTAAGCGGTCTGCTCCAGAGTTCCGGAGTACAAACGCAACTCAAGTCCGCTGGGGCGACTCCCCTCACAGAGCTCCGTGAACATTCATTCATTCTGGTGGGTGCGTTCAACAACCCGTGGACCCTGCGTTTGCTAGAGCCGCTGCGATTTCATTTCACTCCGGCGGCGGGTGAGTCGATTGTCGACCAGATGCAGCCTCAAATTCGCTGGTCGCGTGACAAATCAATCCCCTATTCCAGCGCGGACGATTATGCCTTGTTGGCACGGTATCGCGACGTTACGACAGACAGTTGGGTCGTCGTCCTTGCCGGAGTGGGCCGCAATGGCACAGAAGCCGCAGCTGAATTCGCAACCAGCCCACGCTACGTGCAACTGCTTCAGGATCAACTGGGAAAAGACTTCGCAAACCAAAATATCGAAGTTGTCTTGAAAGTAAGTGTCATTGACGGAAAGACCGGAGCGCCCTCAATTCTTGCTGTCCACTCCTGGTGAGCAACTGATTTGAAGGAACCTCTGTGTATACGGACTCAAAATGTGTCCTCGCGGCAAGAGGGGTTCCTGCTCATGGGCGGACTGCTCGAAGGCGTAATTTGAAGGCGTGTCTGGCATCAACTACTCTTTCGGTACTTCTAATTGTCGCCCGTCATCCAATGCCGTTTGCAGATGAATTGTACAAAGCGGAGCACAATCGTTGCATGAGATGCCCCGGCTCAAAATGTCGGGGGTGGGACCGGTCCGTATCCCAAACAGGCACTCCCCCGTCCCCCCTTGAATGCCCCCATTTTCGCCCATGTTGGCCAATGGGCAGCAAAGAATGATAGATTTACTAGAATAGAATGTTAACTAATAAGTAATCAAGCGCCTTTACTTTTTGAGCATTTGTGGGGTCTATTATGCCTGTTTTCAGCGCTGCGAGCGTCAATAATCAGCCTATTTTGCGGGATAAGCCAATTCTGAAAGCGCACTGGTCTCAATTCGGTCCCGCGTCCCCATAGCGCTGCGGTGTCAATTGCAGGTGAAACTCGGCCTTGCCGTCGGGCAGCAGAACAATCTCTAACCGCCCCTCCTGCTGTTCGGCTGCCGTTGGGCCGGTAACCACTGCCTGTCTGCCGTCGTCCGCCGTGTATTGCACCTTCAACGGGCCGTTGCCACGCAACTGAATTCTGTAGGGCAGGACCGCGTTCGCGGCCAGGCTGTTGGCTCCAAAGCTGGCGCTCGGGTAGTCGACTTCGAGCAGGCGGACCGCCCCTCCAGTATGGTTAACAACTGTAGTTTCAATATGGTAGGAATGGCATCCGGCCATCACAAGCGCCGGAAGAACGATCACAGCAAAGCACAAGCCTCGAGGTTTCATTCGCAACTACCATTCTGGCCCTTGGCGGCATCTTCGGCCCCGAATGCCACAACCTGCTTCTCAACCCGGTCAAGACGCTTGAGCAGTTCCGGAAGCCGTTGAAAGATGGTCACGGCCCGCAGCCAGACACGGTTATCGAACCCCGGCGAACCGGAGATGGTCTTTCCTGGCGGGACATCGTGCGACACTGCAGACTGTGCAGTTAAGACAACCCCGTCGCCGACGGTGCAATGGCCGGCGATTCCGGTCTGGCCGGCCAGGATCACGTTGTTCCCTACTACAGACGAGCCGGCCAGACCTGTCTGGGCGCATAGCAGCGTGTTCTCCCCGATCCGCGAACCGTGGCCTACCTGGACCAGGTTGTCAATTTTGCTGCCGTCGCCGATCTCGGTTGCTCCTACGGTTGCCCGGTCCACGCAGGCATTCGCCTGCACGTCCACGCGGTTTCCTAAGCGCACTGGGCCTGACTGCGGAATCTTCTCCCAGTGGCCAAGCTCGTTTTTGGCGAATCCAAAGCCATCGGCTCCTACGATTGCGCCGTTCTCCAGCGTCACGTTGTCGCCGAGAATGCAGTTCTCGCGGACCACTGCGTGGGCATGGGCGAACAGTTTACTGCCGGCTTGAACTCCTTGGTATAGAACCACATGCGGGAGCAGCGTGGCGTGGGGACCGAGCCGCACACCCGGCCCAACCACGACGTAAGCGCCAACGTGGGCTCCCTCGCCGACCGCCGCTGTTGGGTCGATAACAGCAGTGCGATGAATGCCGGGAGGGTAGGACGGGGGTTGATAGAAAAGGCCCAGCGCACGGGAGAAGGCCAGATAGGGGTTCTTGATGCGCAGAGTGGCGGCGGCAATCTCCTGAAATTCCGGCTCAACCAGGACCGCCGCAGCTTTGGTGGTGCGCGCGAGACCCGTATATCTGGGATTGGCCACGAAGGTTACCTCCGCGGGCCCGGCATCCTCAATCCCTTTCACACCAGTTACTTCCAGCTCCGCGTCCCCGCGGAGTTCCGCGCCCAGCCTGCTTGCCAATTCGCCTAGTTTCATCGATGCGATTGTACTGGAATCGGCGGACAGCCGTTCTACAGCGCGTCGGGCGCGTCAGGAAAAAGCTCCGGCTGGTCGATTGGCGGACGGCCGGAAACGCCAACATGCTTGCGCAATGCGGCGCCGATCAGGCTGACCACCTCGAGCGACTGGATGGCCTGGCGGGGCACATAGATTCTCTGCGTATTCGATCGGGTGTCGGGCGGAGTGAGCAAGAGGCCCGCGCCATCGACCAGTGAGCGGTCGTTGGCCGCAAGTCCTTCCAATTCTTCACCATCGGTCAGGGTCATGCGCAGCCAGAGGCCGGCGGTTCGTGGGCGTATAGCGAATCGCTTGTGGAGCAGCCGCTCGGGGTTTGCCTGGGTGTTCGGGGTTGCGGCGTGTGCAGGGAATTCGCGCACATAGCAAACCCATTTGACCTGGTCCCAGGCGATGCGCACCACCTTGCCGGTCAGGTCGAGGATTTCCAGATCCGAGGCATCGTGGCCGAAACCGACGCCGGCATAGCCCGCGCACCAGTCGCGAGAGAACTTGCGCACAATCACCGGTTTGCGGTTGGAGGCCATTGTGTGAATTGTAGCTGCTAGCTGCTGGGAGTCGGCTCTCAGCTCTCAGTTCTCAGCTTGAGGCTGGGAGCTGGCGGCTTGGAGGATGACGGCCGTGAGTGCGGTGAATTGCGTACGCAGCGATGGCAAAACGACGTCGCAGCATGTGCAAATGTGTTCAGGCAAACGTGTGACAAAAAGTGCAAAATGACACGAAATAAGGCCGTTTTAGTGCGAAAACAGCACCAAAACATGTGTTTTGGACGGGCTTTTGCGCCCCAAAATGCTGGTTTGGGGCGTGAAAGTGCTATCACTGATATCAGTGATCGCTGTTCGCTCTCAGCTTTCAGCCATGGCGCGGGACCGCGGGTCGCGCCTCCCCCTTTTCGCTATGCGCGCCTGGGCGGTTCGGCGCGGGGTGAGAGGCCGACCCGGAAGGCGGCTGGAGGTTCCTGGAAATGGCTGGTTGAGGTTCGCGCTCCCCAGCCCATGCAACGGAAAAGTCGCAAGGATGGGGCACCCGCGCTTTTGGGGCGATCCAATCGGCAGGCGGCCCGCCATGGAGAAGTGCTTCTGACAAAGCGCATTCGACTCGAATGATTTTACTCAGCGCGCAACGCTTCGGTTGGTTCGATGGATGCCGCGCGGCGCGCCGGAATGTAGCTTGCGACAAGAGAAGCGCCGAACAGCACGCAGACAACCACGCACATTGTCTCCTTATCCCAGGGACTCACGGCGAACAGCATTCCGCGCAAAAAAGCCGTCAACCAGAGCGAGCAGAGCAATCCTGCCACTAGCCCGGCGATGACGGGCTTCGCCGACTCCCCGAAAATGAGCCTATAGACGGCTGGTTTTTGCGCGCCAAGGGCCATCCGGATCCCAATCTCGCGCGTCCGCTGGCCCACAGAGTAGGAGACGACGCCATACAATCCCACCGTTCCCAGCAGCAGCGCCAGCGCTGCGAACCCGGCAACCACCCACGCGGACGAACGATGCAAGTAGGCCGACTCCGAGTTGTCGATTCGCGCGGTCATTGTCTCTTCCTCGTTCGCAATCAGCAAGGGGTCGATTTGATGAATAGTACGCTCCATCGATGGCAGAAGGGACTCCGCCGATTGAGCGGTACGAACCGTGACATAGAAATCGTATAACGGTGTTTGATCGAATGGACTATACACGGCTGCGATCGGTTTGAGATCCAAAGCGCCGTCCTTGATGTCGTCAATGACTCCGACCACTTCAAACGGATCCTTTGCATCCGCACCCATGATTTGCTTGCCGATCGCGTCTTCGCCGGGAAACAGCTCCATCGCCATTGTCCGGTTGAGGATCGCCATGGGCGGTTTCGTCGCGTCATCCTCGTTGGTAAACAATCGCCCGCTGACAAGCCGCGCTCCCAGCGTTTCAAAGTAACCAACTCCCACAATCTCATCGAGCGTCTCCTGGCCTTGCCCAACAGTGGGCCGCCCTACCGCACGAAAATGTTGCAGGCGCGTAATTCCTTCTCCGCTCGCTACCGCTGGTTCGGCGGAAGTGCCCACCGAAATGACGCCCGGTAGCGCAGCCATCCGTGCGATCACGCGCCGCTCGAGTTGAAGGCTGACCAGGTCCTTCCACTCGCCTTGTCCGCCAACGTGCATCAGAGCGAGGCGATCCGCGCGCATACCCACGTCGACATGGAGAAGACGATAGAAGCTCTTGGTCAGTAATCCCGCGCCAACCAGGAGCACAACCGTGATGGCAATCTCGGCTGCGACGAGGCTTGCACCCAACCTTCGCCATCCTGTGCTCGCCGCGCCGCGTCCGCCATCCGCCAGCCCTTCGCGCATATCGGAGAAGAGAAAATGCAGGATCGGTCCAGCCGAAAAGAGAAATCCGCCGATCACCGAAACTGCTAAGGCAAAGAGCATCGAACGCACGCTTAGATGGAGGTTTTCGAGATACGGCATATTCTCAATGAGATTGGGCGGAATCTGCTTTGTCAGCGTCCCCATCGACAGCGACGCGAAGGCGAGGCCGAGGCAGCACCCGAGCGCAGCCAGCAAAAACCCCTCTACCGCAAACTGCCGTACCAGTCGAAGGCGCGAAGCTCCCAGCGCCCCTCGAACCGCAATTTCGCGCTTGCCCTTTTCCGCTCGCACCAGCAGCAAGCTGGAAACATTCACGAATCCGATCAGGCACAGAAGCCCAGCTCCACTCAGCAGCGCAACGAGGGTTGGACAGACGTCTCCAAGAATTGCGTCCGTAAGCGGGAGCAGAGTCGCGGTTCGGTCGCGGTTATACTGCGGATGTTCCGCCGCGATCTCGCGCGCGATTGCGCTCACATCCTGGTAGGCAGTCGCCGATGAAACTCCCTCGCGCAATCGTGCCACGCCGTAATAGGGAAAGCAGGTAGGACTTTGTTCGCAACGGCCATGCAGCGTCGTCCAAAACTCGGCACGGCCCACTGGAGCAAAATGAAAGTCGCGCGGCAATACTCCGACGATTGTGAACGACTCGCCGTCTAGCCTGACTATCTGGCCCAGTACTCTTTCGTCCCCGCCAAAGCGCTTCTTCCATGCCGCATAACTCAGGATCGTCGCCTGCGGCGCGCTCGGTCGATCTTCTCCAGGGTAAAAGTCACGGCCCAGCGCGGGTGCAACGCCGAGCGTGCGAAAGAAGCCGTCACTCACCAAAGCTCCCGAAACCTCCTCAGGACCCTCCGGCTGATTCAGCGTGGCGCGATAGGGCCGATAGACATCGAGCGACATGAAGACATGATTGCGCTGCTTCCAGGCCCGGTAGTCGAAATCCGAGAGATGAAAACGGTCGCCCACGGGATTGTGCTCGAACAGCGCCACCAGGCGCGCTGGCTCGCGATAGGGCAGCGGCTTTACCAGCGTCGCGTCTACAAACGCGTAAATCGCAGTCGCGGCTCCAATCCCCAGCGCAGGCACAAGAATCGCGGTCAACGCAAATCCCGGTGCTCTGCGCAGGCGCCGCAAGCAATAGCGCAAATCCTTGAGCAGGCCTTTTAGCCGCTGGGCGCCTTGCGTATTTCGGGGCCGCATTTCCGCTATCGCAGTAGTATTCTCGGCAGTCAAGTTTTCTTCCTTAGTCAACGCAGCTCCGATGCCGTAAACCCTCTCCTGCCGGTTGAAGAACAGGTTGTGCATTCAGGATTCAGGCCACGAATAGAATGACAGATTGCCGAACCAGCGAGCGGCCCAGCTTGGCGGGGCGACCCAAGCTTCGCTTCTGGGGCCTGGGATCGCGAGGATTCAGCATTGGAATTTTCAGGTCTGAAGATTCAGGCTCGGGCCTCACGCCGGCCAAACTTCTCAAAAACTCCCCTGCGATGCAAACGTTTGCCGAATCCGCGCCATTCGCTCCAGAGAATTCTATTGACCAAAAGATGATTGGCAGGTATAAACTTTTACTCTGTAGTCAAAATCCTGTTCTTTGAAGGAGAACTCCATGAAAACTATGCGCCAGAAACTCGCCAATGCTCTGATCGTAGCTGGAGCTTTGGTGGCGATGAACCTGCCGCCGGCGATGCCCACGGCAAATGCGGAAGCGGTCAAGTGCGTCGTGAATATCCAACCTGGACAGGTCTGTACGACAACCGTAAGCTGCTTCCTGGGAGTATGCACCTGCGTTACCGTTTGTTGTTGCGGCTAGGCCGATAAGAATGCCAAGCTGATAGCAAGAGGCGCAGGGCCGAAGCACGGTCCGTCGACCTGCTCGATCAGCGGGTTTCGGTGTGTAGCCACAGGTTTTTCCCTTCATGTCACCCCCTGCATTGCCTTACGCCCGATCTGAGTTGCCGAATCCACTCAATCGAGCCTGCCTTCTCTCAGGGAGGGCAGGCGGTTTAAGCCGTGTGCCAATCCACCCTCCTGGAGGTTGAAGACAAAGTGAGCCGCAGTCGCCTTCTTCTTTCTTTTCTTTCTATGGTTTTTATCGCAGCGGCGGAAATCACCGCCGCGCAGAATCCCGCGGCTGTAAGAAAACCTGCCACGAAGGTTCCCGCCGCCGTTTATGTGGAGACGCAGATCACGTCATGGACGAGCGGCTTTGGCAAGTGGGTAGCCGCCCGCCCGGCAGTGGTTCAGGCGCATGAGGCAAGCGGCAGCGGCCCCTACATGCTGCGTACGCCGTTCCTGGATTATTTTGCCGCGAATGGAGATTCGCTCTATTCGGGCAGCACGCTCTCAACCAACGTCGACTTTGTGCGGGATCTGCCGAAATCGGCGGAGGCCAAGCCGGGCAACTCAAACAAAGCACCGGAGCCGACTCTTGCGGACTATCTGGATATGCTGCCCGAGCTGCAACCTTATAAGGCGGCGATTCTCGCCAGGAAGCGTCCTGTTGCGCTTGCGATCTGTAGTTACCAGAAACCGGAGTGTGTCCAACAGAACCAGGCCCTTCAGGAATTCAAGCGACGGGCGCCTTCGCTCAAGATCCAGGTGATTGAGGTGAAACTCCTCAATACCTCTTCGCAATGACCGCAATGCGTGCTTGCCGCGTCCATCGCCGGCCTCGCTATGTTGCCGGAGTTCTGCTTTGGGTTTGCACCTTTGGCTCCGGCTGCCACATGGGCGGTCACCGAGGCGCGAGTATATCGCTTACTGTCCCCGTGGTTTCGTACCTTCAGTCGCAGTCCTCATTGGCGGGAAAGGGGAGTCCGATCGCGAACTTTCCTACACTCGAGATCTTCGATCGCACCGGTCAGGCCGTTTACCAGAGCCACGATGCCGGGAAGAATGCCGAGCTTCTTCGGTCGCTTCCTCAGGCAATGGAGGGTTTGAAGACTCTGCCTAACCATGCGACACTTTCTCAAGTTATTGAGACGTTTCCCGGCCTGGCGGAAAAGGATAGAGACGCCCTGCTGGATTATCGGCGGCCCACGCTTCTATCCCTTTCGCTGGAGGATTGCCACGCTTGCGAGCTTCAGGAACAGGCTACGGGGCCCGAGACGAAAGGGCGCCTGGTTGAGAATGGATTCAACTTGCTCGATATTCAGTTTTCCCAACCGAAATAACGCAGCAAAACACCCGATGGAGCCAGTGGGAGAATACTCTCAATTGCGATAGAGGAATGCAGCCGATGATCGCTCGCGAGACTCGCCGCTTTTTCAGGAGCAGCCCTCTGGTCAGTTTTACCGGAGTGCTGCTTCTTGCCGTTGGAGTCGGCTCCTCGGCAATTGCCGTATCTTTGCTCCAGGCATTCACTTCGCCCCGCTATCCCGGAATGCGGGCGCAGGGATACGCGACGATCGGAGAGGGGGACAGCGACGAATTGGCGATGCCAATCTCCTGGGCCCAGTTTGAGAAACTGAGGCCGGAGCGGGGCGGCGCAATGCGGATGGCGGCCTACAGCCCGGCGGCCGAGGCGGTGGTTGTTTTTGGCGACACGCGCAAGCCTGTGCGCGTGGCGGCCGTTTCGGGTGGATTTTTTTCCGGATTCACCGTGCCACTGGTCACCGGCCGCGACTTCAACCCAGGGGAGGCGGCAACCGCCGGCCAGCACGAGATCATCCTGAGCAGTCCGCTGGCTCGGCTGTTGTTTGGCTCGCCCAACGCCAGCGTGGGCCAGGTGGTGCGTCTTGGAGGTTTGCCGTACCAGGTGACCGGGGTTGCGCCTCGGTCGTTCAGTGGGCTTTTTGGAGACACGGCCGATGCCTGGGTGCCTGCAAACTGCGTCGTTCCCCTGCGGCTGAATCTTCCCACCGGTGTGCCGCCGGATATGTGGAAGTATATGAACTCGTTTTACGTTTTGCTGGCGTCGGATGGGTTGAGCTCCGCAGGCTTGGCCGAGAGCGCGCTGCGGGTGCTTCCGCTGCGGGCCGGCGGTGAGAGCGCTTTGGGCGTCGCGCAAGGCATTTCAGTCGATTGGCATCGCGACCAGACACTGCGGCGCTGGCTTCGCCTGGGGCTGGGGTTTTCGCTGGCGCTGGCCTTCGTCAGTTGCCTGAACGTGTGCCTTCTGCTGCTGGCGCGGGTGCCGCTTCTGGTGGAGGAGGTGCGATTAAAAAAAGCTCTGGGAGCTGGATCGCGCCAAATCTCGATGGAGCTTGCCACGGGGCCGGCGGTGATGATGCTGACGGGGCTGCTGGCGGCCTTGCTGCTTTGGGCCGCGGTGTTGCTGGTGCTGGTGCGACGCTCGGAGCCGGAGGCGCAACTGCTTTTTGGGTCGTCTTCCGCCGTTTTCATGGCGCTCGCTTGCCAAATCCTGCTGACGTTCGCGGTAATGCTGGTGGTTGCTTTTTTACCGGCTGCAATGGCATTGCGCTCTGGCGCGGTTCCGCGCATGGGCACGACGGCTACGATGGACCGCCGCATTCTTCTTCTCATGCAGGTTCCTGTGACCGTGCAGATCAGTTGCGGGATCGGCGTTTCCATCCTGGCCGCCATGATCGGCGCATCGCTTCTTGGGATGATGAGGCAGCCACTGGGTTACGACCCCACCCACCGGCTTGTCGTATGCCTTGTTCCGACGAGCGGCACGATCGTGTTCGATGGCGCCAGCGGAGCCTCTGCTCAGTTCCTGGCGATCCAACGCGTGCTTGAGCAGGTGAAAGCGTTGCCTGGAGTTCGCTCGGCGAGCTATGTTGACGAGGCTACGTTCGATAACCAGAAGAACGTGGATGAGGTGCAAGACGAGGACAGGCCTTCAGCCCCGCCGATCTCGGCCAATCACGTCCTGGTCACCTCGGGATATTTTGGCACCATGGGATCGAGGATTCTGCGCGGCCGAGACGTGGCCGAATGGTCCAAGGCACACTCGCCGCGTGAAGTTGTCGTCAGCAGTATGCTTGCCGGCCAGTTGTTTCACGGTACCGATCCGGTGGGGAGGGCGGTCAACGTGATTATTCCGGCCCGCTTCGGACTTCAGGTCTACAAGTACTCAGCGACGGTGGTTGGGATTGTCGAGGATGGCCGCGCAGCGGGCTACGGCAGTTCTCCTCAGCCGACTTTCTACGAGGAAGGTCACGCCTATTCGGATGCGATGCCGCACCTGGTTGTCTACGGCGAGGAGACGGCGCCTTCGCTGGAAGCATGGACGAAAAGCGCACTCGCGCAATGGATGCCGGCCATGGGCGTGATGCAAATCTACAGCCTGTCCGACAAGGTGAATGCGTCGCTGGCCCCCGAACGGAATCGCGCGCTTGGCGCTTTTGCGGGCTCGGGAGTCATGGCCTCGGTAGCGCTCGTCGGGCTTTATGGATCGCTCGCATTTTATTTGCGCGCAAAGCGGCGCGAAATGGCGATACGCATGTCCCTGGGAGCGTCTCCGTGGAAGATCCGCCAAATGGTGCTTGTCCGCGCTCTCAGGTGCGCGCTGGCTGCCGCGCTTCTCTCGCTTCCCTGGTGGTTTGTCCTGGGGAGGCTCTCATCTGGCGATTACGTGGGACAAGTCGCATGGTCGACAGGGCGCGCCGCCATCATTACCGTTCTTTGCGTGGCGGGATCGGTCGTGCTTGCCATGATCCCGGCGAGCGCCGCCGGATCGATCTCCCCGGCTGGCATCCTAAAAGAACTGTGATGAGGCATGTTCTCGTCGAGAAGAACTCTCAAAAAGGCGGCGATGCACCGCGGAATTG
>Ga0302278_10000328_pt1 | contig 62308 bp, 55 predicted proteins | sample III_Bog_N3_2_FD_194543 | JGI IMG/M metagenome (GOLD analysis project Ga0302278, IMG submission 194543) | Peat permafrost microbial communities from Stordalen Mire near Abisko, Sweden - III_Bog_N3_2 | ecosystem: Environmental > Terrestrial > Soil > Wetlands > Peat | place: Sweden: Abisko...
GTCGTTGGGCACGTCGCCATAGATCTCGGGACGATATAAGAACAACACGACGTCGGCGTCTTGTTCGAGTGAACCCGACTCGCGCAGGTCCGACATCATGGGCCGTTTGTCGGCGCGCTCTTCGAGCTTGCGCGAGAGCTGCGAGAGCGCGACGACCGGACACTCCAGTTCACGCGCGAGGATCTTGAGCGAGCGGCTCATCTCAGAGACTTCGACCTGGCGGTTCTCCGCGCGACCTCGACTGCTCATCAACTGCAGGTAGTCGATGATCACGATGCCGAGGTCACCGTTTTGTTGCTTGATGCGTCGAGCTCGCGCTCGCACGTCCATGATCGTCAGACTCGGGTTGTCGTCGATGAAGACTTTGGCGGACTGTAAGTACCCGAAGGCCTCGTGCGCGCGATTCCAGTCGGCTTCGCTGAGGTCCCCGGTACGCAGTCTCGATGAGTCGATTCGCGCGGTCGAGGCCAAGATGCGCTCGGCCAGTTCTTGTCGGCTCATCTCCAAAGAGAAAAACAACGCGGGACGATTCACCACGGCGCCGACGTGGATCAAGATGCCCAGCGCGAAGGCCGTCTTACCGGTCGCCGGGCGCGCACCCACGATGGTCATCGAGCTCTTCTGTAAGCCCTGGAGGATCGCGTCGAGCGACTTGTAGCCAGTCTCGAGCCCGTTGAGCTGTCCGCGCGTCTCACCGCGCTGCTCCAAGATGTCGGCCTCGCTGAGCAGGAGTCGTTGTAGGGGTGAGACCGAATCGATCTTGCGATCGTCGCCAATCGCGTTGATCTTGCGTTCCGCTTCGTCGATGAGCCCGATGACGTCGTCAGTGGCGACGTAGGCGTCGTCCACGATCTCGCCGGCGACCGAGATGAGGCGGCGCTGCTGGGCCTTCTCGCGAACGAGGTCGGCGTAGTGCTGGGCGTTAGCCGCCGAGGGCGTGTTGATCTGGAGGGAGGAGAGTACCGAGAGTTCGACGGCCAAGGCGCCGCGCTCTTGGAGCTTCGCTTGCACCGTGACGTAGTCGACCGGTTCGCCCGCGTGCGCCAGGTCGATGATCGCACCGAAGATCTGACCGTGCAGGGGACGGTAGAAGTCCTCGGCCTGCACGCTCTCGTAGGCGATGCTCACCGCCTCGGCGGAGAGCAACATCGCTCCGATCAAGGACTCTTCGGCTTCGATGACACTCGGCGGTACACGTCCGCCCGCGACGCTTCGTGGTCGCTCCGTTTCAATCTGTGTCATAAGACCTCAACGGTCGTCGATATCGGTTGTGGGTCGCAAGAACAACAACGTGGGGAAATGGCTGTGCTTAACTTCACGTTCTCCACAGTCCCAAAGGACTGTGACACGCGGCGTGCTAGGGCCCTCGACGTCGAGGAAACACCGCTACGGAACAACGAGCGAAACGGGCTCGTTACTTGGCGAGGACCTCTAAGGAAATCGTTGCGTTCACACCGTCAAAGAGCGTCGCGGTCGCAGTCGCGCTACCGACGTCCTTTAAGTGTTCCGTCATAGAGATGGAGTGTCGATCCAGCGAGATACCCGTCGCAGTGCGTAACGCGTTGACGACGTCGCTCTCGGTGATGGATCCGAACAGTCGACCGTTCGCGCTGGCGCGAGCTTCGATGGTGACGGGCTTGGACTCGATGAGCGCCTTTTGCGCTTCGGCGGCCGCTCGACTTTGTGCGTCGAGCAGGTCGCGCGATTTGCGCATCGAGGCCGCTTGGATCTCGGTCTGGTCACTCGCGAACATCGCCGCGCCCGAGGGCAGGAGGAAGTTGCGCGCGTAGCCCGACTTGACGACGACGATGTCGCCGCGGCGGCCGAGTCCGCGGACGTCACTGCGTAGAAGGACCTTCATTCGCTGGCTCCTTCGGCTGACGCCTCTTCGAACACTTCAACCGCCACGCTGGCGTCTTCAAGCAGGGCACCTTCGGCGGCCGGGGCGCTCGAGGTAGCCTCGGCGCCGTCGCGGCTCGGACGTGGTCCGCGCGGACCTCGGTCGTCACGACCGCCGTCACGACCACCATCTCGTCCACCATCGCGGCCGCGTCCACCGCGGCGCTCGGTCACGGTGCGCTGGGTGTAGGGCAGCAGCGCCAGCTCTCGCGCGGTCTTGATGGCGTCGGAGACGTCGCGCTGGTGTTGCTGGCAGTTGCCCGAAACCTTACGGCCACGAATCTTGCCGCGGTCGCTGATGTACTTGCGCAGTTGGGCTAAGTCCTTGTAGTCCACGCGGTCGACGCCGTGCTGACAGAACGAGCACGGCTTCTTCTTCGCGCCGCGACGGATATCGATCTTGGGTGCGCGCTTGGGTGGTTTGGGATTATTAATACGGGGCATTAGAAGGGCTCCTCGTCGAAGGCGTAACTGCTCGGTTCACTGCTGCGGGGTGCGGGGCGCTCGGCGGAAGACGATGAGAAGTTCGAGCCCTCCGCGCGCGGGGTACGGGTCACGACCGCGGTCGCGAACTTCAGCGACGGCGCGATCTCGTCGGCGTTGATCTCCACGATGGAACGCTTGTCGCCGTTCTCGGTCTCCCAGCTGCGCTGCTCCAGGCGACCGGTCACGAGAACGCGGTTGCCTTTGGCGAGCGAGTTGGCGGCGTTCTCGGCCATCGAGCCATAGCCCGTGACTTCGAAGTACGACACGCGCTCTTCCCACTCCTGGGTCTGGCGATTCTGCCAGCGGCGATTGACCGCCACCGAGAGGCGCACGGCCGCTTGGCCGCTGTTGAGGAACTTGAGTTCGGGGTCGCGGGTGATGTTCCCTACGACGGTGATGGTGTTATCGGGCACGGTCTCTCCTTAGCGTTGGGCTGAACCTAGGCCTGGGCCGTGACACGGCTGGCGCTCGGACGAACGTGGCGGCGGAGGATCTTAAAGCGCAGGACCTCATCGGAGAGCGTCAAAATGCGATCGAGTTCGTCGACGGCGATTGACTCACCGCTGAACTCCACCAGCACGTAGTAGCCCTCTTTGCGCTTGTTGATCTCGTAGGCCAACGGTCGCTTACCCCAACGGTCGATGTTTCCCGGGGTGCCGCCGTTGGCTCGGATGGTCTCTAAAGCTCGGTCGAGCGCGATCTGGATGGACTGCGCGTCGACGGTCGTGTCGAACACGATCATGGATTCATAGGGCCGCATGGCCTATTCCTTTCCCTCTGGTCCGGACTGGCCGGGCTCTGCGGAACACAGAGCAGGGTTCGATTGTCACTTCCCCACAACTGTGGGACGTAGCAGTCTACCGCCTCGACCCCGACTTGGCTAATGCAGTAACTCGTCGGGGTTCGCGTAGGCCTCATCAGGCCCCGGGAACTCGCCGCTGCGCACGTCCGCGGCGAAGTGCGCGATCGCTTCGGTGATCACTGGCGCCAGCTCCGCGTAACGCCGCACGAACTTAGCGGGCGTGCCCCGACTCAGCCCCAAGAGGTCGTGGAAGACCAGCACCTGACCATCGGTGTCGGGGCCGGCTCCGATGCCGATGGTGGGGATGTCGAGCGCCTCGGTGATTCGGGTGCCGACCACGCTGGGCACGCCCTCGATCACGACGGCGAAGACGCCCTCGTCCTGGAGGACCTTGGCGTCGAGTTCGAGTTGTTGCGCCGCTTCTCTCGTCTTCGCCTGGACCCGAAACCCGCCGAAGGCCAGCACACTCTGTGGCGTGAGACCAAGATGTCCCATCACGGGGATCTCGGCGTCGAGGATCGCGCGCACGACTTCGCGACGAACGCGGCCGCCCTCGAGCTTGACGCTGTCGGCGCCCGCACGGATCAATTGGGCGGCGTTGCGCACGCTGTCGGCGACGCTCAGGTGGTAACTCAGCCACGGCATGTCGGCGACCACGTGAACCTCAGACTTGGCGGCGGCGACGGCGCGCACGTGGTGGCACATCTCCTCGACGCTCACGTGCAGGGTGTCCTCGTGGCCGAGGACCACGTTAGCGAGGGAGTCCCCCACCAAGATGACGTCAACGCCCGCCGCGCTGGCCAGTCGGGCACCGGGTTCGTCGTAGGCGGTCACCATCACCAGGGGGGCGGCGCCCGTGCGTCGCTTGCGCGAGCGAATCGCCGGCGCGCTGAGCTTCACTCGCCGACCTCCTTGACGAAGGAGACGCTCCTTCGCGATCGATGGCCGCCGGCGGCCCATTTCCGCACGAGGTGGTGGAACGAACAACCCACGCAGACTTCGACCGCGTAGCACTGCACCGGCTCTTCGCGGCGCTCGAGCTTTAAGAGCTCCGCTCGACTCGAGGGGCACGTCCCGCCCGAGGGCAGCCGCGCGCCGAAGACGTAGGTCACCTCGACGAGTTCACTCTCGGAACACACCGGACAGGTCTCGCCGGTCTTTCGTCCGATGTTGCGCGCCGCGCGTAGCAACTCGGGGTGGGCGTCGCACACGTCCTCGTAGCGCAACTGTCCCGAGGCGACTTTGGCGAGGAGCGCGTGTCGAACCAGACCGAACTCAACCACGGCCCCGTCGGCCGTGCTGGTTCGGAAGCGCTTATCCATTAGAGGGAGACTACATTCCCGCAATTACCCGTCACGTCACGGACCGTATCGTTCGATATATCGATGTGATATGCTGGTTCGCGTGTTGGACATTGCCATTCTGGGTCTCTTGATGGACCGGGATCACCACGGTTACGAGATCCGCACCCAGTTACGTGATCGTCTCGGCGTGTGGGCCAACGTCTCTTTCGGTTCGATCTACCCGGCGCTCGCGCGCCTCGAGCGTCACGGTTTCGTCGAAGCCGTCGCGCCCGTGTCACCGCGCTCGAGTGCGCTCTCGACCGGTTCACTCTCGGGCGAGCGCGCGTCGCTGCGCAGCCTGCGCACCACCTCAGGTCTCGGGCGTCGCGGTCGCAAGGTCTACTGCATCACCGAGCGCGGTCGCGCGGAGTTCGTGACGTTGCTCGCCGACCCGGCGACGCTCGACGACGGCAAGAACTTCTCGCTTCGCATGGCGCTCGCGAAGTACCTCACCCCGAGTCTGCGCGTGCGGCTCTTAGAGCGCCGACGCACGGACTTGGTCGAGCGACTGGTCGAGGTACGCGCCGGCTCGCATAACGGCGAACTCGACGACTACGCCCGCGGCGTGATGGAACACGCCGCCCGGGGCGTTGAATTGGATCTCGCGTGGATCGACGAACTGTTGTCCACCGAACGTAGTAACCAGCAAACCTTCGCGAACGAAGCGAAGTAGGAAAGGATTGCCATGAAGAAGATTCGTGTGGCACTGGCGGGCGTGGGCAACTGCGCGAGTTCACTCATCCAAGGCGTGACGTACTACCGCGACGCCAAAGACGGCGACCACGTGCCGGGACTCATGCACGTCGTGCTCGGCGGCTACCACGTCAGTGACTTAGAGTTCGTCGCGGCCTTTGACGTTGACGCCTCCAAGGTCGGCAACGACCTCGGCAAGGCGATCGACGGTGGCCAGAACAACACCCTCAAGTTCGCCGAGGTCCCCTCCTTGGGCGTGACGGTGCTGCGCGGACCCACCCTCGACGGCCTGAACAAGTTCTACCGAGCGGCGATTGAAGAGTCGCCCGTGGAGGCCGTCGACGTCACCCAGGCGCTGCGCGACGCGGGCGCCGAGGTGCTGGTATCCTACCTACCGGTCGGGTCCGAAGAGGCCCAGCGCTTCTACGCCCAGGCCGCGATCGACGCCGGCTGCGCCTTCGTGAACGCCATTCCGGTCTTCATCGCCTCCGACCCGGTCTGGGCGAAGAAGTTCACCGACGCCGGCGTGCCGATCATCGGCGACGACATCAAGAGCCAAGTGGGCGCCACCATCGTGCACCGCGTACTCACTCGCCTCTTCGAGGACCGCGGTCTCACCCTCGATCACACCTACCAACTCAACGTCGGGGGCAACATGGACTTTAAGAACATGCTCGACCGCGACCGTCTCGAGTCGAAGAAGGTCTCCAAGACCCAGGCCGTCACCTCCCAACTCGAGCTCAACGAGATGGACCCCGACGACGTGCACATCGGCCCGAGCGACCACGTGCCGTGGTTGCTCGACCGCAAGTGGGCCTACATCCGCATGGAGGGCCGCAACTTCGGCGACGCGCCCCTCAACATCGAACTCAAGCTCGAAGTGTGGGACTCACCCAACTCCGCCGGCGTGATCATCGACGCGGTGCGCTGCGCGAAGGTGGCGCTGGACCGGGGCATCGGTGGACCGCTGGTCGGCCCCTCGGCCTACTTCATGAAGTCCCCGCCCGTGCAGTTCCACGACGACGTGGCCCACGACATGGTGACGGCCTTCGCCGACGGTGGCGCGGAGAACCCGCGCTGGCCCGAAGAGGACTAACGAAGGGGTGACGGGACGGCGGCGTCCTCGCCGCGGTCGCGCCACCACGCGAGTACTCGGCGTGACGCCTCCTCGGTACTGATCTCACCTTCGTCCAGGCGGATCTCCATCAAGAACTCCAGTGCCTCGCCCACGGGGCGGCTGGGTCGTAGGTCGAGCAGTTCCATGACCTGGGTGCCGTCGAGGGCCGGACGCAGGCGCGAGAGGTCCTCTTGCTCGCGCAGTACCGCGATGCGCTCTTCGAGTTCGTCCATGCGCCGAGCGAGTTCGGCCGCCTTGCGGGCGTTGCGCGTGGTGCAGTCACAGCGCGTGAGTTCGTTGAGTTCTTCGAGCAGGTCTCCCGCGTCGCGGACGTAGCGTCGAACGGCCTTGTCGCTCCAGCCCAGTTTGTAGGTGTGAAAGCGCAGGTGCAGTTCGACGAGGGCCGACACCTGGTCGATCATCTCTTGGGAGTACTTCAGCGCGGTCATGCGCTTGCGGGTCATCTTGGCGCCCACGACGTCGTGGAATCGAAAGGTCACCCCCTCGCTCGAGATCGCTCGGGTGGCCGGTTTGCCGACGTCGTGAAAGAGTGCGGCCAGGCGCAGCACGAGGTCCCGTGACGTCTTATCCACGACCGCCCAGGTGTGCTTGAGGACGTCTTTGTGTTGGTGGACGGGGTCTTGTTCGAGTTGGAGTTTGGGCAGTTCCGGCAAGCAGTACTCCGCGAGTCCGGTGCGCACGATGAAGTCCAGTCCGACCGAGGGCCGCTCGGTCATCAACAACAGGTCAATCTCGCCGCGGATCCGCTCCGCCGAGACCTTCGTCAGCTGCTCGGCCATCGCGCTGGCCGCCGCTTCGATGGCGGGATCGATCGCGAGGGAGAATCGCGCGGCGAAGCGCGCGGCGCGCAGCATGCGTAAGGGGTCGTCGCGAAAGAGGATCTCCGCGTCGATCGGGGTGCGCAGGGTTCGCTCGCTGAGGTCGCGAAAACCCTGGTAGTAGTCGAAGAGGGTCTGCACGCCCGGCGTCTCGGCGTTAAGGGCGATGACGTCGAGCGCGAGGGCGTTGATCGTGAAGTCGCGTCGTGAGAGGTCCGCGCGCAACGAATCACCCCACTCGACGGCGGGCTTACGGGAGTGGTCGACGTAGGACTCGGAGCGAAACGTCGTCACCTCGACCTTCACGCCGTCACCACGCAACGTCCCACCGATGGTGCCAAAGGCGCGGCCTTGTTGCCAGAGTGCGCTACAGAGGGGCTTCATGAGCTTCTCGATGTCCTCGGGCCGAGCGTTGGTGGTGAAGTCGATTTCGAAGTCCTCGCGGCGGGGCTCGTCGAGCAGCGCGTCGCGCACCGATCCACCGACGGCGTACAGCGAGAAGCCCGCGGCGGCGAAGGCGTCGCTCAGGGGACGCGACGCCACGGCGAGCGCGCTGAGTCGATCGGGGGCGAGTGAAGCGATGGTCATTGCGAATGAGGCTACCGGTGAAGCGCCGTCGCGACGGTAGCCTGTAACTGCATGGTCCACCGATTTCCGACCTGGTGGCGGGCGCTCAGCGTCGTACTCCTCAGCCTCGCAACGGTGACGTGGCCCTCGGCCGCGAGGGCCAGTACGACGCCCGGGTTCACCGTGGTCCACCAGGGCCCCTTCGCGTTGCTCTCGAGCCGCGGCGTGGCCTCGTTTTCGACGACCCTGCACCTTTTTCCCGCGAACGACACCGCCAATGCTCGCGTCTCGATCTACCCCGCGCTGGTGACCGAGTCGGGCCTCGACCTGGTGGTCAGTGGCGCGGGCACGACCCAACGAGCCCTCGCCTCGACCGGGACCTTCGCACTGAAGTGCGCGCGACACGGCGACGTTCGATTCGGCGTCACCGTGGTCACCAGAGGACGCCACCCGCCGCAACGTACCTGTGACGGCCCGGCCCCGCAGTTGCGCGTTCGATGCAGCGCAACGTGCGCCGGCGTGTACCCGCTGCGCTACAGCGTCACCGTTGGCGGAGTGACGAAGCCCGAGTGGTCACTGCTGTCGATCGGTCCGAGCGGCGTGGCGCGTCCGGTCGACGTGGCGCTCATCGAGACCCTGGACCACAACTCACTTCAACATCCCCTTCGCGCCATCGCGACCTTGCAGCAGCTCGGTCACTTCGCGGGGTCGCCGGTGACCTTGAGCGCCGACTACGAGTCGTTGGTGGCGATCGAACTCGACCAGGGAGCGACTGCTCAGTGGCGAAGTGCACTCGAGGCGTCCCTCGAGAGTCCCCTGCACCGGGCCGTCGACGCACCCCCGAGTTCCATTGACTTCGCCGGACTGGCCGCGCACGGCCTCACCACGCAAGTTCCCCAACAGTTCACGCTGTCGGGGAATCTGTTGGAGAAACTCACTGGTCGCTACGTTGACGAGCCCGTACTGCTCTCCGGCGCGCAGTCTCCGGGCGGGCTGCTCGCGTTGGATCGCGCCGGGATCAGTGACGTCGTGTTGCCCGAGAACGACCTCACCGAGGCGCCGTCGAACACCCTGACCTGGGGGGCGCCCTTTCACGTCGCGGGCGCCGGCGGCGTCAGCGCGCTCAGTGTGAATGAACCCGTATCCCTGTTGATGGACGAGACCTCCATCAGTCCCGGCCGCCGCGCCGCGCTGTTACTGGCGTCGCTGGCCTTTTTGCACTTCGAAGAGCCCAACGCGCCCGCCTCGCGCAGCGTGGTCATCCAGTCGTCGGTCGGCGCGACCTCGACGAGGTTCATGAGCGACCTTCTCTCGGGCCTACGCCACGATCCCTTCGACCGACTCTCGCCACTGACGCCCCTCTTTAACTCATCGCTCGTGGGAACCAACAACGCGCCACGGGTGCGCGCACTCAACGTCGTGACGTCGCACTCGACGTGGTCGGTGCACAACGTCGACTCACTCCTCCACTTGATCGGGGAGGTCAACTCCTACGCCCAAGGGGTCAAGTCCGGGGCCGTGCCCGTCGAACTACGCGTCGCGGTCGCGCGATCGGAGATCCTGGCTAACCCCGCACAGCGCCAGGCCCTCATCGACTCGACCCAGAACCAACTCGACGCGCAGCTGGCACAGTTCTCCATCGACGCCGGCGCCATCACCCTGGCCGGTGCGGGCACGTCGCTACCCATCACCGTCATCTCACACGCCAACTACACCGTCGACGCCGTCGTGCACCTCGTTACCGACGGGCTCACCTTTCCCAAGGGCGGCGACATTGGGATCATCATGAATTCGCCGACGCAGTCGATTCGGGTCCCCACGTCCAATCCGCTCGGCAGCTCGTTGACCCTGCAGGTGCTCCTCACCACCCCTAACGACCAGGTCGTCTTGGCGAGGACCGCCATTCAGGTGCGCATCGCGGGCACCTCGGTAGTCGGCTACCTGTTGACCTTCGGGTCACTGTTCGTCCTGGCGCTGTGGTGGTGGCGCACGAATCGTCGACGCACGCACAAGGGTCGTCACGCGCGATGAGCCTGGCGTCGAGTCACTCGTCGCGCGTCGTCTCGATGGCGAGCGGCACGCTGGTCTCGAGAGTGACGGGCCTCTTGCGCGTGTTGGTGCTGGCCTGGGTGCTCGGCTTCACGCCGATCGCCGACGCCTTCAACCTCGCCAACACCGTGCCCAACATGCTCTTCGACCTGGTGCTCGGAGGGATTGCGACGGCGACGTTCATCCCCGTCTTCGTCGAACGACTGGCGCTCGACGGCGAGCGACGCGCCTGGCGCTCGATCTCAAGCGTCATCACGGGCTCGCTGATCGTGCTGGTTGCGGCGTCGGTCCTCGCGTGGGTGCTCGCGCCGTTCATCATCGAGGGCTTCACCGTCTTACAGCACTCGAAGTCCACGACGGCCACCGCCGTACTCGTCGAACAACGTCGGGTGGCGACGGAGTTGTTGCGCTGGTTCGTCCCGCAGATCTTCTTCTACGGCGTCATCGGTATCGCGACATCGCTGCTCAACATCCGGCGCCGCTTCGGCGTCGCGACGTGGGTGCCCGTCGCCAACAACGTCGTGTGCATCGGCGTGCTCGTCTGGTTCCACCTGGTGGACCCGACACCCGTTCTCGCCGCACTCGATGGATCGCGCGACCTGCTGTGGTTGGGCCTCGGCACCACGCTCGGCGTCGCGGTGCAGTTCCTCTGCCTGGTGCCCTCCCTCGCGCGTAGCGATCTCTGGCGTCTCAGTTTTCGTCTCGACCTCAAGGACCCGGCGATGCGCACCGTCGGACGACTCGGGAGTTGGACGCTCTTCGTGGTGATTGCGAATCAGCTGTCGCTTTATGTCGTGTTGGCCTACGCCTTTGGCAACGGGGGCAACGGGCCGGTCAGCGCCTACACCTACGGCTGGTCATTCATGCAGATGCCCTACGCCGTCGTCGTGGTCTCGGTGCTCGGGGCGATCACCCCGCAGCTGGCGGGATTCGCCACCGACGAGGACTACGCCGGACTCGCCGAGCGTCTCCGTTTCGCGTTGCGCCAGTCACTCGTGATCATCATCCCCTGCACGCTGGTCTTGATCGTCATCGCCCAGCCGTTGGTGGGGATCTTGCTCAATCACGTGAACGCCGCCCACCCCCTCGCCGCCGGCACCGTACTGGCGGTGCTCGCGGCCGGACTACCGGGATTCACCATCTTCCAACTCTGCGTGCGAGGTCTGCAGTCGATGCAGCGTGCCCGCGAGGTCTTCGCTCTCTACTTCTTGGACAACGCCCTGACCATCGTGCTCTGCGTCGCGCTCGGTCGTCACTCGTTGGCGGGACTCACGGCGAGTGTGTCGATTGGCTACTCGGTGGCGGCCGTCGCGGCGTTGGTGGTCCTCGCTCGACACCGCGTCAACATCACGAGCGGTGTCTGGAGTGTTCACGTTCGACGCAGTCTCTACGCGTCACTCGTCGCCACCGCGGCGGTCGCGGCGCTCTACGCCGTGCCGGCCTGGACCCACGGGATCGGCCTGCTCGCACGGCTGAGTGCGGCGTTGGTGGGCGGGTTGCTCGTCTATCTGGTGGTCGTAGTGGCGCTGCGCCGGCGTCTTCGACGGACCCAGTCAAAAGGTGCAATGCTGAAGCAGTTCTAGGGGGAGCCATGGCGCGGATTCGAGTAGTCACCGACAGCGCCAGCGACGTGCCCGACGACGTCGCCGCGCGCCTCGACATCGACGTCGTGTCACTCACCATTCGCTTCGGCGATGAGGAGTTCGTCGACCGCGTCGAGTTGACCCCGGAGGCCTTTTGGGCCAAGTGCAAGACGTCAAAGACGCTGCCCGAGACCTCCGCCCCCTCGGTGGGCGCCTTCCAGGCCGCCTACGAGCGCGCGAAGGCCGACGGCTGCGACGGCGTGCTGGTCTTGACGCTCTCCTCCCTCCTGTCAGCGACGTATCAGTCGGCGAACCTCGCCGCCGACACGATGAAGGGTCTCATCGAGGTCCGCGTCGTCGATACCTTGAACGTCTCCATGGGCCAAGGCCTCGTCGCGATCGACTGCGCCGAGTTGGCCGCGACGGGCGCGACCCTCGCGGACGTCGCCGAACGAGCCAATGCCCTGCTCCCGAAGTCGGGCGTCGTGGGCACCATCGACACGCTGGAGCACCTCATCAAGGGCGGCCGCATCGGTGGGGCCAAGGCGCTGATCGGCCAGGTACTTTCAATCAAGCCGCTCGTCGAGCTCAAGGGCGGCGTCGTGGCCGAGGCGGGACGCCAGCGCACTCGCGCGAAGGCGCTGGCCGCCGTCGCGGCTGCGACCGCCACCCACGCACCGCTTCGGCGCCTCGCCCTCGTGCACGGCGCCTGCAGCGAAGCCGACGTCGTGGCGCTGCTCGCCCTCGCTACCGAGATCAAGAGCGAGTTCCCGATCATCGTCGGGGACATCGGACCGGTGGTCGGTACGCACGCCGGGCCGGGCATCATCGCGCTCACCTTTGTCGAATCCTGAACTGCGGTCCGCTAAGTTCGTGGCGTGACTGACGCCAGCGAGCCGCGCGAACCTGATCTGGTCGACCGTTTCTTAGGAATGGTCGACCACGCACTCGACGTGGTGCACGACAAGGTGTTACGCCCGATCATCTTGGTGGCGCGGGTGCTGGCCTTCGGGCTGATCATCGCGATCGCGGCGGTGATCTTGGTCGCGGTGTTGGTGATCGGCTTCGTCCGTCTGCTCAACGTCTACGCCTTTCACGGCCGGGACTGGCTGAGTTACGCCTCGGTCGGCGCCTTGTCGGTCATCACCGGCATGGTGCTCTGGCGACGTCGTCGCCCCCTCAAACTAAGGAAGTAATGCCCGAACACACCCGTGTCCTGGTGATCGGTTCGGGCCCCGCCGGGCTGACCGCCGCGATCTACACCGCGCGCGCCCAGCTGCGTCCGATCGTCATCGAGGGCGAACCCTCCTCCACCACCGATCAACCCGGTGGTCAACTGATGCTCACCACTGACGTCGAGAACTTTCCGGGCTTTCCCGAAGCCATCTCCGGTCCCGAGTTGATGTCGCGCATGCGCGAGCAGGCCGCCCGCTTCGGTGCGGACCTGCGGGTGGAGAAGGTGCACCGTCTCGACGTCGCGCAGCGGCCCTTTCGCGCGTGGCTCAGCGGCGACGAGGAGGCGAGCATCACGGCCGACGCCGTCATCCTCGCCACCGGTGCTCGTTCTTTGATGCTGAACGTGCCCGGCGAGGAGCGCTACCTCAGTCACGGACTGTCGACCTGTGCGACGTGCGACGGGTTTTTCTTCCGTGGTCAGGACATCGCTGTGGTGGGCGGCGGCGACTCGGCGTTGGAAGAGGCGCTCTTCCTCACCCGTTTCGCCACGAGTGTGACAGTTATTCACCGCCGCGACTCACTACGGGCGTCCAAGATCATGCAGGAGCGGGCCTTCGCGCACGAGAAGATCCGTTTCGAGTGGAATACCGAAGTCACCGAGGTCTTCGGTGACGACAAGGTCATGGGTCTCAAAGTCCGTGACACCGTGAGCGGCGAGGACCGCGTGCAGTTGGTGACCGGCGTCTTCGTCGCCATCGGGCACGTCCCCAACACCACGCTGGTCACCGGTCAAGTCGAGCTACACGACCACGGCTACGTCCGCACGGGACCGGGCTCGTTCACGAACGTCGAGGGTCTCTTCGCCGCCGGCGACGTGCAAGACGACATCTACCGCCAGGCCATCACCTCCGCGGGATCGGGCTGCGTCGCGGCGATCGACGCCGAACGGTGGCTCGAAGCGCAAGGAATGTGAGCATCAATCGATAAGGTGGATGCCGCAACGCTCCCTCGGGCGTTCGAGGAGGCAGACATGAGCGCCAGTATCACGACCCTGACCGACGCGACCTTTGATGAGGTCATCGGCGCCGCCGACAAGCCCATTCTCGTGGACTTTTGGGCGGAGTGGTGCGGACCTTGCAAGCTGATCGCGCCGATTCTCGAAGAGTTCGCGACCGAGCAGTCTGACAAGTTCGTCATTGGCAAATTGGACGTCGACGAGAACGTCGCGACGGCCACCAAGTTCTCGGTGATGAGCATCCCCACCTTGTTGTTGTTCAAGAACGGTGAAGTGATCGCCCGGCTCGTGGGCGCCAAGCCCAAGGGTGCCCTGCTCCAAGAGATCACCTCGAACCTCTAATTCCGCTGCACTCAGATCCTCTGCGCCTTGGCGACACGGGTTCGCGTGTGCGCGAGCTCAAAGACCGTCTCGCCGCGCTCGACCTTGCGCCCGCTCGGGCGCCCGATGACGTCTTTGACGCCGAGACGGTCGCGTACGTCGAAGCCTTTCAGCGTTCGCGCGGACTGCCCCTCACCGGAGAAGTCGACGCGACGACCTTCGAGCGCTTGAAGGAAGCGGGCTGGCTCCTCGGTCAACGGCTCCTCTATCGCACACGACCACTGCAACGCGGCGACGACGTCGCCGAACTACAGGTGCGCCTCGCCCAACTCGGCTTCAATCCCGGTCGCATTGATGGGATTTTTGGACCGTTGACGGCCGATGCGCTCAGTGAGTTTCAACGAAACTGTGCCCTCGAGGCGAGTGCGACCCTGACGAAGGAGACCCTGCAGGCACTGCGTCGCCTCAGTGCGACCAGCGCAACTCGCAGCCTGGTGACCGACGCGCGCGACCTCGCGGGCTTCAACCCCATGACGGGCGGCGCCGTCTTGCTCTGTGGCGACGGACCCCTCGTGACGGCGCTCGCCGTCGCGCTCCAGACAGAAGTGCTGGTGAGCGCCCTTATCAATACCACCCAGGAGCTCGCGGCGCAGAGCGCCAACGATCACGACGTTGCCCTGGTGCTGTCGTTTCAAACCCTCGAGCACGTTGAAGGTCTACACCTTCACTACTGGGCGAGCTACCGTTCCCATTCGCACCGCGGTGAGTTACTGGCGAGTTCCCTCGCGTCGTTCCTGGCTCACCTCCCTGATGTCCCACGGGTGGAAGTTACGGGTATGGCGTTGCCTATTCTTCGAGAGACGAAGATGACAACGATCCATATCGAGCATGGGAATATCTCTGAACAGGTACTTCACCAAGCGGTCACCGCATTCGAGAGTCTGATCGGCCAGGTTATCCACAGTTCGGACTAGAAATTCTTTCCGAAACGCGGTTAATTAAGGGCCAAATGCCTTTTATTTAGGGCAAAATCCCAGTAACCCACAACTTCATCCACAACTTGGGGAAAACTTCAACGAGAGGGTTAGGTTGAGGGTTGAAGCTCACCGGGGTTTCGCGATGGCGATATAGAGACGCTCAAGGTCGTCGAGGTCCGCGAAGTCAATGATTATCCGGCCATTTCGACCCTTGAGGTCCACGTGAACCCGGGTGTCGAGGTAACTCTCTAGCAACTCTTCGAGTTCCGCGACGCTGGCGTCGGGGACCGGTCGAAGTCTCGGCGCGCCGTCGGGCGCTTTCGTGATTGCCTCGGGCGCGGGTGCCGGCTTGGGTTCGAGAAAGAGTTTGACCGCTTCTTCGGTGGCGCGTACGGACAGTTCGTTCTTCATCACTCTCGCCACGAGGGTGGCCTGCGCGGTGGGTTCGCTCACCGCAAGGAGCGCTCGGGCGTGACCGGCGGTGATCTGCGACGAGGCCAACGCACTTTGGGCCGCTTCGCCCAGTTGAAGGAGTCGTAACGTATTCGTAACATACGCTCGGCTCTTACCGACCCTTTGTGCGACCTGTTCGTGGGTGAGATCGAACTCATCGACCAACTGCTGGTAGGCCGCCGCCTCTTCCAACGCGTGGAGGTCGACGCGGTGGAGATTTTCAACGACGGCTTGTTCGAGCGAGAGGCGGTCGTTCACGTCGTCCTGCAGGAGAACCGGCACTACCTCCAGTTTCGCGATGGCCGCAGCGCGCCAACGCCGCTCCCCCGCGATCAGTTCGTACTTATCGGGCTCGCCGTCCACCGGCCGCACGATGATGGGCTGGAGAACGCCGAGTTCCATGAGCGACGCCGCGAGTGTGCGAAGGCTCTCGTCATTGAAGGTCTTGCGGGGCTGGAATTGGTTCGGACGGATCGAATCTACCGGCACCATACGCAGTGGACTCGATGGCGTCACCACTTCGGTGTTCTCGCCGGGTGCTTCCGTGTTCTCTGGGATGAGGGCTCCGAGTCCCTTCCCTAAACCTGGTTTCCTAGCCATTCATGATCTCCTCTGCTAGCGCCCGGTACGCGATGGCGCCCTTAGACGTGGGGTCGAAAACGGTGATCGGCTGTCCAAACGATGGCGCCTCGGCCAGGCGGACAGTTCGCGGAATGACGGTGCGACAGAGCTCGTTCTCAAAATGCCGCCGAACCTCTTTGGCTACGTCCGTGGAGAGCGTGTTGCGCGAATCGTACATTGTGAGCACGACTTTCGTGATCCTCAACTCTGGATTGAGGTTCTTCTGGACCAGATCAACGATACGTTGAAGCTGTGTGAGACCCTCAAGCGCATAGAACTCAGTCTGTACCGGGACCATTATCTCCGTTGCGGCGGCAAATGCGTTGATCGTGATGAGGCCGAGCGACGGGGGACAGTCGATAAAGATGTAGTCAAACTCCCCTTCGACCGACGTAATCGCACGCTTGAGTCGTAATTCGCGAGAAATGACCGAGGTGAGCTCCTGCTCGACGCCCGCTAAGTCAAGGGTTGCCGGAGCGACGAACAGGTTGTTAAATCCCGTTGGTTCGACGATGTCGACCATCGGAACGTCGTTGAGCAGGACGTCATAGACCGAGCGCTCAAATTGGCGGCCATCAACACCTAGACCGGTCGTGGCGTTGCCTTGTGGGTCTAGGTCAACCACCAGCACCCTCTTCCCGCGCTCGGCGAGTGCTGCACCAAGGGATGTCGTGGTCGTTGTCTTACCCACCCCTCCTTTTTGGTTGGCTACAGCAAATATCCTCATCGTGCTGGCGTCCGCCATGAGCCTCTTTCCGACCGTACTTTTCTACCGACACTACGTCGAACCCCTGCCATTCAACTCCCTTTTCGGCGGTTCGTCAAGTACCAATGTTTCACGTGAAACATCTCCTCACCACTTGATCTCATTGTTTCACGTGAAACACTTCGTCTCAAATTGGCCTGATTTAGAGGGTTTTTGCCCGGTGCGGGAATAGATGGGTTGGGCACCTAGGTACTTTGTTTCACGTGAAACATTCTCAACGAGTGCGTTTTCTTCCTCGCGCGCCCCGTGGATTTCTGTCTAGTGTCGACTCGGCAGTGCTCGGGTGCCCTCGTAGCGTGTTTCACGTGAAACATTCCCATCGAGGGTGCAGTCCCAGGTGCGAACCTGGTGGATCTCCACCAGCTGGGTACCGTGCCAGCTCGGCTTCCTCAGTACTTTGTTTCACGTGAAACATTCTCGCCGACTCGCCATTAGAGGCTCTTACCTGGTCGGTCTGCGCACAATGAGGGCTTAACGGTCTCTGGGCGCTCCCGCGGCGTGTTTGACGTGCAACGTCAAAACAGCGGCTTCTTCTTGGGAATACCGACCGCTCGAGGATAGAGGGGGTTCGTCGGAGCCACTTTCACCAACACCTCGAATCCCGCTCCGTACCGTGAGCGTCCTTGGGCCTTGAGGCCCAGCACTTCCAGTCCCACAGGGCTCCAACGTTCCTCCGTGCGGTCCGCGGGGGGCTCCGAGACGATCAGGACTCCCCCGACCTTCAAAAATCTCACCGCGCACTCCGCAGTTGTTGCCGGGGGACCAAACGAACGAGCTGTGACCAGATCAAAGGTCCCATCGAACTCCGGCCAGCGAGCCGCCTCCTCCGCCCGAGCGGTGACCACTTGTCCCCCGCCAGGCGCACCGGGCCATGCGAGTGCTTCGATCAAGAGATTGTTTCTCTTGGCCATTGAGTCCAGGAACGTCGCTTCCGTTCGCCAGCGTTCTAACAACACCAACCCGGGAAGCCCACCTCCGCTGCCCAGGTCCACGAATCGGGCCGGGGGAGCAGTGTGTAGAGCTTCCCAGCACTGGGCGAAGCCCTCCGCATGGGCGATTTGGGGCTCGATGGGTTGAGGGCCTAGAAAACCCCGCGCCCTCGATTCCTCGAGAGCGCGGGGCAGCCAGTCACTGGACATGCTGAGATTACGCCGGAGCGACCACCACGAAACGTCGGGGGTCCTCGCCTTCCGACCGAGTTACGACGCCCTCATTCTCCGACAGTGCATCATGGACGGCCTTGCGGTCAGCGGCCGACATAGGCTCCAGTGCTCGTTCCTCACCGGTGTCCACGACCTCCACCGCCACCTGCTGGGCGAATCGGCCCAACGCCGCGACTCGGCGCTCCCGGTATTGGGCAACGTCGACCAGGATGCGATCGGTCCGACTCGGGCTCTTTGACTGAACCACGGTACGCGTCACCTCCTGCAGCGCCTGCAGCGTCGTACCGCGTGGACCCACTAACACGCCGAGTTCCGTCGGGGGATTGGCGGTTACCGAGACCTCTACAGTCTCCTCGTCCAACTCCTTGACTGAGACCTCGGCCTTGATATCCATCGACGCAAGAAGTCCGACGAGGAACTCCTTGGCGATCGACCCTTGCTCGGCAAGCGAAATGCCCTCCGCCATACTGTCCTCCTTCATCGGACCCTTCATCGATTTCTCTACACGTTCCTTCGCCGCGGGGCGAGGTGTCGTGCGCTCCTTCGGCCGGCGAACCTCTCCGTCGACTTTCTTTTCCGTTCGTGGTCGGTCCGTCCGAGGAGTGCTCGACTTCGGTCGGTCCCCGTGTTCTCCCGATCGCCGAGAGCGCTTTGGGCGTGGCCCGCTGGGGCGTACCCGAGCTCGCACACGAGCTTCCCCACGAACTCTTCCAAAGAGTCCGGCCTTCGGCTCTTCGATGATCTCGACTTCCGCGTCGTCCCGGTGCACCCCAAGGTGGGCGAGTGCCCGGTCCATCGCCTCGTCAACTGTCTTGCCTGTCGTCTCTACCCATTCCATGGGTTATCGAGCCTTTCTCTTACGTTTCGCTTTTGAGCGCGCTTGCCCTTGCGGTTTCGGCGCCGAGCGAGGTTGATTCGCTGGCCGACTCGTGGCACGCGGCTGATTCGCTGCTGGCTTCGACGTCGTCGACTTGATAGTTGCGGGTTTCGCGGCGGGACGCTCAATCACGTCGCTCGCGCCATCAATCGTGCTCCCGCCTGGCAGGGCCGTCTTTCCCTTATTGGGATTCGACACACCCGTTCGGAACATGATGTCTTGAGTAATTATGCGTATCCCTGTAGAAATAATCATATAGACCACAACAGCCGCAGGGATCGCTAGATAAAAGAATGCAAAAATAATCGGAAGTACTCGCTGCATGGCCTGTTGCTGGCTCGGCATCGCTTGGCCCGTCTTGCGATTCCTGTTGTTGATCTGCGCCATTTGGAAGTACTGCAGGGCAACTGCCACGGCCACGAAGATGAAGAAGGGGATGGCTGCACCGAAGGAACCGTGCGGGGAGAAGGGCTTAAGGCTCAAGTCCATGCCCCAGACCTTGATCTGTCCGCCTGAGTGAACCAGGTTCTTGTACATCGTCGACGAGTGCGGAATGTAGCGGGGGTGGGAGATCGCCTTACCGGCTTTGTTCACCACGGTGTAGGACAAACCCTTGATGACGTTGTAGAGGATGAAGAGGAACGGCGCCTGGAGCAGCATGGGGAGACAGCCACCCACGGGGTTCACCCCCGCCTCGCGATAGAGCGCCATCATCTCGTCGTTGAGCATTTGGCGGTTTTCGGGGCCTTTGTACTTCTGCTGCAACTTCTTGATCTCAGGTTGAAGCTTCGACATCGCCAGCATTGAACGCGTGCTCTTCACCGTCAGCGGTGTAAGGAGTCCCATGATGACGATGGTGAGGAGCACGATGGCGATCGCGTAGTTCGGGATTATCCCGTAGAAGAAGGCCAGCAACCAGCCGATCGCGTGGAAGACGGGGGAGAAAATCGACCCGAAGAAGTGGGTTACCTGGTGCATGGGCTGGAATTCCTTACTTTCTTAGGCTCGGGGACGAGATCGACGCCGTGAGGACCAAGGGGACGACAACGCAGGACGCGCCGCACGGCGAGCCAGGTACCGCGCGCGGCGCCGTGGGTTTCGAGGGCCTCTTTGGTGTACTCGGAGCACGAAGGATAGAAACGACACGGCGCGACGCGCCCGGCGCGAGCGCGCTGGTAGAACCCCACCGCCGCCAGGAGCACCCGGGCGCCCGGCGACCTAGAGGGCGGTCGCTCGCTCAAGCGCTCGGAGGAGATGGGAGTGAAGTTCGTCATAGGAGAGATTTCCTGTCTCAATACCGCACCGGATCAGGTATGTCCCGGTTTTTGGTTGAGGGTCAAGGTCGTCGATGAGAGCCCGGAGTCGACGGCGGATCCGATTACGCAGGACCGCGTTGCCGACTTTTCGTCCGATCGCGTAGGCCACGTCCACGGAGTGGCCTTCCAGTGAGCCCGCTACGAAACTGATCCGTAGTGGTCCACTTTGGCCCCGTCCCGTGGGAGTCGCGAAGTTCGCGAACTGCCGGCGGGTGCGAACCCGACCGGGCACCCTGGTCAGACCGTCAATTGGTGACGACCCTTGTCACGACGGGCTTTGAGGACGGCGCGACCGGCGCGGGTGCGCATGCGCGCGCGAAAGCCGTGGGTCTTGGCCCGCTTCCTCTGATTTGGCTGATAAGTACGCTTCACGAAAACCTCTCTCAAAATATGCACTGCGCGTCGCGTGACCCCCTGGGGGTCGCTGGCGCGCCACAGGGAGCAATCTTAGCCCAGCCCCTCCGCGGCCCCGGCGGCCCTCGATGAATAGGTGTAGGGTGTCTCTCCCTGCCAGATATTGAACGGTTTTGCGCGAGAACCGCTTGTGGATAATGTCAGAAGTGAGCTGTGGAGGAACATTGTGCAAAGCGGTGAAGAAATATGGTCAGCTCTTCGAGACACCTTACGCGCCAACGCTTCTGAGTCCGTCTGGTCCGCTGGACTGAGCACGCTTCGCCTTGTGGATTACCGCGACAACGAGCTCGTCATCTCCGCACCCAACCAGATTCAATTACTTCGCGCGCAACAGCGCTACTTGCCCTTCATCACTGAACAGGCGCAGAAGTTGGTGGGCAAACCCGTCCAGGTGTCGCTCACCGTGAACGACTCCGTCGGTACGCAATTCAACGAGACGGTGAGCGACGTCCCCGAACCAACGCCCCCGAGCGTCACGTTCGCGTCGAGTGTCGATCAGCCGGCCCGTCTTGATCCGCGAATGACGTTTGACTCCTTCGTACCGGGTCCGTCCAATCGCCTCGCGTTCGCGGCCGCCCAGTCGGTGGCTGAAACTCCTGGTCGCGCCTACAACCCCCTCATGATCTACGGCAACTCGGGACTGGGCAAGACCCACCTGCTCCACGCGATTGGCAACTACGTACAGGAGAACTACCGGGGTCGGAAGGTTCTCTACGTCTCGACCGAGACATTTTTGAACGACTTCATCCGTGCGATCCAGACCCGTACGCAACTCTCCCTACACGAGCGCTACCGCGAGAATGACGTGTTGCTCATTGACGACATTCAGTTCATGGAAACTCGCGGTGAGACCTTCCATGAGGAGATCTTCCACACCTATAACGCACTCCATGGCGAGGGTAAGCAGATCGTCTTGACCTCGGACCGATCGCCGCGCGACCTCGCGGGTCTACAGGACCGCTTTCGCAGCCGCCTCCTCCAGGGCCTCGTCACCGAGATCGACCAGCCCGACCTAGAAACACGTATCGCGATCTTGAGGTCTAAGTCCGAGCGCGAAGGCATCGCACTACCTGACGACGTGGCCGAATGGATCGCTCAGCGGGTACGTGACAACATCCGAGAGCTCGAGGGATCCATCACGATGTTGCGAGCGTTCGCCAATCTTCGCCAAGAGCCCATCACCCTCGAGCTCGCCAAGGCGCACCTCACCAACCTCGGCCAAGAACAGATCATCTTGAAGCCAGAAACCATCTTGTCGGTGGTGGCGGATTTCTATGGTCTCACGGTCGAAGAGGTCCGTGGCTCCAAGCGTCTTCGACCACTCGTGCACGCCCGACACGTCGCGATGTACCTCATTCGCGACATGTTGAACAACTACTCCTACCCGATGATTGCGCGAATCTTCGACGGACGAAACCACACCACCGTCATAAGTGGGGTGGAGAAGATCAAAGAACAGCTCACCTCGAACCCAGAGATGCTCTCTCAGATCAATCAGTTGAAGCGACGTCTCCAGGGGGAAATGTAGGCGGTGGTTGTGCGCAACGTTGGGGCCACTCTGTTGATTAGGGGTTGAGAACTCCTAGCCAACGCACATCATCTGGTCCTTGAACCCTGAGAGTTGAGAGAGTTACTGACAGAGGTGTCGAAAAGGACCCACTTGAAAAATGGACCCCAATCAGGAGTCTTCTGGCAAACTCCACTTACCCACACCACTACTACTACTAAGACTTCTTTATATTGAAATCCACACCGTATTCTCAGTAGCAAAGAAAGGCGTCATATGAAGTTCAAATCGGAACGCGACATTCTCGTTGAGGCCCTCACTGCCGCGAGCCGTGTGGCGGCGACCCGATTGATTGGGGCATCCTCCGGAGTGCTCCTCAGCCTGAGTGGTAATCAGCTCATCGTGACCGGGACCGACTTGGACATCACGGCCCGTACGACGGTTGACGTGATCGGAATCGAGGACGGCGCGACCGTCGTTCCCGCGCGACTCATCGTCGACGCCGTTCGCTCGCTCGAGGCCGGCGCGGTCACCGTCTCGAGTGGAGAGGACAACGTCGAGATCTCCCTTGGTCGCGCAAAGTTCTCACTTCGAACGTTTCCGGTTTCTGACTACCCAAAGCTTCCGCCGGTCGCGGGTCCTTCCACCTCAATTGCCGCGCTTGACTTAATTCAAGGACTCAACCAAGTGGTGCGCGCTGCGGCGAGTGACGACGCGCGCCCACTTCTCACGGGCGTGCTCTTCACGACCGACAATGGGACGCTACGACTGTTCGCCACCGACTCCTATCGTTTGGCGGTTCGCGACGTGCCCGGGGTGAAGGGGATCAGTGACACCGAGGACCTCTTGGTACCAGCTCGAGCGCTCCAAGAACTCCAACGCGCCGCCTCCTCGCTCGCGGCGGACGCCGAGATCGGGGTGACGCTCAGTGACGCCGAGATCTGTTTCCTGGTCGGTAACACCAGCATCGCCTCACGGTTGATCGACGGAAACTACCCCTCCGTACTGCAACTCATCCCCGCGAGCTTCCCTAATCAACTCCGGATCGCCAAAGACACGTTGTTGACCTCGCTCAAACGCGCGAAGCTCCTCGCGAAGGACTCCACGTCCTCGGTACGTCTCACGATGAAAGAGCGCAACCTCGAAATCCGCACCCAGAGTCACGACGCGGGAGACGTCGAGGACAACGTCGACGCCGACTACATCGGTGAGGAGATGACCATCGCCTTCAATCCAGGCTTTCTCATTGACGGTATCGAAGCGGTGTTGGGCGATGAGGTGGTGTTGGAGATGTCGGACTCCGTGCGCGCCGCCATGGTGCACGGTGTCGAGGACGTACGGTTTCGCTACCTGCTCATGCCCGTTCGAGTCCAGTAGTCGAGATCCGTCGTGGGTCTCCACGAACTCACTCTCCGCAGTTTTCGGCTCTTTCAGGAGTTCTCCTTCGAACCCGATCCCGAGGCGATTACGGTGCTGTTGTCGCCGAATGGCACCGGCAAGACGTCCGTTCTCGAAGCAGTCCATGCGCTCGCGACCGCGTCGTCGTTTCGTACCAGCGCCGCGAGCGACATGATCAAAGCCGGCGAGGGCACCGCCGAGGTGCACGGCGTGATCTTTCAGCGAGCTCGTCGTGTCCAGGTCGACCTCACCTTGACTCGCGGTGTGCGCAACACCACCAAGCGCATGTTGGTGAATGGCCAGCGACCACGCTCACGTGCCGAGTTGGCCGAGGCGCTGCCACTGACCGTCTTCACACCCGAAGGGGTCGACGTCGTACGCGGTGGCCCCGAGCACCGACGGACCTACCTGACGACGCTCTTGACTGACGTGGAGCCGACGAGTGGTGAGGTCGTGGAACGTTTCCACCGAGTCCTCAGCCAGCGCAACGCACTCCTGCGGGGACTCGAGGGTGCTCGCCCGTCAAGTTCCCAACAGAGCGAGCTCGATCAGTGGACGAGCGACTTCGTCTCAGCCAGCGAGCAGCTCCTGGAGCGGCGCGAGGCGCTCGTCGCGAAGTTGGCGCCCCTGGTGCGCCACTACTACCAGGCACTCGCGCACGACGACGGCGACGTGGGCGTTGGTTACGAGCGATCCTGGAGTGACAGCCTCCGAGCCGCCCTTGAACGGAGCTTTCACGACGACCGAGTCCGCGGCTACACCACCGTCGGGCCGCATCGCGATGACCTTCATCTCTCACTCGAAGGTCGCGATGCTCGTCGCCAAGCATCACAAGGCGAACAGCGTTCACTCGCGCTAGCCCTTCGTCTCGGCGGTCACGAACTGGTCCGCCAAGAGCGCGGCGTTGATCCACTGCTCTTACTCGACGACGTGTTCAGTGAACTCGACCCCGTGCGCAGCGACCGGCTCCTCGGCCTGCTGCCCACTGGCCAGACCTTGGTCTCGACCGCGTCACCACTCCCGAGCGCGTTGCACCCGGCGGTCGTGATCGACCTCACGCGCGTGACCTCGTGAGGCAGCGCGACGAGCAACCGAGCACCCTGGGTGAACTACTCGACACCCTCGCGGGCCGCCTGCGCCGAGTCGACCTGCGACTCATCGACGAGGCGCGCGCGCTCTGGCCGAGCGCAGTCGAACCGGCGATCGCCGAGCACTGTCGAGTGGAGTTGATTAAAGATCAGGTCCTCATCGTGAGTGTTCCCTCGGGCGCATTCGCCCAACGAATTCAACAACACACCAAGTCGATTTTGGGCTCTTTTTCGACGCTCTCCTCGGGCGCCCCGACGTCGATAAAAACGGTCCTCCGAGAGGCTGAAAAACCGAGCGAATCGGCCCGTTAGGACCGTCGTTTTCGTTCGAAAGTAACAGTGGTTCGGGTAGGATAGAGACGTCATTTTCGTGACGACGCCGGCGCCAAAAAGTGCCCAAACATTCAGCATTGAAAGGATTCCTTCGTGGCCGTAAAGACCAAAGGACCCGATAGTTACGACGCTAGCGACATCACGGTCCTCGAAGGCTTGGAACCGGTGCGCGTGCGCCCCGGAATGTACATTGGATCGACCGGTCCGGCCGGGCTCCACCACCTGATTTGGGAAGTCGTGGACAACTCGGTGGACGAGGCGATGGCCGGGTACTGCACCCGTATCGACGTGACGCTGCTAGCCGACGGAAGTTGCCGCGTCGTTGACGACGGACGGGGCATCCCCGTTGATGAGCATCCCCAGTACAAGGGGAAGTCCGCCGCCGAAGTCGCCCTCACCATGCTCCACGCCGGCGGCAAGTTCGGCGGCAATGGCTACAAGGTCTCGGGCGGACTCCACGGCGTGGGGATCTCGGTCGTGAACGCCCTCTCGACCGAACTGTTGCTCGAAGTCGATCGCGACGGCAACCACTACGAACTCGTCTTCAAAGACGGCGGCAAGCCCCAGGGAAAACTCAAAGTCACCGGTCCGGCCCCCAATGGTCGCACCGGCACGACGGTCACTTTCAGCCCGGACCCCTCCATTTTCGAAGAGGTCGAGTTCCGCGCGCAAACGGTCCTCGAGCGTCTCCAGATCATGGCCTTTTTGAATCGGGGCCTCGAGATACGTTTCCTCGACCAACGACCCGGGCGGGCCGCTAAGGAGACCTTCAAGTACAACGGCGGCATCGTCGATTACGTGCGCCACCTCAACAACACCAAGGAATCGCTCTTTCGAAAGGTGGGCTTCTTCGAGCAGAGTGAAGAGCACCAGGAGGTCGAAGTGGCCTTCCAGTGGAACACGGGCTACTACGAGAGCATCTACTCCTTCGCGAACGGCATCTCCACCGTCGAAGGCGGCATGCACGAAGAGGGATTTCGCAAGGCCCTCACCAACGTCATGAACCGCTACGCGCGTAAGCGCAATCTCTTAAAGGAGAAAGAGGAGAACCTCAAGGGCGAAGACATCCGCGAAGGACTCACCGCGATTGTCTCGGTGAAGCTACGCGACCCCCAGTTCGAAGGTCAGACCAAGGGCAAACTCGGTAACGTGTCGATCCGATCCCTGGTGGAGCGCGCGACCAATGAACGTCTCGCCGACTGGCTCGAGGAGAACCCGCGCGAAGGTGGCCAGATCGTCGCCAAGGCCATCTCCGCGTCGCGCGCGCGCATGGCGGCCCAGGGCGCGCGCGACCTCACTCGACGCAAGAACGCCCTCGACGGGGCGGGACTGCCGGGCAAGCTCGTGGACTGCTCCAGTAACGAGCCACGCGAGTGCGAGCTGTTCATCGTCGAGGGCAACTCGGCGGGCGGCTCGGCCAAGGACGCGCGCAACCCTCGCAACCAGGCGATCTTGCCCATTCGCGGCAAGATCCTCAACGTCGAGAAGGCCCGCTCGGACAAAATCCTTCGCAACACCGAGATTCAAGCCCTGGTCTCAGCCATTGGCGCGGGCGTCGAAGGCGAGTTCGACCTATCGAAGATCCGCTACGACAAGATCATCTTGCTGGCCGACGCCGACGTCGATGGTAGTCATATTCGCACCTTGCTCCTGACGTTCTTCTTCCGTCAGATGACGGAACTGGTGAACAACGGTCACGTCTACGTGGCCCAGCCGCCGCTCTATTCGACGCTGGTGGGCAAGGAGAAGGTGTATCTGCGCGACGACGCCGCCAAGGCCACCTTCTTAGAGGAACACCCCGAGCACAAGAACGACTTCCAGCGCTTGAAGGGACTCGGTGAGATGGATTTTGACGAGTTACGCGACACCACCATGGACGCGACCAAGCGCGCGCTGCTCCAGATCACCGTCGAGCAGGCGGCCCTGGCGGACGAGGTCTGCTCGATCCTGATGGGCGACGACGTCCCTCAGCGCCGACACTTCATCCAAACGAACGCCAAAGACGTTCGCTTCTTGGACATCTAGGAGCGAACGTGGCACCTGCGAAGAGAGGATCCGATTCGGGCGCCGGGGCGCCGCCGCCGAGCGAGGACGTCATTGGCTACATCGAGCCCATCGAGATCAACCTCGAGATGGAGCGCTCCTTCCTCGAGTACTCGATGTCGGTCATCGTCTCGCGGGCCCTGCCCGACGTGCGCGACGGCCTGAAGCCCGTGCACCGACGCATCCTCTATTCGATGTTCGACCAGGGGCTGCGACCCGACCGACCGTTCGCCAAGTGCGCCAAGGTCGTCGGCGACGTCATGGGGACGTACCACCCCCACGGCGACAGCGCCATCTACGACGCCATGGTCCGCATGGTTGTCGACTTCTCGATGCGTCATCCCCTCATCAGCGGTCACGGCAACTTCGGTGGTACCGGACCGGACGAGGGCGCCGCGGCGATGCGCTACACCGAGTGCCGATTGGCGCCGCTGGCCCTGGAGATGCTCGATTCGATTGACGAAGAGACGGTCGACTTCGAGGCGAACTACGACAACTCGACCCAACAGCCCGTCGTGCTCCCCTCGCGTTTTCCCAATCTGTTGGTGAACGGCTCCCAGGGCATCGCCGTGGGTATGGCGACCAAGATCCCTCCCCACAACCTGGGTGAGGTGATCGACGCGACCCTGCACCTCCTGGCCAACCCCGAGGCGACGCCCGATGATCTCATGCACTTCGTCAGGGGTCCAGACTTCCCGACCCACGCCCAGATCCTCGGTCGTCAAGGCATCCTCGACGCGTACCGGACCGGACGAGGCTCGATCAAGTTGCGTGCGGTCGCCGAGATCGAAGAGGGCACGCGCGACACGCGCATCGTGGTGAGCGAGTTCCCCTACGAGGTCTCGGTGGAGTCGATCGAAGAGAAGATCTACGACCTCGTCAAGAGCGGCGAGCTCGACGGGATCGCCGGCGTGCAGAACGACTCGGCCGGCCGCAAGGCGCGACTGGTGATTCGCCTGAAGCGCGACGCCAACGCGAACGTGGTGTTGAACAAGCTCTATAAGAACACCGCGCTGCAGACGAGCTTCGCGGTGAACATGCTGGCCCTCGTTGACGGCGTGCCGCGCACGCTCAACCTGGCCCAGGCCCTCACGCACTACATCGCCCACCAGGTCGACGTCGTGACGCGTCGCACCGCGTTCCGTCTGCGCAAGGCCGAAGCACGAGCGCACATCGTCGAGGGTCTCTTAAAGGCCATCGACATGCTCGACCTGGTGATCGCGACGATCCGTGGTTCCGACGACCGAGCGGCGGCGCGCGCAGCGTTGATGGCGAGCCCCTTCGACTTCAGCGAGGAGCAGGCGAATCACATCCTGGACATGACGCTGGGTCGACTGACCCGCCTCGGTCGCAGCGAACTCGAAGAGGAGATGGCGAAGTTGCGCGAGACCATCGCCGAACTGCAGTCAATCCTCGCCGACGACGTGAAGTTACGTGGGGTCATCGCCACCGAACTCACCGCGCTACGCGACAAGTACGCCGAGGAACGTTTCACCCAGATCGTGAACGACCCGGGCGAACTCGGCGTTGAAGACCTCATCCAGGACGAGGAGATCGTCCTCACCATGACCCGCGCCGGGTACGTCAAGTCGGTCGCGGCCGACGCCTTCCGCACCCAGGGCCGTGGGGGCCGCGGCGTGCAGGGGGCGAAGTTGCGCGACGAGGACTTCGTCGACCAGATCATCCACACCACGACGCTCGCGCACCTCTTGTTGTTCTCCAATCGCGGTCGAGTCTTTCGTTTGCGAGGCCACGAGATCCCCTTAAAGGAGCGCACCGCCAAGGGCACCGCGGTGGTGAACCTCTTGAACCTCCAGCCCAACGAGTCGATTCAGGCGATCGTCACGACCGACGACTTTCCTGAGGACAAGTTCCTCATGTTCGCGACCGCGCAGGGCACCGTGAAGAAGACCGCCTTCAGCGAGTACGACAAGTCGCGACGCGAGGGGTGGATTGCCATCAACTTGCGCGACGGCGACGAGGTCGTACGCGTGGTGTCGACCAGCGGTGAGGACGACTTGATGATGGTCAGCTACCGGGGCGTGGCGATTCGCTTTAACGAAAGCGAAGTGCGAGAGATGGGTCGCGACGCGACCGGGGTGCGCGGCATCCGGCTCAAGGCCGACGATCGGGCTATTTCGCTGGACGTCGTGCGCCCCGACGCCGACCTCTTCGTGGTGACCGACACCGGCTTCGGCAAGCGGGTCAAGACCGAGCGATTCAACCGTCAGGGCCGCGGAGGTCAGGGCGTGCGCGCGATCAAGTTGACCGCCGCGCGTGGATTCGTCGTGGCTGCCTTCATGGTGCACTTAGACGACGAAGTCCTCCTCGCCTCCACCGGTGGTGTCCTTATTCGCACGTCGGTGCGCGAGGTCTCCTCGCAGGGTCGCGACGCGACCGGGGTGCGCGTGATGAACCTCGACGAGGGCCACGCCGTGGCGGCGGTCGCGGTGGTGCCGAGCGAGAGCGAAGACTAAGAGTCCCGTCGAGCCCAGGCTCGATCCAGGACATCGACGATTTTGTCGACGCCCTGTGCGCCCATCACCATGAACTTGTTGTCGACTAAGAAGGCCGGCACGCCAGCGATGCCGAGCTCGTGGGCCGAGTACTCGTCGGCGCGCACGTCGCTCGCGAAGGCCTCGGTCTCCCACAGCAGCGCGGCGTCGGTGACCCCCACCTCATCGGCCAGGGCGTTCAGTTGGTGGTGGTCACTCACGAGGAGACCCTCGCCGAAGTACGCGCGAAAGAGACGTTGGCTCATCGCCTCGCTCTTACCCTGGGTGGCGCTGAGGGCGATGAGGCGATGCGCATCGAAGGTGTTGGTGGGTCTGGCGATGTTGAAGGCCATCGTCACGCCGAGCTCGGCGGCTTGGTTGGTGAGATTCACGTGGAGCTCCTCGGCCCGCTCGACGGGCATGGCGTACTTCGACGCGACGAGTTCGGCGAGCGTGAGGTCATAGTCGCTTCGCGCGTGCGCGTCGAGCTCAAAGGCGTGGTGGTTGACGACGACCTCCTCGGCGTGCTCGAAATTCTCCAACGCCAGTTCCAGCTGCCGCGATCCGAGGTAGCAGAAGGGACAGACCACGTCGCTCCAGACGTCGACGATCAAAGCGGTGGCCATCACTAAATCGTGGCACAGATCCGTAACGGCGAGCACGCGAGGACCAGTCGCGCGGGCGTACCGTGATTGTCCGCGGCGACCGGTAAGGTGTCCAACCGCATCGTTAACGCGCTCGAAGGACCATCATCATCACCATCTCCCGACTCCCTGCGTCCACGGGCCGCCGCTGGTGGCCCTCGGTCGTCACGTCGAAGGGTCGCTAGATGCTGATCGTTCGCGACCTCGGGATCGAGATCGGTCCGCGCCGGCTCTTAGAGCCGGTGTCCTTCACCGTGGGTAACGGCGAGAAGGTGGGCCTCGTCGGGCGAAACGGCGCGGGCAAGTCGACGCTGCTCGCGGTCTTACTGGGCGCCCACCCCGAACACCTGCGCATCACCGGCTCAGTGGCGCACCAGGGCACCCTCGCGCACCTACCCCAGGAGCCCGTTCCCGGCGGCCTCGGTGTTGAGCCGATCGGGCTCAGCCACGTGCTCTCGGCCCGTGGCATCGACTCGCTCGACGCCGACATGCAACACGCCCGCCACGCGCTGGCGGCGGATCCGACCGACGAGACGATCTCCCGCTTCACCTCGTTGGAGGAGGAGTTCCGCGAGCGCGGCGGCTACGAGGCCGAGTCCGAAGTGGCGCGACTGGCCGACGGACTTGGACTCAAAGAGGACCTGTTGCTCGAGGACCTCTCCTCCCTCTCGGGTGGTCAACGCCGGCGAGTCGACTTGATGCGCGTGCTCTACGAGCAGCCCGAGACGATGGTGCTGGACGAACCCACCAACCACCTCGACAAGGCGGCCAAGCGTTGGCTCTTCGACGAACTCGAAGCGTTCCGTGGGACGGTGCTCGTGATCAGCCACGACCTTCCGCTGCTCGATCGTTCGATCGACCGCGTGCTGGCCCTGCGCGACGGGCAGTTGCGCGAGTACAAGGGGAACTACACCAAGTTCTTGGCGCTCGAAGAAGAGCGCCGCCTCTCCGAGGAGAAGATCGCCGCCCACCAGGACGCCAAGATCGACCAGTTCACGAAACTCGCGGACTCCATGCGCGGCCAGACCGAGAAGCGCGCGCGACTCGCCAAGGTGCTGGACCGTCGGGTGGAGAAGCTCAAGGACACGCGCATCGAGGTCACCAAGAAGGAGAAGAAGGTCACCTTCCGTCTTCCGGCACCGCCGCGCAGCGGGGACGTGCCGATGACCGTCGAGCACCTGAGCGTGCGTTACGGCGCGCTCGAGGTGCTGCGTGACTTCAACTTCATCACTCGCCGAGGTGACCGTATCGTCATCGTCGGGCGCAATGGCGCGGGCAAGTCGTCCCTGCTGCGCTGTCTGGCCGGCAGCCAGATGGCTCAGGGCGGTGTTGTCAAGTTCGGCGCGAACGTGATCGTCGGCTACTTCGCCCAGGAGAACGAACAGCTCGACTTCGACAAGACCGTGCTCGGGAACCTCGAGAACTCGACGGTCGAGTCCGACGTGCAGCGTCGCTCGATGCTCGGAGCCTTCGGTCTCAAGGGTTCAGCCGCGCACCAGATGCCCGCCACACTGTCGGGCGGTGAACGGGCGAAGCTGGCGCTGGCGATCCTGGCCTCGTCCAAGGCGAATCTGTTGTTGCTCGATGAGCCGACCAACAATCTCGATCCGGCCAGTGTCGAGGCACTCGGGGAGATGATGCGTCAGTGGAAGGGCACGATGGTGGCGGTCAGCCACGAACGCGGTTTCGTCGAGGCGCTCGAGCCGACCCACGCCGTGTTGTTGCCCGAGGAGTACTTCGACCTCTGGGACGAGGAGTACATGGACCTCATCGAGCAGCGCTAGAGGAGGTGGCGCTCCGAGGCCCAGTTCGAGAGCTGGTGTCGATTGGAGAGTTGCAGCTTGCGCAGTACCGAAGAGACGTGACTCTCGACGGTCTTGGGCGAGATGACTAACTCCGTGGCGACGTCGCGGTAGGAGTAACCCCGCGCGATGAGACGCAGCACCTGGCGCTCGCGCGGCGTCAACAGATCGAGGTCGGGGTCCACGTCCGCCGCCTCGAGCTGCGCACCCTCTAAGGAGAAGGCGTCGAGCACGAAGCCCGCGAGGCGTGGGGAGAAGACCGCGTCGCCGGCCGCGACGCGGTAGATGGCATCCAACAAGTCGGGTCCCGAGATGTTCTTGGTCACGTAACCCCGCGCGCCCGCTCGAATGACCGCGATCACGTCCTCGGCGGCGTCCGAGACCGAGAGGGCCAACACGCGCACCTCCGGGCAGCGCCCGTTGAGTGCACGCAACACCGCAACGCCGCCGCCTGCGGGCATGTGCACGTCGAGCAAGACCACATCGGGGTTGCGCTCGAGGATCATCTCGACCGCTGCCTCCACTTCGTCGGCCTCTCCAACGATGTCCACCGCGCCCGCGAGCTCACTGCGGATTCCCGATCGGATCAACTCGTGATCGTCGACGAGAAAGACGCGGGGCTGGCTCACTTAGCTCGACCGCGGGAGCACGAGCTCGACCTCGGTCCCCGCGCCAATGATGCTCTTCAGCGCGACGGTGCCACCGTGTCGCTCCATCCGTTGACGGATGGAGAGTTCGATGCCTCGTCGGTCGCTCGGCACCGCAGCGAGATTGAAACCGCTTCCCTGGTCTCGAATAAAGAGTGACACGGTCGCGGGCTCGACCTCCGCGTAGATCGAAACCGTCGACGCCCCCGACCACTGGGCGGCGTTGATGGCGGCTTCGCGACCAGCGGCTACGAGCGCGACGACGTCGTCATTGAGTTCAAGGTCGCCCACGGTGACGAGTTCGACCTTGACGCCCCAGTCGTTCTCCACCTCTGCTTCCATCTCGTGCAACTGCGCCACGTAGGAGTGGGCGAGGTCGCGCGAGCTCGCGTGCTCCGGGTCGAAGAGCCACGCGCGAAGCTCTCGCTCCTGGTTTCGCGCGAGGCGAGTGACGGCCTCGGCGTCACCGGCCGCACGCTCGATCAAAGTGAGTGTTTGTAGCACCGAGTCGTGCAGATGTGCGGCGACGTTGGCACGTTCTTCAACGCGCACGCGCTCTCGACGTTCGCCGGTGAGGTCACTCAACGTCGCAAGCCACCACGGCGCGAGACCGACGGCGACCCCCGCGAGCAGAATTAGGGTGCCGACCAACGCGGGCGACGCGACGTACCAGGCGCCGCCGAAGTGGCGAAGGACCCGCAGTCCGGCGAAGACCAGTATCGCGCCGAGGATCACGCGAAGGTAGAAACTCCGTTTTGTTCGCGAGCCGGGGACGCCGACGATCGGGGCAGACTTGGCCAACTCTTCGAGGTGACGACGCTCGTCCGGCGACGCCCCGCGCCATACGCCGATCATGCCGACGAGGCTGAGCCAGATCGGCAACGTGTACGCGCCCAGGCTGGGCGCGCCGAGCGCCTGGAGGATCAAGCCGAACACGATGATGGCGACGAGGCCAATGAGCACGCGACGAAGCTGACGACGGGGTCCGAGGAGTCGTTGCGCGATGGCGTCGGACTCGTCGGCCCGTGGCAGGCAGAGCCACAGAACCACGTAGAGCAAGAGACCGAGGCCGGCGACCAGGGCCCCCAGGCAGAAAAGAATTCGTACGATTCGCTCACGAACTCCGAGACGAATCGCGAGTCCGCCGCACACGCCACCGAGGATCGCGTTCTCGACGCCCCGACGATAGGGACGATGGGGCGTCCCTATGACCGGTCGCGATGGGGTGGCGATGTTCACGTCGCTCCTCTCGGGTCGGTGACGGTACGCATTCATTGTCGCACTCGCGTGCACCGAGTGCTCTAGGGGAAAACCCCGAGCCGACGGGGCGTTTCGGGGCTAGGGCGAGGGTATCTACCCATGGGCTCGACGACGGATGAACCCTAGGTTGAACGACATGGACGAGCCGATTGCTACGAACGCCGACGAGACAACTAATGAAGCCGCGCCCGCCGACGGCGCTCCGGAGGAGCGCCGCACGCTCCGGCGCAGCGCCACGAAACGGGTCTTTGGCGGGGTCTGTGGGGGTATCGCCGAACGCTTCGACATTGACGCCAACATCGTGCGGGTCGTCTTTGTGGTTCTCTCGGTCGTCTACGGCCTCGGCGTGGTGATCTACCTGGCGATGTGGGCGCTCATACCGCGGGCGACCTCGGGTGACGACGCGCCGGTGGAAGAGGAGTTGCCGCTGACGAGAAGTCGTTGGCTTCGCGTCGCGACGCCCCTCGGCGTGTTGGTTCTGCTGGTGCTCTTCATCGCCGCGTTCGGTCACGGTCACCGAGGCGGTGGCGTGTCGCTCGCGGGACTTCGCTTCGACAAGTTCATCATCTTCCTCTGGCTGATCTTCTTGTTGTTCCTGGCGGTGATCTCGTTGCGCTCACCGCAGCGCGCGTTCTCCTTCAAGCGATTTCTCGCCTGGATGATCCTGGGCGTCACCAGTTTCGTGATCCTCCTCCTCGGAGCATTTCTGGTGATGATCCAGGTCCTCGGCGTTCCCTTGGAGGGGGGCAGCGGCGTCAAGGAGTGGACCCCGACGACCGTCGGACAGATCCAGCGCTCCTACCACGGTGCGTTCGGTGAGTCCACCCTCAACCTCACCCAGGTGCCCCTTGGCGCGGGTACTCGGTCGATCACCGTCACCCAAGGTGTCGGTACGTTAATCGTCGATGTGCCCGCCGACGTGGTGCTCGGACTGCGCTCGCACGTGGGCATCGGCAACGTGCGAACGTTCTACGTGCTCGTCCCGAACCGGTCGGGGGCGAGCGCTCGCGTCGGCGCCGCCCACCTCGACCTCAATCTGCAAGTGGGCGTTGGTCTGATCGAACTTCGACGCGACGTGCGCTAAAACGTTCGGCTCTAGAACTTGATCTGCGACGGGCTGACGACGGAGCCGCTGGCGCCGACGTGTACGTAGCTGGGGTCGACGGCAAGTTCGCTCCAGGTGCCCGAGGAGACCACCCCATTCGCGCTGGTCACGTCGCCGGCGTAGTTGTAGACCGGCAAGAACCAGAGCGCGCCGCTCGCGAGTTGGTAGGTGGCGAGCGAGATGGTGTCACTCGTGAGCGAAGCGCTCACCAGTGGCGGACTCGCCGCGCTCGTACCAGACGATGAGCCGCCCGACGAACTTCCCGAGGAAGTGCCCGCGGCGCTCGTGGGGGGTCGAGCAGTGGAGGCGTACTTCGCTCGTTGCGCGGCGTTCAGCGCGGCGACACCCGCGAGGGGGCTCTGGAGTGGGTAGTTCGCCGCGGGACCCACGCGCAGGGCCGGGCCTGAGGCGTTGAGCACTTGGTTGTTCGCGTTCACGGAGAAATTAACACTCTGATCGGTCGTGACGCCGTTAACGACGACGTCGTAGGTCACGTCGGCCGTGCTCACCGAGACGGGACCACCGGAGGCATTCGTGTCGGAGATGGTGGATGTACCGAAGTCGGGTGACGCGACCGAATAGCCAAATCCGAGCGCGGTGAGGTAGCGATCGACGTCACCGGCCAACGTGGCGTCACTCGGCACGGGCACTGACGCCGAGTCCGACGCGGTCGCCGGGGCTACGGCGGGTGAAGTAGACGAGTAGTACCACTGGGGCACGCCGGTGTTCTCGTAATCCAAGGAAGCACCCGAGGGGTCGCTGACCGTCCAGTCGCTGCCGTCACCGTTGGTGTTGACCGGTGTACCCGAGACGCCAAAGACCGCGGCGACGCGTGACGCTTCGAGCGCCCCGTCACGGGGCACCGTCAGGGCGTAGGAAGGACTCGTCGGCGCGATGGCGGCGATGGCGCCACTCGCTTTGAAGTCGAACTGTTCATAGATCTGTATCGCGCCAATGGTCTTGCTCGCGGTTGGGGCGAAGTTCGCGTGGGTCTGGGCGAGGGCGAGAGCCGGGAGCGTGGCCGTCGTCCCTTCGACGAGCGCAAGCGAACCCGCCACCACCAGCGACCCGGCTACCAGAAGGCTCGCGAGTTTGAGTTCCAGATTCTGCCGCCAGCCGCGCGATGAGTGTTGCGGTTGGGCCGTGATTCTCGAGATGAGCGAGGTGAGGTCGCGGTGTTGGTAGGGCTGTGCGGCCGCGGGGTCGAGCGCGGTCAGTCGGTCGTCGAGTTCACTCATCGCGCTCCTTTCTCCTCTTTCTTGTTCTCTGTCATGGATCGCCTGAAACTTTCAGCTGACTTCTGCGGTATTGAGCAAGTCGCGAAAGCGTCGTTGCGCCCTCGAGAGTCGCACCGCGGCAGCATTGGTGCTGATAACGAGGTACGCGCCGATCTCGTGGGTGTCTAGTCCGTCCCAGGCGTTTAGCAACAAGACCTCGCGGTCATCGTCGCTGAGTGACGCGAGGGCGTCACGCACGCTGGCGTCGGCGATGAAACTGTCCTCCGCCGAAGGCTCATTGGCCGGCGGCCGCAGCGTTGACTCGAAGGCCGAGCGGCGATTCTTCGAGCGGCGCGCGTTGCGCAGTACGTTGCGAGCGACCCCGAGCATCCAGGGCAACTCGCCGTCCTCGGGGACGCTGTCGAGTCTGCGCCAGACGACCAGCAGCGTCTCTTCCACGAGGTCATCGAGATCCGCGCTCGAAAGGGGATAGAGGCGTCGACGAAGGTAGTTGCCCACGGCCGTTGAGTGCTCGCGCGCCAGGCGTGCGAAGCGATCCTCATCTCTAGAGCCCATGACCCTCTTCTGTCCGCTGGGGCCCGATTCTTACCGTGGGCGTCACCTCATCGCGCAAGGAGCGACGATTCTTCGTCCGACGTCAGCCAGTGGCTGGGCCAACTTCGTTCGCCCCACCACTCGACGACGTCATCGACGCTGTCGGCGAGTGGCCGCAGATCGAGTCCTTTGGACAGCGCCAACGAGCTGTCGAGCCGCGTCAAGTTTTCGGGCGCGTGTCCGCCCCAGAGCGGGAACATCTCCTCGAGATTCGCGGCTCGAATCGTCTCGGCGCTGACCTCGCGAAGGGTGGTTCCCTCCGGTGCGAGGTGCGCTGCGACCTCGTTGATGACGTCGTAGTACCGCGCCCCGCCCGAGGGACCCGCGACGTGGAAGGCCCCCGCGAGACGCTCCTCGGCGACGCGCACCACGAAGTTCGCCAGGTCGCGCGCGTCGACGTACTGCAGCGACCCCTCGAGTGGGCCGGGCACCGCGACCGCGCCGCCTCGGCGCACCCGCTCGACCCAGTAGGGGAAGCGCAGTGTCGCGTCGTGCGCGCCGATCACGTAGGTCGGTCGCACCATCGTCGACTCCTCCCCAAATCGGCGCCACCCCGCTCGCTCGCTCGCGGCCTTGAGGGGGCCGTAGGCGCCTCCGGTGATCCGCGCGTCGGGGTCGACGCTGCCTTCGGGCCAGAGCGTCGCGGTCGCTTCAGTGGCGCCAGGGACCGATGGTTCCTCGTACGCCGAGATCGAGGAGATCTGGATGTAGTGGCCGCCATTCATCCGGAGTACGTCGGCGAGACGATCGACGTCGCTCGGACGATAGGCAATCGCGTCAACGGTGGCGTCGAAGGTCTTCCCCTCGAGCGCGGAGAGATCGCCCTGGCGATCCCCGAGGAGGTGTTCGACCGTCTCGGGTAGGTCGCTCGGCGTGACGCCTCGATTTATCACGGTGACCTGATGGCCGTGGTGCCAGGCGGACCAGGCAATAGCTCGACCGACAAAGGACGTCCCACCCACCACCAGTATCTTCATCGTGTCTCCTTTGACGTCAACACGCTATTCGCCGTCGCGGTCGCCAACCGAGATCGGCCTTCTCCGGTGGTCGCCGCGGGGTTGGTGCCGGACCAGCGGGGAGGCGCTCGAGCCGCGACGAGGGCTACCTCGACGGCATCGACGTCACTGGAATAATGTGCAACCAAGTTTCGTCGTCGCAGGAAACATGCCAGTTCGAAGGACGGCTCGTACTGAGGGGGTTCTCATGTCCACCACACGGGGAGTTGTGAGAAGGTTCGTGCCGCGTTGGTTCGTGGCGCTCTCGCTGGTGGGACTCGTTGGGCTGAGCACGGGCGTCGCCGGGGGACCCGGTGGTCTCGGTGCTTCACGCGCGAGTGCCGCCGGCACGCAGTCATCGGGCTGTGGGACCACGTCGCCCGGCACGACCACGCTGAGTCTTCAAGTGAACGGTTTCACTCGGACGGTCTTCGTCCACATTCCCTTTGGTTCGAGCAACTCGACACCGTTCGCGCTGGTGTTGAATCTCCACGGCAGCGGCGTCACCGCAGTCGACCAGTCGGAGTTCTCCGAAATGGACCTCACCTCCGACACTGACCACTTCATCGTGGCCTACCCCCAGGGCCTCATTCCCGACGGGAGCGGCTTTGATTGGAACGTGCCAGGGGTAGAACTCACCGGGGGACGCAAAGTCCCGGCCGGATCGGCGAACGACGTCAGCTTCCTCACCAAGTTGGTGGGGATCCTTGAAGGCAAGTACTGCGTGAATCCGAAGGAGGTCTACGCGACGGGATTCTCCGGTGGCGCACGGATGGTGAGTCAACTGGCGTGTGATGACTCGAAGATCTTCGCGGCCATCGCGCCCGTGAGTGGGCTGCGACGACCGTCCCCGTGTCCGACCTCGCGGGCCGTGCCGATCATCGCCTTTCACGGCTCGGCCGATGAGGTCGACCCCTTCGCCGGTCACGGCGAGGCGTACTGGACGTACTCGGTGAGTACCGCGGCGAAGGACTGGGCGAAGCAGGACAAGTGTTCAACCAAGGCCGCTTCCTCGACCCCCGTCGCCAGTGTGAAACTCACGGCGTATGGACACTGCAAGAGCGGGGCGGCGGTCGAACTCTATGAGGTGCTCGGCGAGGGCCACGAGTGGCCCGGGGGACCGACCTTGCCGACGAGTCTCGTCACGGAGCTCGGGCCGCAGTCCAACGCCATCAGCGCCAACGCGTTGATGTGGGCGTTCTTCCAGGCCCACCCGCTGTCGTGAGGTCGGCGGCGACCCGTGCCGTCCGTTAACGGCTAGAGGAAACCGATTCGCGAGAGCGGCCAGATACGGATGAAGGCCTTGCCGATGATGCTCGAGCGCGGAATGGTGCCCCAGTAGCGGCTGTCACACGAGTCGTCTTCGTTGTCGCCCATCATGAAGTAGTGGTTCGCGGGTACCGTGACCTTGCCGATGGCCCGCCCCAGCGGCTCGTTGTGCGTCCAGGGCTGTAGCAGGGGCGAGCCGTTGACGTAGATCGTGTTCCCCTTCGAAGTGAGGTGGTCGCCGGGAAGTCCAATCACGCGCTTTACGAGATCGGCCACGTCGTCGCCGCACTGGGTCTGTACGGCGGCGGGGGCCCTGAAGACCAGGATGTCACCGCGGTGGATAGTGCCAAACTCGACGCTCAGCTTTGACACGACGATACGGTCACCGATCTGCAGTGTTGGTTCCATCGACCCTGAGGGGATGAAGAACGTTTGGAAGACGAATGTGCGAACGAGCAGTGACACGAGCACCGCGGCGACGATGATGAGGACCCACTCGACGATTGAGCGACTCCGTGAGCGCACTCGGGGCGCCACTACTTCCGCTGAGTTCGGCGAATCTTCTGGGAGGGACACCCGTTCAACAGTACTGGTCGGCGGAGACGGGACGGACTGGACGACGCGACCGGCTCATTCGTCTCGCGATTGCGCAGCGTCGACGTAGCATCGCTGACGTGAATCACGATGAACACTGTGACGCACTTGAGGTCGAGATCGAACGGTTCGCGTCAACGTTCGAGACGGCCGATACCGGGCTGCGCGTGCCGTCGTGTCCCGACTGGTCGGTCGAAGAACTTGCCTTGCACCTCGGGACGATCCATCGCTGGGCGCAACGACTCGTCGTGACGCGCGCGCCGGAACGCGTCTCCTCCGCCACGATGAACCTCGATCTCGATCCCGTCGACGCGACGTGGTTGCGCCGAGGCGGGGAGTCGCTGCTAGCAACACTACGAAACGCAGACCCTGATGACTCGATGTGGGCGTGGGGCGTGGATCAGCACGTACGTTTTTGGTCGCGACGGCAGCTTCACGAGACGCTCGTTCACCGCATCGATCTTGAGCTCGCGATAGGGGCTCCGTGGAGCGTCGAGCCGAAGGTGGCGCTCGATGCCATCGACGAACTGTTTCAGAATCTGGCGCCCGCGGGCCGATTTTCTCCGCGGGTACGTGAGTTACGTGGTGAAGGGGAACTACTCCGGTTCACGTCGATTGACACGTCGGCGTCGTGGACCGTCCAACTCCTACCTGAGGGTTTCGCGTTCGTTATGAGTTCGGATGTACCTCACGTTGAGCTTTCTGGACCAGCGGCGGACCTTTTCGGTGTGCTCTACCGTCGACAGCCGCTCGAGGGAAGCGATCTACAAGTCGTAGGCCATCGGCCGTTGCTGGACTTCTGGCTTTCCAATTCCGCGCTCGAGTAAGACTGGCGCCTCGGCGCCGTTTGTGGCTAGTCGGTCGCTCGACGGGGATTGCGGGGTGCGCGAGTTGCGGTGCGCGCCGTGGCAATCTGGTGCGTGTCCTCCGAGCGAGTGATCAGGTGACGTGGATTGTCGGACAGTGAAGGGCACGACGCCCTAGGCGTGACGGACGCCGGGAGCGTCACCACGAGTGGAGTAAGCAGCGAAGCCGAGCGCCGACGCCCCGACCAGATCCCGAGACACGCGGCACCCCGCGTTGCTGTTGGCGCACTCGTCTCAACGCTCGTGTTCCTCGCCACTCAAGTTTCCATGCTGACGAGACTGGGCTGGACCGTGGGGAGTTTTCGGTTGTACACGGCGTTTGACCAGATGGCGAACTTGGCCATCGTGGTCAATGGTGCGCACGGGAACTTCTCTTCCGTAGAGCCCTTCACGGAGACCGGTTCGATGATTGACCCGCACCTGTATTTCACGTTGCTAGGAATCGTGGCCCACATCTCCGGTATCTCGCCCGCTGTCGTATACAACGTCGTCGGCATCGGCGTGCAGACTCTTTTGGTCGTAGGCCTCTCGGTTGGCTTCGTGATGCTCACCGAGCGATGGTGGTCGGCGTACTTTGGCGCCGTTCCATACCTACTCGGCACCCTCTCCTCCGTGACCGGTGGGGCGTGGTTCACCTCGTTGCAGAGCCACGGCGTGCTCTGGGGCGCGTTCGGCGTGATGTTCGCCCTTAATAGCCAGAGCGTTGCAATTTCCGTAGCCGCCCTTCTCATGATCGCCATGATGGTGCGGGTACGACGCCAATCACGCGTGCTGACGAACGTGGGCTTTGGCATTGTCATCGGGGCCGGCGTCGGTTTCCTTGCAAACGTCGACACCTACAGTTTCTTCGCGACGGTGTTTTTCTCCGTCTTCGGACTCGCCGCCTACGGCCTTGCGACGTGCGGTGATCGCAGAGCTGTCGTGCTGAGTACGGTTCTCCTGGCCGTGCTTCTGGTTGCCGGCGACTCGTTGGCCACAGTCGTTGGCCGTGTCGCGATCTTCGCGGTTGCCCTCCTGCCGGCAACTCCGGGCGTCGTGCTCGCGGCCCGCCGCTGGAAGGGGGGAGTCCTGGCCGCGCTCGTCGCACTGGTCGTCGCAGCCTCTCCCCAGTTGATTCGATACGTCCTCGCCGCTCGCGCGGACGATCCGTTTTTGAAGTACCGCCAGGTGTCTAGCGCACACTTAAGCGTTCCGTGGCATCAAGCGATTGTCTGTGCGCTGCCCCTGCTCACTCCGCTGCTTTTCATTCTGGTTAGCGGCGTTTATCGAAGGAATTCGATGTGGGTCGCCTACTCCAGCGGGTCGCTCGTGGCGTGGTTGCTGCTCGCCGAGAACAATTTCTGGGGAGCGAACCAGGAGCCGTATCAACTCTGGATCATCGGCTACGCTCTCGTCGCCTTCACCATCGTGCCCGTCCTTATCGACGTAGCCACCACTCTTCGTGAGTCGCAGGGTCGGGGTCGCGGTGCCCCCCGTCGACGGTGGTGGAACGTGTCGTGCCGACCGCGCTGGATAGCGTTCGCTGCGTGCTCCGTTGCCATCTGGTTCGTGGTCCTAAGGAGCGATCTGTGGGGAACCAACCAGGCCGCCTACCGATGGTGGATCGACGGCCTCATTGTGATGGTGGTAACTGGCGTACCGATTCTTCTCGACGCGGTCCTCTTTGGCGAGGGGGATTCTCCCCGGCGCCATAGTGGATCGAGATGGTGGAATCTGGTGATCGCTGTGCTCATGATGTCGTCGATCGGTACCGCCGAGCTCTCAACGATTGACTGGTATCACTTTTATCTGGCCACCGAGGGCCAATCGTTTTCGTTCGCCACGGCGCAAGACCGGGCGATGGCGGGCGTCGCCGCGCACGTGACCAATCGTCAATTGGTGCTCGTTGATCAGTGCCTCAACCCTGAGATCCTCAAGGTGATCACAGACGTGCGCGTGGCGTACTACAGCGTGGGACTTGCGTGGCCCCGCAGCTATGCGGCGATCAAACGAGCCTTCACGTCCGTCACCACCGATTCAACAACCCCGGCCGAGGCGCGAGCCGCGGGCATCGGTTGGCTGGTGACCTTAACGACGTGCCACGACGTATGGCCGAACGCGTTTTCGAGATCACTTGAGCATGTGGCGAGCGAACAAATTGGACCGAGTACCCGGGGCGCCGTCACGCTGTGGCGCATTCGAGACGGCGCAGACCCCGAGAACCGCTAGCCGCCGAAGATCCAGTCACGACATGGCGTCCACCACCCTCGCGCGCCGCCACCTCGTACCATTCACTCATCGAATGCGTGAAGGTATCCGGCGCCCATCACGAGAGGAGAACTGACGTTGTGTCCTAACGCTCTGGTATCAGTCGTTATCCCCGTGTTCAATGGCGAACGTCACATTGGCGAATGCCTCGATTCCGTCTTAAACCAGACGTACGGCAATCTCGAGGTCGTCGTCTCGCTCAATGCTTCAAGCGACAACACGAGCGACGTAGTCCGATCATTCGATGATGCCCGGATTCGGATTCTTCCGCCGCCGCTGAACATCGTGAGCGTGCACGAAAACTGGACACGCGCCCTCTCCGCCGCGACGGGACCCCTCGTCAAACTCGTGTGTCATGACGACGTTCTATCGCTGGACGCTGTACGCGTTCAGACGGAACTGTTGGAGCGATATTCCTCGGCGGTTCTGGTGAGCGGTCGACGCCGGATCATCGACGACAACGGCGCCACGGTGATTGCTGCCCGCGGTTTGGGTTCGCTCCTCGGGCGAGCGGCCACTCGTGAGGTCGGGGCCGATGAGATTGCTCGCGCGTGCACGCGCGCCGGAACGAATCTTTTGGGCGAGCCCGCGAGTGTTCTGATTCGACGATCCTCGTTCCCGGCACCCTTGCTGAGCCCTCATTGGAGCTTTGCGATGGACCTCGAGTTCTATCTCCGCTGCATAAAAGGGGACGCCGTGGTCGTTGACGAGCGCGTGCTCGGGAGCTTTCGAGCAAGCCCCTCCCAGATGAGCGCGGTCATGGCCCGGGACCAGATGCGCGAGCTTCGTGCACTGCTCATGGAGATGCCTCGGCGCTACCCAGGGGCAGTCGGCCGTGACGACGTTCGACGTGGAATCGTGATGGCGGAACTTCAGACTGCGGCGCGTCGCGCTTTATACTTGCGGATGCGTTGGGGTGTGCACGTCACCCGCTGGGCGAGGCGTGTGCGGCGTCACGAAGACTCGACCGTGGAGCACTTTTGAGTGAGTTGAGGGTCACAGAGAGTCGTATCCCAGGTCTGCTTCAGTTATTCCCCGCGGTGCGCGCAGACGATCGCGGAGTGTTCGTCAAAACCTTTCAGAGGAGTGTGCTTGAGGATCTGGGGGTTTCGAGTCCTTGGCTCGAACAGTTCTTCAGCTGCTCGAGTCGCGGCGTGATTCGCGGGCTCCACTTCCAGACACCCCCCGCGGACCACGACAAACTCGTGTACTGCGTGCAGGGCGCTGCGCTCGACGTCGTGGTGGACCTTCGAGTGGGGTCCCCGACGTACGGCGAAACCGAGACCTTCTCTCTCGATGGTGCGTCGTGGGGTGGCGTCTTCGTTCCGAAGGGGCTGGCGCACGGTTTTGCCGCGCTGGAGGACGTCACGATCATGGCCTACGCCACGAGTACGGAATACGACGCGTCGAGCGACGCCGGGATTCGCTGGGACTCGCTGGACATCGATTGGCCGTTCGCCAAGCCCGTTGTCTCCCCGCGCGATGAGGCCTTTCCCGCTCTCGAGGACTTCGCCTCGCCGTTCTCCTTCGGTCAGTAGCGCCATGACGTTGATACCCCACACCGAGCCGTCGCGGGCGCTCCTGAGTGGCGGCAGCGGATTCATTGGCCGGCGACTGATTCGAGACCTCGTCGAACGCGGCTGGACGGTACACGCAATCGTCCGTCCGTCGTCGACGCGCACGATCGCTGAGCCGAGCGTGGTGGTGCACGTCGACGACGGTGTCACGCCACTGCATTCGGTGGTAGCGGCGTCCGCCCCCGACGTCTGTTTTCACCTCGCGGGACACTTCGCGGGAGTACATGGCGACGACGACGTGACGCCGCTGGTCATAGACAATGTGCTCTTCGGGACCCGATTGGCAGACGCGTTGGCGTCGCGCGGTGACTGCCTCTTGGTGAACGCGGGTTCCTTTTGGCAGAACGCGGGTGGACGTGCCTATCACCCAGTCGAGTTATACGCCGCCACCAAGCAGGCGTTTCAAGACGTCCTGCAGTACTACGTGGAAGCGGGCCGACTTCAGGTTGTAACGCTGAAGTTCTTTGAGACGTACGGTCCAAACGACGACCGTTCAAAACTGGTCAACCTTCTACTCAAGGCCGCCGCGAGCGGTGAGCCGATGAAGCTCAGTCCGGGCGAGCAGTACGTCGATCTCGTTCACGTCGACGACGCCTCGAACGCCTGCCTGGTCGCGGCGACGATGGGCTCGCGAAGCGGTCTTCCGATTTCGTACGCGGTGAACTCGGGAGTGCCGATTCGCGTGAAGGATCTCGTTGAGCGGATGAGTGCCGTCATCGGGAGAGAAGTGCCGGTCGTCTGGGGTCAGCGCGGTTATCGGTGGCGAGAGATGATGGAACCCTGGGACATTGCTCCGACGCTGCCGCAGTGGTCTCCTCGGGTCTCATTGGATGAAGGTCTTCGCTCGATGTGGTCGGGACTCACGAACGCTCGAACTGCGCCCGACGAGAAGGGTTAGGGCCGCGTCCGCGTGATCATCGGCGTCGTCGTTAGTCTCCTCGCGTCGGTGTGCTTTAGCGCCAGCAACCTTCTCGAGAAGCGAGCCGTGGACGCGATGTCGGACATCTCGGCGGTGTCGACTCGTGCCATGTTGGCCAAACTCATCCGATCGCCCATGTGGATGACCGGCTTCGTCGTTGGCGTAGTGGCGGCGGGGTTGATGGTCCTCGGCTACGAGTTCGCTCCCATTGCGGTGGTGCAGACGATTTTCGGCGCGGGTCTCGTGTTGATCGTGGCCGCTTCGCACCTGTATCTCCACGAGTCGATGGACCGACGGGAGCTAGTCGGACTCGCCATCATCATCGCGGCGGTCGTGCTGGTCTCGGTGACGCTCACGTCGGCGGCGGCGCCGGGCGTGGGAGGAAGCCTGCGAAGCGTGATGGGGGCAAGTGGCGCGACGCTCGTGGTCGCATTCGCTGGCTACGGGGCGCTTTCTCGCGCCCACGTCGGGGACGCCAGCCTTCGCTTTGGTGCCACGTCGGGTCTGCTCTACGGTGTCGCGGCACTCCAAACCAAAAGTGTGGCCGTCCTCTTGAATCGCGATGGCGTGCTGCACGGCGCGGGCAGGGCCTTCACCACGGCGTACCCCTACGTCTTTGTGGTGGCGTCGTTGCTGGGTCTCATCGTGTTCCAGCGCGGTCTTCAAAGAAGCCGGATCTCGGTGCTCGTTCCCCTGACCAACGTGGTGGCGAGCGTCTACGTCGTCGTCGTGGGCATGGTCGTGTTCGACGAGCCCCTTCCCCGCAACGGCGTGCTCGCCGCCCTTCGCCTCATCGGATTCGCGCTCGCGTTAGGCGGCAATTGGCTCCTCGCGGTAGGTCCCATGACGCCGCGAGCGTTCACCAGTTCGGGTCCCTCGGTGCACGCCCCCGACGGTGGTTGATCCACGATCGGCGCGACGTTGCTGTTAGACGACGCCGAACTTGTGGCAGCAGTCCGCGATTTGCTCGATGATGTAGTCGAGATGCTCGACGGTCATACCCGAGTAGACCCCGACCCAGAAGGCGCGATCCATCAGCTGATCGGTATTTCTGAGGTCACCCACGATCCGGTAGCCGCTCTGGCGTTCGCGTAACTCGTCGAAACACGGGTGTCGAGTGAGGTTCCCGGCGAAGAGCACGCGGGTTTGAATCTTCTCACCCTCGAGGAAGTTGACGATCTCGCTCCGCGAGAACGGCGCATCCTCACGCACCGTCATGAGAAAACCGAACCAACTCGGGTCCGAATGTGGTGTCGCCTCGACGACGTCGAACACGTGAGCGAAGTCGGCGAGGCCCGCCCGGAGGTACGCGTGGTTACGACGACGGTCGGCACCGAAGTCGGGAAGTTTCTCCACCTGGGCGAGGCCGATAGCGGCTTGCAAGTCGGTCATCTTGAGGTTGTAGCCAAAGTGAGAGTAGGTGTACTTGTGGTCGTAGCCGAAGGGCAGTTGGCCCATCTGGTGCTCGAAGCGCAGGCCACAGGTGTTGTCCTTACCTGACTTGCAGTAGCAGTCGCGTCCCCAGTCACGAAAACTCGCCACAATGGCGTCGAGTGACTCGTCGTTGGTGTACACGGCACCGCCTTCGCCGGTGGTGATGTGGTGGGCGGGATAGAAACTGCTGGTCGAGAGGTCACCAAACGAGCCGGTGAATTTCGTCGTCGGCTCACCACCTCGTCGGGTCGTGTACGTCGATCCGAGGGCGTCGCAGTTGTCCTCGATCAACCAGAGTTCGTGGCGAGCGCAGAACTCAAGGACGGCATCGACGTCGAAGGGATTGCCCAGCGTGTGGGCCAACATCACCGCTCGCGTGCGCTCGCTCCACGCTGCTTCTAGCTGCGTGACGTCGACGTTGGCGGTGCGAGGATCGACGTCGATGAAGACCGGAACGGCACCGTGTTGGATTATTGGCGCCACGGTCGTCGGAAAGCCGGCCGCCACGGTAATTATTTCGTCGCCGGCCGACACGCGTCGCTCGCCCAATTTGGGTGACGTGAGCGCCGAGAACGCGGCCAAGTTCGCGGACGATCCCGAATTGACCAGACGGGCGAACTCGACGCCGACGAAGCGGGCGAGCGCGCTCTCTAACATGGCCGCGTAGCGTCCCTCGGTTAACCAGAAGTCGAGGGACGCGTTGACGAGATTGGTGACCTCGCGATCATCGAACACCCGCCCGGCGTATCGCACCAGACTTCGCCCAGCCACGAAGGGCCCTTCGTCCGCCTTCGAAGCAGCGACGTACTCACTGACCAGTTCGAGGATCTTCTGACGCAGCGCCCGGGGAGTGCCGGTCGACGCGCTCTTGATCTCGACGGGACTGTCGTCCGTGGGGCCCGAGCCCCCCTTCGATCCGACCGTGTCGCTCACCGGGGTGTCGACCCGGTCGACGCAACATCGGCCCCCGTCACAGCACGGAGGGCGCGTGCTTCATCGAGTTCCAAGAATCGGCGGATCTGAGCGCTGGTCACGCGGTGCGCGTCGAACGAAGCGGAGTTCAGGGCGGCGTGATACCACTCAACGGTCCAGTTCACCGTGGCGTCGAGATTGAGCAGCGGCCTCCAACCCAGACGCGTCCTGGCCCTCGAGCTATCGAGAATCAGTGTCGAACGCTCGCCGAGCGACGACTGGCCCACTTCGGTGTCGATGGGTGCGCCGCCCAGAGCATTCCAGGTCGTGGTGAGGCGCGCCACCAAGTCACGAACGGGGACTGCCGCGTTCGTCTCGGGTCCGAAGTTCCAGGACTCCGCGTAGGCCGCACCGCCTCGCTCGAGCGCGTCGGCCAGTCGGAGATAGCCGCTGATGGCATCGAGTACGTGCTGCCACGGCCGGACGGCGAGGGGTCGACGAAGGACGAGTGGGATGCCGTCTCGCGCCGCCCGGATCGCGTCGGGGACGATGCGCTGATCGGCCCAGTCGCCGCCCCCGAGGATGTTGCCCGCTCGAGCAGTCGCGAGTGCCATCTCGCTCGAGGAGAAAAACGAGGACTGGTAGGCGTGCGCCACGATCTCGGCGCCGGCCTTACTTGCGCTATAGGGGTCATCACCACCGAGGGGGTCCGTCTCGACGTGCGAACCCTCCGCGATGGCGTAACACTTGTCACTCGTCACCACCACACAGGTGCGGGCGCTCGAGGCACGACGCAGTGCCTCCAGCACGTTCACCGTGCCCATGACGTTCGTATCAAAGGTGAGCGCGGGTTCGGCGTAGGACGGCAAGACCTTGGACTGGGCGGCCAGGTGGAACACGGCCTCGGGGGCGAAGGTGGCGACCACGTCGTCCAGCGTGGACGCGTCGCGAATGTCACCCACAATCGAACGCACGATGCCCGAGAGGCCGATGGCGTCGGCGAGCCCCCCGGTCTCGGGGTCGAGTGATAGGCCCGTGACGTCGGCGCCGGCGCCGGCGAGCACGAGGGAGAGCCACGAACCGACGAAACCGTTGTGTCCAGTGATCAGCACGCGACGGCCGCGAAAGGAGCGCTCCAAAATCGACGAGAGTGAGGACTGCGGAGAGGTGGTCACCAGATCTTCCACGGTGCATCGCCCGTGTCCCAGAGGTCCTCGAGGACTTTACGATCGCGCAGCGTGTCCATGGGTTGCCAAAACCCATCGTGTAGAAACGCGCCGAGTTGTCCTTCTGAGGCCAAGCGTTCGAGGGGCTCATGCTCCCAGAGGGTGTCGTCACCGTCGATGTAGTCGAGTACCCGGGGTGAGAGGACAAAGAATCCGCCATTGATACGCGCGTCGCCTCCGTCGGGCTTCTCTCGAAATCGGGTCACGCGAGGTCCCTCAATTTCGAGCGCGCCGAAACGCGACGGCGGACTAACGGCGGTGATGGTCGCCAGCGTCCCCTGCGAGCGATGGAACGCGGTCAATTTCGAGAGGTCGACAGTAGAGACGGCGTCACCGTAAGTCATGGCGAAGTCGTCGTCGTCGAGATACTCCGCCACTCGCTTGAGGCGCCCGCCGGTCTGCGTATCGATGCCGGTGTCGACGAGGGTGACCGTCCACGGTTCGACGTCTCGATGCTGCAGTTCGACGGTCCCGCGTTTGAGGTCGAAGGTCACGTTCGAACTGTGGAGCGCGTAGTTCGAGAAATACTCCTTAATCATGTAGCCCTTGTAGCCACAACAGATGACAAAATCGGACAGTCCTTGGGCCCCGTAGATCTTCATGATGTGCCACAGCAGCGGGTGCGTCCCGATTTCGACCATGGGTTTAGGGCGGACCGTGGTCTCTTCGGAGAGGCGTGTTCCGTATCCTCCAGCGAGGATGACTACCTTCACGTTTCACGCCGCACGACGGGCGAGGTCACCCGAAGCGGGGGGTCGAGACGAACCAACTCGTGCATACGTCGACGGCGCCACTCAACTATGCGGCGCGGGCTGTGCATCACGGTCCATTGTAGTTACCGGGTACGTTGAAACACCTTGTTCTGGGCGCAAAGCGTTATTTCAACGAGGGGCTCGGCCATAGACTTCGCACAACGACGGTATGAAGCCACGGGGGTCCAACTTGCATCGTGTCTCGGTCGTGATTCCGGTCTATCAAGGCGAACGCACGCTGCCCGAGTTGGTGCAAGAACTCGCCGTTTTGTCGGCGCCGACGCGAAGTGCAGCGGGGCACGAGTTCGTCGTCGTCGAACTACTGCTCGTCAGTGATCGTGGACCGGACCGCTCCGACGCAGTGATTCGCGACCTGGCCGTTAGCTACGACTTCGTCCGTCCCATCTGGCTGAGCCGCAATTTCGGCCAACATCCGGCGACGCTGGCGGGGATGGCGTCATCGAGTGGCGACTGGATCGTCACGATGGACGAGGATGGCCAACACGACCCCGCGTTCATCGGTGACTTCTTAGACGTCGCGCTCGCGCGCGGTCTTCAACTCGTCTACGCCAATCCGATCAATCGCTCGCCGCACGGCAAAGTTCGAAACGGCGGTTCGCGTCTCGCGAAAGGTCTCTCGTCGAAGCTTTCGCCCGGTGGCAACCTCGCCATTGCGCAGAGCTATCGATTGGTACTGGGCGAAGTCGGTCGCAGTGTGGCGGCCTACGCGGGGTCGGGGGTCTACCTCGACGTCGCCCTCGGTTGGGTCACCGGACCGGCGGCGGTGTGTCCCGTCGAACTTCGCCGCGAAGGTGACCGTCCCTCCGGATACTCGCTACGGCGCCTGGTGTCACATTTCTGGAACCTCATCATCTCCAGTGGCACACGCCCCCTGCGTCTGGTCAGCGTGTTGGGCGGGCTCTTTGTATCGGTCGGGATGCTGTTCACCTTGTACCTCATCATCGTGCGCTTCACCGCGCATTCGATTCCCCAAGGTTGGACCTCGGTGATGGTCTTGGTGCTCGTCAGCACGGGCGCCATCTTGTTCTCACTCGGGATCATCGCCGAGTACGTCGGGGTGGCGGTCAGTATGGCGATGGGTAAACCGCTGTACCTCATCATCGCTGACCCCAACGACGGCCCGCTCGGTCGCGACGTGAAGGATGCCCCGTAACCAACGATCTCGTACAGACCTTGGTCATCGGGCGGGGAGGCCTGCTCGGTCGACACGTCGCGTTGGCGCTGGCGACGAGGGGGACGATCTGGAAAATGGAGGCGATCGATTGGTCGACGCCGGTGTCGTGCGAAACGGGACTTCGCCGAGAAGTTGGACGTTTCGTCGCGGCGTGCGACGGTCGTCCGTGGCGCGTCGCGTGGTGCGCGGGCACCGGCTTCTTGGGCGCAGACGAGCTCGCGCTCGAGGTGGAGCGGACCGCGCTGGCCGCGACGCTCGACACGCTGGCGTCCGGGTCACACCCCGAGCGCGGCGTCTTTTTCTTCTCCTCCTCCGCCGGTGGGGTCTACGCGGGGGTGGGGGCGCCCCCCTACGATGAGAGCTCGCCGCTGCGCACGCTGACGGCGTACGGGGATGCGAAGCTCCGCGCGGAGCGAATGGTCGCCGAGTGGTGTCTCGACGTTGGTACCTCCGCCCTCATCGGTCGCATCACGACGCTGTACGGACCAGGTCAGAACCTGGCCAAACCACAAGGGATCATCTCCCAGGTCTGTCGCAGCTACCTCTCGGGGCGACCGAGTTCGATCTACGTGCCCCTCGACACGATTCGTGACTACCTCTACGTCGCCGACGCCGCAGGGCTGATCGCCGATGGTATGTCGCGGTTAGAGCACGAGCGCACGATCGATGGGTCAACGGTCGTGACGAAGATCTTGGCTTCGCAACGACCCATCACCATCGGGGCCGTCCTCGGCGAAATGCGTCGCGTGTTCAAGGGTTCGCCGCGCTACGTCGTGGCGTCCTCGGTGCTCTCGAACGTGCAGACCCGAGACCTCAGCGTTCGTTCTCGGGTCTGGCCCGAGCTCGACCGCCGTACCTTGACGCCCCTTCCGGTGGGTGTCGCTCGTACCGCCGCGGATCTGCTGGGTCAACTTCAACAGGGCGATCTCGCCGCCGCTTCTCGTTGAGGCGGCGAGATCGACGTTTCAGTGATCGTGGTTCGCGTGGGCCAACGCGAGCGAGTACACCGACACCACGTAACGTCCTAAATTATCCACGCGAATATCGAGTGTGTCGCCCGGTGCCGGCTCGATCGGCAGAAACTTGAAAATTGCCGCGCCGTCATAGACACCCGCGAGCGCGGTGTTCTCGACTCGTCCCGTAAGACTTTTCGTCACGACCGCGCCGCCGGTCGAAGCGAAGGTCTTTTCGGCGAGCAGCTGGTCGATTGAGTCGTCCCAGACCTGGACCTCGACGGGTCCGCGGGAGGCGAAACGAACGGTGGCGGTCCACCCACCGTCGGGCAGCGACCAGACTCCACCGAAAACCACGTCGCTGGGCTGGTTCGTCGAGACGTGCCACTGGCGCGGCGGAGCGTCGGGGGCCCTGAAACGGAAGACATAGGGCATGGTCCACGCCGGGATGGAGGGATTGCTCGAAAACGTGATCGTGGTGGTACGTGCCGGGGGGCGCCATTTGATGACGTAGACGCCATTGACGTGGGTGACGAGACTCGCGCCGTCGCGGTCCAGTAGCTGGCCGATCTGGGCCATGGCGCTGACCCCGCTCTCGGTCTCGAAGCCCACGTACGGCGTGATGACGAACCAGACGGTATGGCCGTGGACGGGGAAGGTTGACGCGGGACCGTGGTCGAGTTTGTAGATCCATTGACGGAAGGCGAATCGTCCAATAACGCCCTGCGAGGCGATCACCTCGTCGCTCGTGGGGACACTGTCCAGCGTGAGTTGCAGGGTCGCTGCGGCCTTCGGCGCGACGGAGAGCCACTTCTGCTCGGCTCGATGAGACCAGACCAGCGCCCAACCGGTCACGTTCGCCACCGCGAGGACCGCGATGGCGACCGAAAGCACCCGTTTCCAGCGGCGGCGGGCAGCGGCGAGCGCGAGACAGATGGTCACCGTGCCAAGGGGCACCAGTAAGACCACCGGGAGACTGTTTTGAATGTAGGGCTCCGCGAAGTTCGCCGAACCCGTCAAGGCGTCTTCGAGCAGGACGAGAACGACAATGCCAAAGGACCAGGGGCTGAACAAGCCGATGACGCCGCCGCCGGCCACGTCGGCGTAGAGGTCGAGGCGCACGGACCAGATTGCCGACAATGCTCGACTCGGGTGTTCGAAGATCAGGCGAATCAACGTGTTCGTCGACGGGTTCTTAAACGCCGTGCCTTTCGAAAGGTCGGCGTAGACCCCGCTCGCGTGGTCGGCGCCAATGTGCGAGAGCAGAACGAGCCAGAGGAGACCGACGACGACGAGTATGGCGCCGATTCGTCGCCACTGACGACCCGCGAGCGCGCAGGAGATTCCGACGCCCGCGACGTAGGTCGCACCGATGACTCCGCAGAGGAGGGTGACAACGACCCAGCACCATCCTCGACGAGCGTGTCCTCGCCAAAAGGCGTGCGCCGCTAACAGCGCGACCAATAGGTCAATCGCGTCGGGGTGAAAGTCGAAAGAATTTATCCATATCGTCCATGGAGTCACCACGAGGAGCACCACGCCACAGGCGGGGAGGAGAACGGACCACGAGCGAAGGCGATGTCGAGCGAGACCCAGCGCGGTGAGCTCGCACATCCATATGAACAGCACGGCCTCGCAACCGGCGGTTGCGGCGTCTTGGGCCCAAAGTAGCGTCACCGCGTGGGGCCAGAGGTACCACAGCGGGGCCAGGGGATAGAGGACGAGTTCAAAGGCATTGTGCCAGTACGGCGCACCGACGGTGGTGGAGAAAGGGTCGAGGTGACCGTGGGCGATGAGGTACCACGCCTGACCGTAGAAGGAGTAGTCGAAGGTCAACGAGAAGCGGCGAGCGATCACCGAACTCCACACCGCGAGTCCAAAGAAGAAAACGACGATCGCGAGTAGTCCGTAGCCGTGCACTCGCTGAAGGGACTCTGGCCAGGTGCTTCGCTTGGGGACGTCTTCGCCCTCGTAGCGCAGCCATTTCGCGACGAACTCGCGAACTCGAGTTCCCTTCGACGCTCCGGACGTGTTCTCTACGACGTCGTCAGACAGAGGAAGCGTCATCGCGCAATGTCGAAGGTGCACTCCGCGTCAACGTTCAACCTCTTGCCTCCACTTTGCTCAGTGTCGTCGCCCGGGAACGAGGCACACCGGTCTGTCCTTCCCGATTGCTTCGCCGGACGCACCGGACCAAGTGACACTGCCAACTCTACCGACCACGCAGCGCAAAACCCTTGACCACGTAGCGCATCCTTCGAGCTCGTTAGGACTCGGTCTCTACGGCACGAGAATGCGACGAAAGCGTCGGGCGGCGATCGTGAGTCCGAACATCGCGAGGGCGAACAGGTAGCCCACTCGCACCACCATGATCCAGTGAAACTGTCCGAGGTCGAGACCGCGCAGCAGTGCAGCGGACTGATAGAGCGGCGAGAACGCGACGATCGCACCGAGCCATCGCGGGTAGAGCGATATCGGAAAGAACGTGGCGGAAAAGAGAAACAGTGGCAACTGCACCAGCGCCACCACATCGAAGTCCTGCCACGAACGCAGGTACGTGCAGGCGGCGAGTCCCAGGCAACTAAAGGCCAGACTCGTGATGATCGCCGCGGGCCAACAGAGGATCACCCAGATACTCCCCGCGTCGCCGAGGAGCGCCATGCACACGATGAAGGAGGCTGCGTAGACCGCGGCGCGCGCCAACGCCCACCACACCTCGCCCAGGGCGACGTCGGTGACGTCGAGCGGAGTGGCGAGGATGGCGTCGTAGGAGTGGGAGATCTTCAGACGGAAGAACGTGTTGAAGATCGAGTCGATCACCGCGCCGTTCATCGCCGATGTCGCGAGCATCCCCGGTGCGACGAAAGTGGCGTAACTGACGACTCTGCCGTCGACGTGGAGGGGCCCAACCAGGTGATTGAGGCCGAGTCCGATGCTGAGGAGGTAGAAGAGGGGTTCAAAGAAGCCCGAGACCAGCATGAGCCACTGGGACCGGTAGACCTGGAAGTTGCGCTCGAAGATGTGTCGCGATCGCCGCGAGCCGAACTGGGGGAGTGCGCGCGCGAGCATCAGTCCACCAGGCGTCGCCGCATGGTGTGACGGCCCCAGGCGACGCCAATGGCGGCCATGGCGAGGAGGAACGCTACGTGGAAGACAATCGCGGCGAAAGAAGCGTGGCCGAAGGCGGCGGCGCGCGCGAGCGCGACGCCGTGATAGAGCGGTACGAGTTGCACCAAGGGGCGTAGGTAGCCCGGGTAGGCCGAGACCGGGTAGAAGGTTGCCGAGAAGAGAAACATCGGGACGAAGCCGAATCGGTAGATCACCGTGAAGGGACCGTCGGACTGGGCTTGCGCGGCGAAGGCGACGAGGGGCGCGGAGAATGCGCAGGCAATCAGCGCACCGATGAAGGGCAACGTTAGAGCCCACCACGACTGCAACGCGCCGAAGGAGGCGATGACGATCGTGTAGACGATCCCGGTCATAAAGGCCCGTGACACGACCCAGGTCAACTTGCCCGTCAGGATGTCTTCGGGTTCAAGCGGCGTCGCCGCCGCCGCGTGATAGGTCCGGAGCCACTTAACGGCGGCCAACACGGGCCAGAGGGACTCGCCTTCGCCGAGCTGCATGGTGGTGGTGGCGAGCAGGCTCGGGGCGATGAAGTGCAGGTACGTCTGGCCCTGGACGAGGCCGTGATGCTTGCTGACCAGATGGCCAACCCCGATACCGAGTGCGGCGAGATAGAAGATGGGAAACAAGACCGTGCTCGCAGCCGAACCGCGCCAGGTCTGCGCGTAAAAGGTCGCGTGGTACCACCAGCTTCGACGCCAGCGGGGCCAGCCGAGGGCCGTGTCGAGAGTATTCGCCACTAATCCACCAAGGTGCGCCCGGTCAAGCGCAAGAAGACGTCTTCGAGCGAACTTCGCCGCACGAGGGCGGTCGTCGGCACGACGCCCGCTTCGTGCAACGCGCGCAACGTGTCGTCACCACTCTCGACGTAGAGCAGGACTCGATCCGGTAAGACTTCGACACGATCGGCGTAGGGGGCCACGCGTGCGTGCAGTTCTTCGTGCGAGTCGGTGCCGAAGCGCAGCTCGACCACCTCGCGGGTGGAGTGTTGAGCGATGAGTTCCCTCGGATGGCCCTCGGCCACGATGGTGCCGTGATCCATGACGACGAGCCGATCACAGAGTTGTTCCGCCTCGTCCATGTAGTGCGTGGTGATGATCTGGGTTACGCCTTCGCGCTTGAGCCGGTAGAGGCGCTCCCAGAGCAGATGTCGCGCTTGGGGGTCGAGTCCCGTCGTTGGTTCGTCAAGGATGAGCAGCTCGGGCCGATTAATCAGTGCGCGAGCGATCGTGAGGCGCCGTTTCATGCCACCCGAGAGGTCGTCGACCTTGTCGTTCGCCCGCTCGGATAGTTGAGCAAAGTCCAAGAGTTCCGTCGCTCGTTCGCGCACGGTTGCCCGAGGGATGTCGAAGTAACGCCCGAACATCTCTAAGTTGAGGCGAACGGTCAACTCCAGCTCGAGGGTGTCCTCTTGGGGCACCACGCCGAGGCGCCCTCGGATTTCGGGCCCGTGGGTGCGCGGGTCAAGGCCGAGAATCGTGAGAGACCCCGAACTCGGTTGCGAGACGGCCGAGATCATACGCATCGTGCTCGTCTTACCCGCGCCGTTGGGCCCGAGGAAGCCAAAACTCTCGCCGCGTTCGATCGAGAAACTCACGCCCTTGACCGCCGTGAGTTCGCCGAAAGACTTGACGAGTTCGCGGGCTTCGAGTACCGGCTCGGGGCTCACTCGTCACCCCCCACGTTCAGCGTGGTGCGCGGTTCACGAGAAGAGGCCAGTCCTGCCATGAACTCGTATCCCCCCTCGCCCCTCGACCAAGGGGACCGATCTCCGTGGTGCGACGCCCGCCGTGATGCTCGCGAACCGTCTCGTGACACTAGGCGATTCATGTGACAAATTGATGACGAAGTGCGGCGCGCGCTCTCTAACGGCGTCAGCGCACGGATGCGAGGACCGCATTCGTGGCGTCCCGCGGTGGGCGAGGGGGGACTTGAACCCCCACATCCTTTCGGATACAGGCACCTGAAGCCTGCGCGTCTGCCAATTTCGCCACTCGCCCTGAGACCTTGCAACATTAGTCGACACGTTTCAAAGAGCCCGCCGCACCTCCGATTAGCGAAGGTCGACCGATACAGTTGAAAGTGCCATGGCCCTTAAGAACGTCGAAAATCGCCTCGAGCGTCTCTTCGAGCGCACCTTCTCACGTCCGTTCAAGAACGCGCTGCAACCCATCGAGATCGGCACACGCATCGTGCGCGAAGTGGACCTCACCCGTCGACTTTCGAGTCAGGGGCCAATCTCACCGAACGTGATTCGAGTGTGGCTGGGTCCGATCGATGCCGAGCGTTTCGAGGGATTCCAGAAAGCACTGGTGAGTGAGCTCGAAGAGACCGTGCGTCAACACGCCGTCGCGGAGGGATTCGCGTTCGTGGGACCTGTGAAGGTGGAGATATTCATCGACGACGACCTCAAATCTGGCGCAGTCGAGGTGAAGACCGAGTTCGTCGGTGGTGAAAGCCAACCGCGCCTCATCGTCAGTGACGGGCGGTCCTTCATCGTCGGGGACCTGCCCCTAACCATTGGTCGGAGCCCCGACGTCGAGGTCGTCGTGAACGACGCGAACGTCTCGCGCCAGCACGCCGAAGTGTGGCGGACGAGCGAGGGCGTCGCAATTCGCGATCTGCAGTCAACCAACGGAACCTACGTGAACGGGCACAGGATCTCGGCCGTGTCACTCGCACCGCGCGACGACATCACCGTCGGCGGGTTCCATTTTCGGATTGAGCTCGCTTGAGCCTCGTCGCCGCGTCGACAAACTACGCGGCGGTCATCCGACCACTACAAGTGTTGGTGATGGTCGTTGCGATCTTGTTCTTCGCACGTGTATTGCGCGTCGCCGCAGTACAGGCGAGGCCCGTGGACTACGAAAGGAGGGCGCGGCGGCGAAGGCGTCGCCTGGCGCTCGAGTTCATCGAACCAGATTCGCGCAGCGGTGAACGCGTCGAGATAGAAGACGGTGTGACCATTGGTCGTAGTCGTGACTGCGACCTCGTACTGTACGACACGTACCTCTCGACGCGACACGCCCACCTCTCGAACGATGAGGGTGATCTCTCCATCGAGGACCTGGGTTCGACGAACGGTACGTACGTGAACCAAGAGTTGGTGAAGGGTCGGGTGCACCTAGAACGCGGCGACGTCGTCCAGGTTGGCGGCGTGCTCTTCGAGGTCGTTCGTTGACGCGTTGGCGTTACGCCGCGGCGACCGATATTGGACTGGTTCGTCAGGGTAACCAGGACGCCGTCTACGCCGACGACACGCTGGCGGTCATCGCGGACGGGATGGGCGGACACGCGGCCGGCGAGGTGGCGGCGGCGATGACCATCGACATGGTGCGCGACGGTTTTCGCCAGAGCCAGAGCGTCGAGGGCCTCGTCGAAGCGATCCAGGGCGCGAACGACGCGGTGTTGCGTGACGCGCGGGCGACGCCGGCGCACTTCGGCATGGGCACGACGGTCATCGCGGTGGGGCTGACCCACGACTTTTCGGGCGTCGTCTCACCGACCTTGGTCCACGTCGGCGACTCGCGCGCCTACCAACTGAGGGACGGGGCGTTGCGCCAACTCAGCGAGGACCACAGCGTCGCCGAGGAGTGGGTGCGGATGGGTCGTCTCACGCCCGAAGAGGCCGAGGTACATCCACGTCGCCACCAACTCACGAGGGGTGTGGGTGTTGAAGAGACGATCGCCATCGACGTCGCCTCGATCAATGCGGTCGCCGGCGACCGAATACTGCTCTGCAGTGACGGTCTTTCCAACGAGCTCGACGCCAACACGCTCGCTCGTCTGGCGAGTGCACCGAATGGTTTGGAACTCGCCACCGAGCAACTCGTGAGCGCCGCCAAGGTGGCGGGCGGGCGCGACAACATCTCCGTGATACTGCTCGAGTTCGACGAGGTCAACCTCGCCGCCGCACCGCTACGTCGCACCATGACCAGCGCCCCACCGGTCGCCGCCGCCACGAAGACGAAAGCTCGGCGTCAGCGCCGACGCCTGGTGTCGTGGCGGGTGTGTCTCGCGACGCTGCTCTTCTTGGGCGTGGTCGCCGGGGCCGTCGCGATTGTGCGCTGGTACGCGTACTCGACGTTCTATCTCGGCGACGACGCCGGTAGCGTCGCTATCTATCAAGGCGAACCCCAAGGGGTGCTGTGGTTCCACCCGCTCTTGCGCGTCACGACGCAGTATCCGGCCACGCAACTTCGTCCCGTTGACGAACGCGCGCTCGCCGCGACGATCTCGGAGCCCACGTTGAAAGCCGCCCTCACCTACGCCGCGTTTCTGCACGGGGAGTGGCAAGCGGGCAGCACCACGACGACGACGACCACAACCAGCGGCGCCGTGACGACCACGACCGCGAAGAAGGGTTAGCCGGTGTCGAGGAGGCTGAGCATTCTGGCGTCAGTGATACTGGTGCTTTTTCTGGTCGTCGCAGCCCAGTCGGCGAACCTGCAGTTTTTCCGCGCGAAGGCGCTCGACAGCTCACCGATCAATCCTCGAAACAACGTCGCCACCACGAACGCGCCGCGCGGGGCGATCATCGCGGCCGACGGTTCGATTCTCGCGCACTCGGTCTTAAGTGCGAAGGGACAAGACGTCTACGTACGCGAATACCCCGATGGACGTCTGACGTCAGGGTTAGTGGGCTTCTCTTCGCCGATCTACGGGAACTGGGCGCTCGAGGCCGAGTACAACAACTACCTCGTCGAGCACGATCAACCTCCTCAGAGTTTCGAACAGGTCCTCGCGCCCACGATGGCGACCGATTCCATCACGCTCACGATCGAGCCCGCGCTCCAGCGCGTGATGGCGACCGCCCTCGCGGGTCGAGACGGCGCGGCCGTGGCGATGGATCCGAAGAACGGCGACATCCTTGGAATGTTCTCGAACCCCACCTACGACCCGGCGCCATTGACCTCGTCGACGTTCAAACTCGCCACAGCGGCGTGGAAGAAGGACAACACGCGAGACGCCGAGGGCTTCCCTCCGCTGGGTAATGTCGCGACGCAGCAGACGTTCCCGCCGGGATCGACCTTCAAGGTCGTGACCACCTCGGCGGTGGTCGTGTCGAATCCGTCCCTGTTGACCAAGGTCTACCCCGATCTCGTCACGACGAAGTTGCCCGACACCGACAAGACCCTGTCGAACTTCGACTTCGGCAGGTGTGGCGGCACCATCGCCGAGATGTTGCCGCCTTCCTGCGACACCGGTTTCGCCTTAGTTGGACTCGACGTGGGTGGCACCGCGCTCTCGGGCGCTGCCGACGCGTACGGCTACAACGAGATACCGCCGATCGACCTTCCGGGCAGCGTCGCGAGCAACTTCCCGCCCGCGTCGTACTTCACGACCAACCTGCCGATCCTCGCGTACTCCGCCATTGGTCAGGAGAACGTCCGTACGACGGCGCTACAGAACGCGTTGGTCGCGGCGGCCGTCGGTAACGGCGGGATCGAGATGACCCCGCATCTATTGAAGAACGTGGTCGGTCCCGAGGGCAAGATCATCCGTCGCTACAAGCCGAGGGTGTGGAAGAGACCGCTCAGCGCCGCCCAGGCCGCACAGATCGTGCCACTCATGGTCAACGTCGCCAAGTACGGTACGGCAGCTGGCGTGTTCCCCGCCGCGGACGACGTCGCGGCCAAGACCGGCACCGCGCAGACCGGTACCTCGTCGAAGGACACCGACGACTGGATGATTGCCTTCGCCCCGGCGAATGATCCGACCGTGGCCGTGGCCGTCGTGTTACCCGACCAACTCGTCTCGGCCACCGGCGCGACCGTCGCGGGTCCCGTGATCAGTTGCGTGCTCGAAGCGGCGCTCGCCGTTGAAGATGGTCAGCCGGCGTCGGGTACGTCGACGACGTGTGCGAAGTGACAGGGTCGTTGTCGTGATGGTCAGAGCGTAGGCTTGGCCTCGTATGGAGCCCGTTGACGATCCCCGGTTGTACTCAAATCGCTATCAGGTAACTCATCTCATCGCCCGGGGCGGTATGGCGATGGTCTACCGCGCTCAAGACACGCTCCTGAACCGCGCGGTGGCGCTGAAGATCCTCTACCCCGAACTCAGTGAAGACCCGCTGTTCGTCGAGCGCTTTCGCCGCGAGGCCCAGGCTGCGGCCAATCTCTCCCACCCCAACATCGTGCCGGTCTTTGACTGGGGCGAGGACCGCGGGACGTACTTCATCGTGATGGAGCTCATCGAGGGGACCTCTCTCGCCGACATGCTCCGGGGCTCAGCGACGATCTCGGCCTCGCGCGCCGCGCAGATTGTGGCCCAGGTGGCAGCGGCCCTCGGCTACGCGCACCGTAGTGGCGTCGTCCACCGCGACGTCAAACCGGGCAATATCCTCATTACTCGCGATGGTCAGGTGAAGGTCACCGACTTCGGCATCGCCCAGGCAATATCTTCTGAGGACCACTTGGCCGAGGCCGGTTCGGTGATGGGCACCGCGACGTATTTTTCGCCCGAACAAGCGAGTGGTGCTGCGGTGGACGGGCGTAGTGACGTCTACGCGCTCGGCGTGGTGCTTTATGAAATGCTCGTAGGTCGACCGCCCTTCATCGGCGACACACCCGTTGAGGTGTCGAGTCAACACGTCAACGCGGCGGTGCCCTCGATGGGCCAGTTCTCCGAGTCAGTGCCCAAGGACCTCGAAGCGATCGTGATGCAGGCGCTGTCAAAGTCGCCAGAGAATCGCTACCAGTCAGCCGACGAACTGCGCGCCGACTTGATTCGCTTCAGCGAGGGCCAACCGGTCGAGGCGGCCCAACGCGACACCGCGTTCTTCGGGGCCGACGCAACGCGCGCCGTAGCCGCCGTGCCCGGTGAACGCACCCGCTCAGTGCCGATCATGTCGGGTCCGCGCACCGACATCCGTCGCCGACGACGCAACCCCGTTGGTCCGATCATCCTGGTGCTAATAGTGTTGCTCGCCGCGGGCGGCGGCGCTTACGCCTACGTGCAGAGCAACAAGACCAACAACGTCGCCCTACCAAACGTGGTCGGACAGACGGTGCTCTCGGCGACCCAGGAGCTATCGAACGAGCACTTCGTCGTTGGCACGAAACAGGTGAACTCGAAAAAAGCCAAGAACATCGTGATCTCAATGTCCCCCAAGGCGGGCACCAGCCTCGCGAAGGGCTCGTCGGTCAGGCTCATCGTCAGTCTCGGGGTCAAGACGTCGCCGGTGACGGTTACGGACTTAGTCGGGATGAGTCTCGCCAACGCGGAGAACCAACTTTCGCATCAACAGTTGAGTTATGTCGTCTCCTATACCTCGAACGCGCAGGCGGGTGTGATCCCGGGAATTGTCATAACCCAGTCACCCATCGCCGGCACGAAGACCCAAACCGGCGCCACCGTGACGCTTGTTGTGCTCGCTCCGAACACGCAGTATCCGCTGACATCCGTTGACGGCCTCTCCCAGGTCGCCGCCGGCGCCAAATTGTCTCAGCAAGGACTCCTGGCCTCTCCGACAGTTGGCCAGACCTGTTCCAATACCGTGGCCCACAATCTCGTCGTCTCGACGGTCCCCCAAGCGGGCGCACTCGTCTCGGCGAATACCACGGTGAAGCTCATCGTCTCTTCGGGCTACTGCCAGGTCGTGGTGCCGAGC
>Ga0302278_10000329_pt1 | contig 62127 bp, 46 predicted proteins | sample III_Bog_N3_2_FD_194543 | JGI IMG/M metagenome (GOLD analysis project Ga0302278, IMG submission 194543) | Peat permafrost microbial communities from Stordalen Mire near Abisko, Sweden - III_Bog_N3_2 | ecosystem: Environmental > Terrestrial > Soil > Wetlands > Peat | place: Sweden: Abisko...
CAAGCGCGTCACGGTTCTGTAGCCGGACAAAACCTGAACCGCAGTGGCGGCAGACATTCTGTCGCCCGGAGAGCCGGGCGTCCCGCCCGGCGGAAAAAACCTTGCGCCGGCCAATGGCCTGGCGGCATTATGGATTTGTGGCCAAATTCCCCGCCCCAAGCCTCGCGCCTTCTTCTCTTGCCCAACCGAGTTTCGGCCCGCTTATCAGGCCTTGCCTTCCGCTGTCTGCATTGCCGGCAAATGTTCCCCCAGCCGTTCCAGCGTCTGGCGGCCGCCTGCGATGGCCCCATATTCCCGAACGACCTGGTCGCGGGCGAACACCGTCGGAAAAACCATGCGAATCGTCACCTTCGTTTTGCCGGGGGCCACGGCGTCCAGGGTCCAGGTGGCCACAAAGTCGGCTTCCGGGCCGCCTTCGCGCCGGCCGCCATGCGCATAGACCAGGCGTTCCGGCGGCGTCACTTCCAGAAACACGCTGTGGTTCGGATAATCCACGCCGTCCGGCCCGTGCATGATGTGCCGCCATTCCCCGCCGGGCCGGAGGTCCATTTTCTCGATGGTCGAGGTGAAGCCGCGCGGCCCCCACCAATGGCCGACGTGTTCCGGCTCCGTCAGCGCCCGCCACACCAATTCGCGCGGCGCGTCAAACTCGCGCGCCAGCACGAGGTCCCGGCCGGCTTCACCGTGTTCCACAAAGTCTTTGAGGCAGGTGCCGATGAGGGTGGTCCAGCCTTCGGTGAAATTCGCCCGCGAGAAATCCGGCGCCGGCCCGAAGGATTCCAGCCCCGTGTGCGTGAGCCGCACCCGGGTTTTTTCGCCTTCGGCCAGCAGGTCCAGGGTCACCAGCGAATCCCCGGCGTGTCCGGCGTAGCGCCACGAGTAAGCCAGCCGCTTTTCCGGGATGACGTCGGTAACCCGGCACAGATGCTCGTATTTCACCCCGTCCTTTTCCGCGTCAAACGTGAACTCGCAGCCGACTTCCGGCCGGAATTCCTTGATCTCAAAACTCCACCGGCTCAAATCCTCACTGGTGGTGAGCGCCCGCCAGACCAGCGACACGGGCGCCGCAAAGGTCCGCTCCACCACCAGCGGCTCGGTCTGGCGCGCCAGATGCGCGCCCAACCGCTCCAGACTCAGCGTCATGCCCGTCTCAAAGCCGCCGAGATACCGGTCCGCGCCCGGGGTCACCCGGATGACGCGCGAATGCATCGTCAGCTTCGTCCGGCCCTCCGATTCGGCCAGGGTGAGCGTGTGCAAAATCTCAAAGCGCAACGCCCCTGCTTCATCCAGGGCGCCCGTGACGGACACGAGGCGTTCGGGCGGGACCACTTCGCGGATTTCCCCGCCCATGGGGTAATCCGTGCCATTGGGCGCGCGCATCACCACGTAAATTTTCCCGCCGGGCCGCGCGTCCCATTCGCACACGGGGTTCGTGAATCCTTTCGGCCCCCACCATTGCGCCAGATGATTCGGGTCGGTGCAGGCCTGGAACACCAGTTCGCGCGGGGCGTCAAACTCGCGCGTGATGATGAATTCCCGCCCCAGATATTCTTCCGCCGCTTCGGTGGGGGTCGCCATAAATTTATTTTGTGACGAATTTCCCCAGTTCATTGAGGCAGCGAGTCCAACCCTGTTCATGGCGGTCACGGCTTTCGACCGCGGCAAATTTTTCATGCGCTAAAATCAGTTCCGTCTGTTTTCCCCGCGCTTTGAATTCCACCGTCACGAGCATTTCCGGCGGTTCCACTTCGCCGTAGTCATCGCCGCTGCCATCCTTTTCAAACGCCCAGGTGAAGACCAGTCGCTCCGGCGGCTTCACTTCGCGATAGGTTCCGACGGTCGTATAAAATTCGCCGTCGGCGCGCCGCACTTGCAGGCGGTATTTGCCGCCGACGCGCGCGTCCAACTTCACTGATTGCAACGCGCCGCCCTCGCACGCCGCCGCCCCGAACCATTGCGCGAAGGAATCCGCCTTCGTCCACGCCTGGAAAACCAGTTCGCGCGGCGCGTCAAAGACGCGGGTGAGTTGAAGTTGGAGGTGATTTTCTTTGATGTTTGCAGTGGGGTTCATTTTTTTCCTTTGGTTTGCAGTTGTTTGAGATAAACGTCCAAACGGTCAAAACTCTCCTCCCAAAACCGGCGGTATTCGCTGATCCACGCCTCGGCCGCCTGCATGGGGGCGGCCTCCAGGGCCAGGGAATGCACCCGGCCGTGGCGCCGGCGGCGGACCAGCCCGGCCTTTTCCAGCACCCGCAAGTGCTTGGAGACCGCCGGCAGCGACATGGCATACGGCCGCGCCAGATCCGTCACGCAGTGTTCGCCGCCGGCGAGCTGCTCGAGGAGGCGCCGCCGCGTGGGGTCCGCCAGCGCGGCAAACGTGCGATTCAATGAACTGGAGGAACATTTAACCATCTGGTTAACTATAAATCCGCCCGCGTCGGCGGTCAAGTTTTTTTTCAGGCCTCCGGCGTCCCGACCTCATGAATCGCCGTGGCCAGCCCGAGCAGGTGGCGTTCGAGGGTGAAGTGGGTGAGGAAATTCTCGCGCAACTGTTCGCCCAGGCCGCTGGTCATCAGCGCCAGCAGCGCCTCGGCGATTTGTTCCGGCGCCTGGTTGTCCACCAGGCCGGGGTAATCCGGCGGGAACATCTCCGGCAGCGAACGCCAGCGGGTGGTCACAATGGGCAGCCCGTAGGCCATGGCTTCAATCAAATTGACGGGCTGGTTCTCCCCCAGATAGAGGGTGGGAAAGCAAAAGGCGTCCGCCTCGCGCAACACCCGGTCTTTGGCCGCGCCGGAGACAAAGCCGAGGTGTTCGAGGGCGCCGGCGAATTCCGGCGCGAGCAGCAGCCGGTCAAATTCCGCCTTCTCGGCATTGTCCGCAAAACCGCCGGCGGCGTAGAGTTTCATCCGCAGGGGGGATTGCCGGGCCGCCAGCGCGGCATTGGCCAGACTGACGCCCCGGGCGGCGGCAAAGATGCCTTTTTCCCGGCTGCCATGGGCCAGAAACAAAACCTTGAACAATTGCGCGCCGTTCGCAGCCGGGGTGGGCGTCGCCGGCGCGGGCGCGGGCGGGGCGTCGGCCAGCCACTGGCGGCGCTGCTCCAACCGGGTGCGCCGCCGGGGCCGGACTTGCTCCGCATAATCCGCGCACGGGTCGGGAATGCCGTTGCTGACGACGCGGATTCGCTGCGGGCGGAGTTTTTCGGCGTCGGCCACATTATACCGGGAGATGACGATGCTCAGATCCGCCTGCCGGAAACAGGAATAGGTGAGCGAACGGGTGCGCATTTGGGCGGAGGTCTCGAGCCATTTGGCCAGCCCCGCCGCGTGCCAGTGGAGGATGATGCGTTTGAAAAAGGGCCGGCACAAAAACAACACCAGCCAGTCGCGATAAACCGCCACACGCTTGCCGGGCGCGGGCACGTAGTAAAAATTGGTCACGCCGTAACGGAACCGGCACCAGATGGCCTGGAGACAGAAATACAGGATGAGGAACAGTTTGGCCCCCTGAAATTCGCCGATGTCCTCCAGGGTCCGGGAAAACCGGGCGTTGACGTGGTAACACTCGAAATTAAACGATCCTCCCGACGTTTTTCGGCCGCCCCGCCGGTCGCCCCCGAAATTCTTGAGCATCAACTCGACCATGTAGCTTTGGCCGTGATGCGGTGGCGGGGTGTGGGCGAATACAAGCAGTTTCATGGAAATATCCTGACAACGCGGGGATTTTGGCCGAAAAAATGCGGACAGGGAAGGTTTTTCGCCACCGGGCGGCCCCGCCCCAATCTTTGCGCGAAGGGAAGTACGGTTCAAAGCCGGGGAAATGGCGGGAGGGGCCGAAAGGGGTGAAAGTTCACATTTCAAAAGCCAATATTCATCCTCGTATAACCTTGTTTGACCCTCATTTTGGGTCTTGGGTTTTGGGTCTCGGGTCTGGGGTGCTTGGCGGCAGAGCCAGCCATGATCTGGTTTGACTGGGTTTGACCGACCTTGACCGACCTTGACTGACCTTGACCGGAGGGACAGGGACCGGATTTTGGACAGAATGACAGAATGGACGGAATGAACCATAGGGACGCAGAGCTTCAAAAGTGGAAAACGGGCCTAACCGCGTCTCGCAAGGCGGGACGGTGGCGGACAAGTCGGCGCGACATGAACGGAAAAGGCGGGGCCAAGGTGGTGGCGGGCGTCCCGCTTGCCATAGAGCCGGGCGGCATCGCGGCGGATCGCGCCGCCGAACCGGCGGTCGCCATTTCAAGGAGGAGCTTGATGCTGATGCGTTCATTCGCTATCCCCAACCCGTAATACGCACTATTATGCTGTTAGTCAACAATTAAAAGCATAAAAGTGCGTTTTTTGCGCAGAGTTAACACCGAGGACACAAAGATAAAACGGGGAAGTGATGATCGCGCAGGCGCAGAGGGCGCAGAGGCCGAAGCGGGGCGGGGAGTTTTTAACCACGGATTTCGCGGATGGCACGGATCGGGCCACTCCTCGGGCCGAAACTCGGCTTGGCAATGGCTGGAGACCAAAGCGGGAATCCGCCTTCGCTGCGCTTCCGCCGTCGTCCCGCGAGGCGGGACTTTGGCGGACAAGTCGGGGCGACAAGAGCGGGAAAGCGAAAAATCATCCGCAAAGAACGCAAAGAACGCAGAGAAGGGGGTTTTCAAACCGCGAACCACGCGAACCACGCGAACAATGACCGAACGTCTGACCCGGGGATGATGGCCGGACTCCTCTCTGCGCTCATTGCGCTCTCTGCGGTCAAATTTCCCGGCCTCGCGCCTCGCGCCCCAAGCCCCGCGCCTCCATCAAAAAGGGCCGAAAGCCCGTCCTATTAGAGCCTGGGTCGGAGCGATCCCGGCGAGCGCAGGCCCAGGATATCCGAATGGTTTGCGCCGCCAGTTTCTTAAAAGCCAATTCAGATGAAATTGGCGGCGACACGTTTTCGTGGAGCCGGCCCCACCACCCGAATACTATCATTATTCGGACAAGTTGAATTTTTCATCTTAACCATTTTGTCACTCAAGTGCGGTGGGAATGACACAGGGGGGGCGTAGAGTTGCGCCCACGTGAGCAACCGATTCATTGCGCGGGAGGCAACTCCCGATTTATGGCAGGACGCCGGCGGAATTCATTTCGCCCCGGGCTCCGCCGTCATGATTCAGTTTATTTTAACGCCAACCCCCAACCCTTAGCCCTGAACGAATTAATATCTGACCAACCGATCGAGGAACACCATGCAACCATCTAACTTAATAAAATATGTCCTGGCCGCCGCGTTGACCGCGGGGACCTTCCTGGGAATCACCCCGGTGCAAGCCCAGCCGACGGTGAGCCTGACCAGCCCGTCCGACGGCTTGAGTTTTGCCGCGCCGGCGAACTTGCCGTTGAGCGCCACGGTGGCGGATACGGGCGGGACGGTGACGAATGTGGCCTTCTATCAGGGTTCAACGTTGCTGGCGAATGTGACCAGCGCGCCGTTTAACTTCACGACGGCGAATATCTTTGCCGGGAGCTACGCGTTGACGGCGGTGGCGACGGACAACAACGGGTTGACGGCCACCTCCAGCGTGGTGAACGTGACGGTGACCAACACGGTGGCCCTGGGCGTGCTGCAAGGGATCAAGACGGTGTTCGTGATCGCGATGGAAAATCATGATCTGGTGCAAAAAAACCCGACGGGCAGCCCGCAGCAGATTCTGGGCAACCCGGCCGCCCCGTACTTCAACAGCCTGATCACGCCGGGGAACCCGAACGCGGCGCAGACGGCGTGGGCGACGCACATGTTCAGTTCGGCGATCAACGGGGAGCATCCCTCGGAACCGAACTACATCTGGGCGGAGGCGGGGACGGACTTCGGGATTCGGACGGACAACGATCCGAACTCGCCGGCCTCCTCACACAACGTGTTCACCAATGTGATCCATCTGTCGGGGCAGTTGACGGCGGCGGGAATCCCCTGGCGGACTTATCAGGAGGACGTGCAATACAGCTCGTCGGAAGAGGTCAGCGCCTCGGGCTCAGGCAAGCCGACGAACCCCTACAACGGCACCAGCCAATACAACTACGGGGTGAAGCACAACCCGATGGCGTTCTTCGCAGACACGCAGAACAAAAACTGCTATCCGCTGACGAACTTCTGGACGGATTTGGCGAACAACAACATTGGCCGGTATAACTGGATCACGCCCGACCAGTATAATGAATGGCACAGCGCGTTGAACGGCACCTACACGTATCATGGCATCGCCTTCACGGGCGACCAGTCGGCCATCGCGTCCGGGGACAACGCCCTTTCGATCATCATCCCGAAGATCATGGCGTCGGCGGCCTACCAGGATCACGGCGTGATCATCATCTGGACGGACGAGACGGAAAGCACGGACGACACGAACACGACGCTGCCGTATGTGATCATCTCGCCGCTGGCGAAGGGGAACGCCTATGCGAGCACCCTGGCTTACAGCCACAGCTCGGACCTGAAGACGATGGACGAGATTTTCGGGCTGGCCTACCAGACGAACGCGATTCCGGCCGCTTATCTGGATGCGCAGAACACGGGGTATAATTATGTGGACGGGCACAGTGCGCCGATCAATGACCTGAGCGACTTCTTCATTGGAGTGGGTTCGGATGCGCCGGCCCTGACGGTGCAGCAGGCCGGCGCGACGCTGGCCAACGGTGGCAGCGCGGCGGCCTTCGGCGCGGTGAACATCGGCGCGAATGTGACCGAGGCGTTCACAGTGACGAACACGGGCAGCGCGACGCTGGTCGTCTCGAACCTCACGCCGACGGGGGCCAATGCGGCCGACTTCACGGTCAACGGGTTGACCTTGCCGGCGACGGTGTATGCGGGGCAGAGCGCGAGCTTCAACGTGGTCTTCTCCCCGCTGGGCGGCGGCGCCCGCACGGCGACGCTGCAAATCGTTGACAATGACACGAATAACAATCCGTTCACGCTGGCGCTGGCGGGCACCGGGGTGCTGGTGCCGCCGACGATCAGCCTGACCGCGCCGGTCACGGGTTCGAGCTTTGCGGCCCCGGCGAACCTGCCGTTGAGCGCGACGGTGGCGGACCTTGACGGGACGGTGACGAATGTGGCCTTCTATCAGGGGACGACCCTGCTGGCGAATGTGACGGCCGCGCCGTACACGTTCACGACGGCGAATATCTTTGCCGGGAGCTACGGGCTGACGGCGGTGGCGACGGACAACAACGGGTTGACGGCCACCTCCAGCGTGGTGAATGTGACGGTGACCAACACCTTGACTCTCGCGACGTTGCAAGGGATCAAGACGGTGTTTGTGATCGCGATGGAAAACCATGACTTGGTGCAGAAGAACCCGACGGGCAGCCCGCAACAGATTTTGGGCAATCCGGCCGCCCCCTACTTCAACAGCCTGATCACGCCGGGCAATCCGAATGCGGCGCAGACGGCGTGGGCGACGCACATGTTCAGTTCGGCGATCAACGGGGAGCATCCCTCGGAACCGAACTACATCTGGGCGGAGGCGGGGACGGACTTTGGGATTCGGACGGACAACGATCCGAACTCGCCGGCGTCGTCGCACAATGTGTTCACGAATGTGCCGCACCTGTCGGGGCAGTTGACGGCGGCGGGAATCCCCTGGCGGACTTATCAGGAGGACGTGCAATACAGCTCGTCGGAAGAGGTCAGTGCCTCGGGCTCGGGCAAGCCGACCAATCCCTACAACGGCACGAGCCAATACAACTACGGGGTGAAGCACAACCCGATGGCGTTCTTCGCGGACACGCAGAACAAAAACTGCTATCCGCTGACGAACTTCTGGACGGATTTGGCGAACAACAACATTGGCCGGTATAACTGGATCACGCCCGACCAGTATAATGAATGGCACAGTGCGTTGAACGGCACCTACACGTATCACGGCATCGCCTTCACGGGCGACCAGTCGGCCATCGCGTCCGGGGACAACTGTCTCTCGATCATTATTCCTAAGATCATGGCCTCCAAAGCCTACCAAGATCACGGCGCGATCATCATCTGGACGGATGAGACGGAAAGCACGGACGACACGAACACGACGCTGCCGTATGTGATCATTTCGCCGCTGGCGAAGGGGAATGCCTATGCGAGCACACTGGCTTACAGCCATAGCTCGGACCTGAAGACGATGGACGAGATTTTCGGGCTGGCCTACCAGACGAACGCGATTCCGGCCGCTTACCTGGACGCGCAGAACACGGGGTATAATTATGTGGACGGCCACAGCGCGCCGATCAATGACCTGGGCGACTTCTTCCAGAACGGAACCGCCGTCACGCTGGGAACCTCGGAAAACCCGGCCGGCTACAAGGACAACCTGACTTTTACGGCGACGGTGACCGGCGCCTCACCCACCGGCACGGTGCAGTTCTCGACCAACGGCGTCGCTTTTGGCGCGCCCGTGAACTTGGTCAACGGCGTGGCCGTTCTGAACACGGCCCTCCTGCTGCGGGGCACCAACTTGATCAGCGCCGTCTATTCCGGCGACGCGAACAATCTGGCGAACAGCAACACGCTGTCCGAAATCGTCACCAATCATCCGCCGGTGGCGGGTCCGGTGTATTATTCACGGCCGCCCGGGGCGCGACTGCTGATCCAGGTCAGCCAATTGTTGACCAACGCCACGGATGTGGACGGGGACATTCTGACCCTGATCGGGGTTGGGACCGATGGCTACAACCTGCTCACCACGAATGGGACGCCCCTCTTTAACAGCGGCGCCTATCTGCTCTACACCAACAGCGTGACGCCCAATGTCAACGATGCCTTCAAATACACCGTGAGCGACGGCTTCGGCGGCCTCAGCACCGGGACGGTGACGATCCTCCTGACCACCAATGTGCTGAACGCCAACATCACCGGCCAGAGCAATGTGAAGTTGAACGTGGCCGCCGCGAGTGTTACCGCGAACTTCTTCGGGGTGCCCGGCTTCCAATACGTGGTGCAGCGGTCCACCAACCTGGTCACGGGCGCGGGTTGGGTGCCCATCAGCACCAACACGGCCCCGCCGGACGGTCTCATCCAGGTGCAGGACACGTTCCAGGGCCTGGGCATTCCGGTTCCGCCGGTGCCCTCCCCGGTTTATTATCGGCTGCAATACAACCCTTGAACCCAACACTGAGAAACAATACGATTAAAACCATTAATATATGAAAACGATGCCAAAGCACATGCTGCTCGCCGGTTGCCTCCTGTGGCAGGGGACGGGGGCGGTCTTCGCCGGGTATTCGGTCAACGTGATCAACGCCAACTGGGGGGTGAACACGCCCATTGCTGCGGGCAACCCCGTGGGGATCACCGCCTCACAGTCCTTCGCCAACATCAGCCAGAGTTTGATCACCGATGTAAGCGTGAACCTGGACATCAGCGGCGGCTTCAACGGGGGCTTATACGGCTACTTGGTGTTGCAATCGGCCGGCGGCCCGACGGCCACTGAAATACTGCTCAATCTGGTGGGGACGAGTTCGTCCAACCCGATCGGGTCGGCCGGGGCGGGCTTTAACAACATCACGCTCAGTGATGCCGGAACGGTCAACGGCAGCATTCACGGGGCGACGGGCATCCCGACGGGCACGTGGCTGCCGGATTCGGTGAAATCCCTGGGCCAGACGTTCGGCGGATTGAACCCCAACGGCACGTGGACGTTGTTTCTGGCGGACTTGGACGCGGGCACGGCGTCCCCCACGCTGGAGAGCTGGGGACTCAATGTCAATGCGGTGCCCGAACCCGGGCAGACGGCGGCCATGGCGCTGCTCGGCTTGGCGGGTCTCGGAGTGGTGGTCGTGCGCCGGGTGAGGCGGCGTTCGGCGGCCTGATTTTTTGATGCCAACCCTGCCAACCAAAACCGCGCCGCCGGGGCGCGGTAATTGAAATTGTCAGCTCGGGCGGTTGTGTGGTCTCCTTAAGGAGCGGCACAACCGCCCTTCACCATTGTGATCAAGCGCTTAGAAACCAAATCTATCGAACCGCCGGGAGACTTTGACCGGCTCCTGCGGGCCATCATCGAACGGTCGGTCAAATACCGGTCCGCCGCCGTGCTGGTGGCGGTGGCCGTGCTGGTCTGGGGTCTCTGGTCGGCGGCGCATCTGTCGCTGGATGTCACGCCGGACATCAGCAATCTCCAGGTGCAGGTGCTGACCCCGGTGCCGGATTTGTCGCCCGCCGAAATCGAAACTTCCGTCACCCGGCCGATTGAACTCGAGATGTTCGGATTGCCCGGGCTGGAGCAGGTGCGCTCGCTCACGCGGTTTGGGGTGTCGCAGGTCTGCCTTATTTTTGCCGATCACACGGATCTTTATCAGGCGCGCCAGATGGTGACCGAGCGACTGGCCGGCGCGCTGGCCAAAATCCCCCCGGGGCTGGCCCCGAAGCTGGCCCCGCCCAGTTCGGGTTTGGGCGAAGTGTTCACTTATGCGCTCGCCTACAAGCCCGGTTGCGGGCAGGGCACGAACGCCGGGGAGGCGGGGCTCCGGCGGTTGAAACTCATGCAGGAATTCGTGGTCAAGCCCTGTCTCAAATCCGTCAAAGGCGTGGCGGAGGTGAATACCACCGGCGGTTACGACCAGGAAATGGTGGTGGAGGTGGATCCGCTCAAGCTGCCCAATGTGGGGTATGACATGAACGATGTTGCCGTGCTGGTGGGCCGGGATGTGGCCGTGGGCGGCGGCGCGCTGGTGGAACGCGACGGCAACCAGTTCATCATCCGCTCGCGCTCGCGCGCCCAGACAAGTAACGAACTGGCCAATTGCTGTCTCAAACTGCCGTGGGTGTTGCGCGCCGAGCCGCTGAGCACCATCGCCGCGATCAACCTGGGCTCGAAAATCCGGCTGGGTGCCGCCACGCTCAATGGCGAGGAGGCGGTGCTGGGCACGGCGATGATGTTGACCGGCGAAAACGCGCGCGCCGTGGCGCACGCCTTCCGCGCCGCCCTGGCCGAGGCGCAGAGCCGGTTGCCGGCGGACATGGAGTTACGCCCGCTCTACGATCGGGCCGAACTGGTGGGCGTGGTCATTGACACCGTCGGTCATAATCTGGTGCTGGCGGGCGGTCTGGTGGTGGCGGTGTTGCTGTTGTTCCTGCGGAGCTGGCGGGCGGCATTGATTGTCACCGCGCTGCTGCTGCTGTCGTTCGCCCTGGGCCTGGGCGGCATGGCGACGTTTGGCATCATGGGCAGTCTGCTTACGCTCGGGGCGATTGATTTCGGGGTCGTGGTGGATGACGCCATTGTCATGGTGGAAAATGTCTCGCGCAAGCTCGCCGCCCTTTCCGGTGCGGAAACCGGCGCGGCGGCGCGGCGGGCCACGATCATCGAGGCCTGTTGCCAGGTGCGGAAACCAATGCTGGTGGGGATGCTGGTCATCATCGGGGCCTACGTGCCGATCCTCACCCTCGAGGGGGTGGAGGGACGTATGTTCCGGCCCCTCGCCGAATCCGTGATGCTGATGCTCATCAGTTCGCTGGTGCTCACGCTCACGCTCGTTCCGGCGCTGTGCGCCGTGGGTCTGGGCGCGGGCGGCGCGCTGAAAGAGCCGCAGTTTCTGCCCCGCCTGCGCTCGGCCTATGAACGCTTGTTCCTGGCCTGCCGCCGCCGGCGCTGGTTGATTTTGATTCTCGCCCTGCTGTTGGCCGCCGGGGCGGCTGGGCTAGTCCCCCGGCTGGGCGCCAATTTTCTCCCGTATCTGGACGAAGGCTGGCTGGTCGTGGAAGTCCAGCGCGATCCGGGCATCAGCCTGGCGAAATCGGTGGCCATGGAACTCCAAACCGAACGCGCCATCCGGGCGGCCGTGCCGGAAGTTCGGGATCTCTATTCCCGCATCGGCATGTCCGAAATCGCCACCGATCCGCAGGGGGCCAATCAAAATGACATTTACCTCAGCCTGCGGCCGTACTCGGAGTGGCGCCGGGTGGACGGCCACCGGGTCTCCAAAGCCGAGTTGGGGGAGATCATTCAAGGGGTGATCGAAACGAACGTGCCGGGCCAGGAATTGGAATTGAACCAGCCGATTGCCGTGCGGTTTGACGAACTGCTGGAGGGGGTGCGGACGGATCTGGCCATCAAGTTGTTCGGCCCCGATTACGATCAATTGGACGAGCTGGCCGGCCGGGTGGCGGCGGTCGTCCGGAAATTGCCGCAGGCCGGCGAGGTGGTCATTGACCGGCCCGGCCGCACCGCCATGCAGGAATTCACCCCCGATCCCATCCCGGCCGTCCGTTTCATGATCGCCGGCGATGTCATCAACAACGCCGTGTCCATCGGCCTGGCCGGGCGCGAAGTCGGGCGCGTGGACGAGGGGGATCTGTTCTATCCCATCGTGGTGCGCATTGCCGAATCGGCCCGCACGAATCCGGCCACGCTGGCGATCCTGCCGGTGCGCAGCGCGGATAGTTCGTATGTGGCCACGCTCGCGGACGTGGGCCAATGGACGAACCGGGCGTCGTCCGTGTCCGTCCTCACGCGCGAACAGGCGCGGCGGCGCGAGGCCATCATGGTGACCGTGGACAGCGCCGATGTCGTGGGGTTTGTCGCGCGGGCGCAGACGGCCATCCAAGCGCAGGTGCCGCTGCCGGACGGTTGCCGCCTGGAATTCAGCGGGGCCTACAAGAACTGGCAGTCGGGCAGCCGGCGGCTGATGCTTTCGGGCGGCGTGTTCGGGCTGTTGAGTCTCACCCTGGTGCTGGCCGCGCTGCGGAACTGGCGGCAAACCGTGCTCGTCGCGCTGGGCGTGCCCTTCGCCCTGGTTGGCGGCGTGTATGGCCTTTGGCTGCGCGACCTGCCGCTGACCATGCCGGCGGCCATCGGCTTGGTCACCCTGGGCGGGCTGAGCCTGCTCAATGGGATGGTGTTGATCACCTATTTCAACGAACTGCGCGCGCAGGGCATGACCGCGTCGGCGGCCGCGCTGAACGGGGCCAAAACGCGGCTGCGCCCCGTGCTCATGACCGCCTTGGTGGCCGGCGTGGGGTTTGTGCCCATGGCGCTCTCGACCAGTCAGGGCGCGGAATTGCAACGCCCCTTCGCCACCGTGGTGATCTGCGGAATTCTGACTTCCACCGCCCTCACCCTGCTGCTCATTCCACTGTTGCTGGCCGGCCCGAACGAAGCGGAACCCCGCCGGAATTAAACCGACCTGCTAAACAGCGTTTGCGCCAGGGCCAGCAGGCGTTTCTTGGACACCCGGGCCTTTAAAACCAGCCGGACCAACCCCTCGGGAGTGTATTTCGCCTCCTCATAATCCACCAACCGTTCGATTTGGGTGAAACTGGTGGCGTTTTTGACCCGTTCAATCAAATCGAGATCCCGTTCAAAGAGGCGCGGGCGGAACAAGTGGAGGCAACGGGCCAGCGCCTGCCCCTCGGGATGAACGCATTCCACGAACACGCACTTTTTGAATTTTCGCGGGTCACAGCCAAATTTCTCACAGAATAACGTGAGAAAATCGGTTGCGTTGGTGGTTTCTCCGCCAGGCCCGGGCATGGCGGTGCCGTTAGGTTGAGGATGGCCATTCATAATACGTTTTACGGTTAACTAATGAGCTGATTAAGGCTGACTATAAGGCTCCGGCCGGAAAAAACCAACTGTTTTTTTGTTTTTTTTCCGGGTGGCAATCGGCTTGACACCCGGCGGGCGGGTGGTTCAGTTTGGATTCGTTCATGGCCGAAGGAATGCGATTAAAGGATCAGCCCGCCAGCGAGCGCCCGCGCGAACGCCTGGCGGCGCTCGGCGCGGAGGCGCTGAGTCAGGCGGAGTTGATCGCCATCCTGCTGCGCACGGGGTTGAAGGGGATGAACGCGGTGGCGGTGGCCGGGGTGTTGCTCCAGCGCTACGGGTCACTCCAGGCGCTGGCGCGGGCGTCGGTGGATGATTTGCGGCAGGTCAAGGGGATCGGCCGCGACAAGGCGGTGACGCTGGTGGCGGCGTTTGCGCTGGCGCGGCGCATGGCGGGGGAATTGCGGACGGAAGCCCCGTTGCTGGACACGCCCGAGGCGGTGGTGGAATTGTTGCGCGAGGAGAACCGGTTGCTGCCGGTGGAGACGCTGCAGGTGGTGTTGCTGAACACCCGCCGCCGGTTGATCCGCTGTGAAACGGTTTCCCAGGGCACGCTGGACACGCTGCTGGTGCATGCACGCGAGGTGTTCAAGGTGGCCATTGCGGCCAACGCGGCGGCGCTGGTGGTGGCGCACAATCATCCGAGCGGTGATCCCTCGCCCTCGGACGCGGACATCAAGGTCACGCGGGATCTCATCCGGGCCGGCCAGCTTTTGAAGATCGAGGTGCTGGACCACGTCATTCTGGGGCGCGCCACGCGGGAACGGCCGAAGGATTATTCCTCGCTGAGGGAGCTGGGTTATTTTGCGGGGTGACCCGCGGCATTTGCGCAGTTGAAATCGCCGGGTATCTCGGTTATTGTGCGGGTCTATGACGTTGACGGAAAAAATTCTCGCCCGCGCCGCCGGCAAGGCGCGCGTGCAGGCTGGTGACAACATCTGGGTGAGTGCCGATGTCCTCATGACGCACGATGTGTGCGGCCCCGGCACCATTGGGGTCTTCAAGCGTGAGTTCGGCCAGACGGCCAAAGTCTGGGACCAAAACAAAATCGTCATCATCCCCGACCATTACATTTTCACCGCGGATTCCAAGTCCAACCGCAACGTGGATATTCTCCGCGATTTCGTGCGGGAACAGGATCTGCCGTATTTCTACGACGTCATTGATGATCCGAACGGCCACTGGGTGTTTGACGCCACCAAGGGCAACACGCAGCGGCAATACGGCTCGAATTATGCGGGCGTGTGCCACACGGCCCTGCCGCAAAAGGGCCACACGCGTCCGGGCGAAATCCTGTTCGGCACGGATTCCCACACGTGCATGGCGGGCGCGTTCAATCAATTCGCCACGGGCATTGGCAACACGGACGCCGGGTTCATCATGGGCACCGGCAAGCTGCTGATCAAGGTGCCGGAAACCATGCACTTCCGGCTGGAAGGCAAACTGCAGCCCGGCGTGATGGCCAAGGACATTATTCTGCATTGCATCGGCGAAATCGGTTTTGACGGCGCCACGTATCGCGCCATGCAATTCGACGGCCCCGGGGCCACGAGTCTGTCCATTGACGACCGGATGACCGTCGCCAATATGGCCATTGAGGCCGGCGGTAAAAACGCGATCTTCGAATACGACGCGCGCACGGCCGAATATGTCGAGGCCCGCACCCGCCGCAACGGCACCAAGACGCAGTATGAACCCGTGGAGCCGGATAAGGATCAGACCTTTGTTTATGAGTTGGTGGTGAATCTGGACCAACTGGAGCCCACCGTGGCCTGCCACCCGGACCCCGGCCAGCGCAAGAAGGCCAAAGACATGGGCGATGTAAAATTGGACCGCGCGTATGTGGGTTCCTGCACCGGCGGGAAGACCAGCGACTTCGTGGAGTTCGCCCGCGTTCTGCGCGGCAAACATGTGGTCATTGACACCTTCGGCGTGCCGGCGACCCCGGAAATCGTGCATGAACTGCAATCCACCCGCTGGGGGCACCAGACGATCTGGCAGATTCTCGTGGCGGCCGGTGTGCAAATGACGGAAAACGCCGGTTGCGCCGCCTGTCTGGGCGGCCCGGTGGATACTTTCGGCCGCATCAACCGGTCCGGCATCAAGTGCATCAGCGCCACGAACCGGAATTTCCCGGGCCGCATGGGGGACAAGGAGAGCCAGGTGTTCCTCGCCTCGCCCGCCACGGTGGCCGCCAGCGCCCTGACCGGCAAGGTCACCGACCCGCGCGAATATCTGACGAATTGAGCGGGATGCTGAACCATGAGCGCCCCCGAAAAACGACCGCTCGAAGAAATCACACTTGCGGGTTACAAGTCCATTCGGGAGTTGAAGAACTTCCGGTTGACCCCGGGGCTGAATGTGCTCATTGGTGCGAATGGTTCCGGCAAAACGAACTTCATTCGCTTTTTTGAATTGTTGGGACACCTCATGGACCCCAACAAGGGCCTGCAAAACTATGTGAGCGCCCGGGGCCGGGCGGATGCGTTCCTCTTTCGCGGCATGAAGGTGAGCCCGGAATTAAAGGCCCACCTAAAATTTGGTCTGAATGAATACCAGTTTGCTCTCAAGGCGGCCGATGACCGTTCCCTGTTCTTTGCCCAAGAATCAGCGCCTTTTAACAGTCCTTATTATAATCGTATTGAGAACGATCAGGGCAGCGGACATCAAGAAAGCCTGATAGCCCGCTCACACGGAACGGCAACCAAGGAATGGGTTTTTGAGACGATCCGTGATTGGCGGGTCTATCATTTCCATGACACCTCCCCGTCCGCTCCGGTGATGGGTTTATGCAATGTCGTGGATAACGATGTGTTGCACGGCAACGCCGCCAACCTGGCCGCCTTTCTGATGAGGTTGGCCCAGGTGCATCCTGAATCCTATGCGCAGATTGAGGAAACAGTGAGACAGGTCGCCCCCTTCTTCGGCGCGTTCGTCCTCAAGGAGGTCGCCCCCGGCCAGACCCAACTGCTGTGGAAAGACCGCTATTCCGACCTGCTCTATTATCCACACCAACTTTCCGACGGCACCCTGCGCTACATTTGTCTGGCGACCCTGCTGCTCCAGCCGAAGCCCGCGGCCACCCTGATTATTGATGAACCGGAATTGGGGTTGCACCCGTATGCGATCAAATTGCTCGCCAGTCTGCTGCACGAGGCGGCCCAACACGCGCAGTTGATTGTTTCCACGCAGGCCACGCTTCTGCTTGATGAGTTGACCCCGGAACAAGTCATCGTGGTCAATCACCGCGAAGGCGAGACGCTGTTTGAACGCCAGGATTCGGCGAAACTGCAGGATTGGCTGAAGGAATACACCCTGGGACAGCTCTGGGAGAAGAATGAGCTGGGAGGGTTGCCCTGATGAAATGGGTCCGGCTCTATGTCACCGTCGAAGGCCAGACGGAAAAAGAGTTTGCGGACCGGACGCTCAAACCACACTTGGCCGGTTTTGCCGTGGAGGTTCGCTCCCGGGTGGTGATGACCCATCGCAAGCTGGGAAAACGCGGGGGCGTTCTTGATTTTGACAAAATCAAGGGGGATGTCAGCCGGCTGATAAAAGAGGACCGGCATGAAGAAGCCCGGTTTACCACCATGGTTGATTTATACGCGCTCCCGGCGGAATTCCCCGGCTGGGCCGAGGCGCGAAAGCTGACCCGGCCGGGCGAACGCGTGGCGGTGCTGGAAACGGCGCTCGCAACCGAGTTCGCCGACCCGCGCTTCGTCCCTTACATTCAACTGCACGAGTTTGAAGCGTTGCTGTATTGCGACTTGGGGGAGCTACAGAAGCGCATCGCCAATTCTGCGGCGGGAATCGAGGCTTTGGGCAGGAATGTGAAGGGTTTGGAGCCCGAGGAAATCAACGAGGGTCCCACCACCGCGCCGAGCAAACGGATCATTCGCCACCTCCCGATTTATGAGCGGAACAAGGTGCGGGTGGGCGCTCCGGCGGCGGCGGCCATCGGCTTGAACCGGCTGCGGCTGAAGTGCCCGCACTTTGGCGCGTGGGTGTCCCGGCTGGAAGCGCTGGGAACGCCGGAACGCATTTGATCAGGACCGGTTTGTGCAACCGCCGCTGATTCTGGAAATCAGGGCGGCGGGCGGGGGCGTGGCGCCGCCTACCGGTTCCGCCAGCCGAATCGTTCCGTGAGTGGCCAATATACGAAGCAGGCCCGGCCGGTGATGTTGGCGGCCGGGACCGGACCCCAGGTGCGTGAATCCTGGCTCTCGCAGGTGTTGTCGCCCAGGGCCAGGCAGGCGCCGGGGGCATTCGTATAGACGGTCCAGGCATCGGGAAACCGGGGCGCCAGACTGGGGTTCAAATCATATTTCTGCACGACCGTGCCGTTGACGTGCCCGGAATACCGGCTCTTGGCGGGCGGCCGGGCGGGATCGAAGCCATAGACTTTCTCGAAATGCGGCGTGGTGGCATCCAGCCGCCGGCCATTGATGATCAGGTGCCGGTCGTCGCCGATTTGCACGCGTTCGCCCGGCAGCCCGGCCAGGCGCTTGACGTAGAATTCATTCTGATCGGCGATTTCCGTTCCGGCGGTGGCGAACACGATGATTTCCCCCCGCTGCGGCGGGCGGAAGTTATAAGTCACGCGGTCCACGAACAAATGGTCCCCCGCCCGGACGCACATTTTCACCACGGTATCGCCTTGATGGAAAAACCGGCCCGGGTTGAATTCCGTATGCACCTGCAAACCGGCCCGGATGGCCAGGGCGGAAACGCCGGGCGGGGCATCGCCCAAATCCGGGGGGAACCAGAGGGTGTGGGCCACGCCGCCGATCCAGAGGGTTTGCTTGAGGTTGAAGATCAGGAACCGCATGGGCGGATCAATCGCCTGTAATTCGCCGTCATTTTTCGCCACCAATTCGAGAAAGGAATTACCGGCGAACCACTGGCGCACCCGCTCCCAGCCGGTCGGGATGACGAGGGTGTCGCGCAGCCGGATCTGCTCCTGGAGTTGGGCCTGGATTTTCGCCCGGTTGGCCGTCCAGTAATCCAGCCGGCTGAAATCCGGCACCGAGGTCACGCCATACAGGGTGGGCTGCATCGAGCCAGTGGGGATTTTGAAGGGTTGCAGCACGAACGTGCGGATGCCCATGGCCACCGCCACGGCCACCAGGAACACTTCGACATTCTCCCGCCAGACGGCGTGAGGATACGGCTTGAGCCACTCGGCGGCGGCGAATTGCAATTCCTCCGCCTTGAGGTTCATGCGGCCTTTGTGCCCCTCCTTAATGGCGGCGCTCAACTCGTCGAGCTTCATCTGCACCGGGCCGATGGCTTCCAGTGACAAGAGGTCGCGCTGCGCCGCCAGCAGCCGGCGGTAGTGTTTATGCACCGCCAGCGCATCGCGGACGGTCTTGGAAAAGAGTCGGCGTATAAACATAATATCATCTCACTTTCCCGTGAACCCCGGGCGTCAGTCTTCGCCGTTGCCGCCATTCTTCTTTTCCCAGCGGCGGGGGGCGCGTTCCGGCAGGCCGGCATCCACCTTGGCGTAATAGGTGTCTTCGCCAAACCGCGCGTTGATCTCCTGTTCCAATTTCAAGGAGGGGCTGACGTGGTAACGTTCGTTGGTGTCGGCAAACACCGCCCCGCCGGCCGGGGGCAGGAAACACAGAAACAACGGGCATTTGCCGGGATGCCGGCTGACGATTTCGAGCGCGCCCGCGAAATCCTCCGGTTTCAAGTGCGCGAGATTCAGGCGGAAATGGACCTGCTTCGTGTATTTGCGGGGGGCCTCCTCGAGGTTCAGGATTTCCTGGGGGAACATCTTCGGCTTGTCCTCGCCGGTGTTGACCTCGCCAATCACCAGAATCGTCCGGTTGACTTCCAGCAGGGAGCGGTATTTGTCATAATTCTCGTTCATGCACAGCAGTTGCACGGAGCCGTTGAGGTCTTCCAGGGTGACCAGGGAGTAGGGTTTGCCGGATTTTTTGGAAAACCCATTTTGCACGACCGAGATCATCCCACCCACGCGGGTGAGGGTGCGGTTGGGCAGTTCCCCGAGTTTGGCCAGGGAGGTGAGGGTGTATTTTTGCAGCAGCGGCACGAACGGCGTGAGGGGATGGCCGGTGACATAGAAGCCGAGCAGTTCTTTTTCGTGCGCCAGCAACTCGTGCTGGGGCCATTCCGGCAGATGACTGATGGCCTCCACGACGGGCGAGGGGGTTTCCTCCAGCACGTCAAAAAGCGAACTCTGGCCTTTCTGTTTGTCGGACAGGACGCTGGCGGCGCGGGCCAGGGTGCGCTCGATTTGGGCGAACAACGTGGCGCGGTTGGCGCCCAGGCCATCGCAGGCCCCGGCTTTGATGAGCGCCTCGAGGGTCTTCCGTCCCAGGCTGCGGCCGTCCACGCGTTCGCAGAGTTCGGCCAGCGTTTTGAAGCGTCCGTATTCGGCGCGCGCCTTGAGGATGGCCTCCACGGCGGCTTCACCCACGCCCTTGATGGCGAGCAGGCCGAAACGGATGGCGGGCTTGGCCCGGGATTCCGCCGTGCTCCGGTCGCTGGCGGGTGCGGGCGCAAAATGGACGCTGCTCTCGTTGATGTCCGGCCCCAGGACTTCGATGCCAAAGGCGCGGGCCTCGGCGATGTATTCCGCCAGCTTGTCCAGGTCGCCCATGTCGTTGGTCATCATCGCGCAGAGGAACTCCACGGGATAATTGGCCTTAAGCCAGGCGGTTTGATACGAGACGATGGCGTAGGCGGCGGCGTGGGATTTGTTGAAGCCATAGCCGGCGAATTTTTCCAGCAAATCGAAAATCTGATTCGCCTTGGCGGCGGGAATCTGGTTGTGGGCGGCGCAGCCTTTCACGAAGTTGTCGCGCTGCTTCTGCATTTCCTCCACCTTCTTTTTGCCCATGGCGCGGCGGAGGAGGTCGGCGGAGCCCAGGGAATAGCCGGCCAGCAACTGGGTGGCCTGCATCACCTGTTCCTGGTAAATCAACACGCCGTAGGTCTCCTTGGAAATCTTTTCGAGCAGGGGATGCTCGTATTTGATCTCGATTTCGCCGTGCCGCCGCTTGATGAATTCCGGAATCAGATCCATCGGGCCGGGCCGGTAAAGGGCCACGAGCGCGGTGATGTGTTCCACGGAACTAATCTGGAATTTCCGGCACAAATCGCGCATCCCGCCGGATTCCAACTGGAAGACGCCCAGGGTTTCGGCCCGGTTGAGCAGGTCGTAGGTCTTGCGGTCATCGAGCGGCAGATGGTCAATCGGGATATCAATGCCCCGGGTGCGCTTGACCATTTCGCAGGTGTTGCGGATGACCGTGAGGGTTTTGAGACCCAGAAAGTCCATCTTGAGCAGACCCAGTTCGCCGACAGGGCCCATGGCGTATTGGGTGACGAGGGTGCCGGATTCGTCCTGCTTGAGCGGGAGCAGATTGACGAGCGGCTGATCGCCGATCACCACGCCCGCCGCGTGGACGCTGGCGTTGCGGGTCAAATCCTCCAGCACCATGGCGGTGTCCACCAGTTCGCGCGTGACTTCCTCGGTCTCGTAGGCCGCCTTGAACTCGGGCGATTGCTTGAGCGCCTTTGCCAAATCCATCTTCAGATCCGTGGGGATCATCTTGGCCAGCCGGTCGCAGTCGCCGTAGCTGAGGCTCATGACCCGGCCCACATCGCGCACCACGCTCTTGGCGCCCATGGTGCCGAACGTGATGATCTGGGCCACGGAATCGCGCCCGTATTTTTCGCGGACATACTCGATGACGTCCGCCCGGCGGTCATCGGCAAAATCAATGTCAATATCCGGCGGGTTGACGCGCTCGGGGTTCAGAAACCGTTCGAACAGCAGGCCGTAGCGGATGGGATCCACGTTGGCGATGTCCAGCAGGTAGGTGACGAGCGAACCGGCCGCCGAACCGCGCGCCACGCACGATACGCCCATTTCCCGGCCTTTGCGGATGAAATCGCCCACGATCAGGAAGTAGGACACAAAGCCCGTGGTTTGAATGACGCCGATCTCCAGCACCAACCGGTCCAGCACCACCTTGATGGCTTCGGCAATCGCAGGGTCTTTGACATCACAATCTCCCGTCGGCTGGGCGGCTTCGCCGGTGGGCGGCTGGTAAGTCGGCAGCCGGGTGGGATCATCAATGCCCTCCACGACAAACACCTCGCCCTCGACATGGGTGCGGAGGGTGTAACGCCGTTGCAAACCCTGGGCCAGCAACTCCCGCAGAAGGCCCTCGCGCGTCAGGTGGGCCGGGGGCGTGAACACCGGGTAATGCAGCTTGCCGAATTCAATCGTCAGGTCGCAGCGGTCCGCCACCTCGCGCGTGTTGGTGACGGCTTCGGGCGCCTCGGTGAAGCGCGCCTTCATTTCCTCCGCCGAGCGCAGATAGAATTGCTCCGGCACATACCCGGCGCTCATGCGTTTGGGGTCGCTCAACACGGTTTGCGTGCCGATGCACACCAGGCAGTCATGCGCGTGGGAATGGCTTTTCTCGACGTAATGCACATCGTTGGTGGCCACCAGTTTCAGGCCGAATTCTTTCGCCCAGTGGATCAGGTGGCGGTTGACCTTTGCCTGTTCAGCGATGCCGTGGTTTTGCAGTTCGAGATAAAAATTCTCGGGGCCGAGCGTCTGCTTATACCAATCCACGGCGTCGCGCGCCTTGTCGAGCTGATCCTTCATGATCCAGTCCGGGATTTCGCTGGCCAGGCAGCCGGACATGGCGATCAGGCCCTCCTTGTGGGCGGCCAGGATTTCCTTGTCAATGCGGGGCTTGTAGTAATAGCCCTTGAGATGGGCGGCGGTGGTGAGCTTGATCAGGTTTTTATAGCCGGCTTCATTCTTCGCCAGCAGGCCGAGATGATAATAGACGTCGCGACCGCCGCCGCCGCCGCTTTTTTTGTCCTCCATGTTGCCCGGCGCCACATACATTTCGCAGCCGATGATGGGTTTGATGCCTTTTTCGCGGGCGGCCTTGTAGAAATCAATGACGCCGTGCATGGCGCCGTGGTCGGTGATGGCCAGGGCGGCGAACTGCAATTCCTGGGCCTTGTCCATCAGCCGGTCCAAACGGCAGGCGCCATCGAGCAGGGAATACTCGGTGTGCAAATGGAGATGAACAAAGTCAGCGTGCGACATGGAGGCAGTTTAGCTTTTCAGCCCGGGAAGCGCAAAGCGCAAAGCGTGGACTCCCGCCGGGGACGGGCACCGGGCATCTGCGACTTCCCGGATCAGTTGAATCGCGAAGAACCCCGGATTCTTAAGGGAAACGGCGCCCTGCCCCGCCGGATCTCACCCGCGCCAGTCGCCGGTTTTGAGGTAGGGTTTGAGGATTTCCTTGAGGGTTTCGCGACCGCGGTGGATGAGGGATTTGGTGGCGGAAAGGGAGCAGCCCAGAATGGCGGCCATTTCCTCGTAGCTGAGATCTTCCTGCCGGCAGAGCAGGATGGCGCTGCGTTGGTTCTCGGGCAGACCGGCCACGGCGTCGGCGATCTTGTGGGCGAGTTCGGCCTGCAACAATTTTTCCGGCGGCGAAAGGGCGGTGGCATCCTCGATTTGGAGGCGGGGCTGGTCTTCGTTGTCCGGGTGGGTTTCCTCGATGGAATCCGCCGGGTGACGGGAACGGCGGCGGAGTTCGTTCAGGCAGAGGTTGCGCGCGATGGTGAACAGCCAGGTGGAAAATTTGGCCGTCTGCCGGTAACGGGCGCGGGATTTATACACTTGGAGAAAGACATTCTGCGCCAGATCCTCCGCCTCGGCCTCGTCCCGCAGGGTGCGGTAGATGAAATTCATCACCGGCTGTTGATATTTCCCGACCAACTCGGTGAATGCCGCACGGTCGCCGCGCTTGACGCGCAGCATGAGTTCGGCATCGGGATCGAGTGGAACAGCCATGTGAAGCCCAGCATAACCAAACCCCGCAGGGACGGAAAGGTTTCGCTGCGCGCTGGCACTGACCGCCCCACATTCTGGCGGGGGGCGGCCGGAAGCGGTGGCAACTTCGGGAGGGGCCGGCCAAAGTGGCGGGGAAAAACCGTCCCCGCCTTGCAACCGTCATGAACCCACACAACTTACCAGCGGCGACCGCCGTAATAACCGCCCCGGACGACATAGCCCGGACGATGACCCCAGGCGCCTGCAATCCAGACCCGACCGCCTGGCCGGTAGGCCCAGTAACCCGGCGTCCAGACATAATCCACGCCCGGGCATGGCGTTACGGCGGCCACCACCACGGGTTGGGGCGCCACAGGGGCGACGACCACCACTGGCGGTGCCGCCGCAGTCACCGGCGTGGCCACCACCACGGGGGCCGGAACCACCACCGGGACGGGGATGCCGAAGGAAAAGCCGAAGCGAACTCCGGCGTTGGCCGACAGGGTGGCCGCGCTGACCAGCGCGGCCAGGAGAAGCATTTTGGTTTTCATAATCTTGTATTGGTTGTTGTTTGCATTTGCCTTACATCAACCCATACGGAGACCCGGCCAAAATCTTGCAAGGCATCCCGTCACTTCACCAGAAACCGCCTCCCTCAAACCGCCTCCTCTTGGGCGAGCTTGCGGTAGATGCGGGTGCGATGCACGCCGAGGAGGCGCGCGGCTTCGGCGATGTTTCCGTCGGTCTGCTGCAGGGCGCGTTGGATCAACAAATCCTCGGCGGCCGCCAGGTTTAATGGCAGCACGGCGGGGGCCGATTCGGGCTCGGGCCGGGCGGCGGGCGGCGGCGGGCTGAGGTCGGTCCGTTGGAGGAGGTGCAAATGGCGCGGCTCGATGGCGCCGCCGTCGCTTTCAATCAGGGCGCGCTCGATGATGTTTTTCAATTCGCGCACGTTGCCGGGATAATGGTGGCGCTGGAGTTGTTCGAGGGCGCGGGTGCTGAATCCGGGGGGCTTCATGCCCATCTCGCCGGCGATTAAATTCAGAAAGTGCGCGACGAGCAGGGGGATGTCTTCGAGCCGGTCCCGCAATGGCGGGGTGGTGACGGGGTAGCGCGCCAGCCGGAAAAACAGGTCCTGTCGGAAGGTCCCGGCGGCGATGCGCGCGGCCAGATCGGCGTTGGTGGCGGCGATCACCCGCACATCCACGCGCCGGGCTTCCGCCGCGCCCACGGGGGTGACGCAGCCATCCTCCAGCACGCGCAGCAGCTTGACTTGGAGCGACAGCGGCATGTCCCCGATTTCATCCAGGAAAATGGTGCCGCCATCGGCCAGTTCAAAATAGCCTTTGCGATCCGCCGTCGCGCCGGTGAAGGAGCCTTTGACATGGCCGAAGAGCATGGATTCGGCGAGTTCGCCGGGAATGGCGACGCAGTTGACGGGGATGAAGGCGGCTTTGGCGCGGGGACTCTCGAAGTGGATGGCGCGGGCGATGAGTTCCTTGCCGGTGCCGCTCTCGCCGGTGATGAGCACGGTGGTGTGTGGGAATTGGTGCAGGCGGTGGATGTCACCCACGATTTTTTGCACGAGCCGGCTCCGGCCGATCAAGCCGGCGAGGTTCCAGCGCGAGGCTTCCAAATCGGTGAGGGTGGACAGTTTTTCATCGGCGGCCTGGAGGGCGGTTTCGGCCTGATGACGGCGCTGGATTTCCGCGAGCAACTCGACGGTGCGGGCCTCGAGCGCCTGATTTTTCTCCTGGAGCGCCTGGTTCAAGCGGCTGATTTTCAGGTGGGTGGCCACGCGGATGGCCACTTCCTCGGCGTGAAAGGGTTTGACGACATAATCCACGCCGCCGGCTTGAAAGGCGGCGACCAGCCCGGCGGTTTCCTCGCGGGCGGTGATGAAGATGACGGGGATGTCGCGGGTGTCGGCGGATTGTTTGAGTCGGCGGCAGGTTTCCAGGCCGTCCAGTTCCGGCATCATCACGTCCAGCAAAATCAGGCTGGGCCGGGCGCGGGCCGCGACTTTCAGCGCGGTCAGGCCGTTGGGCGCGGCCAGAATTTCGTAGCCCTCGGGTTCCAAGGCGGCGGTGAGCACGGCCAGGTTGGTCGGCCGGTCGTCCACCAGCAGGATCTTTTCACGCGGGGCGGGATTAGGGGGAATCGTATCCATGGGCGGGGGTGGCGACGGGATCGGCGAGGGCGGGCGAGGCGGCCCGGGCGATTAAATGCAGGATGCCGTCCATGTCGTAACTGCGCATGAGGCAGCGGATGTGTTCGGCGAGTTGGCCGGCTTCGGGGCTGAGCTGGCGCAATTCGAGGAGGCAGGCTTTCAAGACGGTGGTGCTGTGGAGTTCGGCCGCCGTGGCGAGCCGGGTATATAATTCCTCGGGCAACCGCAACGGCCCGGCGGACCAGACGGCGGGCGTTTCGATTTCCGCCGGCGGGGCGGCGTATTCAAACTCGGCGCCCAGATGGACGCGCAGGCATTCGTAAACCTGTTCAAAGCGGATCGGTTTGACGAGGAAATCCACACACCCGGCCGCCCGCGCTTCCTCACGGTATTGCGCCAGGGCGGCGGCGGTGTGGGCGATGATCTTGGGGCCGCCGCCGGTTTCGGCCAGCAGCCGGCGCGCGACGGTCAGGCCGTCGAGATCCGGCAGCAATAGGTCCAGAAAGATGATCTGGGGGGCGGTCTGCCGCGCCAGCGCGAGGGCGGCGGCGCCGCTGGCGGCGGCGTGAACCTCGCAGCCGACTTGGGCGAGCATCCGGGTGAGGATATCCGTGTTCTCGCGGCGGTCATCCACCACCAGGGCGCACACGGGGCGGCCGGGTTTCAACCGGCGGATGACCGGAGCATTCACGGGCGGTTCGTAATGCAGGGCCGGGGGGAGGGTGACTTGGAAAAAGAACCGCGAGCCGATGCCGCGCTCGGATTGCAATTCCAGCCGGCCACCGATCAAGGCGACCTGGCGTTGGGCGATGGCCAGCCCCAGGCCGGTGCCCTCCTGGTGCCGGGAATTGCCGCCCTGGTGGAAGGGTTTGAAGATGTGTTCCAATTCCTCGCGGGGAATGCCCAAGCCGGTGTCAATGACCTCGAACCGCCACTGGTCCCGCCCCAGCCGCTGACAGCGGAGCAGCACTTCGCCGGCGTTGGTGAATTTGACGGCATTGCCGAGGAGGTTGATCAGAATCTGGCGCAACTTGCCTTCGTCGCCGCACACAAAACTTTCGCCGCCGCCTTCAAAGACGATGCGGAAGCCGATGCGTTTTTGGGCGCACAAGGGCTGAAAGGTGGCGGCCAGGCCGCGGCCGAGGCTCTCCAGATCAAAATCGGCGGAGTTCAACTCCATGCGCCCGGCCTCGATTTTCGAGAGGTCCAGAATTTCATTGATCAACCCGAGCAGATGGTGGCCGCTCAGGCTGATACCGCTGATGGCATCACGCTGTTCGGCGGAAAGCCGCCCGTCGCGCTGCATGAGCTGGGTGTAGCCGAGGATGGCGTTGAGGGGGGTGCGGATCTCGTGGCTCATGCTGGCCAGGAAGCCGGTTTTGGCCTGGTTGGCCGCCTCGGCCCCGGCCTCGGCCCGCTGGCGCACGGCCACTTCCTCCTGCAGGGCCGCGTTGGCCCGGGCGATTTTGCGCGTCTGCTGCCAGCCGCGGCAAAGGTAGGCCGTGGTCAGGGTGGTGAAGGCCAACCCGGCCAGCAGCACCAGCCACGACTGAATCCAGGACACGGCCGGCCGGAACGCCGGGGTGATGGAACACGCGGCCACCCAGCGATGGTTGGCGAAGTCCAGCGCCACCACGCAATCGGTCCGGGGGCTGGCGGTGTTGGCGAACAGCAACTGCCCGGCGGTGGAATCATCGTATAACTTGACCTCGATCCCCTGTTTCTGGAGCTGGGCGAATTGCCGGTGCACCAGGTCGGCGACGCTGAACACCGCCACGGCAAAACCACTGATGTTCCCGGTGCCCGCCGCCGGCGGGTCGGCGTTGGCCTGGTCATACAGGGGCACAAACACGAGCACGCCGGCGTGATTCCCGGCGTCCTGGGCCAGTTTGATGGGGGCGGTGGCGGTGGGCTGGCCGGTGCGGGCCGCGAGTTCCAGCGCGGCGCGGCGCTGGGGTTGGGCGGCCAGGTCCAGCCCCAGGGCGGGGGCGTTGCCCTGCATCGGCTCCATATACAATACGGGAAAGTATTCCGGGCGCGGCCCGGCGGCCACCACCTGGCCGGCCGCGTTCATTTCCGTGAAATGGAAGCCCCGGCAGCCTTCGGCCCCGGCCGCCTGCTCACACCGGGTGCGCTCGGCGGCGGTCACGCGGGGCACCCATTCCAACGCCTGCAATTCCGGCTGGCGCAACAGGGCCGGGGTGACGAACTGGCGGAATTCACCGCGGCTGGGATGCCCCCGCACGCTGATGAAGGCGGTGATGGAATGCAGCACTTCCATGGACCGCAGAATATCCACATGCAATTGCTCCGCCTGCGCCCCCGCCAGATCACTGGCCTGTTTCGCCACATCCCGCTCCTCCCAGCCGCGAATGACCAGGCACAACGCCAGCGACAGCGCCACGCCGGCCACCAGCACGGCCCCGATCCACGCCGGCGGAATTTGCGGTTGCACATTGGGTTCCATCTTGAACAAAGCACTTGCTATGGCAGCACATTGTTTGCCGTGATGGGTGATTTTCGCCAAGCCTTGGGATTCCGCCTAAAGTCATCAAAAGCCGGGGGGGGCAGACGCGCCATTCGCCCGGCGAATGCGCACAATTGCCCAGCTTGCGCAAACTCAGCCACGGAATTTGGTCGTCATTCACCATGGATTGTGGGCGGAGATTCGCATCCGTGCCTCCATGACGGAGGTTTCCCGCGCCAGCGGGGAAGGTGACCGGGACCGTCTGCGTGTGGGAAGACAACCGTGAGGGATGGAAACGCCGCGCGGCCATCGGCGGGGGGGGTGGAGCCAGAATGGCAGGAAACGCAAGCGAAACCGGGAGACCTGCCGGGAGCAGAACGGTGTTGCTGGCCGCACGGCCCGAAGTGCCGCTTCGGCCGGAAAACCGCCAACAACATCGGGATGCGCCCAACCCCCGGGGCGCGGCGCATATTTGTTGGACAATGCCCCGCTTTCGCTGGATAGTGACGGGCGCGTCCGGCGATGGTTCTCCGCCCGAACGACAAACGTCCGCATTTATTTGCCAATTAAACATGACCGATCCGCGTTACAAAAAACTGGCCAGCCTGCTGGTGAATTACTCGACTGAAATCAAAAAGGGCGATTGCGCCCTGCTGGACATGATTGATGTTCCGGACGAATTCTCGCTCGAACTCATGCGCGCGGTGCGCGCGGCGGGCGGCATTCCGTTCATCGAGGTGCGCCACACGCGCATTTCCCGGGAAATTGTCCAGGCCACCGAGCCCCGGCACGCCGCGCTGCTGCGGGATCTCGAACTGCACCGCATGAAGAAGATGCAGGCCTACATCGCCATTCGCGGCAGCGGCAACGCCAGTGAAAACTCCGATGTGCCCGGCGACCGCATGCAGTTGTATTCGCGGGTGCTGCGGCCGGTGTTGAATTACCGCGTCAACCACACCCGCTGGTGCGTGCTGCGCTGGCCCACCCCGAGCATGGCCCAGGCGGCCGGCATGAGCACCGAGGCGTTCGAGAATTTGTATTTCGACGTCTGCACCATGGATTACGCCAAAATGGGCCGGGCGATGGGCCCCCTGGAAAAGCGGATGCAAAAGGCGGACCGTGTCCACCTCAAAAGCCCGGGCACAGACCTGACCTTCAGCATCAAGGGCATCGGCGCCAAAATGTGCAAGGGTGACCGCAACATCCCGGACGGCGAGGTCTTTTCCTGTCCGATTAAAAAATCCGTCAACGGGGTGATTCAATTCAACACGCCGACGATCTATTCCGGCGCCAAATTTGAGAACGTCCGCCTGGAATTCAAGGAGGGCAAAGTGGTGCAGGCCACCGGGAGCAACCAGAAGCGCCTGAACGACATTCTGGACACGGACCCCGGAGCGCGGTATGTCGGGGAATTTTCCCTGGGCTTCAACCCCTACGTGCTCAACCCGATGTGCGACATTTTGTTTGATGAAAAGATCGCCGGCTCGCTCCATTTCACGCCGGGCCAGGCGTATGAGGAGTGCGACAACGGCAACCGCTCCGCCGTCCACTGGGACATGGTGCTCATCCAGCGTCCGGAATGGGGTGGCGGCGAGGTGTGGTTTGACGGGGAATTGATCCGCAAAGACGGGGTGTTTTTGCCGAAGGATTTGCGGCCCCTGAACCCGGAGAAATTGAAGTAACACCGGGGTTTGATCCAAATCATTGGAGCTGGGCTGACCGGGCGGACAACGCTGCAAGCGTCCCCACACGGTCCGCCAAGGATTTTATACAGGGGTGGGGAAAGTGGAGTCAGCGGCCGAAAATTGCTTGGTTCTTGGCGAATGGGGATTTCTGCATTAGAGTCGGATCACAAAATGACAAACGGATTCAATATTTCGGAGCGGTTTAAACCCACGGCCCTGGCGGTCGTTCACGAGGGCGACTGCCGGAAAATGCTTCGGGATATTCCAAATGGGGTTATTCAATTGGTCGTAACCTCACCGCCTTACAACCTCGGCAAGGAATATGAGAGCCGTCTGCACCTGGACGCCTACGTCAAAGAACAGCGCGAAGTCATAACCGAGTGTGTACGGGTCTTGGCCGATGGGGGTAGTATTTGCTGGCAGGTTGGCAATTTCGTGGACAATGGGGCAATCATCCCGATTGATTCGCTGTTGTATCCCATTTTCGCAAGTCTGGGTTTGAAGATGCGCAATCGCATCGTCTGGCATTTTGAACATGGTCTCCATTGTTCTCGGCGTCTATCAGGGCGTTACGAAACGATTATTTGGTTTACCAAGGGTGACGACTATGTTTTTGAGGTGGACCCGATCCGGGTGCCGCAGAAATATCCCGGAAAAAAATATTTCAAAGGGCCAAAAGCCGGGCAATATTCATGCAATCCACTCGGCAAAAATCCGGGGGATGTTTGGACGATTCCAAACGTCAAAAGCAATCATGTGGAAAAGACAGGGCACCCATGCCAATTTCCCGTCGAGCTAATTGAGCGGTTGGTTTTATCGCTTACCCGAGAGGGGGAATGGGTTTTGGATCCATTTCTCGGTACCGGTACATCCATCATAGCAGCCTTGCGCCATGGCAGACGCGGTATTGGAGCAGAAGTGGTAAAAAAATATATCGAAATTGCGAAATCCAGGATTGATCTCGCAGCCCGCGATGAATTGCCCGTCAGGCCCATGAACCAGCCAGTCTTTGACCCGCGCGATGCCGGTAAAAATTTACTGACCGCTCCCTGGCTGGAAGAAAAGTCAACCGTGGAACAAGGGGTGCTGCTGGAAAAAGCACCACGCTACCGAACGCGCAAATGAAAATTGTTCAAACATACTCTCACCTTAACGGCTTGGAATATTTGCTGGTGCACAAGAAAAAGCTCTGGAAAGAGGTTAAGCACGTCATCGAGTCGGTGGATGGCAACGCCTGTAAAACCAAGGTTAGCAAGGAGAAAACCATGTCCGGTCAATTGCTTTTCAGTCCCATTGACATGAACAAGGAGTTTTCAAAGCTCCTCGCTGAAAGGGAGTGGGCGGAGAGCCGGGTAAATTATTGGGTGACCAAAAGCGAACGGTTGATCAGGCAAACGCTTTCAAAGTCAGCGGAAGAGCAAAAGGCGGAAATTGAAGCGGCTGGTGAAACGCCCATCTTCAGTTACAACCAGACGGATTTCGTGAAAGACCGCGTGGCGATTGAAGTCCAATTTGGAAAATATGCTTTTGTGGCATACGATTTATTCGTCAAACACCTCGCGTTTTATGTCCGCGACCAGATTGATGTGGGCATCGAAATATTGGCCATGAAATCACTCCAATCAAAAATGTCCTCCGGTCCGGGCTACTACGAGGGTGAACTTTACAACATCATTCGAAACGGGCGCGGGGTTCCTGCTGTGCCACTTGTTATCATCGGGGTCGAGCCCTGATTATTGCATGCAGCCTTAAATCACCATCCCGTCCCGGGAACAGAGCGACTAAATCTCGCTCACTGACGTGGTGCGGAATTTCGAGGGTGGCGGCGCCCTCATTGAGCAATGGCTCAAAAACAAGGATACCGTCTTGTTTCTCGGCGTCTGGGAAAGGCTTCGCAACGCAGATTTTAATTCCCTCGAATTCGCGGGAATTAGAAACGAAGCCGGGCGGAACAGTTTTTTCCTTTCGGCCAAGGCCTGGATTGACCGCACCCACGCCATAGGTCTGACCGCCAACGCCGGACGTTACGGCTGAATCAAATCGCCATTCGCCAGATGCAGACCTTGATGAGGTCGGCCGCCAAAAAAGGAAAAGCCATGAGCCGGCCGCCTCAAATCCTGGCGACTGGTCCCCTGGACGTCTCGATATTATAAAAAAGCGCGCCGGGGAAATCCCCGGCGCGCTTCGTATAAATACTGAGTGGTTTAAATCGTGTCCTTGAGGATGGCCAGGAACTGCTTCATGGCGGGCGACAGGACTTTGTTCTTCTTGTAAATGGCGGCGAGGGGACGGTAGAAATCGCCGTCGTCAATCGGCAGGGCCACGAGCGTCTGCTTGGCGATTTCCTGCAACACGGTGCCCTGCGGCACGATGGAGATGCCGGCGTCAATTTCCACGGCGCGCTTGACGGTTTCGACGTTGTCAAATTCCATGACGTGTTTGACCTCGACGCCGTATTCCTTGAGGATCTTGTCCAGGGCCTTGCGGGTGGGGATGTCGGGCTCGAAGCCGATGACTTTCTGGCCGGCCAGCGTTTTGAGCTTGACGGTTTTCTGTTTGGCAAACGGATGCTGGGGGTGGACGATCAGCACCAGCGGCTCCTTGCGGAGCGGGACGATTTCCAGCTTGGCGTCCTTGGTGGGATAGGCGACGAGGCCCAAATCCACGACGTTGCCCAGCACATCCTCATACACCTGGTTGGCCCGGCGGTATTCCACATGGACATTCACCGTCGGATAGGTCTTCATGAATTTCTTCACATACGGGGGCAGATCATGCAGCCCGATGCTGTAAATGGTCGCCACACGGATGGTGCCGGAAATGATGTCCTTGAGCTCCTGCAGCTTGCTGTGGAGGGACTCATAAGTCTGAATGATTTGTTTGCTATACTCATACAGCGTCTGGCCCTCGCGGGTGAGGCGGAACTTCTTTTTGCTGCGTTCGATCAGCAGCGATTTGAACGTGCGTTCAAGGGCGCTGATTTGCTGGCTCACGGCGGATTGCGTGACGCTGTTGATTTGCGCGGCCTTGGTGAAACTTTCCGTCTCGGCAAGGTCACAAAACACTTTTAAACTTTCGATCTGCATAAGAAAATTTAACCGGGAATTTTGGATTAGTCAACCCCCGGTTTGATTATTAGTTGGTTTATTTGCAGCGGCGGGGAGGGGAACGTATGCCATTCCCACCGGCAGGACCCGCCCCCCCCCCGGTTTTTGGACCGGTGGCTTGAATGTAAAGTATTGTGGGTCAATGCTTTATTAAGTTCACTCGGCGGGGGTGAGCCGGAAGGCGTCCGGCAGCAATCCGTCCGTCGTAAACTCACGGAAGGACTCCGGGGCGTCGCTGTCCGCGACATAAACGCGGGCATGGGGCGCGTATTCGGCGAGCAATTGCCGGCAGGCGCCGCAGGGCATGGGGCCGCCGGCGGTGCGCGCCACCACCGCCACGGCGGTGAAATCCCGGTGGCCGCTGGTCAGGGCGTGAAACAAGGCCACGCGTTCGGCGCAGCAGGTCAACCCGTAACTGGCGCTCTCCACATTCGCCCCGCCGAGGATCTGCCCCGCCGGCGTGGCCAGCGCCGCGCCCACTTGGAAATGGGAATACGGCGCCACCGCCCCCAACCGGGCCCGGGCGGCGGCCTGAATTAATTGCTGCGGGGTGATGGTCATGAGTTTGGTAAATGGGAATAAAGTTCGGCAAAGTTTGCCAGCAACTGGGTGCCGGTGGTTTTCACCCGCTCGGCCGTTTCGAGCACTTCGGCGTGTGAGATCGCGGTTGAGCCCAGCCCGGCGGCGGGGTTGGTGATGCACGAAAGGGCCGCCACGCGCAAACCGCATTGCCGGGCCACCACCGCCTCCGGCACCGTGCTCATGCCCACGGCATCCGCGCCGAGGCCGGCGAAGGCGCGGATTTCCGCCGGGGTTTCATAGCTCGGTCCGCTGACGGCCAGGTAAACGCCCGCCCGGAGCCGGACCCGGGCCCGCCGGGCGGCCGCCGCCAGCAGGGCGCGCAATCCCGGATCGTAAGTCGCCGATAAATCCACAAACCGCGACCGGCCGGGCGCCTCCGGCCCACGCAGCGGATTTACGCCCATGAAATTAATGTGATCGGTCAGCACCATGAAATCCCCGGGCCGGAACTTCGGGTGGATGCCCCCGGCGGCGTTCGTAAGCAGCACGGCCCGGATGCCGAACGCCGCCAGCGCGCGGATCGGGAAGGTGACGCGGTCCATGTCGTGGCCCTCGTAAAAATGCGCCCGCCCGCTCAGCACCAAGACCGGAGTGCCCGCCAGATGCCCGAAAACAATCTCGCCGGCGTGACCGGATACGGCGGGCCGGGGAAACCCGGGGATGCGGGCGCCGGCCAGTCTCCCCGCCACCTGAAGTTCCGTCAGCAGATGATGGAAACCACTGCCCAGCACCAGCGCGAGGGTCGGGCGGAGCGGGGAGGCCTGTTTCAGGCGGGCGGCGGCGGTGTTGGGATTGGGCAAGGCCATGGGTTTGGTCGCGTGCGGATACTATTTCAGATGCCCGCACATTTGCAATCCCCGGATTCCGTGTCATGATGCCTTCATGAATTTGGCCTCCATCATGATGCTGGCGGGGTTGGTCTTGCTTGAGCCGGGCGTGTCGGCGGCCGGCGCGGCGGACGAGGCCGCCCCTTACAAAGCCGTGCGCACGGCGGGCGATTTTGAATTGCGCGATTATCCCGCCCGCACCGTCGTGGAAACCACCCCGGGCACAAACGACAACGGGGGCTTCATGCGCCTGTTCCATTTCATCCGCGGCCGGAACGCGACCGGCCGGAAAATCGCCATGACCACGCCCGTGTTGATCGCCGGTGTGGAAACCAACCGCACCATGGCCTTCCTCATGCCCGCCGGCCTGAAGGCGGACGCCGTGCCCCAACCGGCGGACGGCACGCTCAGGGTGCGGGAATGGCCGGCCGGCCGGTGGGCGGTCCTGCGTTACCGCGGCGGTCGCAATGCGCAGCGCGAGGCGGAGGCGCTGCGGCAATTACAAACCTGGGTGGCCGCGCAGAAACTGCCGGTTTTGTCCGACCCGGTGTTTGGCTATTTCAACCCGCCCTGGACCCCGCCATTTTGGCGGCACAACGAGGTGATGCTGCGCACCGGCCCGACCCCGTGATGCCGCCGGCCTAGTTGATGAACTGAATGACCGGCCGGCCATCCAGCCGTTTGGAGAGGTCAATGGGATCGCCCACCGCGACGTTCTGCGAACTCACCTGATACGCCCAGATTTGAAAATGGTTCATGCTGGCTTCGCCGTAGATCGTTGCAAACGCCCCGTCCACGGCGTCGGCCCCGTGGGCGACCTTGATCCGGCCGATGCGGGGGATATTGAAGCGGGCGTCAAACGTCAGCCATTCCTGGCCCAGATACACTTCGCAATACGCGTGAAAATCCATCGGGCTGCCCGGATCCAGAAAGCCAATGTCCGGCAGGTGGCCCGTCACGTAGCGGGCGGGCAGGTTGAAGGTGCGGCAGAGGGCGATGACCGCGTGGGCAAAGTCGCGGCAGACCCCGTAGCGCCGTCCGATCACCTCGGAGGCCGACAGGTCGGAACGCCCGGACATATAGCGGTATTCAATGTTATTGTGCACCCAGTCGCAAATGGCCTGCACGCGCGGCAGTCCGTGGGGCACCTGGCCGAACTGGTTCCAGGCGAAATTCAGGAGCTTATCCGAATCGCAATAACGGCTCGGCAGCGTGTAGCGTAACAGTTCAAACGGGAGTTGGCCCACCGGCAGGATTGGCCCCCGGATCTCCCGGCTGTCCGGCAGCGACGAAACGGCGACCAGCGCATCATGCCGGATTTCGTTGTGGCCCGGCATGAGCATCGAGCGATAGGTGAGGTTGCCGTGCGTGTCTTGAAATTCATAGGCCGGCTGGCCGATGCCGAAGGAGAGCCGTTCCTGCGTCACCAGCACGTTGCCTTCCAGGCGCGGTTTGAGCACAAACAACACCGCCGTGGGCACGGTGACATCATAGGCCAGACTGCAACCGACGCGGACGGTTAAATTGAGCGGACTCCAATTCATGGTTCCTAGCATAGGCCCGCCGCCGGGGAATGGCCATGGGGTATTTCCCTACCGGGCAAATGATTAGCATGATTAGAATTGCCACTTGGCGCTGAGTTTCACACATTAACGTGATGAATGCCACTCGCCCGCTTCTGATCCGCCTGCTCACGCTGGCCGCCACGCTTTTCGCCCTGAATCTGGGCGCCGCCGATTCGCCCCGCGAACACCTGTCCCTGGATGCCCACTGGAAATTTCACCTGGGGGACGACTGGCCCGACGCGTTGCATCTGGACAAGGCCGGCGCCAGCGAAGGTCCGGCCGGCGAAAAATTCAGCGACGCCGCCTGGCGCACCCTGAATCTGCCCCACGACTGGGCCATCGAACTGCCGTTCGATAAAAATGCCGAAGTCGGCCACGGCTTCAAACCGGTGGGCCCGGGCTTTCCCCAAAACAGCGTCGGCTGGTATCGCCGCACGTTCGTCCTGCCCCCGGCGGATGCCGGCAAGCGCATCTGGCTCCAGTTTGACGGCGCGTTCCGCGACACCACGGTCTGGGTCAACGGCTGGCTGGTCACCCGCCACGAGAGCGGCTACTACCCCTTTCGCGCCGACATCACCGACATCGCCCATTTCGGCGGCACCAACACCGTGGCCGTGAAGGTGGACGCCAGCCGGTTCGAGGGCTGGTTCTACGAAGGCGCCGGGATTTACCGCCATGTCTGGCTGGACAAGACCGCGCCCGTGGCCATCGCGCCGGACGGCGTGTTTGTTTACAGCCAGTTCAAGCACAACGCGCCCGCGGGCCGGCCGGAAATCAAAGTCGAGACCCGGGTGCTCAATACGCTGACCAACGAGACCAAAGCCACCGTGAGTTGCGAAATCATTTCGCCCGAAGGCAAGTCCGTGGCGAAGTTCCGGGAGTCCGGGGAGATCAAGGGCGCGGCGGAGAAAACGGTGAAGCTGGACACGAAAATTTCCCATCCGGTGCTTTGGTCGCCGGAATCACCCCGACTCTATCAGTTGATCACCACGGTGGAAGCGGGAGGCAAAGTGGTGGATTGCCAGACCACGGAGTTTGGCATTCGCACCTTCGGCTTTGATGCCACGAACGGATTTTTGTTGAACGGCAAGCACTATGAACTGCAGGGCACGTGCAACCACCAGGACATGGCGGGCGTGGGCGCGGCGCTGCCGGATGCCCTCCAAGCTTTCCGCATCGCGAAACTGAAGGAATTCGGCGGCAACGCCTACCGCACCTCGCACAACCCGCCCACCCCCGAATTGTTGGACGCCTGCGACCATCTGGGCATGATCGTCATGGATGAGAACCGCCTGCTGGGCAGTGACGCCCAAAATATGGCGCGCTGGGATCAGGAAATCCGCCGGGATCGCAACCACGCCAGCGTCGGCATTTGGAGCGTGGCCAACGAGGAATTCACCGTGGAGGACTCGCCGCAGGGCGGCAACGTGGCGCGCACCATGCAAAGTTATGTCCAGCAGCTCGATCCGACCCGCCCGGTGACGTTCGCGGCGCCGGAGGGCGACACCTTCGCCGGCATCAATGGCGTCATCCAGGTGCGCGGCTGGAATTATCACGTGGGCGGCGACATGGACAAATATCACCACGAACATCCCGCGCAGCCCAATGTCGGCACCGAACAGGCCAGCACCGTCAGCACCCGTGGCATTTATACGAATGACCCGGTGCGCGGCTACGTGAGCGCCTACGACGACAATGCGCCGAGTTGGGCCACGACCGCCGAAAAATGGTGGAGTTACTTTGCCGACCGCCCGTGGTTGAGCGGCGGTTTCGTGTGGACCGGCTTTGATTATCGCGGCGAGCCGACGCCGTATGCCTGGCCGTGCATCAATTCCCATTTCGGCGTCCTCGACACCTGTGGGTTTCCCAAGGATGATTTCTATTACTACCAGTCGTGGTGGACCACGAACCTCGTCCTGCATCTCCTGCCGCACTGGAACTGGCCGGGCCTGGAGGGAAAACCCATCCGCGTGGACGCCCTGAGCAACTGCCAGGAAGTGGAACTGTTCCTGAACGGCCAGTCCCTCGGCAAGCAGACCATGAAACGCAATTCCAAACTGACCTGGCAGGTGCCTTATGCGCCCGGCACCCTCAGCGCCAAAGGATACAACGGCGGGCGGGTCGTGGCGGAAACCAAAGTGGAAACCACCGGCGAACCGGCGTCCGTCCAACTCACCCCCAACCGCACCACGCTCGCCGCCGACGGCCGGGATGCGGCCGTGTTCACCGTGTCCGTGACGGATGCTCAGGGGCGCGTGGTGCCGACGGCGGCGAACAAAATCAAGTTCGCCCTCAGCGGCGCCGGGAAACTGCTCGGCGTCGGCAACGGCGACCCGAGCTGCCACGAGCCGGACACTTATGTGACGGAAACGCCGAGCAAGACCATTCCGGTGACCGGTTGGCGCTGGCAGCTTGCCACCGTTGCCGACAAGCAGGCGCCGGTGCCCGAATACGCCGGCGACTTTGACGACTCGGCTTGGAACCAGATCAAACCGAAAACTGATGGCGATACTGGCAGCCTGGTTTTAAAGGAGGGCCAGACCGCCATTTTCCGCGCCCACGTCACGGTCACCGCCGCCGACCTCGCGGGTCAGAGCGTCCAAATCCACTTCGGCAGCATTGACGATCATGGCTGGGTCTTCGTCAACCAGCAGTGGGTCGGCCAGGTCAGCGACTGGGCGGCCACCCCGGCCTATGAAGTCAAATCCGTATTGCATCCGGGGGATAATGTGGTCGCCGTGCTCGTCTGGAATGAGTCCGGCACCGGCGGTCTGGATCCCAACGTCAACGTGGAACTCACCGGCCGGCCGATCGTGCTGGACTGGTCGCGCAGCGTGTTCAACGGCCTGGCCCAGGTCATCGTGCAATCCAGCCGCGCGGCCGGCGCCATCCAATTGACCGCCACGGCGGACGGCTTGAACGCCGCCACCGCCACCGTGACCACGCAGCCCGCGCCGGCGCCACCGGAAGTTCCCTGATCTGCGGGGCCATGCACCGGAAAACGCCAACGGTTAATAAATCGCCCGCCGCCGTGATGATCCTCGGCGTCGGCTCCTTCGCGCACAGCCTCGGCACCGCGCTGAAGGACGCGGGGGCCGGGGTCATAACCTATCTCACCCGCAATTACGGACACTACGCCCCGGGGCTGGTCGGGGAAACATTTCTGCCCGGGGCGCATCCCAGTCCGGTGCCGTTGTTGCAGGCGCGCCGCATTGATGTCGTCATCCCGCAATCCATTGATTGGGCGCAGCAGCCTTGGGCCGGGGAATTAATCGCCTCCCGCACCGCCATTTTCAGCCCCACCGGCGAGGCGATGCGGATCGAGCGCGAGCGCGATTTTGCCCGGGAATTGTGCGCCCGGTTCAAGATTCCTTTCCCCCGGTCGTTTGTGGCCTCGAACCGCCTGGCGGCCGAAAAGATTCTGGCCGGGAACCCGGGGCCGTTCGTCATCAAAAATCCGCTCTGCTCGCCCACCAGTCCCGTTCACACCGTCATGTGCGAGACCGAGGCGGACACCCGGGCGTGGCTGCGGCAGGTCAATTATGCGGAGGGGATTTTCCTCCAGGAATATCTGGGCCGCGCCGAGGCCGGGCACATTGTGCTGGTGAGCGGCGGCGAGATTTATTCGCTGGTCACGAACCAGGAGTATAAATACGCGCACAATGGCAATCTGGGCATTGTCGCCGGCGCGCCCCTGGGCGGACTGGTCGAGCGCGATGAGGGCGACCGTTACGGGCTGGCCCGCGAATTGATCCACCCGCTGCTCCCCTGGTTGCGCGCGGTGAAGTTCAACGGGCCGCTGCAGGTCACCGCCATCCGGCGCGGCGGCCGCTGGCATGTGATCGAATACAACGTTCGCATCGGCGTCACCTCCGGCCCCATGATTTTACGGATGTTGAAAAACCCGGTGGCGGTGGTGCTGGGTGCGGCGCGCAATGAAAAACTCGAGCCGGCCTTCCACGACCACCTGAAGTTCGGCTGTTCGCTCACGCTGGCCGGTTACGGGTATCCTTATACCCAGGTGCGCGGTCCGCACCTGCCGCTGGAGGTGGACGGCACCCCGGATTGCGATGTCTGGTGGAACGAAGTGGCGCCGGGCCCGGACGGCGGCCTGCTGGCCACCGGCCAGCGCATCGCGGATGTGATCGCGCTGGCGCCGACGCTGGAAGCCGCCTTGCAGCGGGCCTACACGAACATCCGCCGGCTGCGGGTGGTGGGCAGCTATTACCGGACCGATGTGGGCCGGAGCCTGTGGCCGCCGGGTGAGGTTTAGCGGATCCTGGGGCAATCTCTGATTTGAACCCAGCGGTGGCCCCCCCCCAATTGGCAGGGCTTTGGCCCCCCTGCGGCGGCTTTTCCCAATTACGAAAGTGCCGCCGGACGCATTTTGACGAGGCGGAGTTGAAGCGGGTCACCACATCCGAAACGACACGACGGCGAAAATGGAATTGGCGCGGTAATTGGCGGCCCCGCCGCTGCTCGGTTCGTTGTAGTCATCAAAGCGGTATTGCAGTTTGGCGGTGACGCGCGGGTTGAAACGGTGGGTGAGCCCCACTTGGACGCCCTGCCGCTGGTAGTTGATGCCCAACGGCAGGCCGGTGGCAAAATTATTCTGGGCGTAATCCGCCCCGGAATAGGCGTAACCGGCGTATAAGTCCGTGGTCTCGTTCAGCACGAAAGTGGCGTCGCTGAGGACCGTATGGATATCACCCCGGTAAGGGGCGATGGCGGCGGAACCGTCCGTCGCCGTTACGGCGTCCGAGGTCTGCCAGGACAGGGTGGCCGAGAGCAACAGTCGCGGCGTGGGCGTGAGACTTTCACTGAGAGAATAGATTTGCGAATGATCCCGCCCGGCGGTCAAGGGGCCGCCGGGGGAAATGACGCTGCCGAAGGTGACATAGGGACGGGTGCTCATCGTAACGTCGTCGGCCTGGTATTGATACGAGAGGGTGGTTTTGAACCGGGGCGACGGGTGCAGCACGAGTTTGGTCTCGACTTCATCCGTGAGCAGATCGAGCGAGCGGATGAAGGTGGGATAGGCGGTCATGACGGGTTGCACGAGCGGGTCGCTGTCATACCGGCTGTCGTCCTCGGAGCGGCGAAACTGGGTGCTGAAGGAAACGCTCTGCCAGGGGGACGTGCTGAAGCCCGCCCGGAGATCGTCGGACTGACGGGTGAAGGCCGTGTGCTGTGAGAAGACGGCCTTGTTGAGAATGTCCTGCGGGGCGGAAAATTGATCGGACTGCCCGAGGTCTTCCTGTTCCAACCGGGCCTCGGCAAACAGGGCGGTGAAGGGGATTTTTGAATAGCGCAGCGCGGCGTTTTCCTGCAGGGACGTGTCGTCGTAGTCCGAAGCCACATTGAAGGGGATGATCGCACTGGTGAAGGGCGCGGGCGGGCTTTCCTGATCAAAGGTGCCGGGGCCGAAGCCGGTTTGTCGGGTCCAGTCGGCCTGCACCCCGGTCGAGACGATCAGGCCGTCGAACGGGCCGAGGAGTCCGTTGAGATTGCCCACATGGGATTCTTGTTCCAGCGTGATCCGGGGAATGTCCGTCAGTTGCAGCAGGGAGGGAGAGGCCATGGCGAACGAGGAGTCGGCGTTCAATTGACTGTAAAGATAACCGGCCGAGGCAAAACACCAGTCGTTGACTTTTTTCTCCAATCGCAGGGTGTTGGCCCCCTGAAAGTAAGTGGTGCCTTCGTTGAAGCTTTGCGGCAGCGGGCCAAAAGCGACGTTGGTGTCGCCGGTGCTGAGATGATAGAACTGACCGCGAAACTGGTCGGCCACGGAAACCCCTTTAATGTCCTCGTTGAAATCAAATTTGAGAATGTGGACGGCCTCGTTAATTTGATCGCTGGCCGGGGCGAGGTTGCGGGCGGTGGTGCGCCCGGTGCCCACGGCGCTCCATTCGGTGCTGGCTTCTTCGCCCTGCCGGTAGTCATATTCGTAGCCCACCACGAGTTTGGGCCAATCCGGCAGGGTGAGACCAAAGTCCACCCACGCTTTGCCGGTGTCCAGATGCAAATCTTCGCCGAGACTGGGAGTGGTTTTGATCAGGGACGGATCGTAGCCGCCCAGATCATCGAACCAGGTGCGGAACTGTTCCCAGCCGGAATGAATGTAACCCAGGTCATTGCGATCCACGGACAGGCCGATTTTGTAATCGTCCGGCAAGACATGACCGGTGAGGAGCCACCGGGTGTCGGGACTGGTTTGCTCGGCCAGATCAAATTGTTGCACGCCGCCGTAGAGTCCGGCGGGCTGGGCGTTGAGTTCGCGAAACTTGGCTTGGTCCCCGCTGACGGAAGTTCCACCGAAAACCGGGGCGAGGGTGAACGTCAGGGTATTGGTGGGACTGGCGGCGTCCCAAACGGCGCCCTGATCAATCCAAGCGCGCAGTAGGGAGATTTGTGCGGCGGTAAGCGGCGGACCTTTGCCCACGGGGGGCATTTCCATGTCCTCCACCAAGCGGTCAACATACTGAATGAGCGGACTTTGGGCGCTGTGGCCGGGGAGGATGTCCACGCCTTCATCGCCGCCCTTGAGTGCGGCGGGGCGGCTATCCAGCCGGAATTGGCTGCGGGGTTTTTCGGGGCCGTGACAGCGGAGACAATTATTTTCCAAAATGGGCCGGATGTCGCGGGCAAAGTTTATTGGCGTGGCGGCGGAGGGTGGGAGGCGGGTGAGGTCCGGCCCGTCGGCCGCCGCCCGCCGCGCCCCGGCGAGCGCCACCAGCAGGCAGAGGCGGATGGGCCAGCGCCGGGCGGTTGGGACGGACGGCGTTTTCAATAGAGGAGGGCGGGTTGGACGTTGGAACCGTGAACGGCGGCGTGACAACCGGCGGTCCAGCAACTGCCAAAGTTGAGGCTGCTGGTGTGGTCCCGGCCACCGATGTAGATGCGGCCGGACGCGCCCGGACCGGGCACCTGGGCGTGGCAACGGAGACAGAGGTTGGAATCGGGTTCGGTGAGCAATTGGGCGTTCACGGAACCGTGCGGCTGATGGCACGAGGTGCAGCCTTCGCGCAGGGCGGGGTGTTCATAGACAAATGGACGGGTCTGTTCCCGGTGGCATTGGGCGCAGGTTTCGTTCAGCCGCGCCATGGCGAGTCCGCCGGCGGGCTTCAGGATGTCGAGTCCGTGGGGATCGTGGCATTGCACGCAATTCATTTTGCCCTCCAGCACGGGGTGATGCCGGGGAAAATGGAATTCGGCCCGCACCTCGAGATGGCATTCCAGACAGGCCTGTGGGTCTTTGCCGGGGTTGAGGATGAATTTCTCCGCCCCGCCCCGGCCGCCCTGGGCGACATGTTTGCTGCCGGGACCGTGGCACGATTCGCAGCCATACTGGCCAAGTCGTTGACCATTATCCAAATGCAGCCGCGCGTGCGGGCTGGCGGGAAACGCCCGGGTGATTTCGGCGTGGCAGTCCGCGCAGGTTTGGTCCCCCACGTAAGTGGCCCCTTCAATTGACAACGGAACCACGACGGCGCGGTCCGTCGTGGAACAGGAATCCAGCAGCAGCCCCCCGGCACCGGCGAGGAGCGCCAGTCCGATCCGCCAGCTTAGCCGCGCTATGGGTGAGACCCCCCCGAAACGTTTTTGCGCATTGCGCCCGTGAACCTCTGTGGGTGCGCTTTTAGAGTGCGCGGACAGATCCGCGCTTTTGGACGAGGTCCCGCGCTTGCGGGATCGCCTCGTCCAAAAACGGCGTCTTGCCGCCGCACTCCAAAGGCGGTGGCCAACCCGACCGGACGCGGGGCGCCCGTTTTGCCCTTCCCCTATTTCAGAGTCATCCCGGTTCATGGGCAGGGGCGCACCTCAAGGGTTCGGCAGCCGGCCCACGCGATAAAATCCGGCGCCGGTGGAGTTGATGGCGTTGGTAAACGGCACGGGATTGGCGGGAGCCACATTCGTCACCAACGAAATCCAATTCTGGAGATTGGTGGAACTTTGGATGACGTAGGATAGTCCGGCATTGGCGGTGTAATTAAAGGTAAGCTTGCCGCTGTTGAGCTTCGCCCCGGAGAGGTTCACGGCCACCGGAGTGATCACGGAGACATTGACCACCGGAGAGGTTGCGGAGATGCCCGCCGCCGTGGCCACGGCCGTGAGCGAATACGAGCCGGCCGCCAATGCGCCGGAGGTGAGGTTAAAGGGGGCGATGCCCACCGCCCCCAGCGGGGCGGCGTTGGCAAAAAACTGGACGTTCGTCACCGTGCCGCTGCTGACCGAGGCGCTGGCGCCCAGTTTCAATGCTGCGGGCGCGGCCAAAACCGTGCCGGCGACCGGATTGGTGAGGGTGACGGCGGGGGTTGGGGCGGCGACGGCCGGCGTGCTGCGGGTGTAACCAAAGGTGTTATCCCCGGAGCCGCCCTCCCCTCCCCAATTGGTCAGTGTGAGTGAGAGGTAGATGTTTTCCTTGATCAAATGCACCACGAAGGTGTCACTCACATAGCCCGGCGGATGATTGCCCGCCTCCAGGGGGCACGCGCTGTAAGTCAGCGTATTATAATTGGCGAGGGCGCCGATGGCCCACTCGGTATCCGCCGGGCTGACGCCGGGAACCGCGCCGCCCTCGGTCGCCGAATTATACAATCCCCCCCCGCTGCTGTCGCGGGTCAGGGCCACGCCGGGGGTCAATGGATCCGCCAGCCCGTTCTCATCGGTGTGATAAAACGCGATCGCGGGTCCGGTCCACAGCGTGGCGGCGGGGGCCGGCGGCGCCAGCGCCAGGAGCCCGGCCGTCAGGAGGCCCGCCCACCGGGCCGGCCACAGGGATTTGAGCCTTTTCATCCTTACTGGGAGGTGCCAACCCGGTTTAGGTTCCCGGGAAATTTTGCCGCCGGGAAGAAAATGACGGCGGACCGTTGCAAATTTAAGCGAAAGCGATATGTTGGATTAGGAAAAACTCACCGGCCCAAGACCAAAGCCGGTGTTCCCATGACGATTTCAGAAACAACCAGAACGCCACCGCCCGCGCTCCGGGCGGAGCGGGCGGGGTTTACGCTGATCGAGTTGCTGGTGGTGCTGGCGGTCATCGGCATCCTGGCGGCGTTGTTGCTGCCCGCCCTGGCCCGGGCCCGCGGCCGGGCGGAGGCGATCGCCTGTATCAACAACACCCGCCAGCTCGCCCTGGGCTGGCTGTTATATTCAGACGATCACGACGGCGCCCTGCCCTACAATCTGGTGCTCTACGGCACGTCCTACCGGACGGACCTGAACTGGGTCAATAATGTGCTGACGTGGGATTTGAGTTCCGACAATACGAATACCGCCACGGTCACCGGGGCGAGCCTGGGCGCTTATTTTGTCAACCCCAAAATCGTCTTGTGCCCGTCGGATCGGACCCTGAGCGCGGCCCAGCTGGCGGCGGGCTGGAACCAGCGGGTCCGGAGTTATTCGATGAACGCCATGATGGGCGATGTGGGTTACTACACGGCCAGGGGCTACAATCTGAACAACCCCAACTACCTGCAATATTTCAAGCTCACGCAAATCACCCAGCCGGCCAACTACTTCGTGTTTCTGGACGAACATCCCGACAGCATCACCGACGGCTATTTTCTGGACAAAGACGCCGGCTCGGCGAGTTCGCCCCCCCCCTACGGGGAGTCGGCCGCCGACCCCGCCGGCGGTCAGGAATGGCTGCATTTGCCGGCTTCCTACCACAATCGGTGCGCGGCCTTTTCCTTCGCCGACGGGCACGGCGAACTGCATCGCTGGCTGGACCCGGAGACGGTCCAGCCGATCCAGCCCAATGTGCCTTTTCTCCCGGTCTCCGTGACTTCCAGCGGCGGGGATTTCCAATGGGTGCTGACCCACATGAGCCTCAAAATAAATTAGCGCATTTAACCCGCCGGGTGGGCGGAAATTGGGGCGGGCGACGGAGGATTGGATCGTGCTTTCAGCCCTTGGTTGTTCTTTGGGGATGGAACCTGGGGCGAGGCCCCAGGCACCTTTTTCAAAAACCAATTTTCCGCTCGAAATAATCTCGTCAAAACCGACTGCATTTGTATATAGCGATCATGAATTCAGATCGCGTCGCCATCAGATGGGAAGCCCCATCCGAGAGCGCCAACGGCGCGGCCTCATGCCAGCCTGGGGCAGCGCCCCAGGAAAACACGCCCTTTTGTCATAAGGGCTGAAAGCCCGCTCCATCGCCATGCCACAATCCCTGAGCCTCGTCATCCTTCACCTTATTTTCAGCACCAAAGACCGGCGGCCTTTGCTGACTGGCGACGTGCAGCCAAAGATTCATGCCTATCTGGCCACCGTTATCCGCAATGCGGATTGCGAATGTTATCGGGCGGGCGGGGTGGCGGATCATGTGCACCTGGCCATCCGATTATCGCGCACCATCACCATTGCAGATTTGGTGGAGCAATTGAAAACCTTGTCTTCCAAATGGCTGAAAACCCAGTCGCGGGCATTGGCTGCTTTTGCGTGGCAACGCGGTTACGCCTGTTTTTCCGTCGGACCGGCCGATGTCGAATCGCTGAATACCTACATTGACCGCCAGGAGGAACATCACCGGAACCGGACGTTTCAGGATGAATTCCGGATGTTCCTCAAAAAAATACGGGGTGAAATACGACGAGGCGTATGTTTGGGATTAAGATGCGTTGAAACGGGCTTTCAGCCCTTGCTTGTTCGTTGGTGGAACCTGGGGCGAGGGCTCCAGCCGTCCTCTCGCCATGCCGAGGTTCGGCCTACGATTAACGTTCCGCCAGAAAAACTGCATCTTTATGCTTGTTATAGTTGACAAAGGCATAATAATGCGTATTGTGAGTTGAAGATAACGCATGAATGCGTCAGCATCAGCCTCATCCTTGAATTGGCGACCGACAGTTCGGCGACGCGTTGCCGCCGGGCGTTCGTCCGGTGCGGGTCCAAGAGCAGCCCCATCCAAGCATCTTGCGGTAGTCGCGGACAGTCTGCCTGCCCCGCCCCAAGCCGCGCGCGCCGCGCCTTCTTCACTTGCCAAACCGAAGTTCGGCCCGCTTTCCCGCTTTACCCCTTCTTGCCCCGCGCCTTCTATTCCTGTCCAAAATCCGTTCAGGAGAGGTTCGCCGTTTCAGCCCGGCCCCCGTCCTGCCCAGTCAAACCCGGTCAAGGTCAGTCAAGCTTGGCGCTGCCGCCCAGCACCCCAGACCCCAGGCCCCAGACCCCAGACCCCAGACCCCAGACCCCAGGCCCCAGACCCCAGACCCCAGGCCCCAGACCCCAGACCCCAGAGCCCAGACCCAAAACCCCAGACCCAAAACCCCAGACCCAAAACCCCAGACCCAAAACCCGAAACCCGAAAACAAGGTGGGATTTTGAACTTTCCCATCCCTCTCCTTCGCCAAGCTTTCGGTTTCGGAAAATACGGAGAATTGGGGCTTGCCACGAGAATCGTCCGGGTGGCAACTTGCGCGGGACTAAAATTCGAATACTGCGGGGCATGGAAACCAACCGCCAACCTGAATCAGACGAAACCAAACTGCGCCAGCGGTTGGAGGAACTATTGCGCCAGGCGCGCCTGCTGGCGGAAGTCACCCGGGCGCCGGCCGGGCTGCCGCGCGTCACCACGCCGCGCCCCGCCCTGCCTTACAGCATCACCCTGCTCCCCGGCTCGATCCTCACCACCCTCTTCCGCAAACCCGGCAGCGGCCGCACCGTGGCCTTCAATCGCGAGGAACTCACGCAACTGGACGCCTTGACGACGGATTATCTGGTGAATTATTACCAGTCGCAGTCGCTCTTCACCCCGGAAGACGCCGCCCGCCTCCGCAGTTGCATCGAACTGCATTCGCGGCGCTTCAACCAGTTGCTGCGCAACAGCGACTGGCGCGGACAGGTGTTCGGCTATGCCATCGCCCGCGAAGAGACCATTCTCCGCAGTCTGCTCCAACTCCGCCTGCTCGTGGATTGCGTCCAAATTCTCACCCCGCCGCTGCTGACCGTCAAACGCATTGGCAACGAAGAGTTTGACCTGATTGACAACCTCCATGGATTCGTCCGGGTGCTGACCCTGGCGTTATGGCGGCGGTTGGCCACGGAAAAGTCGGATCTCCAGGCTTACGGTGCGCTGTCCCTCTGCATCTCGGGCCTCGCCGCCCGGCCGGACGACGCGCTGGCCCTCCTGGAATCCGGTTACGCCGCCGCCAACGGCGACGTGGCCGCCTTCAAAAAATGGTTCGAGAAAGGCGGGCGCAAGGCCATGGAACAGGTGGAGACCCTGTTGCAACCCGTGGACAAGCTCGGGCTGGACGAAATCTTCGGCCTGCTCACCCGCCACACCCTGGACCTGGGATTGCAACCGGTCACCGTGGAATTCATCCGCCAGGTCTTGCAAACCCTCCTGACCACCCTGGCCAATCTGGACAGCGAAACCTCGGACACCTGCCGCCGCCGCTCGGCCGTGCTGTCCGAGCAATTCACCGGCGTATCGCGGCAGTATGCCGTTGATTTCAACGCCCGCGCCGCCGATCCCGGCGTCAGCGAGGAGGACCTCGCCGCCATTTTCAAGGAACTCGACGCCCTCGTCGGCCTGGACCCCGTGAAAAATGAGGTTCACCGCGCCACGAATTTTGCCCGCATGCAGGTGCTGCGCCGCCAGCAGGGGCTGCCCACCGTCAAAGCCAGCCTGCACAGCGTCTTCTTTGGCAATCCCGGCACCGGCAAAACCACCGTGGCCCGGCTCATGGGCCGCATTTACAAATCCCTGGGCCTCCTGCGGCGCGGCCACGTCATCGAGTGCGACCGCGGCCGGCTCGTGGCCGAATACGTCGGCCAGACCGCCGTGCGCACCCATGCCGCCATCGCTTCGGCCCTGGACGGCATCCTGTTCATTGACGAAGCCTACGCCCTGGCCGGCCGGGGCGCGGAAGATTTCGGCAACGAAGCCATCGAGACCCTGCTCAAGCGCATGGAGGACGACCGCGACCGGCTCATTGTCGTGGTGGCTGGTTATACGAAACCGATGGAGCAATTCATCGCCTCGAATCCCGGGCTCGAATCGCGGTTCACGAATTACCTCAAATTCCCCGACTACCAGCCGGCGGAACTGGCGGAAATTTTCCACCGCATGGCCGCGCAAAGCGGCCTCGTCAGCCCGCCGGAAGCGGCCGCGAAGATCATGGCCCTCTGCGAGCGCCTGTATGCGGCGCGCAACGAACAATTCGGCAACGCCCGCGAGATGCGGAACCTGTTCGAGTCCGCCGTGCGCAATCAAAGCACGCGGCTGGTCGCCGGCGGCCAATGCGACCGCGAAGCCCTCACCACCCTGCTCCCCGGGGATGTCCCGGACCAATTTACCACCGGCCTGCCCGCGCCGGCGGAAACAGCCGCCTACCCCTCGCGCATCGCCACCCGGCCGGGCTGACCCGGGACGCCGGCGTTGAAAACCGGGCGGGCGCGCCCGTGGCGGAGTGCGGTTAAAATTCATTTCGTCACGTAACGGCGTCCGGCTGCGCCCGCTGAAAAATATTCATCACTTTGTTGCTTTCTTCTCGCGGGATTTTATAGTTTGCTTCGTTTGGAATACCCGGAAATGAATAATCCAGTTCAACCAGGCCCCGCCTGGGACATCGAGGCCGCCCGCACGCTTTACAATGTGCAGGGCTGGGGCGCCAAGTATTTTGACATCAACGAGGCCGGCCATGTCGTCGCCCGCCCCCTGCAGGAGGCCGGCGCCGCCGTGGACCTCACCGATGTCATCGAGGAGGCCCGCGGGCGCGGCCTGAAATTCCCCCTGTTGATCCGGTTCCAGGATATTTTGCGCCACCGGGTGGAGGCCATCAACCAGGCCTTCCGCAATTCCATCACCGAATTCAATTTCCAGGGCCGGTATCGCGGCGTGTTTCCCATCAAGGTCAACCAGCTCCGCGAAGTCGTCGAGGAAATCCTCGATGCGGGCCGGGCCTATGAATTCGGTTTGGAGGTCGGCAGCAAGCCCGAACTGTTCGCCGGCCTGGCCCTGCAAAACCAGCCCGGGAGCCTCATCATTTGCAACGGCTACAAAGACGCCGAATTCATCAAGATGGCCCTGCTGGGCATCAAGCTCGGCAAGAAAGTGATCATGGTGGTGGAGAAACTCGAGGAGTTGCGCCAGATCATCCAGATTTCCAAACAACTGAACGTGGAACCCCAGATCGGCATCCGCGCCCGGCTCCTGAGCAAGGGCGCCGGCAAATGGGCCGAGAGCGGCGGCGAAAACGCCAAGTTCGGCCTCAGCACCGTCGAGTTGCTCACCGCCACCGAAATCCTCAAGGCCGAAAACCTCGGCCACAGCCTGAAACTCCTGCATTTCCACATCGGCTCGCAGGTGCCGGATATTTTGACCGTCAAAAAAGCCGTGCAGGAGGCCGCCCGCTTCTACGCCAAGCTCCACAAAATGGGGTTTGCCATCGAGTTCATGGATGTCGGCGGCGGCCTGGGCGTGGATTACGATGGCAGCCGCTCCGCCTTTGACAGCTCCACCAACTACACCCTCCAGGAATACACCAACGACATCGTATATTATGTCGCCGACGTCTGCAACGCCGAGCGCGTCCCCCACCCGAACCTCATCAGCGAAAGCGGCCGCGCCATCGTCGCCCATCACAGCGTCCTGATCGTCGAAGTGTTCGGGTCCATCGAGAAAATCCGGCCCGGCGCCGCCTTTGAATACGGGGACAACGAACACGCCCTGGTCCGGGAACTGCTCGACCTCAAGAAAAACCTCAACAAAGCCAACAAACTCGAGGCCTACCACGACGCCCAGGAACGCCGCGAGGACGCCCAGCAAATGTTCACCCTCGGCCTGCTCGACCTCCCCGACAAGGCCCGCATCGAAAACCTCTACTGGGAAATCGGCCGCGAAGTGGTCCAGAGCTTTCGCGGCCAGGCCTACATCCCCGAGGAAATCCGCAAGCTCGAGGACAGCCTCAGCGACCAGTATCTCTGCAATTTTTCCGTCTTCCAATCCCTGCTCGACCACTGGGCGCTGGGCCAGTTGTTCCCCATCATGCCCGTCAGCCGCCTCAACGAACGCCCCACCCGCGAGGCCACCCTCGTGGACATCACCTGCGATTCCGACGGCCAGGTCAACAAGTTCATTGACCTGCGCGACGTGCGCGACACCCTCACCCTCCACGAACTCCACACCAACGGCGCCGGCCGGCCCGAACCCTATTACCTCGGCTTCTTCTTGATGGGCGCCTATCAGGACATCATGGGCGACCTGCACAACCTCTTTGGCCGCGTCAACGAAGTCCATGTCTTCCTCGAGCCCGACGAACCCGTGGGCTATTACATCGAGGAAATCATCGAGGGCAACACCGTCATCCAATCCCTCGCCGCCGTCCAATACGACGAAAACGAACTCAAGCGCCAGATGAAGGCGCAGATGGACGAAGCCATCAAATCCGACCGCATGATCCCCTCCGAAGCCATGCGGTTGCTCGAAGAATACGAACGCGGCTTGAAAGCCTACACTTACCTTTCGTTTTGACCCCGATCCAAAATCCGGGACCGGAACTCCGGAATGAGGCCGCCGTCCTCCGTTCACTGGGCCGGCTCGCCCGGGGCTTGTCCGCCCTGTTCTGGGGGCTGCCCGTGGCGCTGGTCGTCTCCGCCGAGACCGCCCGGGCCGACTGGCTCAAACCCCTGGGCCTGCTGCCCAACCTGGCCACCAACCTCGTCCTCCTCTACGGCCTCTGGCAGATGGGTGGATTTCAACGCCAGGAACGCGCCTGGTTCCGGGCGCTCGACCGCACCAAGCTGCTGGGGTTGGTCAACCTCGGCCTCTGCCCCTTCATCTACTGGCACAATAAAGTCCCCGACCAGTTGTTTTTCACCGTCATGGTCGTCCTGCTGCAAATCTCGGCCCTGCTGTTTCTCTTCAACCTCAACCACGTCATCGAGCGCCTGGGCGCGCTGTTGCCGGATGAAACCCTCCGGCAGGAAACCCGGCAGTTCACCGCCCTCAACCGCAGCCTCTTGATCACCCTCCTGCTGCTGACCGGCGCCTACCTGGGTCTGCTGCAAATCCCGCAGCCCGCGCCCCGCGTCAACCTCCTGCTCCTGTGGATTGCGCACGGCGGCTTCTGGCTGCTGGTCTTCTTCGCCCTCCTGCCGCTGGCCATGACCATGGCCCTGCTGTGGAAAACCAAGGAAGTCATCCTCGACGGCGTCTTCGGCGCCCGCCGGTAAACGGAACGCCGCCATGAACCCAGCCGGCCGGTGGGAAAACCGGCCGGGTCGCCGGAGCCGGCCACCGTCGCATCATCCCCCTCGCATCCGTGCCCACCCGTGAAATCCGCGATCAAAAACTCCCCGCCCCGGTTCGGCCCGCACTGCGCCCCGCGCCTGATTCACCAGCCCTCCCCGTTAATGGCAAAGGGGCGGGTGGTTATTGGCTTGCACGCTTATATGCCGGCGGTTAATTATGTTGCGACATTTATTAATGTGCTGATGCCGACCCACCCGCCATATTCCAACCGGTTCCAAAACCAGGCGGCGGTGGCGGCTTATGAGGGCGGGGAATATGGGCCGGGTAGTTACGCCGCGCAGGTCTGGCAATGGCAGCGTCCCGTGGTGGAACAGACGTTGCAGGATTTCCGTGCGTCCCAATCCGGTCCCGTCCGCCTGCTGGATTTTGCGTGCGGCACCGGGCGGGTGCTGAGTTGCGTGGAGTCGCTGGTGGACAGCGCCGATGGGGTCGATATTTCCGAAAACATGGTGGCGGCGGCGCGGGGCAAATGCCGGCGCGCCCGTCTGCGGGTGGGTGATATTCTGGCGCAGCCGGAATTGCTGGCGGGCGGGTATGACGTCATCACTTGTTTCCGTTTTCTGCTGAATGCGGAGCCGGACCTGCGCCGCCGGGTGCTGGGCCGGTTGCGCCAGAGTTTGCGGACCCCCGGGGGATTGCTGCTGGTGAATGTCCATGGCAATAAGCATTCGCTGCGGCACCCGGCGATCATCTGGCGGCGCTGGCGCGAACACCCTCGGCCGGCGGGGGAAATGCTCAATGAATTGTCCCGGATGGAGGCCGTTCAGTTGCTGGCCGAAGCCGGGTTTCAAGTTGTAAACGAGCAGGGATTTGGTATATTACCCCCGACGTTGCACCGGACACCGTTGCGCGGGCTGGCCGGGGCGATTGACCACTCCTTATCCGGCGCCCATTGGTGGAGTCGCTGGTCCATTGACATGCTATACATATGCCGGCCCTGCTGAAAACCCTGCCCGACCCGGACGTGCGGCCGACCCCGCCGGTCCGCCGGGAGGCCATTCGGCCGCTCATCCAATCGGTCTTTGCCGGGGTGGGGGAAATCCGCCGGCCGGTGACGTTTGAATGGCGGTTGATCCGGCGGCATCAATGGCCGTTTCTACTGTTGCCGGTGACGGTGGATGCGGGGGTGGCGTTGAAATTATATTCGCCCCAGCGGCGGAGCGCCAAAGTGGCCCACGCCCTTTTCCCCCTTTTTTTCAAGACGCCCGCCGCCACCCTGTTCGAGCGGATTCCCATTCAAGCCGACGCGGATTCCGATTTCTGCCGGTTCCTGGCGCGGCAAGCCGGGGTTGAGCCCGCCCGGCTGGCCGCCCCGGTCATCAAATTTGGCGGCACGGGGGAAAAATCCCGGCTGGTGCTGTTGGTTTACGATGAAACCCATCGGCCGGTGAGCGTCATCAAAGCCGGTTTCGGTGCGGAGGGACGGGCCGCCACCGACCGGGAAGCCGACCTCCTGGCCGGCCTGCCGCCGGAGAAAATCGGCTGCACCCGCCTGACGGGACGGTTTACCTCGCCGACGGTCAGCGCGTTTGCCACGGCCTATTATCCCGGCGACAGTCCGGCCGATGACGCGGGTTTGGAACATCTCTTTGCCGACTGGATGAATCCGGAAGCGCCGGTGCCGATTGAAAGTCTCGAGGTCTGGAACGAACTCGAGGCGGCGGTTCGGGCGGCGGATGTGGACGCGTGGGCGATGATCCGGCCGCGGCTGGCGGGACGGAAGATTCGGACCACGCTTTACCACGGCGATTTTGCACCCTGGAACATGCGGGCCATCAACACGCGCAATCTCCAGGCGTTCGACTGGGAACGCGGCAGTCTCCGGGGCATCCCGGGCTGGGACTGGTTTCATTTTATCGTCCAGACGGCGGTGCTGGCCCGGCGGCTTTCCGTGGAACGGGTGGCGGCCGAAATGGAACAGGTGCTCCACTCCGAACGGTTCCTCAAATACGCCACCGAAGCGGGCATTCGCGACCTGGTCAAACCGCTGTTTCTCGCCTCGCTGCTGCACCAAAAATGGGTGGTCCAACCCCTCGAAGGCGGCCGACGGCTGCAAGAATTGTTCCAACTGCTTTCCGCCCGCTGGCGCATGCACCCCCGGACCCAGTTCGAGGCGGAAAGCGCCCGCCCGGCGGCGGCCCTCGCGGAAGGGCCGCGACCGGCCGCGCTCCAGTTGCAATTCGCCGCGGCCCGCCTGAGCAACCTGTTTTGGGAGCCGTCCTTGAATTCCACCCCCCGCCCCACCCTGGGGGCGCAGTGGCGGACCGAGTGGCGCATGATCCTGACGGCCGGGGGGCTGCTCGCGGCCATGATCCTCCTGCATGTGCTCATGAACCCGCATCTGGCGCACCTGCCGTTTTACCTGCTGCCCTGCGCGTTGGTGACGTGGCGGGCGGGCCGCCACTGGGGGATGCTTTACGCGACCATCGCCGCCGTGGCCGGACCGTTGGTGAAACGGATGAATGATACGGATTTTCATGCGTTATATGTCGTGGGCTGGAACATGTTCATGGGATTTTTGATGTTGCAAATGTGCGTCCTGCTCTTTGACCGCATCCTGCGGCAACAGCGGACCGCTTCGGGCGGGGAACGCCCGAATGGGCCGGCCGGGAGTTTGGCGGACAATTGGGCGGTGGTGCTGGCCAGCGGCCTCTGGCTGGCCGCCGTGATCACCGTGCAGGTTTACTCCTGTCCGTATCTGGGTTTCCTGCCGGTCTATTTGATTCCCTGCGCCGCCCTGACGCTGACGGTGGGCCGGGCTTGGGGCATGGCGGCGGCGGCGGTGGTGGCGGTGGCGGGCCCCTACATCCAGCGGTTTGGCGACCCGGATTACCGGCCTGAAACGGTGGAAATCTGGAATACGATAACGCGCTTCGTCGTCCTGCAATTGATCATTCTGCTGCTGGACCGGTTGCTCCGGAAAAACATTCTGTTTTTTGCCAGCGCCCCCCGGGTTCGCCCGGAGGCGTCCCGCGCGGCCGTGCCGGCGAACGCCGCCTGATTTATGTGGAAGAACCTGGTGGGAATTTTGCTGGCGGGGCTGACCCTGACGCCGGCGGGGCGGGCGGCGTTGACCCCGGTGGATTTGCGCTGCGAGTATGCGGTCAATCCCCTGGGGGTGGATGCGGATGCGCCCCGGCTGTTCTGGCGTCTGGCGGATGACCGGCGCGGCCGGCGCCAGACGGCCTATGAACTGGTGGTCGCCCGTTCCCGCCGCGAGGCCGGGCGGGACCAAGGCTGGGACAGCGGCCGGGTGGCGTCGGATGAGACCACGGGCATCGCGGTTCCCGGACTGGACCGGCAATCGGACCGGGAATTTTTCTGGAAAGTTCGGGTGTGGGACGCCGAGGGAAAAGTCTCCGCCTGGAGCGAAATCGCAACGTGGACGACCGGGGTGCTTAACCCCGCCGACTGGCGGGCGAAATGGATTGCCGCCCCGCCCCCCGGCCCGCCTTCGACCCTGCTGCGCCGCGAATGGGTGGTCCAACCCGGGCTGAAACGGGCGCTGGTGAATGTCTGCGGCCTGGGCCAGTATGAACTCACGCTGAACGGAAAGCAGGTCGGGGACGACCTGCTCTCGCCCGGCTGGTCGAAATACAACCGCACCTGTCTCTATGACACGTATGACATCACGGCGGACCTGCACGCCGGCACCAACGCCGCCGGCCTCCAACTGGGCAATGGGATGTATAACGTGTTTAACGCGACCAACCGCTACGCCAAATTCCAGCATTCCTTCGGCCCGCAAAAGGCCATCGCCCAAATCGTGATGGAATATGCGGATGGCACGGTGGCCACCGTGGGCACGGATGCAAGCTGGCGCGCGGCGGCCGGGCCGGTGACGTATTCCTCGATTTATGGCGGCGAGGATTTTGACGCGCGGCTCGAGCAGCCGGGCTGGGACCGGCCGGGGTTCGAGGATGGGCGCTGGGCGGCGGCCACAGTGGTTCCGGGACCGGGCGGCGCGCTCCGGGGGTTGTCCGACGCGGCTCCGCCCATCCGGGCCTTTGAAGTGCAGGAGCCCACGGTCGTTCTGGAGCGGACCAACAACGGCGCCCTGTTTGATCTGGGGCAGAATGCGGCGCGGATGTTCACGCTGCGGGTGAGCGGGCCGGTGGGCAGCCGGATCCGGCTGCTGCCCGCGGAATTGACGAACGCCAACGGCACAATCAACCAAGTCTCCATGGGGGCGAGCCGCAAGTCGGGGATCTGGTGCGAATACACCAAGGGCACGGACGGGGTGGAGGAGTGGACGCCGAAATTTTATTATGCGGGCTGCCGCTATTACGAGGCGCAATGCCGGCCGGCCGCCCCCGGCGGAACGCGGCCGCGCGTGGCGGCGCTGACCACGAGCGTGGTGAATTCCGCGGCGGACCCCATCGGCGAGTTCGAATGTTCCCTCCCGCTGTTCAACCGCATCCACACCCTGGTGCGCCGGGCGCAACGGAGCAACCTGATGAGCATCATGACGGACTGCCCGAACCGGGAACGGCTGGGCTGGCTGGAGGAGGATCATCTCAACGGCCCGTCGTTGCGTTATGAATTTGAACTGGCGCCGTTGTTCACGAAAATCATGAACGACATCGCCGATTCGCAACTGACGAACGGACTGGTGCCGACGACCGCCCCGGAATATCCGGCTTACAACGGCCCCGGGGACCGGCGGAATGACTTCGGGGATTCGCCGGAATGGGGCAGCACCTTCGTGCTGGCGCCGTGGCAGCAGTATGAATTTGACGGCGATCTGGATTTATTCCGGCGGCATTATGACGCGCTTGAGCGTTACCTCGCCTATCTCGGCACGCGGGCGAACCATTATATCGTCAATTACGGCCTGGGCGATTGGTATGACCTCGGCCCCAAACCGCCGGGTTATTCCCAACTAACGCCGATCGCGCTGACGGCCACGGCGTTTTATTATCAGGATGCGACGGTGATGGCGCAGGCGGCCGGTTGGCTGGGGCAGCCGGAGGCGGCCCGGACCTATGCCGCACTCGCCGATAACATCCGCACCGCCTTCAACCAGCGGTTTTACAACGCGACGAACGGGAGTTATGCCACCGGTTCGCAGTGCGCCAACGCGATCCCACTGGTGATGGGGCTGTGCGAACCGACGAACCGGCCGGCGGTGCTGGCGGCCCTCGTGCAGGATGTCCGGAACCACGGCAACGGGCTGACGGCGGGGGATGTGGGTTACCGTTACCTGTTGCGGGCGCTGGCGGAGGCGGGACGTTCGGATGTGATTTTTGACCTCAACAACCAGTCGGACAAACCGGGTTACGGGATGCAGTTGCAGAAGGGCGCCACGAGCCTGACGGAGGCCTGGGATGCGCGCCGGGATTCTTCGCAGAATCATTTCATGCTCGGGCAGATCGTGGAATGGTTCTATCACGATCTCGCCGGCATTAGTAGCGACCCCGCCGGTCCGGGCTTCAAGCGCATCCTTATCAATCCGCAACCGGTCGGGACGGTGACGTGGGTGAAGGCGAGTTATGATTCGCTGCACGGCCGGATCAGCAGTCATTGGGAGCGCGCCGACGGCGGGTTCCGGTTGCGCGTGACGATCCCGCCAAACACCACGGCGACGGTGTTCGTGCCGGTGCGCCCGGGCGGAACGGTGCGGGAGGGGGGAAGGCCCGCCGAACGGAGCGAGGGGGTTCAATACCTGCGCACCGAAGCCGGCCGGGCGGTGTATGCGGTGGCGTCCGGCGAGTATGATTTTCAGGCCGAAGATTGAGACCGGACGCGGAAGCGGGGTCAGGCGGGCAGCGTTTTCATGACCCGGGCCATTTCGAGAGCCGTCTGCGCGGCTTCCAAACCGCGGTTGTGGTCCGGGTCCAGACAGCGCACGCGGGCCTGGTCTTCATTTTCCAGCAGCAGCACTTCGTGGATGACGGGGACTTCATGCTGGATTTGGATCTGTACCAGGGCGTCACTCACGGCCTCGCCAATGTGCTGGGCGTGGGTGGTGGCCCCGCGCAGGATGACGCCCAGGCAAAGGATGGCCGCCGGGGGTGGCCGGGAGGCGCGCGCCAGCCGGGCCGCCACAACGGGAATCTCGTAGGCGCCGGGCACGCGCACGACGCGCACGATTGCCCCGGCGCGTTTCAATTCGGCCCGGGCCGCGCGCAGCATGGCGTCCACATAACGGGCGTTGTAACGCGAGGCGACGATGGCAAAGGCGGCATGGGTCTTTGACGTCCGGTTTTTTTTATTCGGTTGCAGCATGTGATTTTCGGCTTTCTTCCAACACCTGCTCCAGGGTGCCGTGATCCTCGGCGGTTTGAACAAACAATCGGACGGCTTCATCCACGGCGGAGCGGGCGGCCTGGGGGGTGTCGCCAAAGCTTGCCACATCCACCGGCATGGCATGGGCGATGAACCGGGCGTCCTCGCGCCAGATTTGCACTATGTAATCAATATCCATAAAAATCCTGCTCCCGGCGGGAAGCCCACCCCGCCAACTTACGCCTGCAATGACGGGGTGGCGAGCCGTTTTTTAAGCCCCGGCCCCTTCAAAGTAAATGCCCCATCTTCTCGCGCTTGGTCTTCAGGTATTTGGCGTTGTGCGGGTTCGGCTTCACTTGGATGGGCACCTGCTGCACGATTTCCAGGCCGTAACCCTCGAGGCCCACCAGTTTCTTCGGATTGTTGGTGAGCAGACGGATGGTTTTGATGCCGAGATCCACCAGGATTTGCGCCCCGAGGCCGTATTCCCGCAGGTCCATTCCGTAGCCCAGTTTCTCGTTGGCCTCCACGGTGTCGTAGCCCTGTTCCTGCAATTTATAGGCCTTGATTTTCGGGGCCAGGCCGATGCCCCGGCCCTCCTGCCGCATATACACAATCACGCCGCACCCCGCCGCCGCCACCTGCCGCATGGCGTGGTGCAATTGCGGGCCGCAGTCGCAGCGCCGCGAGCCGAACACATCCCCGGTCAGACACTCGCTGTGAACCCGCACGAGCACATTCTTTTTCCCGGCCACCTCGCCCCGGATCAACGCCAAATGATTCTGGCCGTCCAACTTGGACCGGTAGAGCGCCAGGTCAAAATCTCCATAATCCGTCGGCATTTTGACGGTTTCGAGGCGTTCGACGAGTTTTTCACGCGTGCGCCGGTGTTCAATCAAATCCTTGACCGTGGCGATTTTCAACTGGTGCCGGCGGACGAATTTCAACAGGTCCGGCAGGCGCGCCATGGTCCCGTCGTCGTTCATGATTTCGCAGCAGACCCCCACGGGCCGGCAACCGGCCAGCACGGCCAGATCCACCGTCGCTTCCGTGTGCCCCGCCCGTTGCAACACTCCGCCCGGACGCGCGCGCAGCGGGAAGACGTGCCCCGGCGCCACCAAATCCGCCGGTTGGGCGGCGGGATCGGCCAGGATTTGAATCGCCTTCGCGCGGTCGGCGGCGCTGATCCCGCTGCTGATGCCTTGGGCGGCATCCACGCTCACCTGAAAATCCGTGCGGAAATTCTCGTGGTTTTCCTTCACCATCCGCGCGATGCCCAGTTGCTCCAGACGTTCGCCGGTGGTGGGCACACAAATCAACCCCCGGCCCAGTCTGGCCATGAAGTTGACCGACGCGGGTTTCACATGTTGCGCCGCCATGATGAGGTCGCCCTCGTTTTCCCGGTCCTCATCGTCCACCACGACGACCATTTTACCCCGGCGGATGTCCGCAATCACGGACTCGATGCTGTCGAAAGTTTTTTTCATCTAACGGAGCGGGAGGATAATCCCGCGCGGCCCAAATGTCACCCACTTCTCCATCCGCCTGTAATGGGGCGCCCGGCCCAGCCAGCAGCCCAACAAGCAGCCTTGCGCGAATCCCGGCCGGCAGTTACTGTTAGGCCGCTGCGCCCGTAGCTCAGTTGGATAGAGCATCCGCCTTCTAAGCGGACGGTCGTGCGTTCGAATCGCGCCGGGCGCACCATTATTTTTTCAGAACCGCCAACCGCATTGCACCGCTGACATGCTCCGCCTCGAACATTTGGCCGAATTGCTGGACCAACACCGGGCCGCCGCCGCCGCGACGGTGCGGGAATTTTCCGTGGGCGGCCCGCTCCTGACCTTCAACACCCGCTCCGCCGTCATGGGCGTGGTCAATCTCTCGGCCGATTCCTGGTATCGCGAGAGCGTCTGCCTGACGACCGAAAGCGCGGTTCAGCGCGGCCGGACCCTTGCCGCCCAGGGCGCGGACCTCGTGGATGTGGGCGCGGAATCCACGCTGGCGCAGGCGGCCCGGGTGGGCGGGGCGGCGCAAACTTCGAAGTTATTGCCGGTGATCCGTGAATTGCGCGCCGCTCAGATACCGGTCTCGGTTGAGACGTATGCGCCGGACGTGGCCCGCGCCTGTCTGTCGGCGGGAGCCAATGTCCTAAACCTGACCGGCACGGAGTACCGCGAGGAGTTGTTCCGTCTGGTGGCCGATCACGACGCGGCGGTGATCCTCTGTCATGTGCAGGGCAAAAACGTGCGCGAGGTGGGCGACTTCGATTTTGGCGCGGACCCGACGCAGCGGCTGCTGGACGATTTTGCCGGCCAGATCGAAATCGCCCAAAAATGCGGGGTGGAGAAGCTCTTTATTGATCCGGGCCTGGGCTTTTATTACCGTAATTTGCAGGACAGCGCGGTGCGGGTGCGGCATCAGATGAGCATTTTTCTGAACAGTTTCCGGCTGCGGACGCTGGGGTTTCCCGTTTGCCATGCGCTGCCGCACGCGTTTGAATATTTTGGGGAGGAAGTGCGCTGCGCGGAGCCGTTTTTTGCGGTGCTGGCCGCCCTGGGCCGGACGGATTTGTTTCGCACCCATGAGGTGGCGCGCATCCGGGGGGTGCTGGAGACGCTCCGGGTTTATTAAGGGCCGGCGGGAGCTTACTTCCGGCACCAAAACACCCCTTCCTCGCCGGATTGGGTGAGCCATTGGTCGCGGACGGTCAAGCCGTGCCGGTCCAGCGCGGAGCGCACCCGGTCCGGCGTGTAACGATAGGAGAAAAACAGGCGCACGACCGCCCCGGCCTCGAAATCAAACGTTTTCCCCTCGATTTCAATCCGGCGAGCGCGGGTGAAATAAAAGTTTCCCGTCACGCGCTGGAGGGCGCTGGCCGGATCCGTTTCAATTTCGAACCGCAACTCGCCATCACCGCGCTCCACGCCCAGGTCCAACAAAAACGTCAGCAGCCATTCGCGGGTGGGCGGGTTGTCGTATTGGGGCAGAATCCGGCGCACGCCGGCGGCGTAATCCGGGCCGGGGGCGAGGTTGGCGCTGAACAACAAGCAATCTTCCGGTCGCACCAACGCCGCCAGCCGGGGCAGGATGAGGGCCGGTTCAAAATTCGGGATCATGCCGAAAAAGGTGAACAGCCGGGGTGTGCCGGGGGGCAGAGCTGCATCGAACACCGCCGGCAAATCGTCCGCCGCCGCCAGATCGAACACGCATGGGAAACACCGTTCGGCGGGCACCACGGCCAGCGCGGTTTGCCGGGCCGTCAGCACCATGGCCAGGGCCACATCGCACGGGGCATAACCCACCGTGTGCCCCGTCGCCGCCAGGAGCCGCAGCAACCGGGTGTCTTTCTGCCCGCCACCACAGCCCAGGCCGATGACATTCACCCGGGATGACGGGATTTCCGCAGCGGCGGCGGCAAAACTCCGCTCATAGACGGCCTGGCAATCGGCGTCATGGCGGGTGGGGGAATAGAGTTGATGCAGCGCCAGCCATTTTTGGGTCTGTTTGACGCTGTCGTAGTGGAATTTGTGGTTAACCCGGCGGGTGCGGAGCGAGGTCAGCAAATCCCGCCGGACCGGTTCCGGGAACTGGCTGGCATGGACGGCGACCTGAACAATGGACGACATGTGGGGTTTGTCCCTGATTCTGCGGCCCAAGACAAGCCGGGATTTGATGAAGTTGGCCGGGGTCAGTGCGTATGCATGAAGGGTTCAGGCGAGTTTAGGGTGACGGTTGGTGACAAAGGCGAAAGCCTTGGCCAGATTGTCTTCGCCCATGGCCGTTTGGAAGTCGGTGAACCAGAGCCAGCGGGGATT
>Ga0302278_10000330_pt1 | contig 62085 bp, 49 predicted proteins | sample III_Bog_N3_2_FD_194543 | JGI IMG/M metagenome (GOLD analysis project Ga0302278, IMG submission 194543) | Peat permafrost microbial communities from Stordalen Mire near Abisko, Sweden - III_Bog_N3_2 | ecosystem: Environmental > Terrestrial > Soil > Wetlands > Peat | place: Sweden: Abisko...
TGCTACGACCTGGCCGTTACCGATCCCGTCTGGCTGGAAAAAATGCGACCCCTGCACGCAGGAATTTATCCGCACATCCACTTCTTCGACGGCAAGCCGCCAAAAACCTTTCTCACCCTGAGCCTGAGCGAACCCTTCGAGGGCTTTCACTACAAACTGGTGGCTGGCGTGGTCAATTTGATGTCCTGAGCGCCATGCACCAGGTTTCGCTTCCCAAGCCTGGGATTGCGGCTAGTGCTAAGACTGTGTGATTTAGTAATTGTGACTGAACATGTGCGGGCGAGGACGCCCGCACTACAGCCGGTCAGGAGACCGGCGCTACATTCCTGACCTTACAAATTCAAGCGGTCACGGTACTAGCCCGGCGGCGCAATCACTGTACTCCATCATCCCCTCGACGCTACACTGGTCACGCCATGATCACTCGCCGCCGCTTCGTTCTGAACACCGCCGCCTGCGCCGCTCTTGCCCACACCTGCAAAGCTAGTTTCGCGCTGGCGCAAACCGCCGCCTACCAAAACCCCATCCTGGGCGGCGACCATCCCGACGCCAGCCCCATTCGTGTTGGCGACGACTTTTACCTGACCCACTCCAGCTTTGATTACGCGCCCGGACTGCTCATCTGGCATTCTCGCGACCTGATTAACTGGCGGCCTGTCGCCGCCGCCCTCCACCGCTATTACGGCACGGTCTGGGCTCCCTACCTGTGCGAGTACCAGAACCACTTTTACATTTACTTCCCTGCTGCCGGAGGCCTGCGCGTGGTTCATGCCGATCACCCCACCGGACCATGGAGCGAGCCTATCGATCTGGGCATCAAGGCCATTGATCCTGCCCACATCGCCGAGAATGGCCGCCGCTTTCTGCACATGAGCGGCGGACGCATGGCCGAGCTTACCGCGGATGGCCTGGCCGTCAAGACGCCTCCCCGCAAGGTCTTCGACGCCTGGCCCATGCCGGCCTCCATTCGCATGGAATGTACCTGCCTGGAGGGTCCCAAGCTGCTGGAGCACAACGGCTGGTTCTACCTCAACGTGGCCGAGGGCGGCACTGGCGGTCCGGGCACCAGCCACAGCGTTATTTCCGCGCGCAGCCGCCACGCAGACGGCCCCTGGGAGTATTCGCCCTACAATCCTGTCGTTCACACGCCCTCGCGCGACGACCGCTGGCTCAGCATCGGCCACGGACGCCTTGTCGATACACCGGACGGCAAGTGGTACATCACGGTTCATTCCTATGAGAACGGCTACCGCACTCTGGGACGCCAGCTTTTGCTGCTGCCCATCGAGTGGACCGCTGACGGCTGGTTCCGCGTTCCCGCGGGCGTCACGGCGGATGCGGCGATTCCCATGCCCGTCCCCGGTACACGCCAGCAGCCCTTTGCCGACCCTTCCGACGACTTCACAGCACCCGAACTCGGTCTGCAGTGGGGCTTCTGGCGGGAGTACGACCCGACGCGCTTCACCACCGGCAACGGCGCACTCACATTGCAGGCGCGCGGCAGCTCCCTGGCCGACTCCAGCGCCCTGACCACCGCCGTCGGCGGACACTCCTACACCGTCGAAATCGACATTGAAGTCTCGCCCGGATGCGAGGCCGGCCTGATGCTCTTCTACGACCCGAATCACGTCGCCGGCATCCTCATCACGCCCGGAGGAATCGAGATCAAGATTCCCAACGGCTCGGTGAAGAACCGCACGGAAAAGAGCGCCACCCGCACCACCTTCCGCGTGGTCAATGACCGCCAGGAAGTGGACTTCTACTATCGCCTTCCCGGCCGGGCGTGGCAAAAAACCGAGTCCTCGGCAGAAGTCTCCGGCCTGCACCACAACGTGCTGGGCGGCTTTCTGGATCTTCGCCCCGCTGTTTACGCCTGCGGCCATGGCCTGGCTGCGTTCCGTGGCTTCCGCTACTGGCCGGAGGTCAACGCACCGGCCCTGTGAACCGGCATAGCGCCCAGGGCTGTTGTATGGTTGTAAATAACTTCCAGTAGAGGCTTTACTTCGTGACAGCTCCCGACATCATCGATCTGGCCAAGAGAGTTCACTGGGATCCCTTGCATCTCTGGAATGCGCTGCATAGCTTTGTCGCGCCCCTCATTGCGGTGCTCGGCAAGTCTGGCCATTCGTGGATCAAGCGCCGCAACGCTCGCCTGGCGCAACACTGGCCCGTCGCGGACGGTCTGGTTCAATCCATCGACGTAGGCACAGGAACCAAATTCTACGGCAGCGCGCGGAAATTCAACGCAACGTTCAAATACTCCTATCCCGTTCAGGATGGCTGCGAGATCAATTATTATTCCGGAAATTTTTCCCGCTTCTTTCCAGATAAAGAGCGTGCATGGGAGTGGCTTGAGTTGCTGAAGAACAAGCGCATCCGTGTTCACTATCAGCCCGGCCACCCCGAAGTCTCCGCGGTCCTGGCCGCCGATCTGGACGCCCACTATGCGCTTCCGGCGCGAACACCGGCCGACTTGCTCTACTACTCGCCGGGAATCGACCCGCAATAGCGCAGTAGTTGCCTGGTTGCGCGCTGAATCAATCGCTTCCAAACGCAGGAAAGCCGCTCCGAAGAGCGGCTCTCGCTGGCAGGGTTACGCTTGCTCTGGTTAAATGATCGTGATCGTGCAGTTCGATGCGGCTACGGTGCCATTCGCATCTGTCACCGTGATGGAGAAGGAACCGGAGGCCGTCGGCGTGCCCGTCACCGCGCCCGTCGTTGTATTTATCGTCAGCCCCGTCGGAAGCGTGCCCACCACCGCGTAGGTATAGGGAGCCGTACCGCCGCTCGCCGTCAGCGCGCCGCTGTTGAAGGCAACGCCCACATGGCCGCTCGTTACCGCGGGGCAGCTCAGAGTTAGACCATAGAAGAGAGCGCCAACCGATTGATTGCCGACGAGTCCTGATGGATCACCACCAGACTCCATACTGGCAGACATCATCAATGCGCCGCCTGTTCCGCTCACTTCCGTCACCACGCAAGAACTGCCCGTGGCTCCAGCCTGGATCGGATAGACCACATTGCCGACTAAGTAACCACTGCCCGGCGTCGTTGCGGTGCAGGATGTCAGATTGCCTGCCGAGGCGGTAATCGAAATCAACGCACCAATTCCCACGCCGCTTGTCACGGTGGGCAAGCCTGCGGCCGTTGTATAACCAGTACCTGTCGGATATGACAGCGTCGGCAACGCGCAAGTGTTGGTCATATTTGGCGTGTCTACCACGGTATCGCAGTTCGCTGTCCAGCCGCCAAAGGTATTATCAAGTGCGGCTCCAGCCAACGATGCCGTGATCGTCACGTTCGTGCCAGCGGCATAGGTTCCCGTGCAAACAGAGTTCCCCAGGCCGGCGATTTCCGAGCCTGGACCGCAATGGATCAGGTTCGGCACCCCGGTATCAGAGGGAGCCGTAATCAGCCAGCTGGTGCTGTTGCTGCCGGCGTTAAAGACGGTCAGCGTCGCCAGCAATGCAGGAGCCACCGATGGATCGCAGATGGGGGGCGAGGTGCCTGGTTCCTGGCAGGTAAACGTAACTGGGTTGGAGAGGACGACGGTGTTGTCCGCGTTCGTCCCTTCGGCATAGATAACACCCAGACCCTCATAACCCATCGCTGTAGCAAGCCCGGCGACTTCTCCGGGTGTCCCGGCAGAGTTGATGGATACAAGATTTGGATTCAGGGTAATCCAGGTGACCGAGTCAGTGATATCGCGAAGAGTTGGAGTGGTCGTGAAGGTTCCGAAGGCAAGGTATTGCTGGGTCATGCCCTTATTTGAAACCTGGGTACTGCTCGGCACAACGTTGATCGAAATCAGAGGTTCCGGCGCTGCCCCGATGGTAACCGAGTAAGTCGCCGACGCCACTTGCTGGGTTTGGTCTGGATTTATCCACGTCGCAGTGATATTGGTAGAACCTGCCGTAGCAGCCGTCACAAGGCCTGGTGTAGTTGCGCAGCTGATTGGGGTGGCAGGGGAGACTCCGGCGACTGCGGTGCAAATGCTGGCAACCGGAATAGTGTTGGACTTCCAGACAACCTGGCTGGTTACGTCATACTGCAGGCCAGAGCTGCCCGTGGCCAGCGCAAGGAATTGGTTCACTTGACCCGGCGACGTAGCTGCTATTGAGCCTGGAATGATGGTCAGCGCGGTATAGGTCTCCACACTTCCGCTCTGGACCGAGAAAGTGGTGGTGGCGGGGACCAGCGTTCCATCGGGATTCTTGGAAAGCGACATGATCACCGTGTTTCCCTTGTTGACTCCGGTGACGGTGCCAATAGGCGTGGCCTGATTCAATAGGGCACATGAGGAACCGGCGGCCACCCTGGGGAGGACACAGGTGGTGCAAGTTGCACCGCTGGAACCCGCAGGACAGGCCGAGAGGGTGCAGGACTCGGCGGTGAGGCCAGTGGGGCAGGCGGTGGTCACCGTGGCCACGCTCGTGTCGCTGGAACTCCAATTGGTGGTGATGTTTTGATTGGCAACACCGTCGAGGTTGGTGATGCCGCTGGTCACATCCTGCGTGGTGGGAGTGGCGGAGAAAGTTCCAATGGCCAGCAGTTGGCTGGATACATTGGGCACGGAGACCGACGGATTGGGCGGATAGATGGTCACCGCGGTCAGCGGCTCTGCAGATGATGAGGACGAAGCCGTAACCGTGTAAGCCGCTGTTCCGGTGACCACGGTATTGTCGGGGTTGGTGACGACGGCGATGATGGCCGTTGCACCGGAGGCTTTCGGCGTGGCCGTGCCGGACGAACTGGAGGCGAAGTTGGCTACCGAGGAATTGCTGGAGGACCAGCTCACCGGATTGATCGTCTGCCCGTTGACCGTTTGAACGGTGTTGCTCAGCAGTACCGTGCCTCCCGCGCCGGTGGTTCCGATGGCGAAGAAGGTGACGTTGGCAGCTGTACCGGTGGACGTGGAGCTTTGAGTGGAGGGCAGGATGGCGATGGAGACCAGCGGCTCCGGGGTCGCGGGAATGCTCACGGTCAGGGTCGCGATTCCCGTCACCACCGTGCCGTCGGGATTTGCGGCCATCGCCGTGATGGCCGTCGTACCGTTCGCATGGGCCGTGACAACTCCACTGGCTGGATCAATTGAGGCAACTGTGGAGACGCTGGATTTCCAGGTTGCAGCGCTGATGGTCGCCGAACCAATCGTTGCAGGCATGTTGGTCAAGTTCACCGTCGTGCCGTTTGTTGTGGTGCCGATGACGATGAGTCCGGCAGTCTGATTGGCTGCCGTAAGCGTCTGCGCGGCTGGAACGATGGCCAGCGAGACCAGAGGTTCCGGTGACGAGGGGATGTTCACGGTCAAAGTCGCAACTCCCGTCACCACGGTGCCGTCCGGATTCTTGGCAATCGCCGTGACCGCCGTCGTGCCGTTCGCAACTGCTGTGGCGACTCCAGTGGCGGCATTGATCGAGACCACTGAGGGGACGCTGGAACTCCACGTTGCCGCTTGAATCGTCGCTGTTCCGACCGTTGCCGTCTGGTTGGTCAGGTTCACCGTCGTGCCAGAGGACGTGGTGCCGATGGCGATGAGTCCGGCGGTCTGACCGGCTGCGGTCAGCGTCTGCGATACCGGAACAATGGCCAGCGAAACCAGCGGCTCTGAGGATGATGATCCAGTCACAGTCACCGTGTAGGTGGCCGCGCCTGTCACCACGCTTCCGTCGGGATTTTTGGCGATTGCCGTGATAACCGTTGCACCCGCCGCCACCGACGTAGCAACTCCGGTTGCCGGATTGATCGTAGCAACCGATGGGTTGCTGGAAACCCATGTCGCAGGTTGAATCGTCTGTAGACCAACCGTAGCACTTTGATTGGTCAGATTAACCGATGCGCCGGACCCGGTGGTGGCAATCGCGAGGAATTGCGCCGTTTGACCAATCGACAACGCTGTCTGCGCGTTCGGAGCGACGATAAGCGCGGTCAAAGGCTCTGGCGAGCCAGACGCAGCTACAGTAAGAGTTGCGCTTCCGACTGCACCGGAGCCGTCGGAATTGGTGAAGGTAGCCGTAATGGTGGTTGTGCCCGATCCGACCGTGGTAGCCAACCCGGTAGCCGCGTTGATAGTGGCAACAGATGGGGCGCTGGAAACCCAATGAATCCCCGCCAAATTCGTCAGCGCTTCCGAGGTGCCGCTGACTGTTAAACCGACTGCTTCAAACTGTATGGGGACACCCAGTGATGCAATAGTCTGTGTAGCTGGGAGCACGGTGATTGTAGAGATATCGCTGTTTACGCAACTTGTGCATGAGGTCACGGTGAAGGTCGCGTTATTGCTGACAATAACGCCGTTGAACCCCGGCGCGCTGGCCGTGATATTCGTAATCCCTGTCCACCCCTCGCCAGTAGACGGATTGTAGCCGGTAGCCGTGGCTAATCCTGAACTGTTGATCGTAGCCACCTGGGTGCCGCTGGAAGACCACGTGACCTGGCTGGTAATATCCGCGGTCGTCTGGTGATCAGCGTGGCCATAGTATCCGATGGCTTTGTATTGATTGATGCCCTGCTGAAAACCCGGAGGGGCCAACGTAACGGTAACGGTAGCGGGACTAATGACGATGGTGGTCAGCCCAGGGGTGTTATTGCAACCGGTAAAGGTCAATGCTAGGCAGGCAAGCAACAGCGCTCCAAAGCAGAAGCGATTGAACATTTGGGTCTCCTGGCGTTTCCGGCAACTACAGCTCCGCCATCCCCTGGCGAAACCGGAGATTATCGTCCACTCTCGACTATAGGCCTTCCAATAACTGCGCGCCTATGCCATAAAAGGGTCCCTATGCATACGGAATCAAAACAGTTAATAAGCAATCCACAGGCGGCTCGCGCGCTCCGTCTCTGCTGCGTTTTCGGTGCAGGCCTGCCCGCATTGCGCAAGTCCAATGGCCACTTGCCCTTTGCCCGGCACGCCCTGACAAGCTACACTTCTCCACAGCATGGCCATCGCCCACGACAACACTCCTGAACGGCTGGTCAGCGCCGCGCGCGCCGACGAAGAGCAGGGCTTTGAACTCAAACTGCGCCCCCGCTGGCTGGGCGAATTCATTGGCCAGTCCAAAGCCAAAGAGCAGCTCACCATCGCCCTGGAAGCCGCCAAATCACGCGGTGAAGCCCTCGATCACGTCCTTCTCTCCGGCCCTCCCGGTCTGGGCAAGACCACGCTGGCCACCATCATTGCTAATGAACTCGACGTCGGCTTCCAGCAGACCTCCGGCCCAGCGCTGCAAATCCAGGGTGATTTGACTGCCATTCTCACCAACCTGCGCGAGCGCCAGGTGCTCTTCCTCGACGAAATCCACCGTATGCAGCCGGTCCTGGAAGAAAAGCTCTACACCGCCCTGGAAGACTACAAACTCGACATCATCATCGGCCAGGGTCCGGCGGCGCGCACGCACGTGATGGAGATTCGCCCCTTCACGTTCATCGGCGCCACCACCCGGCCCGGCCTGCTGAGTTCACCGCTCCGCTCGCGCTTCGGCATTCTGCTGCGCCTGGAATTTTATAAAGAAGACGAGTTGCGCATCATTGTCACACGCTCCGCCGAGGTATTGCAGATTCCCATCGATCAGGACGGCGCGGCGGAGATCGCCCTGCGCTCCCGCGGGACACCGAGAATAGCGAATCGCCTGCTGCGCCGCGTGCGCGACTACGCCCAGGTGCGAGGGACAGGCGTGATCGATCACCCCACGGCCAAGGCCGCCCTTACCATGCTGGAAGTGGACGCCCACGGCTTCGATGAGATCGACCGGCGCCTGCTGCTGGCCATCATCCAGAAATACGACGGCGGGCCAGTTGGCCTCAGCACGCTGGCCGCAACCCTGGCCGAGGAGCAAGACGCCCTGGAAGAGGTCTACGAGCCGTTCCTCATCCAGATCGGATTCCTCGACCGCACGCCGCGAGGCCGCGTCGCCACGCGCCTGGCTTATGAACACTTCGGCTTGACCATGCCCGGCCGCCAGACACCGCTGTTTTAGCAACAACGCCCCGTGCCCCATCCATTCGCGTACTTTGCGAATGGGTGGGAGACCACAAACCCAATCCGCATCAGGAGAACAAACAATGGCACAAACCGAATCCACCATGCTTGAACTGGGCACCATCGCCCCCGACTTTGCACTCACCAACGTAGTGACCGGCAAGATGGTTCACAGCGACGACTATCGCGGCTCAAAAGCGTTGCTGGTCATGTTCATCTGCGCCCACTGTCCCTATGTGAAGCACATCGAGAAGAGCCTGGCGGCCCTGGGCAAGGATTATGCCGGAAAAGCTCTCGGCCTCGTCGCCATCAGCAGCAACGACGCGACAACGCACCCCGCCGACAGCCCCGCCGGACTCAAGCAGCAGGCTGAAACATTCGGTTTCAACTTTCCCTATCTGTACGACGAGACGCAGGCCATGGCGCACGCCTACAAGGCCGCCTGCACGCCTGACTTCTTTCTCTTCGATGAAAATTTCCGCCTGGTTTATCGCGGCCAGTTCGATGCGAGCCGCCCCGGCAACGGCATCGCGATCACCGGCGAGAACCTGCGCGCCGCCATCGACTTAGCGCTTGCGGGCAAGCCGGTACCAACGGAGCAGCGTCCCTCCATCGGCTGCAACATCAAGTGGAAGGCGTAAACACAAGCGAGCCAGCTACCCATCGTGCTGACTCGCTGACCTGCACTCTAAAGCGCCAGCCCCTTCAAGTACGCGCGGAACTGCGGCCCTAGATCGTCGCGCTTGAGCGCAAACTCCACCGTCGCCTGCAACATGCCCAGCTTGTCGCCGGCGTCAAATCGCTCGCCCTTGAACGCATAGCCGAAGACCTTCTCTTTCTTCACCAGCGCTTTGATGCCGTCCGTGAGTTGAAGTTCGCCGCCCGCGCCCGGTTTTGCCTTTTCCAGCAGTTCAAAGATACGCGGCGTAAGCACATAGCGGCCGATGATGGCCTGCCTGGAGGGCGCATTTTTGAACTTCGGTTTTTCCACCATGCCGGTGCAGTTGAAGATCCGCTTGTTCACGGGGTCCTGCGATCCAGCCAGCACTCCATAAAGGCTGATCGCGGGGCCTTCAATGGTCTGCGTCGCCAGCACCGAGCCGCCCTTTCTGTTGAACACGGAGATGAGCTGCTTCAGGCAAGGCACCTCGGCGTCGATCACATCGTCGGGCAGAATCACGGCAAAAGGCTCGTCGCCCACCAAATCTCTGGCGCACAGCACGGCATGGCCCAGCCCCAGCGGCTCTTTCTGGCGCACATAGCTGATCCGCGCCAGCGATGAGACGCCACGCGACACGGCAAGCAGCTCATGCTTGCCCTTTCGCTCCAATGCCGCGTCCAGTTCATAGCTGATGTCGAAGTGATCCTCCATCACGCTCTTGCCGCGCGCGGTAACAATGATGATGTGCTCGATCCCCGATGCAATCGCTTCTTCCACGCCATACTGGATGATGGGCTTGTCCACCAGCGCCAGCATCTCTTTGGGAATTACCTTGGTGGCCGGCAAAAACCGCGTGCCCAATCCGCCTGCCGGAAATACCGCCTTGCGCACCTTCTTGCTCATTGCATCGCCCTCAGTTCTTTACCTTACGACTAAGATGCATCGTCATCGTCGTCAGTCGCCCACTTTGGCAGAGCACAATATTGGCATTCATCACGAATTCCGCCGATGCCTAAACTCCCATTGAACCGTTTGCCGCAGCGAGGACATGGCCAAATATATCGGCAATAATGAAAATACCCCGCTACAAAGAGTAGAACAAATGCCAGGTTTTCAACCGGCCAGCTTAACTTGAGCACAAAAACAATCGGAAAAAGCAGTATGGAAATCAAGATGATCCCAACTACTGCAAAAAGTTCATATCGTCCGAATCTCTTGTATTTCTCCCAGCTCCCCGCATACTTGTCCTTCATAGTACTTTGCTCCATGGACCACGCCTCTCACAACGCCGGTGAGTTGTCCCCCAGCAGCGCTTCGCGCACAATCTTGATCGGCGGAAATCCCTGCCGCAGAAAGTCGTCATGAAACTTCTGCAGCGAAAACGCCGCTCCCTGCTTCTTCTTCAGGTCCTCGCGCAGTTTCATGATCTCCAGCTTGCCCAGAGTGTAGTAGAGATAAGTCGGGTCTCCCGCGCCGCGCTTGGTTTCCACTATTGCCGCTTCCTTCGATTGATAACCTTCCTTTTGGAAGAACTCAATCGCCTCATCGTAACTCATCTTACCGGTGTGCATCTCGATGCCAGCGATAAAGCGCGCATTTCTCAGCAACGCATCCTGCAACTGGCCAAGGCGAAGAAACTTTGCCTCGCGCTCGTCCTTCGCTCCGGCTCCCGGCTGGCCGTAGCCTTCATCCAGCATCATCTGCTCACAGTAGTGCGCCCAACCCTCTACGTCGGTGCTCGCGCCCAGCAGCTTGCGCACCCGGCTCGGCGCCTGCGGCAGCCATAAGAACTGAATGTAATGGCCGGGATATGCTTCGTGAATCGCCGTAGAAATCACCGTGCCCACATTGAATGAATGCATGTAGCCCTCAACCTGCGCGGGCGTCATCGCCGGATCAGGCAGCGTCACATTGAAGTAAGCCTCCGTCGCGCGCGTCTCAAACGGTCCCGGCGTGTCCATCGAGGCAGCGGTCGTGGCGCGCATAAAGGGCGGCGTCTCTTCCACGATGGGCCGCACATCCGAAGGGATGGTGACAATGTGATGGGCAAGGATAAAGCTCACCAGCCCGTCGAAGGTGGCGCGGAAGCTATTCAACAACTGATCCGGCGCGGGATGCATCCCGCCTAACTGTTCCAGCATCGCGCGCGGCTCCTTCGACGGCTCAAGCTCTATGGCAATCTGATTGAAGTGTGCCTGGTTCTTGTGCAAATCGGCCCAGCCAATTTCGAGCAGCTTATCCAGAGGCAGATCCACCATCTCGTCATACTGAAGCTTTTTTGCGAAGTTTTCCGCGCCAATGCGAAAGTCGCCATTCGACTTAGCCAGCAAATCCGTCTTCAGCCAGGCGAGATAGTTGTTCAGCTCCGCAATCACGGCCGCATTTGTATTGTTAAACTCCGCTTTCAGCGCTGGGTCTTTGGCATCAGCAAAGGCTAACGAAACATCGTGTTCGAAGAAACTCACAATGTCCGGCAATTGCTCGATGGCGATCTCGGTGAAGACGCGCGGCGGATTCTTCAGGTTCACGCGCGCTTCGGCTAAGACTGCCGGCATCTGTTTTTCGCGGGCAACCAGCGACCGCAGTCGCTCATCCGGCGAAGCAAACTTCCGCTCCATCAACACAAACGCTCCATTTGCGCAGGCGCCCGAATACTCATCCGCATTTTTCTCCCACGGGCGAATCAATTCCAGCGTCAGCAATTCTGAGCGAATGTTCCCCAGCACCATCTCGCGGTCGCTGCGCGGAACCAGATCGCTCGGCGCGTTATCGGGATGAATCGCCTCAATGCGCTTCTCGAAACTTTTCAGTGCGGCAATCTCCGCGTCGATGTTCTTGCGCGAATAATCCTCCAGTTGCGCGTCGTACTGGTGGTAGCCAACCTGCGTCCCCTCGGTCGGATTGAAGTGAAAGAACACCTGATCAAAATATTCATTCGAAACCTTTTCGAACTGCTGCTTCCAGTTTTCCTTTGCCGCATGGGCGTTAATCGCGGAAACCATACAAACTCCAATCACAAATTGCGCAATAATTTTCTTCATCTTTCCTCTCATCATCAAACTTCGTTTCCTAAGCGTTCACCGGAACGGGCGCCAGGTTATCAAGCAGTTCGTGAATCTCCAGCAGAACTTCGTCGCTTCGCGCGGCTGCCAAAGGATACTTCAGCAGGCCCTGCGGCGTGAACTGCGCGCCTCGCCTGGCATTGCGCGCCACCAATTGCATCAGGTGCTGCGGATCGACGGCCGCATTCTCCTTGAAGCGAATGTGCAGCTCGGCGCGCTTGCGATCCACCTGTGCAATGCCAATCCGCTCGCATTCCAGCCTGATCAGAGCCGCCTCCAGCAGGAAAACCGTTGCGTCCGGCGGCGCGCCGTAGCGGTCTTCCATCTCGGCACGCACCTCGGCAACCGCCGCCTCGCTCGCCGCTCCTGCGATTTTTTTGTAGAGCCGCAGCCGCTGATTTTCCTCCGGCACATAACTCTCGTCGATACGCAGCGCAATCCCCAGGTTCAGTTGCGTTGCCGGCCGCTCCTCGCTCGTCTCGCCCTTCATCTCCTTGACCGCAGTCTCCAGCATCGAGGTGTATAGCTCGAATCCCACCGCCTCAATGTGACCGCTCTGTTCGCCGCCCAGCATATTGCCCGCGCCGCGCAACTCCAGATCCAGCGCCGCAATCTTGAAGCCCGCGCCCAGGTCGCTGAACTCCTTCAACGCAGCCAGCCGCCTGCGCGCAATCGGAGTCAATTCCTGCTCCGGAGGAATCAGCAAGTATGCATAAGCGCGCCGATTCGACCGGCCCACGCGCCCGCGCAGTTGATATAACTCGCTCAGCCCGTGCCGATCAGCGCGGTTGATGAGCATGGTATTCGCCAGCGGAATATCCAGTCCGTTTTCGATGATGGTCGTCGCCACCAGCACATCGTACTCGTGCCGCATGAAGGCCAGCATCACGCGCTCCAACTCCGACTCGCCCATCTGACCATGGCCCACGGCGACTCTTGCCGCCGGCACCAGTTCCTGAATTCGCGCGGCAATTTCGTAGATAGACTCCACGCGGTTGTGCACAAAGTACACCTGCCCGCCGCGCTCCAACTCCACCTCGATGGCCGAGCGAATAATCTTTTCATCGAACTTGGCGACAACAGTTTGGATCGCCATGCGGTCCTTGGGAGGCGTCTCAATCACGCTCATGTCGCGCAAGCCCACCAAAGACATGTGCAGCGTGCGCGGAATCGGCGTAGCGCTCATGGCCAGCACGTCGATCTCCTTGCGCATCTGCTTCAACCGCTCCTTGTGGCGCACGCCGAAGCGCTGCTCCTCATCCACCACGAGCAACCCCAGATCCTGAAACTTGATGTCCTTTGACAGCAGCCGGTGCGTGCCGATCAGGATGTCAATCTTGCCCGTCTCCACGCGCTCCACAATGCTCTTTTGTTCTTTTTGCGTTCTGAAGCGCGAGATCATCTCCACGTTGATGGGAAATTGCGCAAACCTCTTACTGAAGGTCTCAAAGTGCTGAAAGCTCAGAATCGTGGTTGGCGCCAGCACCGCTACCTGCTTGCCGTCCTGCACCGCCTTGAAGGCCGCGCGCATGGCCACTTCCGTTTTGCCGTAGCCCACGTCGCCGCATAACAGCCGATCCATCGGCGTAGTCGATTCCATGTCGTACTTGATGGCTCGAATCGCCGAAATCTGGTCGTCGGTCTCGCTGAAGTCGAATGCGCCCTCAAACTCTTTCTGGAATTCGTTGTCTTTCGAAAATGAGGTCCCCTGCGCCGTGGCCCGCTGGGCGTACAACTTCAATAACTCTCCGGCCATATCCTGCATGGCCTTGCGCACTCTTGCTTTTGTTTTTGTCCACTGCTGCGAACCCAGCCGGTTCAGCGCCGGCGCCGGTCCCGCGTCTGTCGAACGGTACTTCTGGATCAAATCCAATCTGGTCAGCGGCACATATAACTTGGCAGCTTCGGCAAATTCCAGAATCATGAACTCAACGGAGAGCCCGTCCTGCACAATCTCCTTGAGACCCTGATACTGCGCAATACCATGCTCCACGTGCACCACGTAGTCGCCGATTCCCAGGTCGCGGAAATCGGAGACAAACGCCGCCGTCTTCGAGCGCCTCGGCTCCGGCCGCGCCGCCACATCCGCTTCGTCGGAGAGATCGTTAGCCCCATACAAAATCAGATTCGAGTCGATAAAACTCACGCCCGAGGCCAGCGGCGTTCTCACAATCACCGGCACGCGCAGGTCGCCGGCCAGGTAACTCGACTCGTCCAGCATCGTCTCGCCGGGGCGCGGGATGCGGCTTCCGAGGCGATAAGGAATCTGGTACTCGCGCAGCGCAGTGGCCAGCCGCTCCACATCGCCCTGGTGCGGCGCGGCCAGCACAATCCGCGTCTCGGCCGCCATCAGCGTTCGCAGATGCTCGGTCAGCGCCGGAATCGATCCATGAAATTTCAGCGTCGGCCGCGTCTTCAACTCGATCTCGCCCAGAGTCGTGTCCGCATCCAGCACATCCACCACGCCCAGTTGGTCGAGGTCGAGCCCCATATGCGCGTCCAGCGCCGCCTGCAACACCTCGGGCCGCAGATAGATGTCCTCCGGCCGTATCAGTGAACCCATCGCGGACCGTTCATGCCGCTGCTCGACCTTGTTCCACCAGCGGTCGATCTGGTTGCGCACCATGGCGGGCTCTTCGATAAACAACGCGCACTTGGGCAGCAGCGTGAGCAACGATTGATCCGCTCCGGCCACCGCGGAGAAAAACTCCCACCCCGGAAAGACGCTGACTCCGCCGGCAGAGGCCAACTCGGCAGACCTCTCCTCATCCTCATCCGCGCCTTCAAACTCCACCCGCTGCCGGTTCAGCCGCCCATGCACCGCAGCCAGCAAGTGCTCGGTCACCGGCGTCTCGGTCAGCGGCAATAACAGCGCCTCGTCCTGCGCCGACTGCGAGCGCTGCGTCTCCGGATCAAATTTTCGTATGGTTTCAATCTCATCGCCGAAAAGCTCGATGCGCACCGGCCTGTCCGACTCCGGCGAATACACGTCCAGAATCCCGCCCCGCCGCGTGAACTGCCCCGGCATCTCCACCAGGTCCATCTGCGTGTAGCCCACCGAGGCCAGGTGCCCGGTCAGCACCTCCACATCCACCTCTTCGCCGCGCTTCAGAGTCACCGCGAGGCCGGCGTAGTAGTCGCGGTCAAACAGCTTCAGCGCCGCGGCCTCCACCGGCGTAATCAGAATCGAGACCGCCCCGGTGGCCAGCTTCCACAACGCCGCTGCCCGCTGCTCCTGCACATCGGGATGAGGAGATAAATTTTCGAAGGGAAGCACATCGTGGGCGGGCAGCCTGACAACGAGCGCCGGGTCCACAGCGCCGGTCAGCTCGCAGCCGGCGCGCACCAACGGCTCCAGCGCCTCGGCAGCCTTGTTATCGGCCACTATAACGATCACCGGTTGCCGACTGGCGCGCGCCATCAGAGGCAGATAGAGCGCCCGCGCCGTTGCCGTCAATCCGGACACACGCTTCCGCCCCGCACCAAGGCTCAGATGCCTGCGTACGCTCTCAAATCCGGAAGCTTGCTCCAGCTCCGCAAAGATCTCGCGGACAAACGGGAGAATCATGTGATGCTAGTTTAACAGCGAAGGCGTGCGTGGAAGGTGTGACACATGGAACCGATGCGATAGCTCATTAGGCGTCCATGCGTCTTCGAATATCCTTCAGCAGCACCAGCAGATGCAACGAATCCGCCGGTGAGGCGGCAAAATCGAATTGCTCATAATAGCGCCGCGCCTGCTCGTCCTTTGCATGGACGGCAAGCGCGCGAATGCCGGCGATCTCGGCTGCCTGCATGGTTCTGAGCACGGCATCCCGCAGCAGCGCGCGTCCCACGCCTTTCTTTTGCCACTCTCTATCGACGGCCAGGCGGGCCAGCAGCATGATCGGCACCGGATGCCGGGCAAGTCCCTTCCGCAAACGTTCTGGCGCATCGTTGTACTCAATCTGCCCGACGGCCAGGCTGTAATAGCCGTTGACAACATTGCCAACCAGACCGACATAAGTCTGCGCCGCGCCCGCGCCCTGATTCTGCAGCGCGTACTTGCGCAACCAGCTATTCAAATCCTCTTGTCCGCAGTCGAAGGCGTCGATTGGATGGTCTCGCCGGAGCTTCTCTATCGACCGCGTCTCGGTCTTGCGAGTTTCAGTCATCGTCCCGCGCCGGAGTCGAAAAATCCCGGTTCATCGAGCAGCTTTTGCAAACGAGGCAATGGACGGGCAGGCGCATCGAGGGCGGTCTGAAACGCAGCCCATTTCTCCGCATCAAGGCCGAAGACCCGGCGCTCGGCCAAGGTCTCCTCGGCGCGGGAGAGGGCGCTCTCCATCACAAAATCGCTCATCGAACGATGAACAGCCGATGCGGCAGCCTGCAGCTTTGCCTTTGCCGCGGGCGACACCCGCACGTCCAGCTTTTCTGTACGCCGTTCCGTCAGGATGGATTGAGTGGCCATGAGAATCTCCTTTGGTCCCTCAATGATGACTGATTGTCATGACGATGTCAAGACAGGTATACCGTCTTGTCATAATGACTGCTGCCTGCCGCCACTACTCTGCCGCGCCTGCCTTGTCGACAAACACCTGCTTCGGAGCTGTTACTTGAACCGTTGACCCGTTCACCTTTATCTGCAACACTTCGGCGGCCGGCTTGCGGTTCATGTCAGCGGAAAAGCCCAGCTCGTACTGATTTCCCAGACGGCTGGCAAGTTCTTCAAAAAACGGCTGCATGGAAACCGGGGTGCCTATCCCCTGCCATAAGTTCTTGCCGCCGGTCGCTTCTGCCACTATATTCAAAAGGCTCTGGCCGGTATTGTTGGCGTACATGGTGTTGTCGGCGAGGCCCTGATTCAGCCAGTAGATCGAGTAGACGACCAGGCCCGCGCGGACTGACTCGTTGATGGCGTCCTGGACATAAGGATCTTCGAGATCGAGCCGCCTGTCATAGTTATCCACGCCGTCGGTCACCATCACCACCTCGCGCCGCGCCCCGCGATCCCCGGAAGGCCAGTTCTTGGCCAGGTCGGAGAGGCAGAAGTAGGGACTGGCGCTCGAACCCGGCGAGCCTCCGGGCAGGTGAAGCGCGCGCAGCACCGCGGCATGATCCGCCGTCAGCGGGCCAACAAATACAGCACGCCCGTTTATCATGTACGCGATCGCGGCCTTGGTATTCGGCGCGAGGCCGTTGATGAAATGCTCAATGTCGCTGAATTGGCTTCCCACGCTGCTGCGGGCCGCACTGTCGATCAGAAGCACCAGCTCCAGCCTGGCATCGGGCCCCCGCAGCGGCGCCCAACTGGTGACCAGGGCGGGTTTCCCGTTCACCTTGATGCTCACGTCCTTTGCGGAGACTTCCGCGGGCATCTCGCCATGCTGTTTGGAGAGGATCGTCACCACGGCCCGTCCATGCCCCACAGGTTTCTCACTCTGTGAAAACGCCTGCGCCGTCAGCAGCAGCGCGCCGGCGGTCATCCAGATCGCCATTCTCAGGTTATTCATGCGAATTCCTCCTTCGAGGTGCAATCGCTGCCCACAGTCTAATACGGATCGCCTCAGCTTGGTTAGACGCTGGGACATTAAGTTTGACTCTCGATTATCCGTCCAAGGCAAGATTCGCTGCGAAGAGAATCTCTGCTCCAGCATCGCAATCGTTCCCCTCCGGTTCGATTCTTCAAACTACAATTGAGGAGAAATGGCAAAAAAACTGCGAGTTGGGATTTTGTTTGGCGGGCGGAGCGGGGAGCACGAGGTTTCGCTGCTTTCGGCGGCTTCGATTTTGCAAGCTATTGATCGCAATAAATTTGACGTGGTGCCGATCGGCATCAACAAGGCCGGGCACTGGCTGACCTCGGGGGCGGCGCAGGGGCTGCTGGAGGGAGCCGGAACCGATGCCGCGAAGCCGGCGGAACTGCGGGCAGGCGATCCAGCGGCTACTCCGGGAGCGCGGGTGCTGGCTGAGGGGCAGCCTGCGTTGATGGCGCCGGAACCGGCTGCACTGGGCGGCCAGTCCTGCCTGGGTGGCCAATCCCTGGACGTGGTCTTTCCGGTGCTGCACGGGACCTTTGGCGAGGATGGAACGATCCAGGGACTTTTTGAACTGGCGGGGATCGCCTATATCGGCTCGGGCGTGCTGGGCTCGGCGGCGGGCATGGACAAGGACGTGATGAAGCGGCTCTTTGCCCAGGCTAAATTGCCCATGGTCAAGCACGTGACGCTGCTGCGAGCAGAGTGGGAACGTGCGCCGCGGAAGGCCATCGCGCAGGTCGAAGCAGCGCTTAAGTACCCGGTCTTTGTGAAGCCGGCCAACCTGGGCTCGTCGGTCGGCATCTCCAAGGCGCACAACCGTAAGGAGTTGCGACCGGCGCTCGACCTCGCCGCAAAATACGACCGCAAGCTGGTCGTGGAGCAGGGCGTGGGCGGCAAGAAGGCCAAGGCGCTGGAGTTCGAGGTCGCCGTGCTCGGCAACGACAACCCCCAGGCCAGCGTGGTCGGCGAAATCATCCCCTGCAAGGAGTTCTACGACTACGAGGCAAAGTACCTCTCCGAAGGCTCGTCGGCGGTTATTCCGGCGCGGCTGAACAAGACTGTGACGAAGCAGTTGCAGGAGATCGCCGTCGCGGCCTTTCGGGCCTGTGATCTGGCAGGACTGGCGCGGGTGGACTTCCTGATGGAGCCGGAAGGCAAGCGGCGCATCTTTTTGAACGAAGTGAATACCATGCCCGGATTTACCAGCATCAGCATGTTTCCCAAGCTGTGGGAGGCCACCGGGCTCAGTTACAAGGAGCTGATTACCCAGCTGATCGAGCTGGCCCTGGAGCGGCACGCGGAGAAGACCCGGACGACGTACAGCAGAGACTAGGGGTCAGAGATCAGAGATCAGGGATCAATCTCCGGTGACAGGAGAAAGAGAGTGGCTAACTCGATATGGGAACTATTAGCCAATCTCTGGTGTCTAAAGAAGCAAGGGTAATCGGTTTATCATGCAATCGTGAGGTTTTTTCCCTGATCCCTGATCTCTGACCCCTGATCCCTATTTTTTAAGGAACACAAACCATGACCCTGCTTGACGCTCCACCGTATGACGCAGCCCGCGCGCACCGCCGGGTTGTGATGCTAAAGAGCACGGCGGGAGTGCTGTTTGTGCTGTTTGTGGGCTGGTGGCTGGTGGCCGGCCGGCCGGTGGACTGGCCCTGGCGGTGGAACAATCATCTGCTGGGAAGAATCACGGTGAACGCGTTCTTCAAAGACCTGGAAAAGAACGATCTGCCCGCTGCCTATGGCGTCTGGGTCCACGACAAGCACTGGCAACAGCATCCGGAGAAGCACTCAAGCTATCCATTCGATCGCTTCCTGAAGGACTGGAGCGCGACGAGTCCTGATAACGATTACGGCGCGTTCCACAGCCACAGAATTGCAGCCACGCATATGGTTGGCAACGTGTTGCAAACAGGAATCTTTGTCAACGAGCGGAAGAGCAAGGCAATCAATCTGGACTATGACCCAAGTGACCATACCTTGAGCTTTTCACCGGAAGACGTGCAATTTCTGGAGGGGCCTGGGGGAATTTCGTAGGGACACCTCCTCGCTGGAATGAAGAACGCGAGAAGATGATTCTTTAGATTTCTGGCTCCATTTTCACTGCCGCCTGGCAATGAGGATGGAGCCAGCGCTCTTTATTGATCCGGCCCAGAAGTTTTCAAACGCTGTGCCCCATCCATTCCGCGTTTTTGCGGAATGGGTGGGAGGGAGTGTTGCATTTCTTTGGGGCCGGATGAGTAATCCTTCATCGAAAAAACTTACCCGCGTCTTTGCCTGCCCGTTTGCATCGAACCTGCAAGGAGAACGTCATGTCCCAGAGTACACACAATCGAGCCGCGGAACTTCACAACCTTGCAGCCCACGCCCACGCCATCGCCGCTGAATCCCACAACAAAGCGGATCATCCTACCGCTCACGAACTCAGCCGGGAGGCTCACGAACACTCGCAAAACGCTTTTAAGTATTCCGAGCAACTCGCCGAGGAAACGGAAAAGTCAGCCAAAAAATAGGCGGAAATCCGGAGTCTTTGAGCTTTATGCGCTGGATTCCGCGGCCTTCAACACTTTCAACTCTGTCAGCGTCTTCTCCAGGCTGGCGGCATCTTCCACATTCATGGCCTTTTGTTCCGGATCAATCTGTTTGAGCAGGCCGCAGAGCACTTTGCCGGGAGCGAGTTCTATGTAGACCTGTGTCCCGGCCCCGATCAGGGTCTTCATGCAGTCCACCCAGCGCACAGCGCCGGTGACCTGGCGGATGAGGCACTCGCGGACCTCGTTGGCGGTCGTGACCAGGCCGCCGGTAACGTTAGCGGCCACGGGGAAGCGGGGGTCGGCCAGCGTCAACTCGCCGAGCACGCGCGCCACCTCTTCCTGGGCCGGTTGCATCAGTGCGCAGTGGAAGGGCGCGCTGACGGGCAGCATCACAGCGCGCTTTGCGCCTTTGGCCTTGGCCAGCTCGGAGGCCTTCACGACCGCCGCCAAGGAGCCGGAAATCACCGTCTGGCCGGGAGAATTGAAGTTGGCTGCGGAGACCGTCAGGCCGATCTCCCGGGCGGCTTCAGCGCAGATCTCGGTCACCTGTTCCGGGCTGAGGGCGAGAATGGCGGCCATGGCGCCCTGGCCGGCGGGCACCGCCAATTGCATAGCTCGTCCGCGCGCCTTGACGGAGCGCACGGCGTCGGCAAAGGAGATGGTCCCGGCGGATACGTGGGCGCTCCACTCGCCCAGCGAGTGACCGGCGGCCAGCGACGGCTCAATCCCGTGCAGGGCCAGCACGCGCAGGGTGGCAATGCTCGCCGTAAGAATGGCGGGCTGAGTGTTTTCCGTCAGCTTGAGGTCTTCCGCAGGCCCCTCAAAGACCAACTTGGAAATCGGGAAGCCCAGGGCCTCGTCGGCCTCGGCGAAGGTCTCGCGGGCAACAGGAAAGCGTTCGGCAAGCTCGCGGCCCATGCCGACGGCCTGCGAACCCTGTCCCGGAAAAAGAAAGGCAATTTTGATGGCCATTGCTAGGATGATTTTACCGGATGGGAGCGGGAGAAGGCTGATTCAGTTCCAGCGTTTCTTGTCGTCCGGGTCATCGTCGATCGGGCGGCCGTAGCCATCAAGATGAATGGTTCGGCCCTGGCGACGCATATAGACCTCGAACTTGCGGGCGGCGCGGCGGCGCTTCCAGCGGTAGTAGCGGTTGCGCAGGGCAAACAATTTCTCGCTCAAGCCGAGCGAAAAACCGCGACGCGGGGCCACGCGGATGAAGAGCAGGCCGGCCAGAGCGCCGCCCAACTGGGCAAAGGCGTACATGCGCTGCTCGCCGAATAGCATGGCGATGGAGACCAGCGCGTAAACAGCCACCAGGTAGCGGGCCTTGATGCCGATGGTAAAAAACAGCAGGAACTGAACGTCGCCGTAGAGCGCGCCGATGGCCACCAGCAGGCCGAAGATGCCCCCAAAGCATCCGTAGAGTGGAATCGCACCCAGCGAATAGCCCAGCGTGTGGCTGCACGCATGAATCGCGGTTGCGGCTGCGGCTGTGCCAAGTACGGAGATCACGTAGAGGCCGGTGACCCAACTGGTGCTGTGGGTGCTCTCCAGAAAGCCGGCCAAAAACCACAGCGACAGAAGCTCGAAGAGCGTGCCCACCCATGCGGGAGTAGGATGAACCAGGCTGTAGGTGAAGGGCTGCCAGAGAGCGCCATGCAGGAAGGCGGCGGGAGAGAATGTGAAGGAACGGACAAGCTGATCGGCGGTGACAGGAGCGGCCAGCAGCACCACCGCCAGCGCAAAGTAGGCAGCCAGGTTCCACAGTACCAGGCGGCGGGTGGCGCCGCGGAACTCGGGAAAGGCAAACGGAGTGGAACCAAGCCTGGGCATCGTGGTCATTTAAGGGTAAACCGAAAAGCGGGTGAGTGTCCCGAAAAAATGCAGGTGGCCTGCGCGCACCTCACAATTCGGCGTGATTTTGACTGGAATTCCCCCCGAGGTCAGGCTCGCCTCAAAGCGACAGACCCCATGGGGTATTCTTCCTTTGGGGAGTTTCGGAGGCAGTCTGGCCTCGGCCTCTTGACCGGAGGCCGGTCTTTCTCAAAGAATAACTGAGTCGCACAACATATTACCGTCATCCTGTAATACGAAATATCGTGAAGAGAGGAGGTTGCCATGGCCAGCTGCCCTGAATGCGAGAATGTACTAGACATTGAATTGGACGAAGTGGCGGAAGGCGACTTGGTCACCTGCGACGAATGCGGCACCGAGTACGAGGTGGTTGGCGTAGAACCACTGGAGTTGGCACGGGTGGGCGAGGATCTGGACGAAGACGACGAGGATTTGCTCGAAGAGGAAGAGGAGGAAGAGTGAGGTTGAATCGCATGAGTTTGGCGGCCGGGGTGGTGTTTGCCCTTGTGGCGGCAGGTTTGGTTCCCCTGGGGTCTAAAATTGGGCCGGATGTGGCCGAGGCGCAGAACCTGGGTTATCGCGTGGTCTTTGGCAACGTGGTGGACAATAATTCCGCTCCGGTGGTCGGCGCCACCGTTTTTCTAAAAGACCTGAAATCAAAGGCTATTCGCAGCTATACAACTGTCGAGAAGGGCCGGTTCCGCTTTGCCAGCGTGAATATAGCCGAGGAACACGAACTCTGGGCGGAAAAGGACGGCAAAAAGACCGCCGTCAAGACCATCAGCCCCTGGGACGCGCGCAAGGAGTTCGAGGTCGAGCTGAAACTGAAGTAGAATAAGGGGCCGCGGCATTCATGGAATCCGTGGCCGTCTTACTGGTCCAGCTTCTTCGCCACCAACTCGTTCAGTAGCGCCGGGTTGGCCTGCCCCTTCGAGGCCTTCATCACCTGGCCCACAAAGAATCCAGCCATCGTCTTTTTGCCGCCGCGATACTGCTCCACTTGCCTGGGGTTGGCGGCAATGACCTCGTCGATCAGGGCTTCAATGGCTCCGGTATCGGTAATCTGCTGCGGCTTTTCGCGCTCATAAACCGTCGAAAAATCCTCGCCTTTTTCAAAGCAAGCATCGAAGAGCTGTTTGAGCTGCCTGGAGCTGATCTTTCCCTCATCGAGCAGATCGGCGGCCAAGACTACGCCGGCCATGGAGACGGGCGACTGATCCTGTTCCAATCCCAGGGTCTTCAGGCGTCCGCCCAGCTCGCTGAGCAGCACATTGGCCACGCGGCGAGGGTTGCGGGCGGTCCGGGCAGCAGCTTCAAATCGGTCCGCAAAGGCGCGCTCGGCGGTCAGCGTAAAGGCGTCCTGCTGGGCCAGCTCGTACTCGGCAATCATGCGGGCACGGCGCGCTTCCGGCAGCTCGGGCAGCTTCTTTTTCACCTCAGCCAGAAATTCCGACGAAACAATCAGCGGCGGCAGATCCGGCTCGGGAAAGTATCGGTAGTCGTGGGCCTGCTCCTTCGACCTCATCGAATAGGTGCGTCCCTCGGTCGCGTTCCACAGCCGGGTCTCCTGAACGTTGCGTCCACCGGATTCCAGAACCTCAATCTGGCGCTCGATCTCGTACTCCAGAGCGGCGCGGACAAAGCGAAAGCTGTTGACGTTCTTCACTTCGACTTTGGCGCCGAATTGTTCCTGACCACGAGGACGGACGCTGACGTTGGCGTCGCAACGCAGCGAGCCTTCTTCCATGTTGCAGTCCGAAACGCCGCAGTAGAGCAGGATTTCCTTGAGCCGCGTGAGGTACTCAAAGGCCTCGTCCGGCGTGCGGATGTCAGGATCGGAGACGATCTCGGCCAGCGGCGTGCCGCAGCGATTCAGGTCGAGGTAAGTGTGCGTGGCGGAGTCAACAAAGCCGTCGTGCAGGCTCTTGCCTGCGTCCTCTTCCATGTGCAGGCGTGTGATGCCGATGCGCTTTGTCTTGCCATCCGCATCTGGTACATCGATCCAGCCGTGCTCTGCCAGTGGTTTGTCGAATTGAGAAATCTGATAGCCCTTGGGCAGGTCGGGATAGAAGTAGTTCTTGCGGGCGAAGATGGAGCGCTCACGCACCTCGCAATTGAGAGCCACGGAGGCCAGCGTGGCAAACTCCACAGCCTTGGCGTTGAGCACCGGCAATGCCCCCGGCAACCCCAGGCACACCGGGCAGATGTTGGTGTTAGGCTCCGAGCCGAAATGATTCCGGCAACCGCAGAAGGCCTTGGTGGCGGTGAGCAGTTGCACGTGGACTTCGAGACCGATGACAGGCTCGTACTTGGCCCGGACTTGGGGTGAAAGCGCAACGGCAGGCATATGTGAATTTTAACGTGAATGAACGGTGGGTCTCCGTGACTATTTGAACCTCATAGAATCTTCTTCCCAAACGCCGAGCAGGCCAGTTCCACTGCCAGGTCCGCCGTGCGGTTGTGCTCGTCGATTACCGGATTGACCTCGACGATCTCAAAGCTCAGTAGCCGCCCGTGGTCGGCAATGATCTCCATGGCCAGGTGCGCCTCGCGATAGGTTGCGCCGCCGCGCACCGGCGTGCCCACTCCGGGCGCGTCCTCGGGATCAATCCAATCCATGTCCATCGATACATGGTAGCCGGCAGTGCCATTTCCGGCCGCGCGCAGAGCTTCTTCCATCACCGTTCTCATGCCCCGCTCGTCAATGTCGCGCATGGTATACACGGCTACCCCGGCGTTGCGAATGTTTTCCCGCTCGGCGGCGTCGATCTCCCGCACCCCGATCAGCACCGTGTTTTCCGCCAACATCTTGGGCGCGTAGCCGAAAATCTTCGTCAGCGCGTCCGGCCCCATCCCCAGCAGCGCGGCCAGCGGCATGCCGTGCACGTTGCCCGAGGGCGAGCTCTCCGGCGTGTTGATGTCCGAGTGCGCATCAATCCACACCACCCCGATCTTCTCCCCCTTGCGGCGATAGAATTCCGCCACCCCGGAGACCGATCCGGCGGCCAGCGAGTGATCCCCGCCCAGCACCAGCGGCGTCATCCCCTCCTCCAGGGTCTCCACCACGGTTTCGGCGGTGCGCGTGCAGGTCTGGGCAATTTGTTTGAGATAGTGCGCGTTTTCCTTGCCCGCTGTCTGCGTCTCGGCAATCTCCACGCGAATGTCGCCCCCGTCGGTCACCTCGTGGCCCAGAGCCTCCAGCCGTGCCTCCAGCCCGGCCACGCGCACCGCCGACGGCCCCATGTCCACCCCGCGCCGGCTCGCGCCCAGGTCAAGTGGAACGCCGATCACACGGATGCGCCGGGGGGGCTGCGCCTGCGCCCCGTAGTGCGGAATGATCGAAGCGGGATTGCTAACTTCATTAGAATTCGACATATAAACATCTCCCCTAGGGATCATTAAACCAGATTTTAGTAAAAGTATGACGAGAACTCGTTAATAATCCATACCTTCGGTCGCACTAAGCTTGCCGGATGTTACCAGCGGCAGTAAATAGTTTGGCGGCCGTTGCCGATAAGAACTCTTTGGGTCAGACATCACTTCAACAGAGGGCGTATGCTGTTTCTTTCGATGAAGAGACTGCTTCCCACGTTCGTGATTCTATTCGTCTGCGCACAGTTAGCGTGGTCAGCGCCGCCCACCCCTCTGACCACGCTGCGCGCCCTTCACGCCCTCAACAACGAACAAGCCAGCCGTGAGCTGCCTGTCGCCTTCGAGGCGACGGTCACCTACTTCCCCGGCTATGATAATCTCCTGTTTGTCCAGGACGGCGACGTGGCTATTTTTGTGTTAGCCACCACGAACGCCAAGCTGGTTCCTGGCGATCGCGTTCTGGTCAAGGGAACGACGCAGCAGAGCTTTCGCCCCATCGTGATCAGCAAGAATATCACCGTGCTCCGTCACGATACCGTGCCCAAACCTGTGCCGGCCACCTTCGATGAGTTGATCAGCGCCGAGCGCGACTGCAAGCTGGTCAGCGTGCGCGCCGTGATCCGGACCGCCGACTTGAGAATAAACTCGAACGTGCGCCTTACCTACCTGCAAATGCTCACCGACGGGGGGTACATCGAAGCTACGGTGGACAGCGACGATGCGAGTGCGCTCAGCGGCTTGCTGGACGCCGAGGTCGAGGTCACCGGGATTGCCGCCGGAAAATTCGACGACAAAATGCAGGAGATAGGGGTAAACCTTCACATCTCCTCGTTTGCGGACGTCAAGATTTTGAAGCGCTCCAGTGCCAGCCCGTGGTCTGCCGCGGTAACGCCTATAGACCGGATTCTTGCCGGCTATCATGTGCAGGATCAAACACAAAGGGTCCGGGTTCATGGAACCATCACCTATTACCAGCCGGGGTCGGCAATTGTGCTGCAAAGCGGCTCCACCAGCCTGTGGATTTCGACCCGAACCAGTAAGCCGATGCAGATTGGCGATTTAGCTGACGCAACCGGCTTTCCCGAAAGTTATAACGGCTTTCTTACCCTGACCCACGCCGAAATCGAGGATAGTCACTTGCAGGCGCTTATCACGCCGCAACCGGCAACCTGGCGGCAACTCTCCTTCTGGAGCGCCAACAAACCCGATGGGCATCAGTACGATCTGGTCTCCATCGAAGGCCAGGTGGTGACGGAGGTCAGGGGGGAGGCTCAGGACGAGTATGTTCTCTCCTCGGACGGTCAACTGTTCTCCGCCATTTACCGTCACCCGGACGCAGTCAGCCATATCCAGCTTTCGCCGATGATGCGGATTCCGCTGGGCTCCAGAATCCGGGTCACCGGCATTTGCATGATTGAGGAAGCCAACCCATACAACACCAGCGTGGAGGTGCCCTTCGACCTTCTGCTGCGTACCTTCGACGATATCGAGATTGTTGCCCGTCCTTCCTTATTGAGCATCCGCAATCTTTTAATCCTGGCTGGCTTGCTATTCGCGGTAGTGATTGTCGTAGGCGCCAGAGGCTGGGCTATCGAACGCAAGGTGCGCCGGCAAACCGCCGCGCTGGCCGCCCTTGAACGCCGCCGTGGCCGCATCCTCGAAGACATCAATGGCTCTCGCCCCCTGGCTGAGATTCTCGAAGAGATTACGGAACTGGTCTCCTTCCAGCTCAACGACGCGCCTTGCTGGTGCGTAATTACCGATGGCGCCCGGCTGGGATATTGTCCATCGCAGCTTGCAACTCTGCGCATTGTCCAAGAGAAGATTCCTGCCCGCTCCGGACCACCGCTCGGCGCCATTTCTGCCGCCTTCGACTCGCTCACCAAACCCTCTGCCACGGAGTCCGAAGCCCTTTCCAGGGCGGCTGGACTCGCCACCCTGGCCATTGAAACCCGCCGCCTTTACTCCGATCTGCTCCACCGTTCGGAGTTCGACCTGCTCACCGATATCCACAACCGCTTCTCCCTGGAAAAGCATCTGGACGCCCAAATCGATGATGCTCGGCTCAAGGCAACCATCTTCGGACTGATCTACATCGACCTCAACAATTTCAAGCAAGTGAACGACTCTTATGGGCATCAGGCTGGTGACCAGTACCTGCAGGAGGTGGCGCGCCGCTTGAAGCGCCAGCTGCGCCCCCACGATAAACTGGCCCGCTTGGGCGGCGACGAATTCGCCGCTATGGTTCCCCTGGTTCGCAGCCGCGCCGAGGTCGAGGAGATCGCTCAACGCCTGGAACACAGCTTCAAGGAGCCGTTCGCATTGGAGGGGCTGGAGTTGATTGGTTCAGCCAGCGTGGGCATTGCACTCTATCCCGAAGACGGCGCAACCAGGGATGACCTTCTGAACATCGCGGATGCCGCCATGTATACAGCCAAGAACGCCAAGCGCCAAAACGAAAAGGGTCAGTCTCAGAGTCCGAATTCCTGACTCTCCGCCGAGGATCACGCCAAAAAAGAGGCCCGGCTTGCGCCGGGCCTCTACTGATCACTGACTACTGATAACTGTTTTTACTCGGCCGCCATCTCCTCGGCCTCGCCCTCCTGGCGCATCAGCTCCAGCTCGCGCTCGGCGGCCTCGATCTCCGCCGTAACCTCCTGCTGCACGCGGGCCGCCGCTTCCTCCAGCTCCGGTGAGAGCTGAACGTTGCGGTAGTACTCCAACCCCGTGCCGGCGGGAATCAGCCGTCCCACGATCACGTTCTCCTTCAGGCCGCGCAAATTATCAATTGCGCCATTGATGCTGGCCTCGGTCAGCACGCGCGTCGTCTCCTGGAAGCTGGCCGCGGAGATAAAGCTGTCGGTCGAAAGCGACGCCTTGGTGATGCCCAGCAGCAGCGGTCGCCCGGTTGCCGGACGCCCTCCGTTGGTCAGCACCCGCTCGTTCTCCTCGCGGAAGCGGAAGCGGTCCACCTGCTGCTCCAGCAGGAAGTTGCTGTCGCCCACATCGTCAATTCGCACCCAGCGCAGCATTTGCCGCACAATCACTTCAATGTGCTTGTCGCTGATGGCCACGCCCTGCAGCCTGTAGACCTCCTGGATTTCGTTCACCAGGTAAGACTGCAACGCCTTTTCGCCCAGCACATCCAGAATGTCGTGCGGGTTCAGCGGGCCGTCCATCAGCGGATCGCCCGCGCCCAGGCGCTCGCCTTCCTGCACGTTCACGTGAATGCCGCGCGGCACCAGATATTCCTTCTCGTCGCCGTTGTCCGCGGTCACGTAAATCTTGCGCTGGCCCTTGGTAATCTCGCCGAAGCGCACCACGCCGTCGATCTCGCTGATGATGGCCGTCTCGCGCGGCTTGCGTGCTTCAAACAGCTCCACCACGCGCGGCAGGCCGCCGGTGATGTCCTTGGTGCGCGTGCTCTCCTTGGGAATCTTTGCCAGCACGTCGCCCGGTCCCACTTCTTCGCCGTCTTGCACCATCAGGTGAGCGCCGCGCGGCAACAAATACCGCTTGTGGCCCTTGGAATTTTTCACCACAAATGTCGGCTGCCGCTTCTCATCCGGAGAGTCGGCTACCACCCAACGGGAGAGGCCGGTTACTTCGTCCACCTCTTCGTTGAGCGTGATGCCTTCCTGCAGGTCCTTGAACTGCACCGCGCCGCCGATCTCGGTCAGGATGGCGTAGGTGTATGGATCCCACTCAGCCAGCAACTGGCCCAGCACCACGTGATCGCCGTCCTTCACCTTGAGGCGAGCGCCGTAAACCACCTGGTAGCGCTCCTTTTCGCGGCCGCGGTCGTCCTGAACGGCGATTGAGCCGGAGCGGTTCATGGCCACCAGCGTGCCGTCTCTGCTCTCCACATAGTTCAGGTTGATAAAGCGCACCGTGCCGTTGTTCTTGGCATCCAGGCGCGACTTGTCTTGCACGCGGCTGGCCGTGCCGCCCACATGGAAGGTGCGCATCGTCAACTGCGTGCCCGGCTCGCCGATGGACTGCGCCGCAATCACGCCGCAGGTCTCGCCCAGCTCCACCATGCGCCCCGAGCCCAGGTTGCGCCCGTAGCACAGCGCGCAAACGCCGCGCCGCGATTCGCAGGTCAGCACCGAGCGGATCTTCACCTTCTCCACGCCCGCGCCCTGAATCGCCGAGGCAATGTCCTCGTCGATTCCCTGGTTCACATCCACCACAATGTTGCCGTCGTAGTCCTTGATCCGCTCCAGCGACACGCGGCCGATGATGCGGTCCCTCAACTCCTCGATGATCTCGCCCGACTCAACGATTGATCCAACGTAAATCCCCTCGACCGTGCCGCAGTCGTACTCCGTCACGATCACGTCCTGGGCCACGTCCACCAGCCGCCGCGTCAGGTAGCCGGAATCGGCCGTCTTCAGCGCCGTGTCGGCTAATCCCTTGCGCGCGCCGTGCGTCGAGATGAAGTATTCCAGCACCGTCAGCCCTTCGCGGAAGTTCGCCGTGATGGGCGTCTCAATCACCTCGCCGGAAGGCTTGGCCATCAGTCCGCGCATTCCTGAAAGCTGACGAATCTGCTGCTTCGATCCGCGCGCGCCCGAGTCGGCCATGATGTAGATCGGGTTCATGGCTCCTTCTTCGTCCGCACGCTTCATGTTGTCGAACATCTCGTCGGCCACCTTCTCGGTCACCGCCGACCACATCTGAATCACCTTGTTGGAGCGCTCGCCGTTGGTAATGGCGCCGTCCATGTACTGCTTCTGGACCTCGATCACCTTCAGATCGGCCTCGCGCACCACGGTGTACTTGCTGTCCGGAATTACCATGTCGTCCAGGCCCACGGAAAGCCCGGAGCGCGTGGCGTACTGGAAGCCGAGGTCCTTGATGCGGTCCAGCATCCCCACCGTCACTTCCAGGCCCAGGTTCTGGTTGCAATAGTTCACCAGTTGCCCGATTCCCTTCTTCTTCAGAAGGCCGTTGATGAACGGCATCCCCTCCGGCAGCGCGTCATTCAGAATCACGCGGCCCACCGTGGTCGAGATGTACTGTTTGTTAAAATCAACAGGCTCAATGTGTGTCAGATCCTGGTCGTCATAGGCCGTGGTCAGGTCCATCACCTTGCCCGTGTACCGCAGCCGGATGGGTGACAGCGTCTCCACTTCCCTGGCTTCCAGCGCCATCAGAATTTCTTCCGTATTGGCGAAGACCCGGCCCTCGCCCTTGGCGTTCTTCTTGGCCTTGGTCAGGTAGTACAGGCCCAGCACCATGTCCTGCGAGGGAACGGTGATCGGCTGGCCCGAGGCCGGCGAAAGAATGTTGTGCGTGGCCAGCATCAGCACACTGGCTTCAATCTGCGCCTCCGGCGACAGCGGAATATGCACCGCCATCTGGTCGCCGTCGAAATCTGCGTTGAACGCCGTGCACACCAGCGGGTGAATCTTGATTGCCTTGCCCTCCACCAGCACCGGCTCAAAGGCCTGAATGCCCAGGCGGTGCAGCGTCGGCGCGCGGTTCAACAGTACCGGGTGGTCCTTGATGACCTCTTCAAGAATGTCCCACACCACCGGCTCCTGCATCTCCACCATTTCCTTGGCCTGCTTGATGGTGGTGCAGTGGCCCGTCTGTTCCAGGCGATGGTAGATGAACGGCTTGAAGAGCTCCAGCGCCATCTTCTTGGGCAGTCCGCACTGATGCAGCTTCAATTCCGGCCCCACCACGATTACCGAGCGGCCCGAGTAATCCACGCGCTTGCCCAATAAATTTTGTCTAAAGCGTCCCTGCTTGCCCTTCAGCGTATCGGACAACGACTTCAGCGGGCGGTTGTTCGCGCCCCTCAGCACGCGGCCGCGGCGGCCGTTATCGAACAGCGCGTCCACCGCCTCCTGCAACATGCGCTTCTCGTTACGCACAATCACTTCGGGCGCATGAAGGTCCATCAGCTTCTTCAACCGGTTGTTGCGGTTGATCACGCGGCGATAAAGGTCGTTCAAATCGGAGGTGGCAAAGCGGCCGCCATCCAGCGGCACCAGCGGGCGCAGCTCCGGAGGAATCACTGGCAGCACGTCCAAAATCATCCAATGCGGCTTGTTATCGCTCTTGCGGAAGGCTTCCACCACCTTCAGCCGCTTGGCGTACTTCAGTTTCTTCTGCGCGGACGTTTCCGTCTTCATTCTTTCGCGCAACTCCAGGCCCAGCTCGTCGATGTTGACACGCTTGAGCAGTTCTTTGATGGCCTCTGCGCCCATCATCGCCTTGAAGCCCGAGGGACGGAACTGCGCATCCAGTTCGCGATACTTGACCTCGTCCTTGATGATCTCGCGTTCCTTCACCGGCGCATCGCCCGGATCGACCACCACATAGGACTCGAAGTAGAGAATCGCTTCCAGATCGCGAAGTGAAATGTCCAGCAGGTGCCCGATGCGCGAGGGCAACCCCTTGAAGAACCACACGTGCGAACAGGGAGAGGCCAGCTCGATGTGGCCCATGCGCTCGCGGCGCACCTTGCTCACCGTCACTTCCACGCCGCACTTGTCGCAGATCACGCCGCGGTGCTTCATGCGCTTGTACTTGCCGCAAAGGCACTCCCAGTCCGTCACCGGCCCAAAAATGCGCGCGCAGAAAAGGCCGTCGCGCTCCGGCTTGAAGGTGCGGTAGTTAATCGTCTCCGGCTTGGTGACCTCGCCATGCGACCAGCTGCGGATCTTCTCCGGTGATGCCAGCATGATGCGGATAGCGTCAAAATCGGTAATAGGACTGGATAACTCAAACGGGTTCGAACGGAACAAGGCGACCCTCCTTGGCGGGCCTCATCGGCGCCACCGCGGCTTTTCCCGGGATTCTTTTATGGGTTCTTCCTTCCCGGGAAGCGGCGTAACCCGCTTTCAAGAAGAACCCTAAAAACAGTTGTCAGTTTTCAGTTCTCAGTCCTCAGTTCGATTGCGTTACTCGCAAATTCTGCCGATCACGGTCCTGTTGAAAACTGATCGCAAAAGGCTGAGAACTGACAACTGAGAACTGTGAACTAACGTCAATCGGCAACCATAGCCACTTCCGGCGCGGGCAACTTCTTGACCAGGTCCGCGCGCTTAATTAACTCCACGTCCAGGCACAGCGATTGCAACTCGCGTATCAGCACGTTGAACGACTCCGGCACGCCCGGCTCAATCGCCGCCTCGCCCTTCACAATGGCCTCGTAAATTTTAGTCCGGCCATAGACGTCGTCCGACTTCGCCGTCAGCAGCTCCTGCAAGATGTAAGCCGCGCCATATGCTTCCAGCGCCCACACTTCCATTTCGCCGAATCTCTGCCCGCCAAACTGCGCCTTGCCGCCCAGCGGCTGTTGCGTAATCAGCGAGTACGGCCCGATCGACCGCGCGTGAATCTTGTCGTCCACCAGGTGCGACAGCTTCAGCATGTAGATGTAGCCCACCGTCACCGGCTGCTCAAACTGCACGCCCGACATGCCGTCGAAGAGAGCCGTCTTGCCTGAGGAAGGCAGCCCGGCCGAAGCCAGCAGCGCCTTGATCTCGCCCTCCCGCGCTCCGTCGAAGACCGCCGTTCCGAACCAGATGCCGCGCTCCATGCCCGCTCCCACGCGCAGCAGCGTCTCGTCGTCCAGTTCCAGCAATTGGCGCAGTACCGCGGTTCCGGCGAATTCCTTCTTCATCAGTTCCCGCGTGTAGCTGGCGTCGGTGTTGGCGCGAATCAGGTCGGCAATCTTCTTGCCCAGCACATGCGCGGCCCAGCCCAGGTGCGTTTCCAGAATCTGGCCCACGTTCATGCGCGAAGGCACGCCCAGCGGATTCAGCACAATCTCCACCGGCGTTCCATCGGGCAAATACGGCATATCTTCCTCGGGAAGAATGCGCGCAATCACGCCCTTATTACCATGTCGCCCGGCCATCTTGTCGCCCACCGAGAGCTTGCGCTTCATGGCCACATAAACCTTCACCAGCTTGATTACGCCCGGCGGCAGCTCATCGCCCTTCTGCAGCTTGGCCACCTTCTCGTTGGTAATCTTGCGCAGCACTTCGATCTGCCGCGAGGTCATCTCTTCGATCTCGTCGATCTGCTCGTTGACCCTGGGGTCCTTGTCGGCGTAGCGGATGCGCTTCAAATTCTTAGTCGAGATGCGCTCAATCGATTCGCGATCCAGAATCGCCGCCTTGGTCAGCAGGCGCTTGTTGGTCCGCTCATCGTGCAGGTCGGCCAGCACCTCTTTGCCGCCTAGAATGCCGTCCAGGCGCTTCAGGCGCTCATCGGTCAGAATACGAATCTCGTCGCCCAGGTTCTTTTCCAGCTTGGAGATGTACTCGCCTTCAATCTGTCTCGCCCGCTCGTCCTTGTCCTGGCCCTTGCGGCTGAAGATGCGCACATCGACGATGGTGCCCTCGATGCCCGGAGGACAGGTCAGTGATGCGTCGCGCACGTCGCCGGCTTTTTCGCCGAAGATGGCGCGGAGCAGCTTTTCCTCTGGTGTGAGTTGCGTCTCGCCCTTGGGCGTCACTTTGCCCACCAGAATGTCGCCGTGCTTGATCTGGGCGCCGATGCGGATCACGCCGCTCTCGTCCAGGTCGCGCAACGCGTGCTCGCTCACGTTGGGAATGTCCCGCGTGATCTCCTCCGGGCCCAGCTTGGTATCGCGCGCCTCAATTTCAAATTCTTCAATGTGGACCGAGGTGTAATAGTCCTCCCGCACCAGCTTCTCGCTGATCAGGATCGCGTCCTCAAAGTTGTAGCCGCGCCACGGCATGAAAGCCACCAGCACATTGCGTCCCAGCGCCAGCTCGCCGCGCTCCGTGCACGGACCGTCGGCAATCACCTGCCCCTTGATCACGCGGTCGCCCTCGCGAACAACGGGTTTTTGATTGATGCAGGTGTTCTGGTTCGACCGCTTGAACTTGATCAGCGTGTAGATGTCCGAGCCCACCTCGCGCGATAGCTGCGTCGGATGGTGCTCGCCTTCCACGCGCACGATAATGCGCTGCGAGTCCACCGAGTCCACGATGCCGTTGCGCTTGGCCAGAATCACGGCGCCCGAATCGCGCGCCGTCACGCCTTCCATTCCCGTGCCCACCAGCGGAGCCTCGGCCACCAGCAAAGGAACAGACTGCCTCTGCATGTTGGCGCCCATCAGCGCTCTGTTGGCGTCGTCGTGCTCCAAAAACGGCACCAGCGATGCCGCCACTGAAACCAGTTGCTTCGGCGAGACGTCAATGTAGTCCACCTCGGTCCGGTTCACCAGCACAAAGTTCCCCATGCGGCGGGCGTTCACCAGGTCCTCGGTGATCAGTCCGTTATCGTCGAAGTCAATATTGGCCTGCGCGATGGTGTGCTTGTCCTCTTCCCATGCCGAAAGATAGAAGCTGAACGGAATATGATCGATCATCCGCTTGCCCGACTTCTTCAGCCCAGCGTTCAGCCGCGCTGCCTCGTCCTTCTCGATGTGGTCGCCCACGCGCAGGCCGCTCTCGCCGGCGTTGGTAATCTCCACAAAATCCAGAATCTTCGAATCCTTTACCTTGCGGTACGGAGACTCGATGAAGCCGTACTCGTTAATCCGCGCAAAGCAGCTCAACGAGCTGATGAGGCCGATGTTCGGGCCTTCCGGCGTCTCGATTGGGCAGATTCTCCCATAGTGCGTCGGATGCACGTCGCGCACCTCGAAGCCCGCGCGTTCGCGGCTCAGCCCGCCCGGTCCAAGCGCCGAAAGGCGCCTCTTGTGGGTAATCTCACTGAGCGGATTGGTCTGGTCCATGAACTGCGATAGCTGCGACGAGCCAAAGAACTCGCGAATTGCCGCCATCACCGGCTTGGCGTTGATCAGGTCGTGCGGCATGGCCGTCGTAAGCTCCTGATACACGCTCATTTTTTCTTTGATGGCCCGCTCCATGCGCACCAGTCCGATGCGGAACTGGTTCTCCATCAGTTCGCCCACCGCTCTCACGCGGCGGTTGCCCAGGTGATCGATGTCGTCCACCATGCCGATGTTCTTGCGCAGCTTCAGCAGGTAGCGGATGGTCGCGTAGAAGTCCTCCGGCGTCAGCGTGCGATGGTGCAATTGGGTGGCGTCCTGGCTCTCGTACAACTTGATGTTGAACTTCAGCCGGCCCACGCGCGAAAAATCGTACTTGCGCGCGTCAAAGAACATGCCTTCAAACAGCGCCGTCGCCGTATCCAGCGTCGGCGGATCGCCCGGCCGCAATTTGCGGTAAATCTCAATCAGCGCCTCTTCCGGCTTGTGAATCGAGTCGCGCTTCAGCGTGTTGGAAATGATGTTGCCCACATCGTCGCGCTCCGGAAAGAACACCTCGAAGCTCGTTGCGCCGCTGGACAGAATCTTATGCAGCCGGTCCGCCGTCAACTCGACATTGGCCTCCACCACCACTTCGCCGGTATTCAGATCCACCACATCGGCTGCGGTATACGCCCCGTCCAGCTCGGCCGCTTCAACTTCGATCCTGTCGATGGCCGCTGTCCGCAGCGCCTTCAGCGAACCCGGTGTGATCTTGCGGCCGGAGTGCGCGATCTCCACGCCATTGGCCAATATCGCGTGCGCCGGCTTGGCGCCTACCAGGTGCGTTGCGCCATGACCTTCTTCTGAAACCGCCCAGTGCAGTTTTCCGTCAGCGATGTGCAGCCGGTCTACCGTGTAAAAAGTCTTGAGGATCTCTTCATCTGAACGCAGCCCCAGAGCCCTCAGAAAGATCGTTCCCAAAAACTTGCGCTTGCGATCGATGCGCACATAAAGCGTGTTCTTCTGGTCGTACTCGAACTCCACCCAGGAACCGCGGTAGGGAATGATCTTGCCCAGAAAGTAGGTGCGATTGTTGGCCGTCTCAAAAAATACGCCCGGCGACCGGTGCAACTGCGAGACGATCACTCGCTCAGTGCCGTTCACGATAAAGGTTCCGTTCGGCGTCATCAGCGGAATGTCGCCGAAAAACACCTCTTGTTCTTTAATGTCGCGAACTGTCTTGTTGCCCGTCTCCGCGTCCTTCTCATAAATTGTCAACCGCACCGTCACCTTCAACGGCGCCGAGAAGGTCATGCCACGCTCCTCGCACTCCTGCTGGTCGTACTTCAACTGCAGGCTTACCGGGTCGCCGCACTTGTTGCAGAAGTCGGGCGTGTTCTTGTTGTAGGTGCCGCACTTCTGGCAAAGCACATCCCCGGGATGAAACGGATCCGTAATCACCATTGACCCGCAATGCACGCAGGCCGTGCGCAGGTGATGCAGCCCCTTCAGGTGGCCGCACTTGCACTCCCAGTTGCCAATCGAAAAATCAACAAAGTCCAACTGAGAAATGCCGCGAAAGTCCGTGATCGGAAATACCGACACAAACACCGACTGCAAACCAGCGTCGTCGCGTTCGTTGGGCAACTTGTCCATCTGCAGAAATCGCTCATACGAGCGGCGCTGCACTTCAATCAGGTTAGGTATCTGCGTTGCGGTGGGTATCTTTGAAAAATCGAGCCGGCTGCGAATCGCGCGCTTCTCGTTCGGCATGCTTCACTCCTGAGCCTCGTCGCTCCGGCGCCAAAGTTGGGCCGGGCCAGCGCCTGAGTCTCTTCGGCGCCCGCTAATTACGGTAAGTAAGTCGAAAAATCCAGACTGGCCCGTGTAATCTCCAGCCCCCGCCCCCGCCCGGCCCCCAGTGACAACTTGCAGCTAGGCTGCTAACATTCCGGGGAATTCCCCCGGGGACATGCATGTCCCGTGAGAAAACTGCAGAAACGCGTCTTGGGCATTGCCGCACATCCGGCAAGTGCGCTAAACTGCGCATCATTGAGGAAACAAAGCAACAGTTAATCCTGTTTACGAATCTGGTACGCCCTGGGCAGATATACCTTCAAAGTTTCACTCCGCCGAAGCCGAAACACACGAATTGCCCGCAAGGCACAATGCCTCACGAGCGCGGCTTATCACCTGTGCTCCCATCCGAATTCACTTGTGATGCTCTCGCCGATCCCAAAGCTCGCTTCTGCCGCTCGCTCGCCAGCCGCTTAACCCATCAACGAATACTTAGCCTGCCTCCTAAGTAATCCGCTGACTCTAAGGCACTTAACTACTATGCGAACCTCGCCGCCTTGGGGCTTGGTTTGCCCCAGACTGCGGGCGCTTGCGTGCCCATCCACAACTCTCAATACGCGCCAGCCAAAACCGTCCCATTCCCTGAAAATAAAGGAATAAGCCGAAAAGACGCGCAACGATTATTGTAGCGCGTCCCGGCCAGCCTTGCAACAGACCCACCCGGCCTTACGACCGGCAGCCTGATCGAGCCTACTTGATCTCAACCGTAGCGATGCCTTCAAACTTCTTCTTGATCGCTTCGGCCTCGTCCTTGGTCGCGCTCTCCTTGATCGCCTTGGGAGCCCCGTCTACCAGGTCCTTGGCTTCCTTCAGACCCAGCGACGTAACCTCGCGCACCGCCTTGATGGTGCTGATCTTGTTCGCGCCGAAGTCCTTTAGAATTACCTGGAACTCCGTCTGCTCTTCAGCCACGGGAGCCGCCGCGCCGCCACCGGCCGCAACTGCCGCCGGAGCCGCTGCCGCTGCCGAAACCCCAAGCCGCTCTTCCAGCTTCTTCACCAGAGCCGAGGCTTCCAACAGGCTCAGTGCTACGATTTGCTCTTCCAACTGTGCCAAATCTGCCATTTTCTTCTCCATTCAGAATCGTTTTTTGAAATTCCTGTCCGAGCCAAAAACTCTCGTCAAAAAGGCTGCTCCACGCAGTGGAAAGTTTCCGATGCGCCAGACCCGCGCCCTTCCCGCTCGCTGCTCAGCCAAAACCCTTGAAAACTACACCCCTTCAATACAAAGGGGGCCGAAGCTAGGCCGCAGCCTCTCCGGCAAACTTTTCCTTCTCCACGCCCTGGCCCAGAACCACCGCCAGGTCGTGACCCACTGCGTTGATCACCGTCGCCAGCCGTTGCGCTGGCGAATTGATCAGGAACAGCAGCTTCGAGAACAGCTCTTCCTTGCCCGGCATCGTCGCCAGAGCCTTGATCTCGGCCACTGTCAGCAGCTTGCCTTCCACAATGCCCAGCTTGAACTGAAACTCCGCCGCGTTCTCGCTCGCCCACTTGGCAAAAACCTTGGCCAGCGCAACCGGGTCGCCCGATGTAAACGCCACCGAGTTCACTCCCTTGAGCCCCTGCAGCGCAACTTCCACCTGGGTGCCCTTGCCGGATACGGCTGCCAGCGAGTTCTTCACCACGCGATACTTGCCGCCCGCCTCGCGAATCACCTTGCGCAGCGCAAAGTCCTTGGATACCGTCAGCTTGGAAAAAGTGCCTATAATCGCCGTCGTCGAGCCTTCCAGCTCACGCGCCAGCAACTGAACCTTCTCCGTCTTCTTCGCCCTTGAAATCGCCATCGTCTTCGCTCCGCTCCGACAGGGGTTAGGGGTTAGGGATTAGGGATTAGCACCGCTTAATGCGTTCACCCTCGACCCTCGTTCCCCCATCCCTTCCTCGCCCTTGACGGGCATGTTACAAATCCTGTTTTGACCCTTCAGACCGGGACACGATAGAAGCAGAGGGCTTTTCTAACCCCTGACCCCTAATCCCTGATCCCTGTTTAGTGCTTGCCCGCCGCGTCCGCAACCGCCGAATCCAGTCGCACTCCGGGGCCCATCGTCGAGCTCAACGTAATGCTCTTGATGTACTTCCCCTTGGCCGCCGAGGGCTTGGAGCGCACAATCGCTCCAATCACCGTGGTTGCGTTGTCCACCAGTTTCTGCGGCTCAAAGCTCAGCTTGCCCACCGGCACATGCACCAGGCTGGTCTTGTCGGCCCTGAACTCCACCTTGCCGGCCTTGATCTCTTTGACCGCCGCGGCCACGTCCATGGTCACGGTTCCGGTCTTGGGATTGGGCATCAGACCCTTCGGGCCCAGCACCTTGCCCAGCCGTCCCACCACCTTCATCATGTCCGGCGTGGCAATCAGCGCGTCGAAGGCAGTCCAGTTTTCCTTCTGGATCTTCTCCACCATCTCCTCGCCGCCCACAAAGTCCGCCCCGGCGTCCTTGGCTTCCTTCTGGCGGTCGCCGCTGGCAATCACGGCCACCGTCTTGGTCTTGCCCAGCCCATGCGGCAACACCACCGTCCCGCGGACCATCTGGTCGGCATGGCGCGTGTCCACGCCCAGCCGCATCGTCAGATCGACGGTCTCGTCAAACTTGGCGTACTTCACCTGCTTCAGCAGGCCAACCGCCTCAGGCAGCGCATACAGCGGCTTAACGACAGCCGCGCGCGCCTTCGTAATATTTTTGCTGGATTTCGCCATTCTTCCCTCGTCTCCCACCGTCTCTGCCAGCCCCGCTTTGCGAGGAGTCTGGATGCTGGCCGCACAGGCAACACTTTTTGCCTTCCGCAGCCAACCATCGAACAGACCCAGAAACCGTGGTGCTATTGACGGCCCAGGGATTTCCCCCGGACAGTTATTAGAATCATAACGAAACGGCACGGGAATTGCAAACCGGGGCCGTAAATTAATGGTGGAATATCAAATATCTTTGAGGATCGCTTCTTTGGAGACATTCTTGTGTGCGGCGATGCTGGAAAGAATCGCGTTCAGAGTCCCGATTCTTAGAGGCGTATGCTCCGGAACCGCGATGCGATGGGGCGTGGGATGCTGGGTTTGCAGGATGATGTGGCTGCCGACCTGATGGATTTTCACGTAATCCCAGCGTTTCGAGAGGTGCTTGACCAGCGCTTCTCCACTCAAATCGCGTGGGAGTTTCATGCGACGGCCAGCACCTCGTCGCGAATCAGATGAAGGCGGATGGAGGCAGGCGCGGCGGAGTCGAAGTAGAAGGCTTGCACGGCCTCGCGGACGTTGGACTTCAACTCATCCCAGCTATCGGCCTGGGTGAAGATGCTCTCGCCCAGAGCTTCAGCGGTGTAGCCGCCATCCGACTCCTGCATTACTTCAAAGACGAGTTCCTTCATGCGCTTTGACCCCCAGGCGAACTTCCTATCATCATATCGCGACTTTCGACAGGAAGCAGCCTCCAAGAATCGCCACCCTTGTGATAATCTGAAAAACCTACCACTTCGAGGCTTTTTTCGTGACCCCTTCTTCCGCTGCCGCTTCGCCGCTCGCTCCCCTCCACATGATCGACCTGATCCGCAAGAAGCGCGACGGAGGCTCTCTGGACGCCCGCGAGATCGGCTTCCTCGTCTCTGGCGCGGCCAACGAGTCCATCCCCCACGATCAGCTCGCCGCTTGGCTGATGGCCGCATGGATACGCGGCCTTTCGCTCGACGAAACGCGCACGCTGTCCCTGGCCATGCGCGACTCCGGAGAAAAATTCTCTCCCGCGCGCCTCGGCAAAACAGCCGTTGATAAGCACTCCACCGGCGGAGTGGGCGACAAAACCAGCTTCCTCGTCACGCCCCTGGCCGCGGCCTGCGGCGTCGCGGTGCCCATGATCAGCGGCCGCGCCCTGGGCCACACCGGCGGGACGCTTGATAAGCTCGAAGCCATTCCCGGCTTCCGAACCGCCCTCTCGCTCGATGAATTTGAAATCGTCCTAGCCCAATGCGGCGCCTCCATCATCAGCCAGACCAAGTCGCTGGTCCCCGCCGATCGCGTCCTCTACGCCCTGCGCGATCGCACCGGCACCGTCGAAAGCCCCGGCCTCATCTGCGCCTCCATCCTTGGCAAAAAATTGGCCGCCGGCCTCGACGCCCTGGTCCTCGACGTAAAAACCGGCTCCGGCGCATTCCTGCGCAATCCGAACGACTCTGCCTACCTCGCCGCTCTCATGGTTGCCACCGCCGAAGCCGCTGGAACTCGCACCGTGGCCCTCCTGACCGACATGGGCCAGCCCCTCGGTCACATGGCCGGCAACTGGATCGAGCTGATTGAATCTGTACAACTGTTGCGTGGCCAGCGCCCGTCAGAAAGCGAAGACCTACGTGAGCTGTCGCTGCTCCTCGCCGGCTGGATGATTCATCTAGGAGGCCAGGCCGCAACTCCTGAATCCGGTTACGCCCGCGCCGAAAAAGCTCTCGCCGACGGCTCCGCCCTGCGCGCCTTCTTCGCCATGATCGAAGCTCAGGGCGGCGACATTTCGGCATTCGACAATCCCAGCTTCCACTCACCCGGCGCAACCAAGGTAGTCTCAGCCTGGGAGAGCGGCTTTATCTCCACCATGGACACCACCGCCCTCGGTTGGGCCGTGCAGCGCACCGGAGCGGGCCGCGAAAAGGCTGGTGAGCCTGTCGATCCCCACGCCGGCATCGACTTCCACGCTCGCCGCGGAGCGCGCCTGGAAAAAGGTCAGCCGCTGGCCACTCTCTACGCCACCAGCCCCGCGCTTCTGGCCGAGCCGGAGGAGTTTCTTCATCAGGCAATTGTTTTCTCTCCGGCCCCGCCGCAAGCAGTGCCGCTGGTCAGCCGCATCTTCACCCGCGAATCGGCGGAAGCCCACCTGCGTGATGTAGTAAGGTAGTTTTTTGACAATAAACAGGGAATTGGTGATGCGCTGAATTGGGCAAGTTTTTCTAGTCCCTAGTCCCTAATCCCTAGTCCCTCAGGAGATTCACCGTGGTTCGTTATACCGGAGTGCTGGGCATCCTCGCCGTCCTTCTGACGGCCTATTTGTTCTCCACCGATCGCAAGCGCATTCGCTGGCGCACCGTCGCCTGGGGTCTCGGGCTGCAGCTTACATTTGCCTTCCTGGTGCTGCGCTTTGACTACGGTCAGCGCGCCATGTCCTGGGCCGGCGGCGTGGTGAACGCCATGCTCGCATGCACCTTCGCCGGCACCAAAATGCTCTTTGGCGAGTTCGGCCTTCCTAACTCCGGATTGTTCGGCAATCTGTTTTTGCCGCAGCATCCAAACGCCGGCGCCATCTTCGCCTTCCAGGTTCTGCCCACCATCATCTTCATCTCCGCTTTCTTCGCGTTGCTTTATCACGTCGGCGTGATGCAGATCATCATCCGCGGCTTTGCCTGGGTCATGCTCAAGACCATGCGCATCTCCGGCGCGGAAAGCCTGAACGTCGCCGCCTCCGTCTTCATGGGCCAGACCGAGGCTCCGCTCACCATTCGCCCATTTCTTTCCAAGGCCACGCGCAGCGAGCTGATGACCATCATGACAAGCGGCATGGCCCATGTCTCCGGCGGCATCATGGCCGCCTACATCGCTTATGGCGTCGATGCCCGCCATCTGCTCGCAGCCGTCATCATGACCTCGCCCGGAACCATCCTGCTCTCCAAGATGCTCGTCCCCGAAACCGGAAAACCCGCCACCGAAGGCAAGGTCGTCATCCCCAAAGACGAACTGCACAAGGATGAAAACTTCATCGGCTCCATCGCCCGCGGCACCATCGACGGAGGCAAGCTGGCCATGAACGTGGCCATCATGCTCATCAGCTTCCTGGCCCTCGTCGCCTTGCTCGACGCCCTGCTGCTCTGGACGCACGGGCTGGCTTACATGCATTGGGTCCCCGGCTCGCTCGGCCAAATCTTCGGATTTTTCTTCGCTCCCGTTGCCTGGCTCATCGGCGTTCCCTGGCACGACTGCGGCGCAATCGGCAACCTGCTCGGAACGCGCATGGCACTCAATGAGTTACTCGCCTACGTCAGTCTGGGTGCGCAAAAGGCCACCCTCGCCCCGCGCTCTTTCACCATCGCCACCTATGCCCTCTGCGGCTTCGCCAACCTGGGCTCCATCGGCATGCAGATAGGCGGCATCGGCGCCCTGGTTCCCGAGCGTCGCAACGACCTGGCCAAACTCGGCTTCCGCGCCATGTTCGCCGGCACCATGGCCAACCTGATCTCAGCTTCGATTGCCGGAATTTTTCTGGGTTAGCAGCTTCGGTTTTTAATCAACAATCCGGGTGCCCCACCTTCGCGACGTTTTTGTTTTTGTCGCTAGGGTGGGAGAGAGATAGCTCTACCTAGTAGCGCCGGCCTCCCGGCCGGCTGTAGCGTGGACCTCCTGGTCCACGCCGCACTATAAACCTTCTGTAAAAATGTTCTGGTTTCCACCGATAGTTCTTTACAAATCTCCTCTTCAATCCGTCTTTGTTATCCTGTACACCGTGGATTACGCAAGCTACATCTACCCGCCCTATGATGCGCCCCTCGCAGACGCCTACGGTGGCCGTTATGAATCCGTCTTCATCATCCTTCACCCCTTCGTCAGCGTGCCGGACAATCTCGCCTGGAAGGCGACCAAAAAATATCCCAACGATGAACAGATTCTGAGCCTCGGAGCAAAATGCTCCTGGGACAGCGTTGCCGCTCAAACCGGCCTTAGCACCTGCTCCAAACTGAACCAGGCGCTGCTGACCGCATCCGGCTCCATCGCTCCCGATCTCTCTGACTCCCCCGCCGCCACTGCGCTCCAACGCTTTCTGCAATTCGAATCCGTCTGGATGCCCGTTCAAGGCCGCTTCGAACCCTTGCTGCAGATGGATTTCCTTGCAGCCTTCCAGGCCGCCGGCCAGGAAGAACTGATCTTCGTCCCCGAATTTCCCCACACCGATCCCATCCAACTCCTCAATGTACCCAAGCTCAGGAATTGCCAGGACGCATTCCCCTCTCGCGGAACTCTTGTAGCTCCGGATGAATCCTTCCTGCTGACAGTGGATTGGGATAGTTTCTTCACGCTCTTCTACGGCCCTCGCTCATTTGTAACCGAAGTGGCCCAGCAGCAAAATCTCGAAGGCTTTTTCGCAACCCCCACCACCGAGCACTCCTGGTTCAATTATTCGCTCGGTTGCTGTGTCGTCACGCTGGCCCCAGAGGTCTGGCCAGCCGCCTGAAAATTCATTCCCACTGAAATTCTGGATCGCCGGCCTCCCGGCCGATGGGTCGTGAACCTGTAGCGCCGGCCTCCCGGCCGGCTGTTGCGTGGACCTCCTGGTCCACGCCGCGTGTGCCCCACCCTCGACCCATCGAAAAAGTCTGGGTGCCCCATCCATCCGCAGTTTTATCGCGGATGGGTGGGAGATATACAAAATATATTTGTCATCCTGAACGAACCCGGAGCGCAGCGAAGGGCAAGTCGAAGAACCTGCTTTTTGTTTCTTCTCCAATTACAAAAGCATTGGTGCCCCACCCTCGCCGCTGTCATCCTGAGCGTAGTCGAAGGATCTGCTTCTTGTAATTTTGCGGCTATCGGGGTCCCCGGCGAGTGAACTTTGCTCGCTGGGGTGATCTAGGGTGTAAAACCGAGACCCTTCGTTCTCCGCGCCGAAGGCCGCTCGCCTGGACGGCAAGTCCACCCACCGCAGGTGGCTACGGATGCCGCGTGATCGCAACAACAGTGATCACCGGAGTTCGTTTCCTGCCTTTGATTTCATCGGGACCGTAATGCCAGAAAATGCGGTAGGCGCCGTGGGTGTCGATTTGCGCGTACGCCTCGAAGATTCTCTCGCCATGCGCGCCCGTGAGCGAGGTGAACTCGTGCGTGTGAAGGCCTGGATGGCGCGGGTCGATTTCGAAGTATCCGAGAGCCTTGCGAACCTGCGCGAGGAGCGCGGTTTGGGAGGCCGAATCTTCCAGCGCCGTCAACTGCGCATCTGCCGTGGGCGTGAACTTCAACTTCCGTTCCATAAATAGGTCTCGGGATTACGTCTTGGCGTGTTTGGCAAACGAGCCGCGGTAAACTCTCTTCCCTTCAGCCGACTCCCTTAAGCCTTGCTTCACGCTGGCCAAGGCCGATGGGTTCTCGTAGAGCCACATCTCGGAGGCAGGGATGGTCTTGACCGGATCGAGTATGAGTTGGCCTAGGGGATTGCGGTAGATGTTATAGGCCGTTGCATCGCTGAGAGCCGCTCCCAGCGAGAGGCGCTTCTTTGCATCGGGCTGCGCGAACTCGGAGACTAACTGGAAATCGGTATCTTTGATGACCGCTGGAGTCGACATGGTGGGAGATTAGCATAGGTGGGAACATAATTCAAGTGGGCCATGCCCACTTGAATGATCTGACGGTGCCCGTCTATTCCCTGTTCCCGGCTTCACAATTTCACTACTTTATTTTCAAATTCTTGCAGTTAATTAAGTGGTAAACTCGCAACTAAACTCAATAAAATGAATATGTTCCACGTGGAACATTTCCGCGGATCGTAACTCCTATTCCCTAGCCCCTATTTCCTGTTTTCTGTTCAAAGTCCCCCGATTAGTCTAGGTCTAGACAAGGTTTTTCGTCGTTTTACCCCTCAAAAATGGCCTTTTTATACCTGTTCCTTACAGGTTTTCATGTCCTTATATGCGCGCGTCATTCACTCCAAACTGCACCAGAATGTGTGCACTTAAGGCCGAGTGGCGTAGAATGCCCCGTGCCCCATCCTTTCGCGTTTTTTCTGGCGAAAGGGTGGGAAAGCACACATCTCAATTGACCGCTCTCACCCTCTTCAATCGATAAAAAATCGTCAGCGCCGTCACGCTTCCGCACGTCATCAGGCTCGCCGCCATGCCCAATATCAGCGACAGATCCCGCTGATAGGCCCCATGCACAATCCCCACCACCTGCAGCACGCTGAAGCCGCCAAAGGTCACGAGCGAAATCCCCGCATCGCTCTTCTTTCGCCACAGGGCCACCACTTGCGGCACAAACAGCAACGCATTGCACCCCAGCCCCAACCCGAAGATCACCGCCACAAGCTCCTTCATGTCCGTCCCCCTCGCTTCAAATTCACTTTTCTATTCATCCTTATTATTCACATCAGGCTCGCCATGCTTCCACCTGTAGAATGTCTAAAGCGTACCGTCAGTCGCAACCAATGACCTACTTCGATCAAGTTTCCGAAGCCGCGGCGTTCCTCAGCAGCAAGCTGGGCTCGCTCCGCCCCCGCATGGGCATCGTCCTCGGCTCCGGGCTGGGCGCCGTGGCCGATGTGGTCACCGAGCCGGTTGCCGTTCCCTACGCGCAGATTCCGCATTTTCCACAATCCACCGTCGAAGGCCATTCGGGCCGCATCGTCGCCGGTCTACTGGGCGGAGTTCCGGTCGTCGTCATGCAGGGCCGGGTTCACTACTACGAGGGCTACTCCCCGCAGCAGGTCACCTTCCCCATGCGCGTGCTGGGCGCGCTCGGCCTCCAGGCAGTCATTCTCACGAATGCCGCCGGCGGAATTCAGGAAGGCTATCGCGTAGGGCAGCTCGTGGCGCTCAGCGACCACATCAATTTCATGGGCTGGAACCCGCTCATCGGCCCCAACGAGTCACGCTTCGCCGCTCGGCCCGGCGCTGGGCTGCGCTTTTTCGACATGACCGAAGCCTACTCCAAACCCCTCCGCACCCTCGCGCAAGAAGCCGCAAAGGAAGAGAAGTTCGAGCTGGCCGAGGGCGTCTATCTGGCCGTCAGCGGGCCCAGCTACGAGACCCCCGCCGAGATTCGCGCCTTCCGCGCGCTGGGCGCAACCCTGGTCGGCATGTCCACCGTGCCGGAAACCATCGTCGCCCGTCACATGGGCATTGAGGTGCTGGGCATCTCCTGCGTCACCAACCTGGCCGCCGGCCTGGGTGCAAAGCAACTGAATCACGCGGAAGTCTCCGAAATCGGCCACCAGGTCGAGCACCGCCTCGCCCGGCTGTTTCAACGGCTCGCGCCTAGAATTGACGCCCGGATAGCCACACCACAGACAGGAGAAAAACAGCCTTGAACCAGGAAACCGGACACAGCGCGCGTCTTCCCTTTCCTCCCGTGGTTCTGGGAATTGCCGGCTGCTCCGGCTCGGGAAAAACCACCCTGACAGCCGCCATGGCCCGCACCCTTGGCGGCATCCACTTCCATACCGACACCTACTATCGCGATCTGGCCCACATGCCCCTGGAAGAGCGCGCCCGCCAGAACTTCGACCACCCCTCGCTGATTGAGAGTTCGCTTTTGGTAACCCACCTTGCCGCGCTGGCCAGGGGAGAAGCCATCGAGCGCCCGCTCTACGACTTTGCCTCCTATACCCGCATCCTCGGCCCCAACGGAATCGCCCTGACGGAGACCGTCCGCCCCAGCGCCTATCTGCTGGTCGAGGGCATCTTCGCCCTCCATTTCACCGATCTGCTGCCTTTCTACAATTTGCGCATCTACGTGGACACGCCCGACGAGGTCTGCTTCGAACGACGCCTCCAGCGCGACATCGCAGAGCGTGGCCGCACGCCAGAGTTGGTCCGCCAACAATATGACGCCACCGTCCGGCCCTCAAGCGTGGCGTTTGTGCGCCCCTCTGCCGCTAACGCCGACCTCTCCGTCGACGGAACCGGCGCCCTCGACTGGAAAGTCGAGCAAATTCTTAACCATATGAATCGCCATGGCCTGTTGAACTTCCCGGATTGAAAAATACTAACTATTCAGGGCATTTACAGCTTTCTTACCAAAGTTTCATTAAGAAACTATCATGATTTGCCCCTTTGTACCGATAAGCTAGTTATGAAGGTTATGAAATACCTCCAAACGATGAAGCACAATGCGGCTACATGGCTACGCCAGGGCATCTCGCCCCGGCGGCTGGCTCTCACCATGGCTCTGGGGTTTGCCATCGGCTGCATCCCCTTGCTGGGTGTGACCACCACCTTGTGCGTCCTCGTGGCCCTCGCTTTGCGGCTCAACTTTCCCGTGATTCAAGCGGCTAACTGGGCTGCCGCGCCGTTTCAGTTGGTGCTGATTGTGCCTTTTGTGCGCCTGGGAGAGCGGCTGTTTACCTCCGGCTCACATCGCGCCATCGAAATTGGCTCATTGCTGCACACTTCGCCCTTGACGATGATTTCTCAGGTGGGAGGCATGTTCGGTCAGGCATTGCTGGCCTGGCTGTTAATCGCCGTCCCCGCCGTGGCGCTGATGACCCTCATGCTGACCACGCTGCTGCGACGCGTACCAGCCATCGCCCAGGCAGAAGCCAGCAACTGAGTTTCCGCGATCTTCATAGCTGCACTGACTGCCGTCTACAGCGACTTGCCCATTTCATAGGCTTGTTTCATGGCGGGGCGCGTGAGGATATCGCCTATCTCCCATGCGCCGGTGCCATACACAATGCCTTTTTCTTTTGCTCCCGGCAGACAGGAAGTGAATGCACGGAATCCCTCGATGGTTGGCTCCAGGGCAGCCTTTCTGGTTTCCGCCGCGGTCGCTATGAAATAGAAATCCTTGTTGGTGATTTTCGTATACCGCGCCACGGTCCGGTCAATCACGGTCTTCATCTGGGCGCACATCGTGTAGAAATACACCGGCGTTGCCAGGACGATCACGTCGGCCGCAACCATGCTGTCGAGAATCTGCGCCATATCATCTTTCTGCGCGCATCGTCCATTCTTCTTGCAGGCATAGCAGCCCGTGCAGTAGTTGATTGTCTTTTCCGCCAACACCACTTTTTCAACCTGATGATTGGCTTCGATTGCGCCTTCCATGAACCGGTCGCATAATGCGCTTGAGTTTCCCTTTTTTCTGGGACTCGAGGATAGGATCAGTACTTGTTTGCTCATTTATGTCGGTTCTCCTGCACCTAATGTGGAATTTCCGGCGTATTTTTCAGTGGCTTATCTTGATGAAACGGCCAGTGAACGATTGCGCCTTGGTCTGCACCTGCGGGAGAACCGCTTCAGCCCCGTCAAATCTGCCAGGCCAGGAGCGGCAGTTGCCCTGCAGGTCAACTTCAATCCCTTAAACCGCGATCAATTCATACGAATCGTTGCCCATCCTCATTTCCTTCATGTACGACAACTGATGAAGGCCCTGGCGGGACTCGAAGCGTTCCTTGAGGTCGTGAAGTTCTGCTTCAGGAAGCTTGTACACCATGTCGATGGAGGCTTGGTCTACAGCCAGAATGTCGCTGGAGGCCAAAATGCCCAGGTTGCGCGCCTTAACCGGCGCGGCGCTGACACCGGCGCAGTCGCAGTCCACGGACATGTTGCGCAGTACATTGATGTAGACGATTCTGCTGCCGAAATGATCAATCGTGGCTTTTGCCGACTCCACCATGTTCTCCATAAAGGGATCGCCTTTCAGCCAGCTCGCAAAATTGTCATCATCCGTTGCGGCGTGGACCATCTTCTTGCCGATTTGTCCATCGGCGCAGCCAATCGCGATATTCTTCAGAGAGCCGCCGAAGCCACCCATAAGGTGTCCTTTGAAATGGGTCAGCACCACCATCGAGTCGTAGTTTAGCATGTGTTTGCCAACTGACATTTCTTTGAAGTGCTTCCCGCCTTTGAGGGGGATCATCACCGCTCCGTCCTCATCCATAATGTCTACCGGACAAAAATCCCAACCGTTTATCTTAATGGTTTCGCGATGATCGGCCGTCGTGTATCGCTTGCCTTTATATAGAGTGTTTGTTTCCACCAGGTTGCTGTTTGGAATTTGTTGTTGCAGGGCCATTACCATGTCGCGAGGCAGGATGTTAGGACCATGCGGCTCGCCGGTGTGCAGTTTGATGGCCACCTTGCCGGTGATCGTTTTATTGATTTTCGAATAGACACTCAGCAAACCATCTCCGCTGAGGTCCTGGGTAAAAAAGACCTTGGACTTGTCGTTTCGTATGGTTGCCGCTGCGCTTATGCCGCTCACCGCTGCACTGCCCAGCACGAGGGCGCTACCTTTCAGAAATGTACGACGTTCCATTCCGCTTTCCCTGTTTTCCTCTCAATAGCAACTCAAGAAGCGGCGGCAACCGCGATCAATTTAGAGAATCGCGGCGCCGCATGTTGTTTTCCATCTACGCTTATTCCATCGGCGACAGACCGCTTCACTCCTCGATGGCGTTCAGCGGCCGGTCAACTTCTCCAGGTCTTCCGGATAGCGATTTCCCTCGACCGTAATTTTCGAAGCCGCATTATCGATCTCCTGGAGGTCGCCGGGCGTGAGTTCGATCGAAGCGGCTCCGATGTTCTCTTCCAGCCGCGCCAGCTTGGTCGTCCCCGGAATCGGCACAATCCACGGCTTCTGCGCGAGCAGCCAGGCCAGCGCGATCTGCGCCGGCGTCGCCTTCTTCGGCTTTCCGATTGCGCTGAGCAGATCGATGACGGACTGATTCGCCTTCATCGCCTCCGGCGTAAAGCGCGGCAGCTTGCTGCGAAAGTCCGTCGTATCGAGCGCGATCTTCTCGTCCATCTTTCCCGTCAGGAAGCCCTTGCCGAGCGGGCTGTAGGGAACGAAGCCGATGCCGAGTTCTTCGAGAGCCGGCAGCACCTCTTCCTCCGGCTTCCGCCACCACAGCGAGTATTCGCTCTGTACCGCAGTCACCGGCTGGACGGCGTGGGCGCGCCGGATCGTCTTCGCGGCTGCTTCGGAGAGGCCGAAGTGCTTCACCTTGCCCGCCTGAATCAGATCCTTCACCGCTCCCGCCACGTCCTCGATGGACACATCCAGGTCAACGCGGTGCTGATAGAAGAGATCGATGGCGTCGATCTTCAGGCGCTTGAGCGAGTCTTCCGCATCCTGCCTGATGCGCTCCGGCTTGCTGTTCAGTCCCTGCCAGCCCGGGCTTCCGTCGGGATTGAGATTGAAGCCAAACTTTGTGGCGATCACCACCTGGCCCTTGAAAGGTTCGAGGGCTTCGCCGAGCAGGTTTTCGTTTGTGAACGGGCCGTAGACCTCCGCCGTGTCGAAGAAGGTGACGCCACGCTCGACGGCCGCGCGCAGCAGAGCGATCATCTCCTGCTTGTCTTTGGGTGGGCCGTAAGAAAAGCTCATGCCCATGCATCCGAGTCCGAGCGCCGATACTTCCAGATTGCTTTTTCCAAGTTTGCGCTTTTGCATTGAATTTTCTCCTAATTTTTGTTCAGGCCTGCTTGGGACCGATCCACTTTGTATCGAATCCTGGGCTACTGTTTGTCTTCTTCGATGACTTTCTTTGCGACAGCGATGGCAGACATGGCGCTCGGCCATCCCGAGTAGAAGGCCATGTGCGTGATGAGCTCTACGATTTCATCTTGCGTCAGGCCATTTTCGACACCCTTTTTCAGATGGTACGGAAGTTGTTCTGACGCGCGCAGAGCGATCAATGCAGTGATTGTGGCAAGACTGCGATCACGTTTTGATAGCGCGCTTCTCTCCCATATATCCCCAAATAGAACATCGTCGGTCAGGCTCACCAGCTTTGGGGAGAAACTGCCTATGGCTTTTTCTGCCGCGGACGGATTTGTTTTGTTTGCCATAATAGTTCCTTTTACTCGGATTTGAGTGAAGCCATATCGATGGAGAAGCGGTGCTTTACGCCGGACTTCACCATTCTCTCGAATGGCTTCATTAATCTGTTGTATCGGAATGACCACGATGCTGGCCGTAATGTTGGGCTGACCGCGGAAGTCGAGCATCTCCTGGGTTTCAGACTACGAAAGAGTGCCCTTCGAGCGGTATCCTGATTCTGCCAATCTATTGCCTATTCCTGTCGAACCATACATTTTTGTGCACGGTTTCCTGGATTCAGCGTTAATTTGTATTGAAGGAGTGAAGCGGGTGAAAGTAGTTAAACACAAGGACGTGAGCGAAGATCATAGGGTCGTTGAGATGCGGGCTGAGTTGGCCAGCAAGATTGCCTCGCACATACGCGTGGAAGGAGAACAGGCAACCGGCATATCCGGAATGAGCCTCTACCGCCGATCCGCACCCACTGCCTGCACTTCAGCCGCATACCAGCCCAGACTGATTGTCTTCGCGCAGGGGCAAAAGCGGATCAATCTTGGCAAAACAACCTACATGTGTGATAGGTCGACTTTCTTGCTGACGTCTGTCGATTTGCCCGTTGTCAGCCAGGTGATCGCGGCAACCGAAAAGGAGCCGATACTTGGTTTGCTGCTCAAGCTCGAAATGCCGCTTATTCGAGAGATTCTCTCGCAACAGGAGTTTCATCAGCACGAGGAATCTGTTGATACACGCGGCATGGCCGTCGGTGTCACTTCGGTCGAACTGCTGGACGCATGTTTCCGGCTCGTGGACCTTCTTGATACGCCCCAGGATATTCCATTTCTCAGCAGATTGATCCAGCGGGAGATCATCTACCGATTGCTTCGCAGCCCGCAGGGAAAACATCTGCGCGCAATTGCAACCCTGGGAGAGCAGAGCCATCGAACATCAAAGGCGGTCGAATGGCTGAGAGTGAACTACGCCAAGCCATTGCGCATTGAGAAACTCGCCGACATAGCGCGGATGGGCGTATCGACGTTACACCATCAATTCCGATCTCTGACCGCGATGAGCCCCCTTCAATATCAGAAGCAACTTCGATTGCATGTAGCAAGAGAACGCTTGCTCAATGACGGTCTGGATGCCGCCAGCGCCGCCTTCGAGGTTGGCTATGAAAGTGCAAGCCAATTCAATCGGGAGTACCGCAGGTTCTTCGGCCAGCCGCCCATGCGGGATATCAAAGCGCGCCGGCTCACCAGCACCGCGACAGCCCGCGACTAACGACAATTCACTCTCGCGAGCAAGCATGGGATACCACGAACCTCAATCTCGCAACGTCCGTATTCTCGCGCCCGGAGCGGGAATCAACCTTATTTCGGCGCGTAAGGGTCATTCACCGGCTTGGCGCTCTCCAGCCACGCGGTGTAGATCATGTCGCGCAACATGCTGGCCCCGGCCGCCAGCCGTGCGGCGGTAAACTCCCGCGACTCCGCCGTTCCCGCTCCCACAAACCCGCCTGCCTTCTCCAGTTGGTAGACCTTTTCCGTGTAGGACTTGGTGTTGCGCAGGTAGGCTACGTAGGCGTCGAACATATCGCCGTCGATGGCTTTGACCGGCGTCATCGCCGCCCGCACATCGGCCTCGTGCATGTTGGCTTCCACAAACGGACTCTCGAACTGCGAATGAATCCTGTGCTCGGTGGTGTAGCCGTTGGGGTTTGGCCCTGTCCAGCCGTTGTATTGGATGGTGGTGTGCAGCGGCTGCGAGCCGTCGCCCACGTAATGGCCCAGCCAGCCGGCGTAGAACAGGATCACCTGCTCCACCGGGCGCGTATCCTGCTTGGCAGCCGATAGCTTGCGGTACTCGCGCATGGAGGACTTCAGCCTTTCCCAGACCTCGTCCGTCTCCCAGGGTTGCAGGCCGATCTTCTTCGGGTCCTGGTGTGCGGCATAGACGCTGGCCTCAAAGTCGAAGCGGCGATGCGGCAGGGGACCCAGCGCGTCTGCCAGTTCCATGTCGATGAAGTGCTCGGGAGCCTGCGCGGCCACCAGCTCCGGCTCAGCGGGCGAGCGCCAGCGGTCCGGCTCGGGGCCCAGGTACTCGATCTCGGCAATGGCCTCCGGCGAGCGCAGAAAGGCGGGAATATCGGCCGGCTGCGAACTGGCCGCCAGCTTGTTCACTAACTTGTGGCCCCCGTTTCCCCAGGCAAGGGCCGCGGGCGGTTGAGCAAGGAGGCAAACCAGCCCGGCCGCGGCCAGAGCTGATAGAAACAGATGGGAATTTCCAGTTTGAAAGCGCATTGGGTCAGTATACCGCTGCCCCGTAGAGCGCCGTTTTGTGGATGCCCCACCCTCGCCGCGCACTTGTTCTTGCGGCTAGGGTGGGATTCCCGCATCAGTTCTCGTTGCTGAAGATCGCCTCGATGGTGATACTGTTTTCTCGATGAACGCGCACACCCCATTGGCACTTGTGATTGTCCTTCTCAGCGTAAATTTGCAGGCGCAACAGACCGTCTTCGGACAGAAGCCCTATTCCGCGCAAGAGCCGCCCGCCGCCTCGCCCAAGATGCACTAAACTCAACCCATGGGCTTTCAGGATTTTCTTGGCAACTCGGCCACCGTGACCCGGCTGCGGGAGAGCATCGGCGCGGATCGTTTTCCGCAGTCGCTGATCCTGGCCGGGCCGCGCGGTGCGGGCAAGTACACCCTGGCCCTGATGCTGGCCAAAGCCGTCAACTGCCTGCAGCCCACCGAATCCGACGGCCTTCCCGACTTCTGCGGCGTCTGCGCCAACTGCACACGCATCAGCGACTCAGCCAATCTTGAAGAGCGCGTTGCCGAAGCCGTCGCAGCTCGCGACGATATGCGCGACACCGATAAGAAAGAGACGCGCATCCTCATCCAGACCCATCCGGATGTTCTGGTGATTCCACCCGACCCGCCGCAACTGCTCATCAAGGTTGGCCAGATCCGCCAGGCCATTCATGTGGCCTACTACCGTCCGCCGGTCGAGGCGAAGCGCGCTTTCACCATCTTCACCTCGTCGGCATTTATGAAGGAAGCGGCCAACTCCCTGCTCAAGCTGCTCGAAGAGCCGCCCGCGCACACCTCGCTGATTCTGCTCACCGAGAATCCGCAGGAGCTGCTGCCCACCATCCGCTCCCGCGCCGTGGTGCATCGCTTAGGCGCGATTCCCTCCTCCGAACTAGAGGCCCTGCTCGCCCGACGCCGTCCTCTGCTCAAACAGGCCGACCGCGCGATGGTGGCGAGGCTGGCCGAGGGAGCCGTCGGTCGCGCCCTCACCCTCGACCTCGACGTTTATCTGGCCAGCCGCCAGGACGCGCTCATCCTGCTCAGAACTGCACTGCGCGAACCAGATTATTCCGCGCTCTTCCACGCCACCGAGAGTTACCGCGCTGGCGCCGACGGCCAGGAGAAGACCATCAACCTGCTGCGCGCCCTCAGCAGCCTCGTCGAGGATCTGCTGCTGATCGTGGCGGGCACGCCGCAGCTGATCCGCAACCTGGACATAGAAGCCGAATTAACCCACTTGTCTCAGGGACTTAGCGTAGACTGGATCGACAATGCCGCTCACGCCCTCGTTCAGGTCGAGCAGGGGATGCGCCGCAACCTGCTCCGCTCCCTCTCGCTGGACGCCATGGCGGTCAGCCTCGAAGCCAACTAGCTAACTACTTTCCCATGAGGACTTTACGTATGAGTAATGAATCTACTCGTCCCCGCCCTCAGGCCTATGCGCGCAGACAGCCAGCCACTTTAGCTCCCTTCCGCCTGGCGGCCTACGGCTACGACCAGAAGCAGGAGCATGAGCCTGCCCAGCGCACTGCCGAACTCTTTTACCTGCAAAAGCAGATCCAGTCCCAGACTCCCATGGTCCTTGTCCTGGAAGATGGTGAAAGGATCGAAGGATGCATCGAGTGGTACGACCGCAACGCCCTCAAGATCGGAGGCCGCCAGAAGACCCTGGTCTACAAATCCGCCATCAAATATATGTACAAGGTCGGCGATCAGGGGCAGTGATCGAGTGTGAGTGTGAGTGTGTGCTGCGTATTTCTGACTGAGAACATTCGGCGAAAATTGCGCATAAAACGCGAAAAACAACCTCTGCTTATAGATAGAGGTTTCTTGCGCAAAATTGGGTTATTTGGGAAGCGGAAATCTATGAAATATTCTCCGTTTCTTCCCTTATTCGTTGGATCCGGCCTTGAGCAGCCGGTCGCGGATGGCCGCTCCAATCCCCTCGGCGGGCGGAACGGGGCAGAGAATCACCGTGCAACCCGCGTCGTCCAGCGCGCGCAGCCCGGCATACAGCGCCCGCGCCATCTCCTCGGGAACTGCCCAGCGGCCCCAGGGAAAGACTGCGGCGACCTGTGCGGGGCTGGCCACCTCGGCCGGCAGCATCACGCCCACCTTTTCTCCTCTAAGGTCCTGCGCCGTCTGCGCCAGCAGCACACCGAGCCTATCAAGCGGCGCGCCAACCAGCACCAGCCGCGCGCGGGGCGCATAATGCCGCAGCCCAGTCCCTGGTGAAGGCAGCGCCTCGGGCTGCTTGGTTCGCTCCGCCCTGCTGTCGCGGTAGATCTCAACCGCCCCGGCAGTCTCTCGAATCTGGCCGGCAGTAACCGCACCCGGCCTGTAGATCACCATCGGGCTCTGGCAGGGATCGAGCACCGTGGACTCGACGCCGTGCTCGGTTGGCCCCGCATCCACGACCGCATCGATGCGACCGTCGAGGTCGGCGAGGACGTGCGCGGCAGTGGTGGGGCTGATGTGGCCAAAGGTGTTGGCGCTGGGCGCTGCCACGGGAACTCCGGCACGGCGAATCAGCTCGAGCGCCACCGGATGCGCGGGCATGCGCACGCCGACGAGAGGGCGGCCCGCAGTGACCGCATCGGGCACGGCAGCCGTCCGCGGCAGCAGCAGGGTCAGCGGCCCCGGCCAAAATGCCGCTATCAGCTTGCGCGCCGTCTCGGGAATTTGCTCGACCAGTCCGTCAAGCATCGTTTCATCGGCCACATGCACAATCACCGGATCCCACGCCGGGCGTTGCTTGGCGGCAAAGATGCGGCTCACCGCTCCCGTGTCCAGCGCATTCGCACCTAGCCCGTAGACCGTCTCGGTGGGCAGCGCAACAAGCCCACCCGCGCGCAGAATTTGCGCGGCCTGTTCCAGAGCCTTCGCGGCCTGGGAAGTTTCCAGGTTTGCCGGGTCGACCATCAATCGCAGTGTCTTCACGCTTCTATTGTCGCCTGTTGCGGGCAAACGCCGCCACTTGCCGTATACTCACTGCTGACGATGCCCATCGAGACTGAAATCAAATTCCGCGTAGAGAACCTGGCCGGGCTGAGTAAGCGGCTTGAGGCCACGGGCTTCACGCTGCAAACGCCGCGCACCTTCGAGAGCAACGTGCTCTACGACACGCCGGACCGCGCAATGCGGGCGCGCACGGAGATTCTGCGCATTCGCAGCTACGCCGGACGCTGGACCGTGACCCACAAGCGTTTGCCCGACGTTGGCCCCGGCGAAGACACTCACAAGCACCGCATGGAGAACGAGACTGAGGTGGCCGACGGCGCGGTGCTGGAAGAAATCTTTCTCTCTCTCGGCCTGGTGGCCGCGTTTCGTTATGAAAAATGGCGCGCCGAGTGGACCGACGGCGAGGGCCATTGCGTCATCGATGAGACGCCCATCGGCAACTACGCCGAGCTGGAAGGCCCGGCCGAATGGATTGACCGCTCCGCCGCCTGCCTGTGCATCGATCCAGCACAGTACATCACGCTCAGCTACGGCCGCCTCTTCGAACGCTGGTGCGAGCAGCACAATTCCACCGCGCAGGACCTTACCTTTGAAGCCATAAAGGCAGCTATTAGCTTTTAGCTTTTATTGGTTCCTGCATAAATAATGTCCTTGCACCGTCCCTACAGGACTCCGTAACGAACTTGTGGAATTCCTTTTCCCCACGCTGAAGCGCGGGGCTAACAACCATTGCGCCTACGGCGCAGGCGGCGGGCTTCTGCCGGAGGATATTTACTAGCTGCCAGAGCTAAAAGCTAGCAGCTAGAAGCTGAATTCTCGACCCCTCGGTAATCAAATTCTAAAAATCCATTAACGAAGGCTTCTCCCAGCGCCGATAACCTCAACGAGAGGTTTAGAACTGTGAGGCGCCCAATGAACAACAATCGCTTTGAGCTTCCTCCCAGGCGGTTGCGGCGTGCCGGAGCCCCGCTGATGCGTACGGCCCTACCCGCGTTCTTCCGGCCTCATATCAGCCTGCTTTGATGCAGGCAAATGGAAGCAAACCGAGCCATGCCAAACCAAGACCTTATCTCCGTGGACCTGATCTCCAATGCTCCGAGCGCTTTATCCATTGCGCTCATTGATCCGGATGATCTGCGCCGGTCAGAGGTGGCCGGAGTTCTGGCAGGATTCCCCGGAACGGCCGTCCGGGAACATGCTTCCTTCCCTGCCGACCTCGATGACCTGCCCCTGATGCTGGAACAGCATTACGACGCAATCCTCATCGGTCTGGATAGCGACCCGGAGTACGCCTTCGATGTGGTCGAGAGCCTGTGCGCCTCTAACTCCGCGACCGTGATGGTCTATACAGCGCAGACCAGTCTGGGGCTGGCCATCCGCTTCATGCGCGCCGGCGCCCGCGAATTTCTCGCTTTACCCCTGCTTCACCCCGAGCTGGCCGAGGCCCTGGACCGGGTTTTGACTCACCGCTCGGTGACGCCGCAGGGCAAAAAAACATCCAAGAAACTATTCGTCTTTCTTGGCGCCAAAGGCGGCTGCGGAGTCACCACGATCGCCTCCAATTTTGCCGTTGCGCTGGCTCAGGAGTCTGGCGAAAAAACCCTCTTGATTGATCTTGGCCTCCCGCTCGGAGATGCGGCGATCAACCTGGGGATGGCCACCGAGTACTCCACCGCCGATGCCCTTAAGGATTCCAGCCGGCTGGATGCCAATTTCCTCCGCTCGCTGCTGGCCAGGCACGGCTCGGGATTATCCGTGCTCCCCGCGCCAAGTGAGTTCTCTTCCCAACTGGCCAGCGAAGAAGCTATCGACAAATTGCTGACCATCGCGCGGCAGAGCTTCGTCTATGTGGTTGTTGATGCCGGTTCAAGAGTTGACTTGCGGGGTACGTCTCTGTTTGGAGAATCCGCCATCATCTACCTGATCACCCAGGTCGGAGTTTCAGAACTGCGCAACTCCAATCGTCTTATCACGCAATTTTTTGCCGCGCGCGGTCGCAGGCTGCAGATTGTGCTCAACCGCTATACGCCTCATGCACTGCTGTTCGATGACCAGCAAATTACCAAGGCTCTCACCAGGCCAGCCCTGTGGAAGATTCCCGACGATTATGCCTCTGCCCGCCGCATCCACAATCAAGCCACTCCGATTGTGCTGGAAGACACGCCCATCTCCAACATGATCCGGCAGATGGCCAGAACTGCCTGCGGCCTGCCCGCAAATCCGGAAAAGAAAAAAGGCTTCTCCCTCTTCGGAAGAAAAAAGGAGCCATGGCCTGAGAGCAGGGCCTTGCTGGAAGCCGGGCCGGAAGAAGCATAGATCAGCCCGATCCGCCGCCAAGGTTGCCAGAGTCGCATCTGAAGGATGAATACGGCAACTGCCTCTGCGTTGAAAAGAGTACAGGCTATTTGTCGATCGTGGAGTAAACTATGCACTGTAGCAGGCAACTTGGCGTTGCAAATGCACTATGCCAGAGTTAGAAGAAGTTCAAGAAGCCCCGAGCGTTACCGTCATATCCGTAGCGCTGATCGGCCCGGACGAACTACGTCGCAAGGCAATAGCCAGTGTTCTTGCCAAATGCCCGGGGGTGCGCGTTCAGGAGTTTTCTTCCTACCCTGCCGACCCAGACGATGTACCCAAGATGCTGGAGGAACATCACGACGTCGTCATCGTCGACCTGGACGGTAACCCGAAACTCGCCCTCAATATAGTGGAGAGTATCTGCGACGATGGCTCTCGGACCGTGATGGTCTTTTCAGAGAAGGCGGATCAGGAACTGGTGGTGCAGTGCATGCGTGCCGGCGCACGCGAGCTTCTCGTTCTGCCCATCACCACCGTCGATATGGCTGCAGCTCTGGATCGCATCACAGAACGGCTTCCTGGGTCTCGCCCGGGCAGAAGGAAAGCCGGCAAGCTGTTCGTGTTTCTCGGCACCAAAGGCGGCTGTGGAGTCACCACTATCGCCACCAAATTCGCTGCAGCATTGGCCTATGAGTCAGGCGATAAAACGCTGTTGATCGACCTTGGCATTCCGTTGGGAGACGTGGCGATCCATCTCGGTATCGCCGCAAAGTTCTCGACAGACAACGCATTTCAGGATATCAGCCGGCTGGACACGAATTTTCTCACTTCGCTGCTGACCAGGCATGCCTCGGGATTATTCGTACTTACGGCTCCAGGGGAACTCCCCCAGACCGAGGTCACCGTAGGCGCTGTCGATAAACTGCTGTCCGTCGCCTGCAAGAGCTTCGATTACGTGGTGGTCGACGCCGGATCGAGACTTGATTTGAAGAGTTCGGCTCTCTTTGATATTTCCGCTACCATCTACCTGGTCACTCAGGTCGGCGTTTCCGAACTGCGAAACTCAAATCGCCTGATCACTCAGTTCTTTGCCACCAGAGGCCGTAAACTCCAGATCATCCTCAACCGGTATACACCTCAAAATGTACTCTTCGATGAAGAGCATATTACCAAGGCGCTCACCAGGCCGGCCCAGTGGAGGGTTCCCAACGATTTTGCCGCTGCCCGGCGAATCCGGAATGCTACCTCTCCTTACGCGATGGAAGAATCACCCATTCCGATCGCTATCCGGAAGATGGCGCGTAAAGCCTGCGGCTTGCCCGAAAAGGATGAAAAGAAAAAAGGCTTCAGCTTTTTCGGAAGAGGACGCTGAGTTTCCCAAGCGACGTTCTGTTACTTCCCCGCCCCGCAGCACTTTTTGTATTTCTTGCCGCTTCCGCAGGGGCAGGGATCGTTGCGCCCCACCTTCTCGCCCGTCCTTCGCTGCGTAGGCTGGCTCGCGTCTCCACCCGAGCGGCTGGCCGCCTCCAGCTCGCGCTGCTTCTTGCGCTGGAACTCCTTCTCCAGCGCGTCGATGGTCGTCGAGGGCTGGCGGGTGTGAATCGAAATCTCTCTCGGCTCCGCATCCAAGGTGAGCGGGTGCGCGCTGCTGCCCACTGGCGGCGCGGCGGGAACTGTCCGGCTGATGCGCGGAGCCGCATCCACAGGCTGGCCGTCCTGGCCAATAATCTGCATCCGGAAAAGGAAGCGGACCGTGTCCTCCTGGAACTTGAGCATCATGGCCTCGAACATGTCGAAGGACTCGCGCTTGTATTCCACCAGCGGATCCCGCTGCGCATAGCCGCGCAACCCGATGCCTTCTTTCAGGTGGTCCATGGAGAGCAGATGGTCCTTCCACAGCCCGTCGATCACGCTCAACATCACCATCCGCTCGTGATAGCGCATGGTCGGCGAACTGAGAATCTTCTCCTTGGACTCGTACTCTTCTTTCAGCTTGGCGAAGATCGCCTCTCCCAACTCGTGGCGGCCCAGCTCCAGCGGCTTGATTCCCGCCGCCGCAAAGCTCAGCCCGAAGTGATCGTTGAGCTTGCCTTCCAACCCCTTCAAGTCCCATTGGTCCGGATGCAGCTTCTCGCCGGCATGTTCGTCAAGAATTGTGCTCAGGATTCCGCCGACATAATCCTCCAGAATCAGTTCCCGCTGGTCCACCGCCTCCAGCAGTTGGCGGCGCAGCCCGTAAACCGCCTCGCGCTGCTTGTTCATTACGTCGTCGTATTCCAGCAGGTGCTTGCGGCTTTCGAAGTTCTGCGCTTCCACCGCCTTCTGCGCGCCCTCAATCCGCTTGGTAATCATCTTCGACTCAATGGGCTCGTCCTCCAGCATGCCCATCTTCTGCATCATCGCGCCCATCCACTGCTTGGCGAAGATGCGGATAAGATCGTCTTCCAGCGAGAGATAAAATCTTGACTCGCCCGGATCGCCCTGACGGCCCGCGCGCCCGCGCAACTGGTTGTCAACGCGCCGCGACTCGTGCCGCTCCGTGCCCAGAATGAACAGGCCTCCGGCCGCGATCACCTGCTCGTGCTCCTCGCGCGCCGCATCGGCGTGAACCTTGAAGACCTCCGCCCACTCCGGCTCGGCAATTTCAAACTCCTGCCCCTGATAGTAGAAGCGCAGAAATCCTGCCGGGGCCATGGGATTGATGGCGCCCTCGGCCACGCTGATGGCCCGCGCCTTGCTCTTCTTTACCAGCTCCATACGGGCCATGAAATCCGGATTGCCGCCCAGCAGAATATCCGTGCCTCGACCGGCCATGTTGGTGGAGATGGTCACCATCCCCAGCCGCCCGGCCTGCGCCACAATCTCCGCCTCGCGCTCGTGGAACTTGGCGTTCAGCACCACGTGCTTAACGCCCTTGCGCACCAGAATCGCGGAGAGCCGTTCACTCTTTTCAATCGACGTGGTGCCCACCAGCACTGGCTGCTTCCGCTCGTGCAAGGTGCCGATGTCCTCGGCCACCGCCTTGTACTTGGCCCTCTCCACCAGGTAAACCACATCCGGATTTTCAAGCCGCAACAACGGCTTGTTGGTGGGAATCACCACAATTTCCAGCTTGTAAATCTTCTCGAACTCTGCCGCTTCGGTCTCTGCCGTGCCGGTCATGCCGCTCAGCTTCTTGTAAAGGCGGAAATAATTCTGGAAGGTGATGGTAGCCAGCGTCTGGTCTTCCTTGCGGATGTTCACGCCTTCCTTGGCTTCGATGGACTGATGCAGCCCATCTGACCAGCGGCGGCCCGGCATCAGACGCCCGGTGAAAGTGTCCACGATGATGACTTCGCCTTCCTTGACCACATACTCCACGTCGCGCTTGTAGAGCGCGTGCGCCTTGATGGCCGTCTCGACGTAGTGCTTCATCTCCCAGTTTTCCGCGTCGGCGATGTTGCCGATCCCCAGCTCCTTCTCG
>Ga0302278_10000331_pt1 | contig 62051 bp, 41 predicted proteins | sample III_Bog_N3_2_FD_194543 | JGI IMG/M metagenome (GOLD analysis project Ga0302278, IMG submission 194543) | Peat permafrost microbial communities from Stordalen Mire near Abisko, Sweden - III_Bog_N3_2 | ecosystem: Environmental > Terrestrial > Soil > Wetlands > Peat | place: Sweden: Abisko...
GTGGGAAAACATTCCTGCTGGCGGAAGCTACACCGGATTCGGCTTCAACGGAACGTGGAATGGCACAACCAATGCCATCCCTGCGGCCTTCTCCCTCAACGGAACTGCCTGCACGGTTAACTAACAGTCCAATGCGACGCAAAGTCGCCAAGACAAGAAACCTGGCGGAGTGGATCTAAAGATCTGCTCCGCTGCGTTTCAAGGAGTCCACGTATGAAATGTCTTACGCATCTTGCGGTCGCCTTAAGCGGCCTGCTCTCCGTCGTCGGTTTTAGAGGCTCGGCCCTCGCACAATCCATTCCTACTTCGTATTCATGGACGTCGACCGGGCCAATTATCAGCGCCAAATCCGACTCCACCCACAACATCATCGCAGTCAAGGATCCATCGGCTGTTCTCTACAATGGCCGGTGGGTCATCTACGCATCAACCGTCAACAGCGCTGGCACATACGGCATGGAGTATCTGAACGTTGCCGAAGACTGGAGCGATGCCTCCACGGCGACACCGTATTTCATTGACAACGGGGGCACGGCGCCGCAGGTATTCTATTTCGCCCCGCAAAACAAGTGGTATCTGATCTACCAGTGGACTCCGCAGTTCTCCACCAACAGCGATCCAACCCAGCCACAGAACTGGACCTCGCCGAAGAATATCGGCGTCACGCAGCCCTCCGGGGTAGGTTGGCTCGACTTCTGGGTCATCTGCGACTCCACTGATTGCTACCTGTTCTTTACCGCCGACAACGGAAACTTCTATCGCGCCTCGACCCCCATCGGGGACTTCCCCAACGGCTTCAGCACCCCGGTGGTCGTCGCTTCGAGTACTGAATTCAACATGTTTGAGGCCGACAATGTATACAGCGTCGAGGGAACAGGCGAGTACCTGGCGAATATAGAGTGCCTCGGCCCCAGCGGACAACGCTACTTCCGAGCTTTGTGGGCCAGCAGTCTCGGCGGCACATGGCAGTCGCTTGGCAATACGGACAACTTCTCGACTCCATTTTTGGGGCAGGACAACGTCACCTTTAACAGCGGTGTGAGCGACTGGACTACTTCCTTCAGCAGCGGCGGTTTACTTATAGACGGGAATGACCAAACCGACTCGGTGAATCCCAAGAACCTTCAGTTCCTATACCAGGGTGCCAATCCATCAGCGTATTCGAGCGATTCCTATGGGATGATTCCCTGGCAACTCGGTCTTGCAACCTCTAAGGCCAACACCACCTCGCCCAGCTTCACGCTTTCGCCTTCGGCATCGACTCTTTCTTTAACACAGGGCAGCAGCGCCACCGACACCATTTCTGTAACTCCCGAGAACGGATTCAGCGGCAGCGTATCGTTTGCCGCAACTGGACTTCCCAGCGGTGTGACGGCATCGTTCAGTCCGACTTCATCTACCAGTTCCAGCGTGCTCACGCTCACGGCCAGCAGCACGGCCACAGCCGGAACGTCCACCGTCACCATTACCGGAACGTCCGGCAGCACGACGGCGAGCACAACGATCTCTCTCGCGGTGAGCAGCGGCACCTGCACACCCACCACGATCGTGCCTTACATCTCAGTGAATGGAGGGTCAACCTGGACCGAGGAATCCTCTGCAACAGTGACTTCCACCAGCACGGCGGTAGACCTCGGCCCGCAACCGACCAGCGGCGGAGCGTGGAGTTGGAGCGGCCCCAACGGTTACACGTCAACCTCGCGCCAGATCAACAGCATTCCGCTGACCACAGGCGTCAACAACTATGTGGCCACTTACACGAACACCAGTTCGTGCAAGAGCACACAAGCGTTCGCCGTCACGGTAACAGGATCGTCGGCGGGCTTTACTCTTAGTCCTTCCGCATCGACAGTGTCGGTCACGCAGGGCGCGAGCGGCACCGACACCATCACAGTAGCGGATACGGGCGGATTCACCGGGAGCGTCGCTTTTACAGCATCCGGACTGCCCAGCGGAGTGTCGGCGTCGTTCAGCCCCGCATCCTCAACCAGCTCCAGTGTGCTCACGCTGACAGCCAGCAGCACAGCAACCACGGGCGCCTTCACGGTGACCGTCACCGGAACCTCCGGGAGCACAACGGCGAGCACCACCTTCACCCTCGACGTCACATCCTCAGGAGGCGGTAGCGCCTGCACCGTTGACTACACAATATCGCCGCAGAACTCCAGTAACTTTGGAGCGAACATCACCATCGTCAACGGTGGAAGCGCCACTCTGAGCAACTGGGTGCTGACCTGGAGCTTTGCCAACGGGCAGACCATCAGCAGTTCATGGAATGGGACAGCAGCGCAGAGCGGAGCCAACATCACGGTGAGCGAACAAGCCGGCCAGTCGTGGGAAAACATTCCTGCTGGCGGAAGCTACACCGGATTCGGCTTCAACGGAACGTGGAATGGCACAACCAATGCCATCCCTGCGGCCTTCTCCCTCAACGGAACTGCCTGCACGGTTAACTAACAGTCCAATGCGACGCAAAGTCGCCAAGACAAGAAACCTGGCGGAGTGGATCTAAAGATCTGCTCCGCTGCGTTTCAAGGAGTCCACGTATGAAATGTCTTACGCATCTTGCGGTCGCCTTAAGCGGCCTGCTCTCCGTCGTCGGTTTTAGAGGCTCGGCCCTCGCACAATCCATTCCTACTTCGTATTCATGGACGTCGACCGGGCCAATTATCAGCGCCAAATCCGACTCCACCCACAACATCATCGCAGTCAAGGATCCATCGGCTGTTCTCTACAATGGCCGGTGGGTCATCTACGCATCAACCGTCAACAGCGCTGGCACATACGGCATGGAGTAATCCCGCCTTGCCCTCCACGATAGCGGCGCGGAATGCAGGCTCATAGGTATCCACTTCATCGTGTTTGCTCACGTCTACATCCGCGAAGTGTCGTGTCGGTTCCGGCCCGCTATGCACGGCATAGTGCTTTGGGGTTGCAATCGCGAGGTAGTATTTCGGGTCGTCGCCTTGCAAACCGGTTACGTAAGCAACGCCCATGCGCCGGTGAGGAAGGGATCCTCGCCATAGGTCTTTTGTCCCTGGCCCCAGCGCGGGTCTCGGAAAATATTGAGATTGGGCGACCAGAAGTCGAGGCCGCCCATGATGCCGGTGTGCCCCTCGCGCAAATTCTGCACGTGCTTGATGCGGCCTTCAATACCGATCTGCGCAGCCATGGTGTGAATGCCCGGCGCATCGAATGTGGCGGCCAGGCCGACAGGCTCCGGATACGCGGTAATGCCATCATTGATGACGCCGTGCAGAGCCTCGCTCCACCACTCATAGGCAGGAATTTTCAGCCTTGGAACCTCCGCGGAATTGTTCTGCATCTGCGTGGCCTTCTCTGCCAGCGTCATGCGGTGCACCAAGTCCGTCGCGCGCTGCTCAGGCGATAACTGCGGATTCATGAAGGGAAGATTTGAAGATTCCTGGGCAATTGCATCTTGTGAGGCAGTACCCAGGAAGATCACTGCGGTGCACGCAAAGATGCACTCAGCAATCTTCGTCACACGGCAATTCATACGCTTCTCCAGATGATGAGTCGTGATTGCAAATTTGGCGCGATGAACATGAGATTTCATTGGCATCGAAAGTTCCGGGCGTCCTGTGTGTCGCCTGATCCCGCGTACTGGGCGTGCTTCGGGTACGCACAGAGTGGGCGGCTGCGGCCCGGAAATACCCGGCCTGTCGCGATGACAGAATCGGGCGCGGTACCGTTCTCAACCCAGTCAACGACGGCGCTGAGCATGTCGAAACGGTCAAGTGCCGGACCACCGCCACAGTGAGCCATGCCGGGAACCAGGAAGAGACGGCTCCATTCGGCCACCTTCTCGGCCCCTCCATTCGAGGCGGCAAGCGACTGGTAGTAGTCCAACGTGTCGAGAGGCGAGAACCAGGGATCGCTATCTCCGTGAAAAAAGATAAGTTTCCCACCGTTCTGGGAGAACGTCGACAAGTTTCTCGATGCTGGTTCAACAAGCGGATCGGAAGCGTCAAGCGCTGCCTTGTCCACATCCAGTTCCGTTGCCATCGTATAGGGTCCGAAGAGGCCACCCTTCCCGGGTACGAGCAGTCCCGGTACAGGGCCCCGCGATGCCATACCAGCGTCATAGAGGAATCCGGGATAGACCTGAGTTCCGTAGCCGTTCGTTGGTCCGGCAAAAGCCTTCTTGATTGCCGTTACTTTCTCAGGGGCTATGCACACGTCGCTTTGGCCTGGTTTGCAGACGAGGTCCGCTGGGTCGAAATCGCAGTCAAGTGGGTTGGAGATCATGCCATCGGCCACGCCATCTTTCGCGTTGCAGCGCTTCATCAGGCCATCCATGAAAAGTTTGCGATCATCGTCAGTGAGGAATTTGTCGATCTGCGGCTTACCTGAGCCGTCTTTTGGAGCGGCCTGGTTATAGGCCCACGGGAATCCATTAGGCGATCGCAAGATTGGAGAGACCTGTGCGCATTGCCGGATCTCCGGACACAATGCCATTGAACGCTGTCGGATAGCGCTGCGACAGAATCATCCCTTCGCGGCCGCCCGTTGAGCAGCCTACAAAGTACGACTTGGCCGGAGCTTTCGCATAGTAGTGTGCAATGACTTCTTTCGCCACGCCGGCGACTTCCGCATTCGCGAGGAAGGCGAAATCGAGAAAAGCCTGCTGGTCACGCATGAAGGCGAAGTCAAATCCTCCGGTCCTGGCTTTGTGCCCGGTATCGGTGCTGGCTACTGCGAATCCCCGAGAAAGTGCGGACCTATCTCCTGCAAAGTTGGCGCCCGTGGGATAACCGACGGTGCCGTTTGCTCCTCCTCCTCCTTGCATCATGAAGTCGCCATTCCAGGCCGATGGATCTGGGAGCGCAATTGCAAAGCCGATACCAAACTCCTGACCGTCAACGCCGTTGCGGCGGTTGATCACGCCTTCTACATGGCAGTGGGCCGGCAATGGTCCTGTGGGGGACGCACCTGAAAATGGTGCGGGGATCGTGAAGCCGGAGGGAACAACTTCAGACTTTGTGACTTCGACGCCGGCGATCTTGATACTGGAGAGAGCGTTACAAGGGCCTGGTGACTGAGCATGAGCAGTATGAGCCGCGCAGAATGTTGCGATCAGAACAGCGAGTTTCCGCGATTGATTCATAAATCCATCTTCCTTTTAAAAATGCACCTGCGGTGATTCCTTCGACTTTATTGGGTGGAAATGAAACTGGACGCTGAGAGTGCGATGGGTGACGGTATCTGGCCGGGCCCCGAGCGGCTGCCCATGAACCCGCATCCCGGGCTCCTTATCTGCCTGAATCGTCGCTTTGGTTCTGTCCGGGGCCGTGCGCCACAAAATCCCTGCGTGCGCCAGATTCGTACCATTGATTCTGAGATTGATGCTCTCCAGGGAGTCTGAGAGGTTGAGCACTGCGAGCGCCGACCTTCGGAGTGTCAATGGTGGCGGTTATCGATTGAGACTGAGAGAATGCTATCGATGACACTAAGACTGCGGTAACCGGCAACGACGCCAAACTTGCGCGTGTGCGTAAGACGACGTCACCCTTCCTGAAGGTTTCGGCACCCCGCCATCTAGGCATAGAAGCAGACCTTTGTAAACATGGAATCCCCAAAACCAAGCGAAACATCTATCTCCCATGCACTTCGGAGCAAACGTTTACTGTTTCTTGACGCAAGCGCCGCACTCCAAATCGTCGCTCATCCCACAAAACGGAACCACACGACTATATAAAGGAAATGATAAGAAAAACAAGCTAAAAAATCGCTTTATTTAAACAGGTGGGATGGTATACGATTCCGGTGCTTAGATTTTCCGGTCTGCAGATTTGTGAAAACCTTTTCCCGAGTTCAGAGGTGGATGATGCGAACCATTGCAATCTTGATCTTGTCGTGTGCGAGTCCTTGCTTCGCTCAAGGCTCAAGTGACTTCAAGCCAGCCTCATCCAACGTTCTCGACGCCCAGTATCCACAAGTCGATAGCAACTCGCGCGTGCAGATTCGCTTCAAGGCGCCCGATGCGACAAAGGTGCGGGTCAATTTCTGGAGCGGCGAGAAAGCTGACATGGAGAAGCAACCGGACGGGTTCTGGAGCTTCACTTCGAAATCCATGGCGCCCGGTCTTCACTACTACACGCTCGTCGTCGATAGCGCCGAGGTCAGCGATCCCGGAAGCACGGCTTACTTCGGCGGCAGCAAATGGGCAAGCGCGGTCGAGGTGCCCGAAGCCGGCGTCGACTACTACCTGCCTAAAGAAGTGCCGCACGGCCAGGTTCGCCAGATCTGGTACCACTCCAGCGTGACCGGGACATTGCGTGACGCCTTCGTGTACCTGCCTCCTGATTACGACACGTCGAAGGCGCCGTATCCCGTCCTCTACCTCCAGCACGGCGGAGGCGAGGACGAGACTGGATGGATCCGCCAGGGCAAAGCAAATTTCATCCTCGACAACCTGATTGCCAGCGGCAACACCAAACCCATGATCGTAGTCATGGCGAATGGCTATGCGACGCGTGCCGGCTATGTCGTTCCCGACCTCACTGGCAAACCGTTCCTTGGGCCTGACTTCATAAAGGTGATGCAGGAGCGGATGGGAGCTTTCGAAGACGACGTGACCCAGGCGCTGATCCCATTTGTCGATAAGACATTCCGCACCATTCCCGATCGCGATCACCGCGCCATGGCCGGCCTCTCCATGGGCGGCATGGAGACATTTCAGGTCACCTTCAATCACCTGGATCTTTTCTCTTACATTGGCGGGTTCAGCGGTGCGGGCAATCCATTCCTTACAGGTACCAAGTTCGATGTCAAGACCGCGTACAACGGAGCGCTGGCCGATCCGTCCGCATTCGCAAAGCGTGTCCACCTGCTGTGGATCGGCGTAGGCACGAATGAGCCTGAGCGCATGAAGTCTGGATTGGAGAGCCTGCATACTGCGCTTGACGAAGGAAAGGTTCAGCACATCTTTTACGAGTCGCCCGGTACAGACCATGAATGGCAGACCTGGCGGCGCGATCTGAAAGACTTCGCGCCAAGGCTGTTTCAGTCGGGTAACGCCTCTCGATAGAGAGCCCGACGTCATTGCCGACCAGCAATGAGTCCGGTTACTTTACTCGCCCAAACCGCGCTGACTCGTGCTACGAAAGGCGAAGGAATCCATGCAGAGAAGACAGTTTTGCAAATCCATTGCAATGGCCGCCGCATCGACGGCGTTACCTTCCTATGGCCGGAGTCCCTCAGGCGGTCAATCCGACCTGCCGCGAGGATTCAATCAATACGCGCAAGACTACGCTGCCTTCTGTGCGCTGCCACCAGAGGAGAGAGTCTTTTACAAAGTGGCCGACGGCAAAATCGTCGAGACAAAACTAGACGAAGCCGACTGGCAGCAGTCGGCCTGGAATTACAGCCCGGCTCCATCGCAGATCGCTGGGGGAATGTGGGACGACGTGCCGCTGGTTTCGCCGATTCCCAATCTTGCCGGGGACGGTCCCTTCAAACCCACATGGGATTCATTGCTCGACTACGAGGCACCGGACTGGTATCGCGACGCGAAGTTCGGGATCTGGGCTCATTGGAGCCCGCAGTGCGTGGCCGAGGCCGGAGATTGGTACGCACGCAATATTTACGTAGAGGGGCAACGGCAGTACAAATATCACCTCGATCACTACGGACCCGCTTCGCGCTTCGGTTACAAAGAGCTGTGCGCGCAATGGACGCTGCTCAACTGGGATCCCGATGAGATGATCACGCGCTACAAAAAGGCGGGCGCCAGAATCTTCGCTGCGCTGGCGAATCACCATTGCAACTTCGACGCATGGGATTCAAAGCACCACCCGTGGAATTCAGCAACCATTGGTCCCCACCGCGATGTAGTCGGCGCATGGGCTGCCGCGGCTCGCAAGCAAGGAATGCGATTCGGCGTGACCGTACATCAGGCCAGGAACTGGTGGTGGTTTCAGCCCTCTCATGGTGCAGACAAATCAGGACCGATGGCCGGCGTTCCGTACGATGGCGCTCTTACTGAGGCGCAGGGCAACGGACAGTGGTGGCAGGGGCTCGATCCGCAGCGCCTCTACGGTGTGAAGCATCCAGGCGACGCGCTACCGGATGTTTCCTACGTAAAGAACTTCTACGATAGAACCCGCGATCTGATCGATCAGCACAATCCCGACCTTCTCTACTTCGACGATTCGCTCCTTCCGCTCGGCTGGGCTGGGATGAACATCGGCGCGTATTTCTACAACAACAGTCTGAAGAGGAACGGTGGCAAGATGGAAGCGATCCTGAACGTCAAAGACGTCCCGGTCCGCCTTGTCAAAGCGGTGGTCGCCGACTATGAGCGCGGCTTAACGGCCGACATCATGAAGTATCCGTGGCAGTCGGAGACCTGCATCGGCGCGTGGCACTACCTGCATTTCCTGTATGAGAAGCCGGGTGAATACGGCGGCTATCAAAATCCAAGAGAAGTGATTCACTGGCTCATCGATACCGTGAGCAAAAACGGCACGTTCATTCTCAATGTGCCTGGCAGGCCGGACGGGACCATCGACGGCAAAGAGATTGCAGTGCTCGATGGCATAACCTCCTGGATGGAGGTCAACGGCGAAGCCATCTATGAGACGCGGCCATGGAAGATCTCCGGTGAAGGTCCCAACGTGATCAAGGCAGGTTCGTTCCAGGGCGAGAGCGTCAACAAGCTTGGTGAAAGGGACATCCGCTTCACTCGCAACAAGGCGAACAACGTCGTATACGCAATCCTGCTCGGCTGGCCCGCCGAGCCGATTCTTGTTCGTTCGCTGGGATTGTCGGCAACAACCTGCCCGGGCAAAATTACCCGCGTCGAACTTCTGGGAACCGGCGCAAGTTTTGACTGGAAACAGCAGGCGGACGCTCTTCGCGTAGAACTGCCTAAGAACTATCGCCCGAAGACGGACTACGCATCCGCTCTCAAACTGAGCCTGTCCTGAGAGGATACGAATCCCCTTCTTTCCTGCACGGATGAACTCATGAATCGTCGCACGTTTCTTATTTCGTCCGGTGAGGCGAGTTGGCCTGTTCTCGCCAATTGAGCCTTCGCTGTCCAGAAATTATGAGACACGATGCGCAAATGGGGCCTGACCCAGGAAGCAGGGGCAGGAAGCGACTGTCCTTTCGCGGGCGACGTCTTATTTGTAAGGAGTTACTTATAGGGCAGACTGCACCCCTTTTCGTTCCGTGGTCGATGAGTCCAGGAAAAGCACCGTTCGCTTCTTCTCAGTCCTGATCCTGCTGGATGCGCTTAGAGGAGGGCTACGGTCATCTTCGCCGTTGGCATTCCAGCCGACGCACGAATTTACATCCCAGTCGCCAACACTAGGATTCCAGCAGCGCCCGTAACTTATGAGCGTATCTGCGGCTCGACGTGACCACCGTTCCTCCAGCCAGTACGATGTCGTAAACCCCATCGAACATCGGACGAATCTCGCTAATGCAGGCGCCGTTCACGATGGCCGACTTCCGCACGCGGATGAAGTGGTGGGACGCCAGCTTCTCCTCCAGGTGCGCCATCGTTTCACGCAACAGGTGACTGCCGCTGGCAGTGTGTATGCAGGCGTAGTTTCCCGTGGCTTCGATCCACAAAACGTTAGGAACGGGAACAAAGAAAATCCGCTTATTGTCCTTCACCACAAAGCGTTCCAACGTGCGGAGACTGCGGAGGGATCGGAGCAGTGGTTCGAGATCTCGATTTGCTTCCCTGCGCTGCTCGAGAATTTGCCGTGCGTGAACCAGCGACTTGGCAAATCGCTCCTTATCATACGGTTTCAGCAGATAGTCAACTGCGTGCACTTCGAATGCGCGGATGGCGTGCACATCGTAAGCCCAATGGCTGGACTTCGACTTGGAAAATGCGCGCTGGAAATTCCGCCCGTGCGCATGAAGATGGACACTCCCATCTTCTTCCCCTGTCGCGGCAGTCAGTGGCGAATCGACGAGCTCAGTTCGGCACACAACTTGATGTTGCCGTAAGCGAATTTATCGCGATTCAATAATGTTTGCCCACCCAATGTTAGATCAATAAGATATTGATCACTTATGACACAAGTGACAACTAATTCACGTCACTGTGTTTGCAAGCTATCCATGATACCGACAACCCTCTGCAAATTGTGCCGCCACATTAGTTACATGCTTGCCAAGCATAGGTTTACAAAGCGATGACCGCCTTTTGAAGCGCATTGGACCGCGAGATGGCCTGCAACCGAGGAAAAGGTTACTTTAGTACAGTGTACTATAGTAACTTGATCGACCAGCTCAAACGGTTTAGTGTTCATCCCGCAGTCGCAAGAGCGCAAATCAGGCGACAAGGTAATTCCGAAAGGATGTTACCAACGCGCCATCGATGTCGACGCTATTGCAATTGATTTTTGATAACTGTGTGCCACACAGGTGAGTAACTTGTGGGACCAGCGTATAAGTGTGAAGTTATCACGATGCAGTAAGAAACCAGCGCTCATTTACTCCCCTGCTGGATCATTCATCTTCTCCTTGTTACTTCTTTCTCGGCCTTGACTGCCCGCACACGATCTGAGCATGGCTCAGAGAGTTGTTCTGCGCCGACAGGGACAAATTTTTTTGCCGTCATCATGTTGCAAAAGACATGTGCACCCCTGCGTGTCGTGATCGGGCTGTGTGATGTAAAGGAGAAGCTATGTTTCAGGCATTCGATCCCCCCTGTGGGCGAGGACTTTCTCGCTCGCTGAGCGCGTACTTTTTAGTACTCGCGGCTTCATTTCTCATGTTGCTTGCGTCGAGCGCATCGGCTCAGACGCATGTTTCAAATCCCTACGTTGGCGCAAAGGTGTACGTCAGCCCCGACTGGACCAACGAAGTTGGTACCGCAGTTGCGACCGAACCAGCAGGCTCCGCGCTCGCCGAGCAGATGGCTGTTGTCGGAAATACACCGACCTTCGTGTGGATGGATCATATCGGCGCCATCTACGGTGGCGCGGCGGGCGGCGGACGAATGAGCCTTGCGCAACATATTTCCGCGGCAGCCACCCAAGCCAACGGCGCGCCAATCGTTGTCCAGCTTGTCATTTACGATCTTCCCGATCGCGACTGTGCAGCTTTGGCCTCGAACGGCGAGTTGAGCATTGCCGGAGGCGACACGGTTACCGGCCCTACGGGAGCCAAAGAAACATTAACCGGCACTGGCCTGCAGGAATACGAGAACGATTACATCACTCCCATCTTCGACGCCATGGCCGCAGCGCCATCGAATGTCCGCTTCGTGCTTGTGGTCGAGGACGACTCGCTTCCCAATATCGTCACCAACACCGGCTACAGCTTTTCGATCGCCAACTGCGTGGCGGCCAACGGCGGCGAGAGCTATCCGACCTACTCGATGACGGGTGTATATGTGGAGGCCATTCAATACGCGCTCAACCAATTCCACACGCTGCCCAATGCATATAACTACCTTGACATCGGACACCATGGATGGCTCGGATGGACTGAAGGCGCGGGCCTTGCCTTTCCCTTCTACGCCAGTGTGGTGAAGGGAACGACGGCTGGATTCGCCAGCCTTGATGGAATTATCACCAATACTGCCAACTACGGCCCGACCAAAGAGCCCTACATGACCGCGACTGAGTCGATTGGCGGTACGCCGGTCGATAACGCCACTTTCTATTCGTTCAATCCCGAAATTGATGAGGCAGACTACGCCCAGGAATTTTATACGGGCCTGACAGGCGTAGGTTTCTCCTCCAACCTCGGGTTCATCATCGACACCTCGCGCAATGGCTGGGGTGGGCCAAACCGTCCGACAGGTCCAAGCACCAGCACCGTGCTGAACACCTTTGTCGATGCGACCAAGATCGACGAGCGCGATGACATGGGCCAGTGGTGCAACCAGGAGGGGCAGGGGATCGGCTCGTTCCCGACTGTGAACCCTGGCGGCGCAACCAATCTGATTGCCTATGTCTGGGTCAAGCCTCCGGGAGAATCGGACGGCGACTATCCTAACGGCGATACAAACGCTGCGCACCTCGCCCTTGGGGCCTCCCATGGCGATGAGAACTGCGACCCGGCGCATGACAATACGCTGGCCAACGGGCTGGCTGTAGGCTCGATCCCGAACTCGCCCCCAGCCGGCACTTTCTGGCTCACCGAGTTCCTCCAGGACGTGCAGAATGCGTTTCCACCGATTCCAGTAGGCAATGGCTTCTCAATCACAACCACACCTGTGAGTGTGGTGCAGGGAACGACCGGGACAAGCAGCGTCACAGTCAGCGAATTTGGAACCTTTAGCGGCACCGTGGCACTAAGTCTAAGCTCACTGCCGACGGGCGTTACTGCGGCCTTCAGCCCGACTTCTGTCTCTGGCTCCGCAGGCAGCACGCTCACCTTTACCGTTTCTGTGACGGCCGTTCCGGGAACGTATCCCCTGACGGTGACTGGGACCAGCGGCTCAACCACCGAGACAGCAGCACTCAACCTCACCGTGGCTTTCTCACCACAATTCTCTATTACTGCCTCTTCCGCAACGGTTAACTTGCCGGTGGGAACGAACCCTACCGACTCCTTCACAATCACTTTTGAAGGCGGACTTACGGGGAGCGTGTCGGTCAGCGCGACCGGCGTGCCTTCAGGCATGCAAGTTAACTTTGCTCCTTCTTCGGTGAACGCACCGGGCGGGACCATCGTTGCGAACTTCAGCGCGCAGACCAGCACACCGGCGGGATCTTATCCGATCAAGATTGTTGGAACCAACGGCACAGTTACGAATTCCGTTACCATCACCGTCATCGTTCCGGGAACGGGTTTCTCGCTCGCGGCTTCGAAAACCAGCCTTTCTGTGACTCAAGGTACCAGCGGAACCAACACCATCTCGGTAACTGACATTGGTGGATTCACGGGTACCGTATCGTTTACCGCATCCGGTCTGCCCAGCGGCGTGACTGCTTCGTTCAGCCCGGCGTCCTCCACAACCTCCAGCGTTCTGACTTTGACGGCCAGCACAACGGCCACCACCGGCGCCTTCACGGTCACCGTCACCGGAACCTCAGGGAGCAATACCGCAACGGTTCCGTTCACACTGAGCGTCGTTTCCGGGACCGGTTCCTTCACATTGAAGCCATCGGCGACAGCCCTGTCGGTTCTCGCGGGTTCCAGCGGGACAGACACGATTACCGTAACGAATGTCAGCCCCTTCACAGGCAGCGTAACGTTTGCGGCATCGGGCTTGCCCAGCGGAGTTACTGCATCGTTCAGTCCAACGTCCTCCACGACCTCCAGCGTTCTGACGCTGACGGCCAGCAGCACGGCCGCGGCGGGAACCTCTACGGTCACGATTACCGGAACCTCCGGCACTCTCACCGCAACAACCACGATCGCACTCACTGTGACTTCGCCAACTGGCGGCTTCACGCTCAAACCATCGGCGACTGCGTTGTCGGTTGTGGCAGGCTCCAGCGGAACAGACACGATTTCGGTGACGGACATCAGCCCATTCACCGGTAGCGTATCCTTTGCCGCATCCGGGTTGCCAACCGGTGTCACTGCATCTTTCAGTCCAACGTCGTCTGCAACCTCCAGCGTTCTGACGCTGACGGCTAGCAGCACGGCCGCGGCGGGAACTTCTACGGTCACGATTACCGGAACCTCCGGCACTCTGACCGCAACAACCACGGTCGCACTCACTGTGACTTCGCCGACTGGCGGCTTCACACTGAAGTCATCGGCGGCAACACTGTCGGTTGCTCCAGGCGCTAGCGGCACGGACACGATTACCGTGACGGACGTTAGCCCCTTCACGGGCTCCGTAGCGTTTACCGCATCAGGCATGCCCACTGGAGTTACGGCTGCTTTCAGCCCGACATCCTCCACAACCTCCAGCGTTCTGACACTCACGGTCGGTAGCTCGACCGTGCCCGGGACCTACACGATCACCGTCACTGGAACGTCAGGGACGCTGACCGCGACCACCACGATCACATTGACCGTGGCTTCCACCGGTGGCGGCTGCGCGGTGACCTACACGAGCTCGCCGCAAAACAGCAGCCAGTTCGGAGCGACCATCGCCATCAAGAACAACGGGAGCACCACTCTGAGCAACTGGTCGCTGACCTGGACCTTTGCCAACGGACAGACCATCGCCAGTTCGTGGAATGGGGCCGTAACGCAGAGCGGAGCAAACGTCACGGTGAGCGAACAGGCTGGCCAAACATGGCAGAACATTCCGGCCGGTGGAACCTATTCCGGATTCGGCTTCAACGGCACCTGGAATGGCGTGACCAACGCTATACCCACGGCGTTTTCGCTGAACGGAACAGCCTGCACAGTCAACTAGCAAGCAACCGCGACGATTATTCGCAACAACGGGAACGAGGCGGAACGGGTCATTAGACCTGTTCCGCCACCCCCCGCCTGCGATTGACGCGAACTGAAAACCACAAGTGGAGGATCATCGATGCATTTCGCATTCACTAGCTCGCACAAGCAGAGACGCTCCGGTATAACGATGGCGCAAGGTGTAGTTTTGTTCGCGGCGCTGCTACTCACTTTCATGGCTCCAGGCGCATGGGCGCAGGGTACCGGTTATTGGCATACAAGTGGAAACAAGATTCTCGACTCCAGCGGCACGGAAGTGCGAATAGCTGGAATCAACTGGTATGGCGCTGAGACCCCCGACTATCTTGTTCATGGACTTTGGGCACAGGACTATCACACGGTTTTGAACTCCATCAAGAGTCTTGGCTATAACGTAATTCGCATACCGTTTTCTAACCAATTGGTTGAAAGTAACCCGGTTCCCACTAACTACTCAAACTATGTAAATGGTCCCGTGAACCAGGCTCTCGTAGGGCAGACTGCGTTGGCGGATCTGGATACGATCATCGCCTATGCCGGTTCGATCGGACTGCGCGTGATTCTTGACAACCATCGTTCCGAGGCTGGAGAGACCAATGAAGCCAATGGCCTGTGGTACACGAGCGCGTATCCACAAGCAAACTGGATTGCCGACTGGCAGACAATGGCCACGCGTTACAGCGCCAGCAAGTTTACGTTCAACGGCAACCCAACAGTTATCGGCATGGACCTGCGCAACGAGCCACACCTGTCCGGGTCTGGCGCTACAACAGGCTCTTGCTGGACTGGAGACACGGCGACCAATGGATGCCCCACCAGCCTCACAGCACAGAATTGGCCCGTCGCCGCTGAAGCCGCGGGAAATGCAATTCTCGCCGTCAACCCTAAACTGCTGATCTTCGTTGAGGGCAATGACTGCTATAGCGGCGTCTGCGGATGGCAGGGCGGAAACCTGATCGGCGTCGCCTCGAATCCTGTAACGCTGAGCGTCGCGAACCAACTGGTTTACTCCGCACACGATTACGGTCCGAACCTATATCAGCAACCGTGGTTCAATGGCAGCACTACACCCGCCAGCCTGGACGCGACATGGAATAAGTACTGGGGTTATATCAGTGCCGATAACATTGCGCCGGTTTGGGTGGGCGAGTTCGGCACAGATAACACCAGCACGGACATCGAAAACACTGCGGCAGGCAGCCAGGGACAGTGGTTCGAAAGCCTGGTTGGTTTTCTCCAAAGCAATCCCACGCTTAACTGGACCTATTGGGCGCTTAATGGCGAAGATACATACGGATTGCTCGATGGCAGCTATGATGCAACGCCGCCGAGTTCGCTAAAACAGCAGGAGCTTGAGAGCATCCAGTTCCCGTTGAGTGGCGGGTCGTCGACACCCGGCTTCACGTTGACATCCTCAGCCTCAAGCCTGTCTGTAACGCAGGGCAGTAGCGCAACAGACACCATCACTGTTGGCGACGTGGACGGATTCACTGGCAGCGTCACGTTTACCGCATCGGGCTTGCCCAGCGGCGTAACGGCTTCGTTCAGCCCGACTTCCTCTGCGAGTTCCAGCGTTCTGACGTTGACTGCAAGCTCCACGGCTACTACCGGTCCGGCTACAGTGACCGTAACTGGAACATCTGGAAGCACAACGTCGACCACCACGATCGCGCTTACCGTCAACGCCAAGGCCACAGCTGGATTTACGCTTGCACCTTCGCCGTCGAGTTTGTCAGTTACCCAAGGCAGCAGCGGCACCAGTTCCATCACGGTGACTGATACGGGCGGATTCACAGGGAGCGTTACATTTACTGCATCGGGCCTGCCCAGCGGCGTAACGGCTTCGTTCAGTCCGACATCTTCTACGACTTCCAGCGTGCTCACATTGACTGCGAGCTCGACGGCTACGACTGGTGCGGCTACTGTGACTGTCACCGGAACCTCCGGAAACACAACCGCAACCACCACCATCGCACTCACTATCAACGCCAAGATAACCGCCGGCTTTACGCTTTCCTCTTCGCCGACGTCCCTCAGCGTCAAGCAGGGCAGCAGCGGAACCGACACGATCACGGTAACGGACACGGGCGGGTTCACGGGCAGCGTGACCTTTACCGCGACTGGATTGCCCAGTGGCGTGACGGCTTCGTTCAGCCCGGCAACGTCCACCAGTTCCAGCGTGCTCACGTTGACGGCCAGCAGTACTGCTACTGTCGGCTCGTCTACTGTGACCATCACCGGGACCTCGGGGACCACGACGGCAACCACCACCGTTGCGCTCACTGTCTCTCCTTCCAGCAGCGGGGCTTGCACGGTTGACTACGTGATTTCGCCACAAAACACGAGTGCATTCGGAGCGACAATCACCATCGTCAACGGACCGACTGCCATCACCAGTTGGACGCTTACGTGGAGCTTCGCCAACGGGCAAACAGTTGCTCAACTTTGGAACGGCATTGAAACCCAGAGCGGTGCGAACGTGACGGTGAAGAACGAGCCCTACAACGGCAGCATTGCAGCGGGCGGCACGTTGTCCGGTATCGGCTTCAACGGAACCTGGAACGGAACCACCAACGCAGTGCCCACGGCGATTTCGCTCAACGGCACGGCCTGCACCGTCAACTAGAACGCAATCGCAACAAGGCACGCGTGAAGCATGAAAGTTCGCTTCACGCGCGCCATCACATCCCGAAACTGTTGAGCCACGATCGCAATCGACGCGTAGCGGAGGATCCACGATGCGCACAATCAGGACGTTGACAACCCGGAGGTGCGCTCGCGAGCGCGTCTTGCACTTCGCGTTCACGATCGCTTTATTAACACCCGTCATTGCTGGGCCGAGCATTTGGGCTCAAGGAACAACGCAATCCACCTTGCAACACGATGTGTGGATGGACGCCCGCGACGCGCATGGGCTTACACCTCTTATTGTTGCTGCATCGATGGGCCAAACCGAGACGGTCCGCTCACTGCTGGCCCAAGGAGCAGGCGTCGATGCGAGATCGGCCGACGGACGAACCCCACTCATTGCCGCGGCGCAAGGCGGTCAGATCGAGGCTGTTCAGGCCCTTATCGCAGCAGGCGCAAACCTGAACGCGGCTACGCGTGGCACGGGGACAGCTCTTGAAGTTGCGGAGCGAACCGGCAATACCGACATAGCGGCGTTGCTGCTTGCTTCCGGCGCACGGTCATCGGGGCACTCCGTGGGAGATACAGTGTGTGTGCTGCCGTGGGCGGGCGATGGATTTTGCGGAACGGTTAAATCGTTCAGCATCCGTTCCGTCTCGCTCCAGGTGACGAAGATTATGGGATGCACGAACGGCTGCTCGGCCAAGGAGGAATGCTCCGAATCCAGGCTCGTGGGTGGTGCTGACGGTCTTCAGGCCGGCAGCCAGATTGCGGTTCCGAGTTGGTGCCTGACGCAGACGGGGGTGAAGCCATGAAGATTCCATCCTCAGCTTCACACTGCATCACCCGCATGTTCATTGTTCTTGCCGTAGTGACAGGGCTTGTGATTGCCGGAGTCGCACCGAAGGCCTTTGGACAGACCAAGAGTGGGTTCACCTACGACGGCATTGTGTACACATCCTGGTGGTTCGACGAATACGGGAATTACGAAGACCCTCCGGTTGCCACTGGTGCCGCTACAACCTCAACGAACCAGCTTGTGCAAACAAGCGCGAATTATGCATCGGTGCTTGTTACACAGTATGTGCAGACCGGCACGTCGACGACGATTGCACCCGATAGCACGAAGACACCTTTGGACGACCAGGTAGCTTTCGCGATTCAAGGTTTTCATAACCAGGGGATGAAGGTCTTCCTCAAACCGCACGTAGACTCTTTGGACGGAACCTGGAGAGGTCAATTCGAGCCAACCAGCACCGCTGCCTGGTTCGCCAGTTTTCAAACGTTTATTGTGCACTACGCAACACTCGCGCAGGCAAACAACGTAGAAGGCCTGGTGATCGGTACTGAATACAAGACGCTCAGCGTAGCGGCGAATGAGACGTACTGGGCCAACATTATCGCCGCTGTCCGGGCGGTCTATAGCGGACAAATTGCCTATGCCGCGAATGCGTCCGGACCCGCTGACGAATTCAGTACGGTTTCGTTCTGGCCTCTCGTCGATATCATCGGCGTGGATGGATACGTTGGTCTCACAACTCAAAGTGATCCCACGGTTGCCCAGTTGGTATCCGCCTGGACCGATAGCCCTGAGAATGGTGGATACAATGCCGTCGCGGCCTTCGAGAACCTTAGCACCACTTATAACAAGCCTGTCATCTTCACCGAACTTGGCTATGAAAGTACTCCAGGCACAAATATAGAGCCTTGGAACTCCAGTCTTTCCGACGGATATGATCCAACCGAGCAAGCGGATTGCTACGAGGCCTTCTTTGAGGTTTTCAGCCAGCAGACTTCGTGGATGAAAGGTGTGTTTTGGTGGAATTGGTCAGTTCCCGCACTGAGCACGGGAGACACCAGTTATGACCCCAATGGCAAGCCCGCTGGAACCGTCGAACTTCCGGAGTGGTTCGGATCGGCAACGCCCATCTTCAAGATTTCTCCCTCGGCGTCCGTGCTTTCATTGGCTCAGAACGACAGCGCTACCGACACCATTACAGTTCAGGACGAGGGCGGATTCACAGGCAGCGTGAACCTGGCTGTATCGGGACTTACCAGCGGAGTTACTGCTTCGCTCGGCACCAATCCCACCACCGGCAGCAGCGTACTGACTCTCAAGGCCAGTGCCACAGCCACCGCTGGAACATCCACGGTGACCATCACTGGAACGTCCGGCACACTGACTGCAACCACCAAAGTTTCCCTTACGATCACCGCATCCGCATGCACGGTTACCTATACGATTGGAAGCCAATGGCAAAGCGGTTTTGGAGCGAGCCTCGTTATTGCGAACACGGGAACGGCCGCTATACCGGCGTCACCGGCAACAAGCTGGACGCTGACCTGGCCCTTTGCGAATGGGCAAGCGATCTCAGAGTTCTGGGGCGGCACGGAAACCCAGAGCGGCGCAATTGTGACGGCGATTGGAACTACCACCATCCCAGCCGGAGGCAGTTACTCCAGCATGGGATTCAACGGTACCTGGAACAATGTTACGAACGCAGTACCCACCTCGTTCGCACTCAACGGCACTAACTGCACAGTCAACGGCACCGCACCAACGCCAGGCTTCACGCTTGCGCCATCGGTGTCGCCGCTGTCTGTAACTCAGGGCAGCAGTGCAACTGACACCATCACCGTAACCGACACGGGCGGATTCACCGGCAGCGTGGCCTTTACAGCAACTGGCTTGCCTAGCGGCGTGACGGCGTCGTTTAGTCCAGCGTCGTCCACGAGCGCAAGTGTGCTCGAGCTAACGGCCAGTAGCACGGCTACCACGGGCCCGGCAGCGGTGTCTATCACTGGAACTTCTGGAAGCACGACTGCGACCACCACTATCGCGCTCACCGTTAATCCCTCGGTGACTCCAAGCTTCACACTTACACCTTCGCCGACATCTCTTTCGGTTGCGCAGGGTAAGAGCAGCACCGACACCATCACGGTGGCGCACGTGGGCGGATTCACCGGCAGCGTATCGTTTGTTGCGACCGGAATGCCCAGCGGTGTGACCGCATCGTTCAGCCCGGCATCATCCTCAAGCTCCAGCGTGCTGACGCTAACAGCCAGCAGCACGGCCACGGTTGGTGCGGCAACGGTCACCATCACCGGAACTTCAGGGAGCACGACGGCAAAGACCACCATCGCGCTCTCCGTTACTAACTCGACGCCGAGCTTTACGCTTGCGCCTTCTGCGGGCACACTGTCAGTAACTCAGGGCAAGACCGCCACTAACACCATCACAGTAACCGACGTGAATGGATTCGCCGGCAGCGTAACTCTCGCAACCACCGGCTTGCCCAGCGGCGTAACTGTCGCCTACGGCACCAACCCCACCACTGGAACCAGCGTGCTCACGTTCACGGCCAGCGCAACAGCGACTGCTGGCACGTCTACGGTGACCGTTACAGGAACGTCGGGTAGCACGACCGCAACCACCACCATCGCGCTCACGGTCGCTCCTTCTGGCGGCGGGGCTTGCACTGTGGACTACGTGATTTCGCCACAAAACACGAGTGCGTTCGGAGCGGCCATCACCATCGTCAATGGACCGACGGCAGTCACCAGTTGGACGCTGACCTGGAGCTTCGCCAACGGGCAGACGATTTCATCTCTCTGGAACGGAATTGAAACCCAGAGCGCCGCGAACGTGACGGTGAAGAACGAGCCCTATAACGGCAGCATCGCCGCCGGCGGCACACTGTCCGGCATCGGCTTCAACGGAACCTGGAACGGCACCACCAACGCAATTCCCACGGCCATCTTGCTTAACGGCACGGCCTGCACCGTCAATTAGCGTCGCACATGTGCGCCGCGCGACAACCAATGCATGCGTGGGGTAGTAGATACCCCTGCTCCACGCTTGCAATCACAGTTCCAAGTGGAGAAGGCCGGTCATGAAAATCCCCCTGACAAATATTGTTGCGTCCTCAGTCTTACTGGCTTCCGCAATGGCCAGCGCGCAAACAGCAACGGTAAACTTCAACACGACCTACCAAACAATCCGCGGATTCGGTGGCGCTGAAGCATGGATGCCGGCGTTTAGCTCAGCAACAGAGAGTGCCTTATTTGGCACAGGCAACAATCAGCTTGGCCTGACCATCCTTCGCGTGCGCATTGATCCGAGCTCGACAACGGGCGGCAGCAATTGGGCCACGGAACTGTCGAATGCGCAGGGGGCGCATGCTCTAGGCGCTACGATCATCGCCACGCCGTGGACCCCGCCTGCGGCCTGGAAGAGCAACAACAGCACGATCGAAGGCACGCTGAATACCTCAGAGTACGGCGCCTACGCGAACTACCTCAACGCCTTCACATCGTATCTGGCGGCCGGCGGCGTGCCGCTCTATGCAATCTCCGTGCAGAACGAGCCGGACGCCAACGTGACTTATGAATCGGCTGTATGGACCGGCGCGACGATGGATGCGTGGGTCGCCGGAAATGCAGGTGTGCTGACAACCAAATTGATCATGCCGGAGTCAGAGAGCTTCACCACCAGTCTCTCTGATCCTGCACTCGACGATGCGAATGCGGTAGGCAAGATTGGGATCATTGCCGGGCACATATACGGTGTATCTCCGAGTTACTACACCAATGCCGAACAGAAGGGCAAAGAAGTCTGGATGACCGAACACTACCTTAGCCCCGCAAACGGATCGGCTTCGGCCATTGGCGATGCAATCGCAGCCGCGGAAGAAGTCCATGCATCGATGGTTACTGCTCAGTACAACGCCTATGTCTGGTGGTGGATCGTGGACTGGCCCGCGGAGGGGTTTGTCAGCGGCCTCGCGGACACTAACAACAATCCCACTTACTATGGCGCCGCAATAGCGCAGTTCTCGAAATATGTCCGGCCGGGATCTGTCCGTGCGAGCGCGACGGCGAATCCAGTCTCAGGCGTGGATGTTTCAGCTTACGCAGGCAACGGAACATCCGAGATTGTTGCTATCAACTCGAATAGCTCTGCAAACACAGTTACCTTTGCTACCTCAGGCGAGACATTCACTTCAGTTACCCCGTACGAGACTTCAGCCAGCGGCATGTTGGCGCAACAGACCGCGATAGGTGTTTCGGGAGGTTCATTCACTTACACGCTGCCGGCTCAGAGCATCACGACCTTCGTGGGGACGAACGGGTCCGGCACGCCCGGGTTTACGCTGTCGCCTTCGGCAGCCACACTCGCTGTGACTCAGGGAAGCAGCGCCACCGACACCGTTTCTGTGGCGGACGTCGACGGATTTAGCGGCAGTGTTACGCTTGCCGCCTCCGGCTTGCCGGGCGGCGTCACCGCTGCCTTCGGTACCAATCCAACCACCGGCAGCAGCGTTGTTACATTCACGGCAAGCAGCACGGCTACCACCGGAGGGCCGGTTACAGTCACGATTAAGGGAACCTCCGGGACTACGACGGCGAGCACCACCATTGGTCTCACCGTCAATACCAAGCCGGTGTCTGGCTTTGCTCTTTCTTCTTCGCCGACGTCTCTCACCGTCAAGCAGGGTGGCACCGGAACCGACACGATAACGGTAACGGACACGGGTGGATTCACCGGCAGCGTGGCCTTTACCGCGACTGGATTGCCCAGCGGCGTGACGGCTTCATTCAGCCCGGCGTCTTCCACCAGCTCCAGTGTGCTCACCTTGACGGCCAGCAGTACGGCCACAGTTGGCTCGTCGACAGTGACCATTACCGGAACCTCGGGAACTACCACCGCATCCACCACTATCGCTCTCACGATTGGTTCCGCGGGCGGCGGCGCATGCACCGTCGACTATACGATCTCACCGCAAAACTCAAGTGCTTTTGGTGCGACCGTGACGATCAAGAACGGCGGGGCGACCACACTGAGCAATTGGTCGCTGACATGGAGCTTTGCTAATGGGCAGACCATTGCAAGTTCCTGGAACGGAGCCGTATCGCAGAGTGGAGCGAACGTGACTGTGAGCGAGCAAGCAGGCCAGACATGGGAAAACATTCCCGCCGGCGGAAGCTACTCCGGCTTTGGCTTCAACGGGACATGGAATGGCACCACCAACTCGATCCCCACGGCGTTCTCGCTGAACGGAACGGCCTGCACAGTTAACTAGCCTGGTGACTTTCATCGGCTACTGAAGCAGGGATACTGCGGGGCCACGAAACTGTCGTCTGCCCGCATTCCCACCTCTTCAGGAAACGTCGATTGAATAAACGCCAGCAACAAAGAAAGGTGACTCAACAAGGAGCTTCTCATGAAAAAGCGGTCCGTTTTTCCAATGTTGACGATAGCATGCGCAGTCTGTCTTTTCTTCCTCGGGATGTCGGCTCCGGCCGCCGCTCAATCCACGTGTTCGCCGACCAACGTTACTGCCCTTGACGGCGGTTTGTACGACTTCCAGATGAACGAATATGACTCCTCTCTTGAAGAGTGCGCCACCATCAACGGGTTAGGCTTCACCATCACTACCGCGGATTTCTCGAACGCCACGAATGGTTCTCCAGCAACTTATACGTCTCTCTTCCGGGGATGCCATTGGGGCACCTGCACTAGCTCCAATCCCTTCCCAATTGAAGAAAGCAATATTGCCTCAGCGACCACAAGCGTCAACATCACACAGCCCTCCGGCTATAACAATGATGCCGCTTACGACATTTGGTTCAACCAGACTTCTACGACGTCTGGTCAACCGAACGGCACCGAAATCATGATCTGGCTCAATCATCAAGGGTCGATAGAACCCTTCGGTTCGCAGGTTGCTACCGCGACCATCGACGGCGCCAGTTATGCGGTGTGGACCGGCAATCAGTCCTCGTGGAAGATCGTCTCGTATGTCGCGACGAGCCCTGTGACGTCTGTAAGCAACCTTAATCTTCTGCCCTTCTTCTCCGATGCCGTCTCACGAGGAAGCCTGGAGTCCTCATGGTGGTTGATCGATGTGGAATACGGCTTTGAGATTTGGACGGGTGGCCAAGGCTTGGCCATGAGCGGATTCTCGGTTAGCGCCGCGGCCGGTAGCGGAGGTGGCGGGTCATGCACAACCGTGCCCTCGGCGCCCAGCGGACTTACCGGAACCGCAGCCTCCTCAAGCGTCATCAACTTGAGTTGGACGGCGGATACTGCTCCGGCTAACTGCACCATCAACGGCTACAACGTTTTCAGGAGCACCACCAGCGGATTTACTCCGTCTTCGAGTAACCAGATCGCCAGCGGAGTGACAGCCACGAGTTACTCCAGCACCGGCCTCTCGGCGTCAACCACGTATTACTACAAGATCGACGCGGCCGACGCGGCTGGCACATCGGCGTCATCGTCTCAAGCGAGCGCGACGACCCAGGCTTCCGGTAACGGCGGCTCCGGGTGCACCATCGACTACGTGATTTCGCCGCAAAACTCAAGCGCCTTTGGGGCGGCGATCACTATCAAGAACGGATCGACCGCGGTAACTAATTGGACGCTGACATGGACCTTCGCCAATGGACAGACGGTTTCGCAACTCTGGAACGGCGTGGAATCACAGAGCGGCGCGAACGTGACGGTCAAGAACGAGAGTTACAACGGAAGCATCGCGGCAGGCGGAACCTTGTCCGGAATAGGATTCAACGGCACATGGAACGGAACAACGAACGCGGTGCCCACGGCGATCTCGCTCAACGGAACGGCCTGCACCGTTAACTAGCAATCTACCGCGATGAACAGTTGCCATAACACGAACTCGGCGGAGCATTTCACTTGATTTGTTCTGCCGATTCCGCACACCTTTCCTGCCCCTGCTGTCTACGCATGTTTTGCTCGGCATAAACGGTTAGGTTATCCCGATAAAGCCGACCGCTCAATAGGAGATATGGGTATGAGCCGGAACGCCTCATGCTTCCACACGACTATTCACTAACACGCAGCGCCAACGGCTTTCGCCGATCGCGTACAGGTTACCCAGCCAGTAATGTCGCCGAACATCGGGGCGGGGTCTCCAGCGTAAGACACAAGGAGCGCACCATGAAACATCGCATCATACGCATGTTCGGAATAATCCTGGCAGCAGCGATTGTTCTGGCGACCACTTGCACAGCGCAGACCGCGTGCAATGTTGTCTACACAATATCGCCGCAGAATTCGAGCGCGTTCGGAGCGGCGATTACCATCCAAAACACCGGATCTACAGCATTGAGCAGTTGGACACTGACCTGGACGTTTGCCAATGGGCAGACCGTTTCCTCCCTCTGGAATGGCATTGAGACCCAGAGCGGCGCAAACGTGACTGTGAAGAACGAGAGTTACAACGGTAGCATCGCCGCCGGTGGCAGCCTCTCCGGAATCGGTTTCAACGGAACCTGGAACGGCACCACCAATGCAGCGCCTGCGTCGTTCGCGATCAACGGAACGACCTGCGGCGCGGCAACGGGCGGCTTCAAGCTGACACCGTCTGCGTCCACTTTGACGGTTGCCCTGGGCTCCAGCGGAACGGACACAATCACGGTGACGGATGTTAGTCCGTTCACCGGCAGTGTCTCCTTTGCCGCCACCGGCGTGCCCACCGGCGTGACTGCCTCGTTCAGCCCAACTTCATCCGCGACTTCGAGCGTAGTTACATTCGCGGTGGCCGCAACGACCGTCGCTGGAACGTATCCAATCACAATCACTGGAACCTCCGGAACGCTAACTCCAGTGACGACGACCATCACGCTCACTGTGCCCCCCGCGTCGGGCTTTACACTGACGCCGTCGGCCACGGCGCTGTCAGTTGCTGAAGGCGCCAGCGGAACGGACACCATCACAGTGCACGATACGGGCACATTCACCGGGAGCGTAACTCTTGCTGCATCCGGCCTGCCCACTGGAGTTACAGCAACGTTCGGCACCAATCCAACCACAACGACAAGCGTTTTGACATTCGCGGTGGCGTCAACAACAGTGGCTGGAACTTATCCGATCACTATCACCGGAACCTCTGGCACCCTGAGCGCAACCACCTCCATCTCGCTTACTGTAACTGGTCTCGGAGGCTTTAGCCTTTCAGCTTCGCCCACAAGCCTCACGGTGGCTCCGGGCGCCAGCGGGACCGACACTATCACGGTGACTGACGTGAGTCCATTCGCCGGCAGTGTAACGTTTGCCGCATCGGGTTTGCCGACCGGTGTAACTGCCTCCTTCAGCCCGGCGTCATCCTCGACCTCAAGCGTGGTTACTCTCGCGGTCGCTTCATCCACTGTGGCTGGAACCTATCCGATCACCATTACCGGAACATCGGGCACATTGAGCGCAACCACCTCTGTCTCGCTGATCGTGGGCACGACCAATAGCGCGTGCCAGGTCGTCTACGCAATTTCGCCACAAAGCTCGAGCGCCTTTGGTGCGGCCCTGACCATCAACAACACGGGTACAACGGCCTGGACCAGTTGGACGCTGACATGGACCTTCGCGAATGGGCAGACGGTTTCGTCTCTCTGGAACGGCATGGAAACCCAGAGCGGCGCCAACGTAACGGTAAAGAACGAGAGCTATAACGGAAGCATCGCCGCCGGTGGCAGCCTCACCGGCATCGGATTCAACGGCACATGGAACGGCACTACTAATGCTGTGCCCACTAACTTCGCGATCAACGGAATAGCTTGCGGCGGAGTTGGACAGGGAAGCTTCACGCTGAAGCCTTCGGCAACGACGCTTTCGGTTGCTCCAGGAGCCAGCGGGACAGACGCCATCTCTGTTACGGACGTGAGTCCATTCGCGGGCAGCGTAACCTTTGCCGCGTCCGGCATGCCGACTGGCGTAACCGCTGCGTTCAGCCCGGCTTCATCCACGACCTCAAGCGTAGCCACGTTGGCGGTCGCTGCATCCACCGTCGCTGGAACGTACCCGATCACGATTACGGGAACCTCGGGTACGTTGAGCGCAACCACTTCCATCTCGCTGACTGTAACTGGCGCGGGGAGCTTTACGCTGAAACCATCGGCGGCCACTCTTTCGGTTGCCCCAGGCGCGAGCGGGACGGACACCATCACTGTAACTGACATCAGCCCGTTCACCGGCAGCGTAACCTTTGCCGCGTCGGGACTGCCGACGGGTGTAACTGCCGCGTTCAGCCCAGCGTCCTCTACTACGTCAAGCGTGGTTACCTTCACGGTAGCTTCAACAACTGTGGCTGGGGCGTATCCAATCACCATCACCGGTACCTCTGGCACGCTGACCCCAGTTACCACTTCCATTACGCTCACGGTGACCGGAAAGCCCAACTTTACGCTTGCAGCATCGCCCTCAACGGTGACAGTGGCTCCAGGCAGCACAGGGACCAGCACCATCGCGGTGACGGACGAGAACGGATTCACGGGCAGCGTAACTCTGGCTGCATCGGGATTGCCTACCGGAGTTACAGCAGCGTTCGCCACCAACCCAGCCACGTCAACCAGCGTGATCACCCTCACGGTGGGCGCCTCAGCTGCGGATGGATCGTCCGCGATCACCATCACCGGCACCTCTGGAACACTGACCCCTGTGACAACCAGCATCACGTTGGAGATTGGCACGGGCTACACGACCTTCCAGCAGCATTTTGTCGATCTCTACAATGACATTCACGCCTCCTCAAACGGGTATTTTGGGACCGCAACCAGCGGTGACCAGATTCCCTACCACTCGGTAGAAACACTCATGGGCGAGGCTCCGGATTATGGCCACGAAACGTCATCGGAGACTTACAGCTACTGGATCTGGCTGGAAACGCTCTATGGTGGCTTGACCACAAACTGGACGGGACTGCAAACTGCCTGGACGAGCATGGAAGACAACATGATCCCCAGTGCAACACTGCAACCGACCAACGCTGGGTATAACGCCTCTGCGCCCGCCACATATGCGCCTGAGCATCCATTGCCCAGCGCCTATCCATCGGTGTTGACAAGCTCGGTCTCTGTGGGCACCGATCCGTTGGCGAGCCAACTCAGCGCGACCTACGGCAACGCCAACATGTACTCCATGCACTGGATTATTGACACCGACAACTTTTACGGCTTTGGCCAACAGGAAGACGGTGTGACGAAGCCCTCGTGCATGAACACCTTCCAACGCGGCGCAAATGAGTCTGTATGGCTGACGGTTCCGCAGCCTTGCTGGGATGCATTGAAGTACGGCAGCGCAACCAATGGCTACCTTGATCTGTTCACTGCTCCCTCTCCTTATACGGCGCAGTGGAAATACACCGACGCACCGGACGCCGATGCCCGCACTGTACAGGCAATGTATTGGGCGGAACAGTACGCGAACGCGCAGGGCGGAAGCAGCGTTGTCACAAGCTTGCTACCCAAGGCCGCCAAGTTGGGCGACTACCTGCGGTATTCGATGTTCGACAAGTACTTCAAGGCCATCGGTTGCACTGGCGCGAGCGCGAGCGCAACGAGTTGCGCGGCCGGCAGCGGGTACAGTTCCGCGCATTATCTGCTCGGATGGTACTTTGCCTGGGGCGGAGCGGTTCCGGCAGATGGAAGCTGGGCATGGCGCATTGGAGACGGTACCACGCACTTTGGCTACCAGAACCCAGTGGCGGCGTACGCTCTGTCGAAGGATGCGGGCATCAGCGGCAAACTACCCGCGCAGAGCGTGACCGATTGGAGCACCAGCCTGGAGCGTCAGCTTGAGCTTTACCGCTGGTTGCAATCGGATGAAGGCGCCATTGCTGGCGGCGCAACTAATAGTTGGGAAGGTTCCTACTCCCCGACTCCCACTGGCGACTCCACCTTCTACAACATGGCTTACGATTGGGAGCCCGTCTATCACAACCCGCCGAGCAACCAGTGGTTCGGTATGCAGGTCTGGTCCATGGAGCGTCTGGCTGAGTACTACTACATCAGCGGCGATTCCAAGGCCGCAGTCGTGCTGAGCAGCTGGATTCCCTGGGTGGAGAAGAGCACCACGGTCAACACCAACGGAACCTTTACACTGCCCGGTTCGCTCTGCTGGGACAACTCCCCCGGCCAGGGCGACACGACGAATCCCTGGAACGACTCAACCTGCGGCCTCGTCGCCTCAAGCACCACGAACAAGCCTGCAACCAACTGGAACGCGACCACGCAAGACTGGACTACCGTTCCGCTTAACCCGAACCTTCACGTCAGGGTCACGGGCACCGCAACGGACATAGGCGAAGCCGGCTCACTGGCCAAGGCCCTGTCTTACTACAGCGCCGCAGTTGGCAAGTGGGGCACCAGTGGGACTCCCGATGCAACATCGGAGGCGTTGGCCAAGAGCCTGCTGACCGGCATCTGGGCCAACTATCGCGATTCCATCGGAATCTCGGTGGCGGAGACGCGCGGCGACTACTGCACTACAACGACCAGCAGCAGCACTGAGGGTGGCACTACCCTCAATGGTGGCTTCGGAGCCACTGTGTTTGTGCCTTCCGCCTGGGCACCGGGCACCATGCCGGCTGGGGAAGACGTCACTGTCACCCCGCAGCCAACATTCCTGAGCCTGCGTCCCAAATACAAGAATGATCCCAGCTATCCGCTCGTTGTTTCGGGTTGCGCGGGAGGGGGAGCGGGTCCAACCTTCAACTATCACCGTTTCTGGGCGCAGGTAGATATAGCGTCGGCTTATCTCGTCTACGCAAATCTCTTCCCCGGCAACTAAACAGCCACACTCAACCAAGGGCGCTACTGGTAACAGCGGCGCCCTTGCTGCATTTCACACGATGCGAGCATTCGGCAGACCGATGTTGTCACAGCGTAGTCGGTGTAGGCCCAGCTTATCGAACGAGTAAGTGAACGTGGGCCGGCTCGCTAGTCCGCATAACTCAACAGAGTAGGTTTGCGGGTCGTCCATTCTAGTGGAAAAGGTCTGTGGTTTCGGGCATCACTCGTTAGTTGAACGAAGTGAACGCACGCGGCCACAGCCTTTCCAATGTCAGAGCACAGCCAGGAATCCTTCGTGTAGGCGTCTCCTCTTTCTGCACAGGCCTGCACAGTCAACCAGCAAACTACCGCGACATCTGAAGTACGAGCGAAGCAAGCTTAGGCGCTTACTTTGCCCGTTGGTCCAAACCAATTCTCATCTTGTGCCGGAGACATTTGTAAATGTTTCCAATGGCCGAAGCGGCATTGAATCCCATTTATTGCCAGTTACTCCCTGGGCATCTGCATGAGATCACCGTTCGAAATCGAGGAAACGAAATGTCCCTTACAGCCAGACAAGTCGTTCACAGAACGGCCTTCGCGCGCATGATCGTTTTATGTGTGCTTGCAGTCAACCTCTTTAGTAGCGCTGCATTTGGACAAGCGAACGCTGCAGGATACACATGGGGCAACGTCTACACCGGCGGTGGTGGTGGTTACATCCCAAACATCATCTTTAACCCGTCGCAGAAGAATCTCGTTTACGCCCGCACCGACATCGGCGGCGCTTACAGATGGAATTCCACCACGAATCTCTGGGTTCCGCTTATGGATTTTACGACCTGGGCTAATTGGAACAGCCTGGGCGTGGAGAGTCTCGCGACCGATTCGGTGAACCCAGAAAACCTTTACATCATGACTGGACTTTACACGAACAGTTTTACAACCGCGAATGGCGTGCTCTTGATTTCGAACAACCAGGGAGCCACTTTTCCCACTGCCGTGACAATGCCGTTCAAAGTGGGAGGCAACATGCCCGCGCGTAACATGGGCGAGCGGCTGGCGATTGATCCCAATGTCAACAGCGTTTTGTTCTTTGCCGCGAGAAGCGGAAACGGCCTCTGGGAGAGCACCAATTCCGGACTTACCTGGAGCAAGGTGACCAGCTTTCCGCAGCCCGGAACCTATGCGGTTGAGCCGGGCAACATTTATGACGGCGACATCATTGGGCCGGCGTGGGTTGTCTTCGACCCGCGGACCGGCTCATCAGGGAAGGCTACAAAGACCATCTATGTTGGGGTGGCGCAACCCGATGGCGATAACATCTACATCACTACCAACGGAGGAACCACTTGGGCCCCTTTGGCTGGCCAGCCGACATGCACGCTGACTGGAACTCAAACGACCGGGACCGTTGCCTGCACGAATGGTGCAAGTTGGTCGGTCGCTTCCGACGCTCCTGCCCCCGGCTTCCTGCCACAACGCGCGGAACTGGACCCGGTGAATGGCCAACTCTACATCACCTATAGCAATGGAGCCGGACCTTACGACGGCGTGATGGGAGACGTACAGAGATACACCACGGCAACAGGCACGTGGACTGAGATTGCACCGGTTGTTCCAACCACTGCCAGCGGCGCGGACTACTTTGGTTACGGTGGTCTGACTATCGACAAAGAGGTTCCGACAACGATCATGGTCTCGGCCTTTAACTCATGGTGGCCGGATACGATCATCTGGCGCAGCACCAATTCCGGCGCCACCTGGTCCCAGATCTGGAACTGGACGAGTTATCCCAGCCGCAGCTTCATGTACACGCTGAACGACTCGGCTGCGCCCTGGTTGAATGAGGGCGATACCGCCCCCGTAGCGCCCATCGAAGCACCCGAACTTGGCTGGATGGTTTCCGGCCTGGCCATTGATCCGTTCAACTCCAATCACATGTTTTTTGGAACCGGCATGACAATGTGGGGCACAACAAACCTAACCAATTGGGATCCGGGCGAGCAGTTTGCACTTACAGATGCGGCAATGGGGATTGAGGAAACTTCAGTCCTCGGGTTGGTCAGTCCACCGGCGGGCGGCGGCGCGCACTTATACAGCGTGATGGGAGACATCGGCGGATTCGCGCATACGAGCTTAACTACGGCGCCGACTTTCCCATTTTCGATTCCATTTTTCGGGACTTATGGAGCAATCGATTTCGCCGCGTTAGACCCGATGACTATGGTCATAGCGGGCAATGGAAACAATACGGCAAGCCCGCCGACCCACAGCACCGGCTGGACCACTTCCGGAGGCACAAGTGAGACGGCATGGTTTGCGGCAAGCGCTGATCCGGCCGGTTATACCGACGGTGGCTACGGCACTATCGCGATGGCGGCGAATGCCGCGTCGGTAGTGTGGGCGCCTACTGGCATGGCGCCGTTCTATACCACTACCTATGGCGCTAGCTGGACAGCTTCCTCGGGTGCCCCCGCAGGGGGCGTTATTGCCTCTGACCGTGTGAACCCTTTGTATTTTTACTATTACGCGGCCGGCCAGTTCTATGTAAGCACGAACGGCGGGCAGTCCTTTACAGCAACGGCTGCAACAGGGATGCCTGTATCAGGAGACCCCGTTGTAGTAAAAGCTGCGCCTGGCATTGCGGGCGATGTTTGGTTAGTGGGAGGGAGCGTTGCCAACAACGACTACGGCATGTGGCATTCAACCAATTACGGCGCCAGTTTTACTCAGCTGACGAATGTGACACAAGCCGATGTTATCGGTTTTGGCATGGCTGGCCCCGGGGCGAGTTATCAAACCATCTTCACCAATGCTGAAATCGGTGGCGTACGCGGGATCTTCGCCTCAACCAACGAAGGTGTCACCTGGGAACAGATCAATGACTCCGCCCATGAGTATGGCCAGGCAGCCGCGGCGATGACTGGCGACCCACAGGTCTTTGGAACCGTATTCGTGGGAACAAACGGCCGCGGCATCGTCATGGGAACCGGATCTCCAACCGTCTCGGGAGGGACGGGAAGCTTCACGCTTAAACCGTCTGCAAATACTCTGTCGGTTGCGCAAGGCGGCAGCGGCACCGACACCATCTCAGTTACAGACGTGAGTCCCTTCAACGGCAATGTAACTCTTGCGGCATCGGGCCTGCCAACCGGTGTAACTGCCGCGTTCGCCACTAATCCCACCACCAGCACCAGCGTGTTGACTCTGACGGCCAGCAGCACGGCCGCCGCTGGCACGGCTACGGTCACCATCACCGGGACCTCCGGCTCTTTGACCTCGTCCACCACCATTGCACTCACGGTGACTACGGCGGGAAGCTTTACGCTTAAGCCTTCGGCGGCCACATTGTCGGTTGCGCAAGGCTCCAGCGGCACTGACACCATCACAGTGACGGACGCGAGTCCATTCAACGGCAACGTAACTCTTGCGGCATCGGGCGTGCCTGCCGGTGTAACTGCAGCATTCGCCACTAACCCCACGACAAGCACAAGCGTTCTGACTCTGACGGCCAGCAGCACGGCCACCGCGGGCACGGCTACGGTCACCATCACCGGGACATCCGGCTCGCTTACCGCAACCACCACCATTGCACTCACGGTGTCCGCAGGGGCCAGCTTCACGCTTAAGCCTTCGGCGGCTACTCTTTCTGTCGCTCAAGGAGCCAGTGGCACTGACACGATCACGGTGACTGACGTAAACGGATTCACTGGGTCTGTAACTCTTGCTGCGTCCGGATTGCCTGCCGGCGTGACAGCCACGTTCGCCACCAACCCGACCACCTCGACCAGCGTGCTGACGCTCAAGGCCAGCAGCACCGCTACCGCAGGCGCGGCCACTGTGACGATTACCGGAACCTCCGGGGCGTTTACCGAAACCACCACCATCGCACTTACGGTAACTACCCCCGGGAGCTTTACACTGAAGCCTTCGGCGGCCTCGTTATCAGTCAATCAGGGCGCCAGCGGCACGGATACGATCACGGTAACAGATGTGAGCCCATTCACCGGCTCTGTAACTCTTGCCGCCTCGGGCCTGCCCAGCGGCGTAACAGCTGCGTTCGCCACCAACCCCACAACCTCAACCAGCGTGCTAACTCTGACGGCCAGCGGTTCGGCCACCACCGGCGCGACTACAGTCACCATCACCGGAACCTCGGGCACTCTGACTGCAACTACCACTATCGCACTTACAGTGGTACCTTCGACGTCCAGCATCAAGTGCACCGTCGATTACACCATTTCGCCGCAAAACAACAGCGCCTTCGGAGCGGCGATCACCATCAACAACACGGGAACCACCGCCTGGACCAATTGGACGCTGACCTGGGCCTTCGCCAACGGACAGACAGTTTCGCAACTCTGGAACGGCATTGAAACCCAGAGCGGCGCTAACGTCACTGTGAGCAACGAGAGTTACAACGGAAGCATCGGCGCTGGTGGCAGTTACAACGGCGTCGGCTTCAACGGAACCTGGAACGGCACCACCAACGCCATACCTACGGCATTCTCAATCAACGGGACTGCCTGCACCGTCAACTAGCCGGAAGGCCCACCATTGCGACTTTGCATTGTTGTAAGCCGAGAGCTATAGCTAAACCAGAGTCAGCGTATACCGGAGACTCAACTAGCAAGCCGGTGCTTCTTTTCGAGGAAGCACCGGCTTGTTTTGCGTAGTGCCAACTTCAGCAGTTTAAGGAACGTTGATGGTTGTAACGCTATACGCGGGCAACGTCAGCGTCAGCGATGTGCCACTGACCGCCATCGTGCCAATAAACACAGGCGTCACGGGACTTCCAGCTGTGCTTTGTGCCGCAGCGGTGGTCGCCGTAATTTGATACAAGCTGGCGGTGCCTGACAGACTCAACCCGGAAATCGCGGCCACCTGGCTTGTGTTAGCGCGATTGATGACCACTAATACAACCCGGCCGGGCGTTGTGCTGTCCGTGCTTGCATAGACCATCACACTGCCGGGGTTGCTCGAGGTCGTTGACACCGAAGTATCTCCGAAGTTGGACCCGGCGCCATCGAAGTTGCGATAGGCACGGAAACCCGCGAGTTCATAATCGTAGGTTCCGCTCGGCGGCCACATCATGGCTGCGAAGAGGCCGTTGCTGGCATAAACACCCAACTGATCCGCCTGTGCAACTGTGCCGGCAATGTTGTTGAATCCACCTGTTTCGTACTCGCTGATGGAGAGCTTGATCGAGGGGAATTCTGCATTGATTTTTGCCTGCAGCCTGGGCAGGAACTCGATGGGCGCGCCTCCAAGTACGGAGTTAACCCACGGATTGCTGTTTCCAGGATCTGTGAAGGTTGGATCCCAGAGGTTACGCGGAGCCTGCACAATCAACTGCATATCCGCATCCGACAAAGTCGCGGCGGTCAGGCTGCTTACACGAGTGCTGCCCGCATCGTAGTCTTCCGGATACCAGTGGAAGTCGTAGGCATCCACCAGCGGCTTTCCAAAGGTTGCAGAAGCCGTGCTCAGAGCCTGCAAATACTCGTCAGTGAACCAGTTTTCTCCAGTTGGTGTGGTGCCGGTGACTCCTGACTGCCAGTTGTACACGCCGAGGAACCCATAGTGCGACGGACCAAAGATGATCATGTCCGGGAACTGAGCCTTCAGAGCCTCGGTCACTGACAGAGTCTTGGCAATATAGGCAGCCGGCGTAATTTCCGTTGGTCCCTGTATCTCCAGATGTGTCGAGTTCCAAAGATCCGGCTCGTTGTCGAGGTCGACAAATGCAGGTGTCGACGTGGTTCCGTTGAAGAGTTCCTTCGTGGTGGAAAGCTGATTTATCGCCCAGACGAATTCGTCGTCGTAAACATTGCCAGTGTCCTCGCCACTTACCACAACAACCGGCGGCGTCGTGGTAAAGGGAGCGGAACTGACTGAGCTCTTCTTGTAGACGACATCCTGGAACCTTGCCAGATCCGGTGCGTTGGTTGTGGGCACCGGGCCAGACTCATCTGCGGATACCAGCCCTTGTATCGGTATCGTAAAGAGGGTGGCTTGTCCGGCGGCAATGTTGGCATTGATCGACGGATACACTGCAAATCCAGGAACCGTACTTGAGCTCAGGAAATTGTCACTCTCGTAGAGATAGTCGCTGCCTGCGTTGGAGGCGTTCGTTGTCCAGTTATAGGCTGTCCAGCGATTGCCGCCCATGCGGAAGACGGTAACATCCGGAACGTTGGGAATCGATGCATTGGTGTTCCCGTCGATCCCGTAGATATAGGGCGAGATCTTCTGGGTTTCCGATGGATTGACGCTGATGGTAACATTTGCAGCGACGGTGTTGGGTTCAGCGAAGACCTGCGTTGAATCGGCGCCAGTGCCGGCCGCGTTCACAGCAGCAACCACATAGTAGTAGATTGTGCCGTTAGTCAAACCGGTGTTGGTGAAGCTGGTTGTGGTCGATGTGCCGACCGACGTGTACGGTCCGCCATTGGTGGTCGATCGCAGCACGTTGTAACTGGTAGCGGTCAAACTCGCAGACCAAGAAAGCGCGATCTGCGCATTGCCGGATGTTGCTGTCAACCCGGTCGGCGCCAGCGGAGGAGCACCACTCAATCCGCCGCACAGGGTGCCATTTACCGAGAACGCTGTCGGAGCCGCATTGCCGCCAACAAGGGTTCCATTGAAGCCGATGTTGGTTATGCTGCCGCCCGCGGCGACGGAGCCGTTGTAACTCTCATTCGTCACAGTCACCAATGCGCCGCTCTGTGTTTCAACGCCGTTCCAGAGAGACGAAATCGTCTGTCCGTTGGCGAAGGTCCACTGGAGCGTCCAACTGGTCCAGTTCGTGGTTCCAGTGTTCTCCAGGTCGATGGTCGCGCCGAAAGCGGTTGAGCTTTGCGGCGAAATTGTGTAGACAACATTGCACGCAAAGCCAGTTGTGCCGTTTGAGACAGTAATGCTTACGGCACTTGAGGTGCTCGTCGCGTCGGTCGTCGATCCGCCGTAGACCGCCGTCAGTGAGTCAGTCCCCGCTGTCGCGAATGAGGTCGCCAGCGTTGCCACACCCGCGCTCAGTGTTCCCGTTCCGAGCGAAGTCGTGCCCGAGTAGAAGGTGACCGTGCCGGTAGCTGCTGAAGGTGAAACAGTAGCTGTTAACGTAACACTGGCGCCAACCGTAGGCGTGGTGGTGGATGCGGCGAGTGTGGTGGATGTTGCTGTCTTGGCTGCTGCACTGACGGTCACTGTGACTGCGCTCGATGTGCTGGTCGCGAAGGTCGTTGATCCGCCGTACACAGCCGTCAGTGAGTCAGTCCCGGCTGTCGCAAATGAAGTCGTGAGTGTTGCCACACCCGCGCTCAGCGTTCCAGTTCCGAGCGAGGTGGTTCCTGACATGAATGTGACCGTGCCTGTAGTCGTCGAAGGAGCAACCGTAGCAGTCAGCGTAACGCTGGCGCCGACTGTTGGTGTAGTGGTGGACGCGGTCAGCGTGGTGGTCGTCGCAGTCTTGGTGGCTGCACTGACCGTAACTGAAAGCGCACTCGAAGTGCTGGTGGCGTCGGTCGTTGATCCGCCGTAAACAGCCGTCAACGAGTCCGTCCCCGCCGCCGCAAATGAAGTTGTAAGCACCGCCTTGCCTGAACTCAATGTTCCGGTACCAAGCGAGGTTGTGCCCGACAAGAATGTAACCGTACCTGTGGCCGTCGATGGCGAAACCGTTGCTGTCAATGTAACGCTGGCGCCAACCGTTGGCGTCGTGGTAGATGAGGTCAGCGTGGTGGTTGTCGCGGTCTTGGTGGCCGCGCTGACCGTAACTGAAAGCGCACTCGAAGTGCTGGTGGCGTCGGTTGTCGATCCGCCGTAAACGGCCGTCAGTGAGTCCGTCCCCGCCGCCGCAAACGAAGTTGTAAGCACCGCCTTGCCTGAACTCAGCGTTCCGGTTCCGAGTGAGGTAGTGCCATTGAAAAAGGTGACTGTGCCGGTAGCCGCCGAAGGCGCAACCGTGGCAGTCAGCGTAACGCTCGCGCCAACCGTTGGCGTGGTGGTGGACGCGGTCAGCGTGGTGGTCGTCGCAGTCAATGCCGCGCCGCAGGTCACGCCGTTGACGGCGAACGACGCAGGCACCGCATTGGTTGTTCCGTTCCAGGTACCGTTGAATCCAACGCCGGTGACACTGCCCCCGGCGGCTACGCTGCCGTTATAGGGCTCGTTCGTTACTGTTACGTTCGCGCCGCTCTGAGATTCAATGCCATTCCAAAGGGACGCAACTGTCTGCCCGTTGGCGAACGTCCACGTCAGCGTCCAGCTTGTCCAGGACGTTGTTCCGGTGTTTTGGATGGTGATGGCCGCACCGAAGGCGCTTGAATTCTGTGGTGAAGTTGTGTAAACAACATTGCACGCCGCTGCAGCATGAGCGCTCGGCGCAACATAGGTTAGAAGCAGTGCTGCGAGTACCGTAAAGTACCCGCTCAGTCGACGGATTTGTATCCGCCCAAGGGGGGGAGTTAACTGCTTTGACATGACTTCTCCTTGTTCACCACATCTACCGTCAAGAACGGTCGCTGCATGTTTGCCAGCGCAATATGATGACGCCATGAAAGCGTTTTCATCCGATACAGACTATGACAACCGTGCCGCAATCTGAATGAGCTCTGGCTATCAAATAGAAAGATGAAAATGAAGTGGAGAAGACTAGTTTCGCTTCGCCCGCTGGTGGACGAATACGGATTTCTGCGACGAGTAAGCCGATGCGTTTTGCCGTGGAACGCAATCAAAAGCGCAATGCCGGAGGAGGTGACGTATCAATGACGCGGCAATTGCAACTGAACCAGGCGCCGCCATCGGAGAAGGATGTGCATGTATGAAGGCTTTCTTCCGCAGAATCGCATCGATAGCTCTGCGCAGCCAATACTAAAACGTTTGAGTATAGAAAAGTCAAATTACGAAAGGACTACTTTAGACCTGTCCGACCGGGCACCGAAGAGCGACATGGGTATCGCACTGGGCGATAAAAATCGTAAAATAGCGTATTTTATTGAGTTTCTCTTTGGGAGAGTGCACTCCTTCGGCAGCGGTGAGTACGGTATAACCCAGAACCTCCTGGTAAAAGAGCGGCAACACCGTGACGGTGGAATAGATCGATATGCCCAAAGTGAGAATCAGGAAACAGCCGAGGGCGAAGTTCCGTTTTTTAAGGACGCGCAGATTCACGAGTGGATGGTCAGAGCGCCAACTGTGCCACACGAACCATACGAAGCCGATCACTAGCAGGAGCGCGGCACAACGGATCCAAGTGGCGCCAAACCAGTCGTCCTCCTGACCTTTGTCGAGGATGATCTGCAGGCAGCCGATCCAGACCATCAGCGTGCCCAGTCCGATGGCGTCGAACCCAATCGACTTCGATCCCCGCATTTGCGGCGGGTCTTTGACAAATCGGGTGATCAAAATTATAGCCAGGATGCCGTCCGGGATGTTGATGTAGAACGCATAACGCCAGCTATAAGCGTCGGTAAGCCAGCCTCCCAATGTATGCCCCAGGACAGGGGCGCACACCACGCCGAACCCGAAAATCGACATGGCGACGCCCCGCTTCTCAGGCGGAAAGCTCTCCAGATGGATAGACTGCGATAGCGGCTGCAGAGCTCCACCACCTGCCCCTCTTACTATGCGCGCCACCAGAATGAACCCGAGAGTGGGTGCAGCCCCGCACGCAAACGACGATACCGTAAAGATGACGACACAGATGATGAAGAAGCGCTTGCGCCCGATCCGCACAGCAAACCAGTTTGAGGCGGGCAGCACAATCGCATTGGCGACCAAGCTGGTCAGCACCCATGTTGCTTCGTCGGTGGAGGCCGACAGTGAGCCAGCAATTTACGGAAGAGCAACAGAGGCAATCGCAGTGTCCAGAATATCCATGAACGTCGCCAGTATGACGGCGATGGCTACGATCCATGGACTCTCAGCTCGCGAGGCGACCACAGGGGACTGAATCGCGGCTGTCGGCCGCTCCGCGATCGGTCCTCCTGCCAGCGATGCTTCCTGCTTCGACATTCTTTGGTCGCTCCTGGCATTTCACGCGATCGACGACTGCCATGAAAGCTCAAGGGGCTGCCTCGGACCAGAAGTCGTCAGGCAGATTCACAACGATGGGCTCAGAAGTGCTTCGAACAACCACCCACTGAAAAGGTACTTCGCTGGAAGGATTAATCTCCTGGTGTGGAAGCCACGCCGGGATATACAGAAAGTCCCCGGCGTGTGCTGTCTCGTTAAACTGCCCCCGCTCTCTCCACCGAATGTATGAAGAGCCGCTGAGGATATAGACGATCGTGTCTTGCTCCCGTCGTGATGGGTTTCCGTGCGGGCCCCAGGTTCGACTCGGAAGAGGCCTCCCCAGATAGGCGATTCGATCCCGGCTCCAGCATGGATAGCGGCCAGGCGCAGTGACCCTGGAGTTTGAGCGGTCGCGGGGTCGAGTTGTTCTGGAGAGACCACACGAATTGTCTTGTATTGCATGAATTCTCCCTGTATGTCAGCTTGGCTAGCCGCGCAGGCTTGCCGGAGGATGGCTCACAGCGGAGAACTCGTCGTAAGCTGTCTGCGTCAACTCGAGCCCAGCCGCTGCGACATTTTCTTCCAGATGCGCGACCGATGATGTCCCAGGAATCGGCAAAATGACTCTGGCCCTTTTGAGCAACCAGGCCAGTGCAACTTGCAGCGGCGTGGCATTCAGTTCCCTCGCGACTTTCTCGATTGCAACGTCTGCTTTTCTTCCCTGTCCAAGCGGAGTCCATGGCAGGAAGGCAATACCATTCTCAGCGCAGTAGTCGACGATGAAGTCGGACTCGCGGTCGGCAAAGCTGTAGCGATTCTGCACGGAGACGATGGGCACAATTCTGCGAGCGCGTTCAACGTGCTCGCGCGTGACATTGGAGAGTGCGATGTGGCCGATTTTGCCCTGCTCGCGCAAAGTATCCAGCGCTTCATTCGATGCCTCGAAAGATACGGCGTTGTCGGGCGCGTGGAGTTGGTAAATATCGATTCGGTCGAGGCGCAAACGCGTGAGGCTGCCTTCCAGCGCTTGAGTCAGATGTTTGGGACTGGCGTTGTGAGTCCATTGACTTGGGCCGGGACGTTCCCATCCGCCTTTGGTCGCGATTGCGAGTCCAGCGGGATACGGATAGAGCGCTTCTGCAATCAACTGTTCCGAGACGGCGGGGCCGTAGGAGTCTGCCGTGTCTATCAGGTTGACGTCAAGCTCGATCGCTCGCTTCAAGGTTGCAAGCGAAGATGCCTTGTCGGCAGGGGGCCCCAGATACATGACCCCGTAATCCGCATGGCTCCTTAGCCAAGCCTATTGACGGTGAAGTCGCCACCAATAGTGAACGTTCCTGAGGCTGCAGCAGTGATACTTTGTGTTCGGCTCATAGAAATTCCTCCACAAATACAAGGTTGATTCTTCGGGTTGATGGTTCAAACATGCCTCTTCGATGTCGGTTCATCGAAGGCAATTCCCTTTCAAAGTTGCCGTGGGAGTTTTGACACATCCCAACCGCCGCCAAGAGCCTTGACCAGCAATACGCTGGCCACGAAGCGGCGCTGCATGATTTCAATGTCGTTACGCTGGTTCTGAAGCAGCGCGGTTTGCCATGTAATCACCTGAAGATAGGCATCGACGCCATCCTCGTAACGCTTTTGGGGGTATTTCCTAAGACATCGGATACAGCTCCTTTAAATTAGTCTGGTTCGAATCCCCCCCTCTCCGCCAGTTACCTTCCAGCCATATACATTCTGTCCAAGACAAGATCAAAAAAGCACAGGGACGCAAGAAAATGCAGGGATGCCCAGGCATGAAGGGAAGGCGCTATTGTTCTGAGGTCGCGGCCGTGATCTTTTTCCCAGTTTTCGCTGCAGTGAAAACCTCACGGATTGCTTGAATCACCAGTTCCGCACGATACGACTCCACATAGTGCATGCTAGTCCGCGCAATCACCCGCTTGCTATTTGTCGATAGTCCGCGAAGCTCCTCTTGCATTGCGTTCCATTGGTATTCTCCCTCCGCGGCGCTTTCTGGCGGAAAGCCTATCCCAACCTGCGGATCATGCGATAGAACGATCAGCGGAAGCGCACCGAGCGTGGTCACAGCTGCAACCTGCCTCCCGCTTTCGCGGAAAGCAGTCAATTCATCCACGGTTGTTGGAAAGACCGGTGTCCGACAATCTAGCGCAATTGATTCGGGCGCGACTCGCTGCCAGGCTTGAGGCGCGTTTGGAAATGTGTAATCGTCGCGGCACCACCCCATCAGGCGCTGCAAACCGAAGGGCGCGCCGTACACCTTCCAGCGCATGCCCGCTGCATATTGCTCCATAGTTGTGCCAGGTAGTCTGTTGCCTTGATCCGGATGGGAAGAATCGACCAGCACGATGCCTACAACCTGGTCTGGATAGAGTGATTGGAAAACTATCTGGTTGTAGCCTCCGAAGGAATGACCCACCAAAAGATAAGGCCCAGAAATATGGGCCTGCTGAAGCAGGTTCTCCAATTCGACCGCGACGTGCCTGGTATCCCGTGCTCCGGACCACTGCTCGCTCCATCCCAATCCTGGCCTGTCGTAAGAACACACCCGCGTGAACTTCGCCACCTCCGGCTGAACCAGCGCCCACGTTGAGGCAGAATCTCCGAGACCCGCGTCGAGCACAACAGTTGGGCTGCCCTGACCGCGGCAGTCGAGGTGCATGCGGTGGCCGTTGACCTCAACCAAGACTCCGGGCATCGGATAGCGGCGCTCATCCAGCATGGTGGCGCACCGCTGAAAGATAAGACCGGCAACCAGAATCAAAGCGGCGATTGGCACGGCGGCCTTGGCCGCAATTACAAGAGCTCCGACCATCGACTTGCGGTTACGAACAGCCACAATTCTCCTTTGACCGGGTTCTTAGCACTCAAGCATCAGCAATGATGCATAGAGCCAGAACATCGACAGCATACCGTGGATCGAGTCCGCCGCCAAGTCCATTGCTGCTTCCCGGTGTGTGGGCAACGGTCCAGATCGGAAGACAAAACGCGGCGATACTGAAAGCTTGTATATGGAGTGGATCGATCGGTGGGCAATTACCGAGGGTTTGATGGGATTGGGGAACGGGCCGCTTAACTGGGTTGTGAGTTTGAAGCGGGCTGCATGGTGATGGACCTCAAGTGCCCGGCGATCTGGCTGACGGCTACAGGCTTGCTAAAGTAGAAGCCCTGAATTTCGTAACATTGCTGTGCGCGGAAGAAGCCAAGTTGCTCCTCGGTCTCCACGCCTTCGGCTAGAACTTCTAGATTCAATGCCCTCGCCATATTGATAATCGCCGTCGCGATTGCGGCGTCGTCTGGATTAATTGCAACATCCCGGACAAAGGATCGGTCAATCTTCAACCTGTTGACTTGAAACTGTCTTAGATAACTGAGGCTCGAATATCCCGTTCCAAAATCATCAATTGCCAGTTTGACTTCCATGTCTCGCAGTTCCTGGAGAATCGAGAACATGACATCCGCGTTGGTCAGCAGGAGGCTCTCTGTCAGTTCCAGCTCGAGGTACTTTGGATCAAGACCGGTTTCCTCAAGAATGCCACGGATGATCTCAGGAAAGCCTTGCTGGCGAAACTGAATTGCCGAAACATTCACCGCAACTGGCACTGCTGCAAGTCCGGCGTCTTGCCATTCTTTTGCCTGCGCGCATGCAGTTCTCAAAACCCACTCGCCAATGGGAATAATCAAGCCACTGCGCTCTGCCAAGCCAATGAATTTTACCGGAGGCACAAGCCCTAACTGCGGATGCTGCCAACGGAGAAGCGCCTCCATCCCAGTAATTTTACCGGTTTCGCTGTTGACTTGCGGCTGGTATACGAGAAACAGTTCGTTCCGCGCCAGTGCCATTTGCAAACCATTCGCCAACGTTAGCTGGCCCATGATTTCGACATTCATCTCCTCTGTGAAGACGCGGATGCTATTCGGCCCATCTTCTTTTGCTGAATACATGGCAACGTCGGCATTCTGAAGCAGCGCTTCTCCATTCATCCCGTGATCGGGGAAAATGCTAATCCCAATATTGAATGAAACATTGAGAGAATGGCCCATAATGCAAAATTCTTCAATCAGGGTTTTGACAATGTCCCGAGCAGTCGCCAACGCATCCGTGGCTTTTTCCAATTGACCCAGCGCAATTGCAAACTCACCGCCGCCAATTCGAGCGACAGTGCAATCGTTCCCCACGGTCGTTTTGATGCGCTCCGCAGTCTCTTGTAGTAGACGATCGCCGAACGAGTGCCCAAAGGAATCGTTGATGATTTTGAATCTGGCAAGTTCGAGAACAAACAAAGCGACTTTTCCGTTCGTAGAACGTGCCGATTCAATAGCGTCAGCGAGTTGCGTCTGAAAGAGGGTAGGATTCGGCAACCCCGTCAAGGGGTCGTAGTAGGCGAGGAATCGGAGATGCTCTGTTGCTTCTCTTCGATCTGTGATGTCCTCCACCGTGCCTTCAAAATGCACGGCATCTCCGTTCTCATCCCGCGCGGCGCGCATATTTAACCAGACCCATTTACTTGTGCCATCACGACGATGGATTTCAGCTTCGATACGGGCCACATCGCGCATCTCGACCGAACTTTTCCACTCCTTGAGTTGGCTGGGATCGACGAGAAACTGCTGTCGAATCTCTGCTGTCTCTGCGAGCAGTTGATCCGCGGAATCGTAGCCGTAGATGCGAGCCATCATGCGATTCACGCTCAGCAAGTGGCCGCTAAAACTCATTCTAAAAATCCCGACCGGGGCTTCCTCGAACAGGCTGCGGTACTTCGACTCTTCTGCCCTGAGTTCTTCGATTGCTTTTTCGTGGTGAACGAGAAGCCGATCTACCGAGTCAAGGGCTTCATGCCGAGATTCTTCAATCGAACGGGTGAGCCTTCGCTCGCGGAATGGTCGTGGAGGAACAGGAACACGCAACTCGGCCGCCTCATCCATTTTCGGGGGCTCCGAATGAATTTTAGGATCTGGGTCGACCCTTTTTTGAGGTTCTCTTACGAAACCTTCAGAAACCATGTCCACTTATCGGCAGTTCGCGATCCCAATTCCAACAAGTCTTGAAAAGGTCTCACCATACGGTATCCCATGGACGCATGAGCCACTTTTCAGCGTAACCAACAGCCATCATCGGATCGAAATGTCGTCGATTGCTGGAATACGGAAAAGCACCTGCCGATAGTCGATATTCCGATCACTGAACCGAACACCTCAACACGCACATATTTGAGTTCAGGGATTATCCGGTGGGATCCCGCGGATCGGAACGGCAGTGCAAGCCTGATATTCAGAGCAATCTTGCGCTGCGATCGCGGTGTTGTGACCGACGAAGGGACTGGGTGGCGATGAGCCTGGACAAAAGCACTGCCGGCGGCATTCTCCTGGCACTTGCCGGGATTGGCATCGGCTTGGTCCTGGATGGGGGCAAGCTGGCCCAGGTTTTGCAGCCGACGGCGGCCCTGATTGTTTTTGGGGGTACGCTTGGCGCTGTGATGGTTCAATTCCCACTGAAGATTGTGTTCCAGGCTCTGAAGCAGCTCAAACACGTTTTTTTCAATGCGGAGCCAGAGCCGGATTCCCTTGTGCAGAACCTCTTGCAGTACGCCTACAAGGCTCGCAGGGAAGGCATTTTGTCATTGGATGATGAGCTGGCGAAGATCAAAGACCCATTTCTGAGAGACAGCCTCATGCTGGCCATTGATGGCGTCAGCGCCACAGATCTGCGCAAGATGATGGAGTTGCAACTCGAGTACGAGGGTGAGAAAGAAGAGCGCATCCCGAAGGTGTTTGACGCAGCTGGAGGGTTTGCTCCGACCATCGGCATCTTGGGTGCGGTGCTCGGCCTAATCCAGGTGATGCAGCATCTGCAGGATATCAACGAGGTCGGCAAAGGAATCGCTGTTGCATTCGTCGCAACCATCTATGGGGTCGCGTCGGCCAATCTTTTGTTTCTGCCATGGGCCGGGAAGTTGAGGATTCGCTTGCGCGAAAGACAGGTAATTCAGGAGATGACGCTTGAGGCGGTTCTCTCCATTATTGAGGGCGTTAATCCAAGGGCTCTACAACTGCAACTGAACAGCTTCCTCGCAACTCCTGATCGGCGTGCTCCGGCCAAGGTCACAGTCCAATGAAGAGGCGACGGAGACAGACTGCGGAGCCCCAGAACCACGATCGTTGGCTTGTTTCCTACTCCGATTTCATTACCGTGCTTTTTGCCTTCTTTGTAGTCCTCTTTGCGTGCTCTTACAGAGATAACCAACAGATAAAGAAGCTTTCTCAAGCCATCCATGTCGGGTTCCAGGAGCTGGGGGCATTCTCCGGAGGGCAAAGCACATTGGGAGTGGCATATCGCGACCTCAAGTTGAATGGGATCGAGGGTCCCGTGCCCATTCAGCCGCCTCCTGCTCCAATTGATCCGTGCTTGCGGAAGCCGCAGGACAATCAGTCGGAAGCAACCGGAGTGGATATTGCAGAACTGCAGCGGCAGCTCGAGGCGTCAATTGGAAAGGAAATCCGGAACCACGAAGTAATTATGCGCATCACGCCGGAGGGTTTCGTGATCAGCTTGAAGGATCTTGGATTCTTCAACAGCGGAGAGGCCGTGCTTTTGCCTGGTGCGGCGGACAAGATTGAAAGGATTGCAAAGGTTCTGTCGCAGCATGGATTGGAGTTGCGGGTTGAAGGACATTCCGACAACCAACCCATTCATACGCCCGAATTTCGCTCGAATTGGGAGTTGTCCACCGCGCGTGCAATGACTGTGCTGATGCTGCTGATCAATGAGTCCCGGCTTGACCCTAATAAGGTCTCGGTGGCAGGGTATGGCCAGTTCCGGCCAATAGCCGACAATTCAACACCCGATGGCCGCCAGATGAACCGCCGTGTCGATCTTGTGGTCGTCGCGGCAGCATCCCCAAGGGCCTTTGGTCCCTAGCCAGCCCCCGATCGCCCCCGTGTCATTCTTTGGTCGAGCTTTGAATTTGAACTGCGAACGCAAGAGTCGGGGTTGGAAATTATCCGCGTAAATGCCGATAGAAATGCGACGATCAAATCCACCTGACTCGAGTTTCCTTGCGAGTACAGCTATCGGAATTGATCGACTTTCCGGCAAGTGCTCGGGAAATGAGGCACATGTTCTCTGTCATAGGAATTGTCATCGTATTCGGCGCAGTGCTGGCAGGTTTCCTAATGGAAAAAGGCCCTATAGCTGTCCTTGTTCAGCCGTCGGAGTTTGTGATTATTGGCGGCGCGGCGATTGGGACAATGCTCGCGGCGAATCCCATGTATGTGCTGAAAAAAATTGTGCACGGTTTGAAAGATGTCCTCGCAGGATCCAAATATTCCAAAGTTCGCTACCTCGATTCGCTCAAGATGATGTTTGCTCTGTTCAACAAGGCACGAAAAGAGGGGCTCAATGCAATTGAGACCGATATTGAAGAGCCTTCCAAGAGCCCCTTCTTCTCCAAGTATCCAGTCTTCCTGAAGAACCATCATGCTCGAGACTTTGTTTGCGACACGATGCGAATGGCAATTACCGGTGGCGCCACTCCTTTTGACGTAGACCAAATGATGGAATTGGATATGGAAGTCCATCACGCCGGCGCTGCAAGTCCAGCCACAGCGCTGACCACTGTAGCCGATGCATTGCCGGGCCTGGGAATTGTTGCCGCTGTTTTGGGAGTCGTCGTCACCATGAGTTCGCTCGGCGGCCCCCCTGAGGAGATTGGTCACAAGGTCGCGTCAGCATTGGTGGGAACCTTTTTGGGAATTCTGCTTTGCTACGGAATGGTGGGTCCGCTGGCGACGAATTTGTCGAAGCTGGTAGATGACGAGCATGCGTACTATCATGTGCTGCGTGTTGTCATGCTTGCTTTCATCAAGGGAATGTCTCCAATCCTGGCGGTGGAAATGGGACGAAGGGCAATTCCCGAGCATGTCCGTCCGAGTTTTCAAGAGGTAGAGAAATCGTGCCGGCAACGGGATGATTCGTCTGAATCCGCAGCAAAAGCGGCTGGAAAGGGTTGATACGGTGCCCGAAACTGCGGAAATCATCATCATCAAAAAGAAGTCTGGTCATGGCGGCCACCACGGCGGTGCTTGGAAAGTTGCCTATGCCGACTTTGTGACCGCCATGATGGCGCTGTTCATCGTGCTTTGGATGATGAACGCCAGCAAGGAAGTTCAAGAGGCCGTAGGCGGATACTTCAAGGATCCGCGGGGTAACTCCAAGATGGTTGGGAGTAACAAGAATGGCGGCGGCGTCTATGTGGCGATGAAGAAGGAAGATCTGCAGAAGCTCAAGGAACAGTTGGAGAAATCAATTCACCATCTCGATCCGAATGAAAAATTGAAGGGTCAAATTGAAATCACAATTACAGACGAAGGTCTTAGAATCGAGCTGATGGAATCAGCAAAAGGGACTTTCTTTGAGCTCGGAAGCCCCAAGCCAACCCCGGCACTGACAGAACTTCTTCAAGTTCTGTCTTCGGAACTCAGCAAGCTTCCAAACAAGATCTCAATCGAAGGCCACACCGATTCCAAGCCCTACTCATCGATGAAGACATACGATAACTGGGATCTTTCGTCCGATCGAGCGAATGCAGCGCGCCGCCTGATGCAAGAAGAAGGAATTAAATCGGATGAGATATCGCAAGTGCGGGGCTTCGCAGACCAGCGACTCCGTTTGCCAGAGAAGCCGGAGGACCCTTCTAATCGCAGGATTTCATTGATTGTCCAATACGCAGCTGAACATGGTGCGGAAATGGCGCCCACCAGCGCAGAACTGAAATCCGGAGCTCCATCAGCGCCAAAGTAGGGCGTCCCATCGCATTATGAAGCGAGTTTAGATTGATCTAACCTTGCCGCCTCGAACTGCAACCACGGATTCGACCAGGTCCGCCATCGTCTTTCGATCGGTGTCTGACGCATATATCAAATTGAGTCCGGCCTGTGTCTCCTGAACGAAAGCAAATCGCGCCTGGAATTCAATCGTATGGCCCTCGCGGCTAACTGAAACGTTCCCAACTGAATTCGCCTGCGGGGGGTGTTCAATCTCCACCTTCATCCCGCTGTTGCTTATCTCCGTGCAGCGCGCGGTTAAGGTCGAGTCGTTGAATTTGAGTTGCACAGACATATCGCAGGGAAACCGCGGATCTCGATATTCAAATCTTTGCATAGTTACCCCAACTCTTGAGCTATATGCACAATTCTAAAGTATTTGCAAGATAATCTCCAGCTCCGCGATTAATTTTGAGACCGTATACGCGCAAGAATAACCTCCATTTTAATTACCTGAGTAACTTCGTACCGTCTTCCACATCATGAAGTTACGAACGTAATGTTTCGTCTCCCGAAATCAAAGGTGCGATAAAAGTCTCCTTGACTGCCACTTTCAGGTAGTTGACGTTTCTTTAATTCATCAAGTAATGTGACCTTAATCACCAACATAGGTTGAAATCGGGGAGAGAATCGCCTTCGTGAAGCACTGCACATCAATCAATGGGGCCAGATTACGGGAGAACGCTTACCCGACTGGACGGACCATTCTTATTGCCGAAGAAGACCCATCACTGGCAGCATTTCTCAGCAGAGAACTCCGCGCCGAAGCCCATAGCGTAGACGTGACGCACGACGGCGAGGCGGCTTTAACGGCGCTCGAGAACAATCGGCGCTACGATCTGCTCGTTCTGGACTTGAATCTTCCCAAGTTGGATGGTCTGAGCCTGATAAAGCGGGTGAAACCGGACATGCCACGGTTGGCAATAATCGTTCTGTCGGCTCGAAGCCGAATTGAAGACAAAGTACAGGCCTTCCAGAGCGGAGCCGATGACTTCCTGGCGAAGCCATTTTCCATTTTGGAGTTGATGGCTCGCGTCCAGGCGCTTTTGCGCCGGCATTCCGGCTTGGTTTCGAATACATCCCAAGTGGCGGATTTAACTCTGCACCGCGAAGAACACCGCGTTGAGCGGAACGGCCGGAAGATAGATTTGACGCCGCGTGAGTTTGCAATTCTGGACTACCTGATGCGTAATGTCGGGCGCCCAGTCTCGCGGACAAGCCTTTTTGAAGAAGTTTGGAAGGCGCCTTATGATCCTTCCACGAATATCGTTGATGTCTACATGAAGTACGTGAGGGACAAGGTAGACGGCCCAGGGGAACACAAGTTGACACGTACAGTTCGCGGGATCGGATACGAACTGAGTGACGGCTGTGGAGCGGGGGGAATGACAAACGGGGCACCAGCGGCTTAGTCGCTGATCTCATTGTCGAACGGAACACGGGATTCTAAACATGGGAACGGATTCAACCGTCATTCCCAAGGGATAACCTGTTCCCGACTCATGACCGTTAGTCACGCACCCAACATGTAACTTTTGGAGAATATGTTTCATTGTTGCCACTGTGTAAACGGTTTCTGAGGAAATGCGTTGATTGGTTCTCGCCTGTCGTGACCAACACGGAATATCAGCCTCTTGAATTCGTGATTACCGAGATAGCACACGGTACTCATCAACTTCTGAATCCATCCACCGCTCGTTCAAAGTGGAGCTTCAGACTCTAATTGAATTTTCATTTGACCAGGTAATTGCAGGCGGAGAGATATTCCATGGGAGTTCCAGTTGTTCAATCTGTGCGACATGATGATCGGATCCCGATCGACGTTTTTGTTGTAAGCCCAAATCCCAAGATCCGCCAAGCGCTTCATGAGAAACTGGGCCTCCCGCGATGGAACGTAATTCAGTCAGGCAGTGGCGCAAACGCTCTGGAAATGCTTGAGAATCACGGCGCTGAAGACGGGGTATTGTTGCTCGATCCGATGTTGCCCGACCTTGAGCCAAGTGAATTCAACGGCATAGTCAGGATGCGCTTTCCGAATACCCAGATATTGGCGCTGAATTCACATACCGGCCAGTTGCTCATCGGGGCGTCATCTCCTACGCCGATCTCAACCCAGCTCGTGGACCTGATTAACCGCGGAGGAACGGTTCAAACCCACATTATCGCTGACATCGACATCCAGAGTGCGCGTCAGCGGTCCGAGGGTAAAGCCAATCTTCGCGGCATGATCGGAGATTCGGAGACGATGCAGAGGGTCTATTCTCTGACCCGTATGGTAGCAGCTCGAGATACCACCGTACTGGTGACCGGCGAGAGCGGTACCGGCAAAGACTTGGTGGCGCAGGAGATCCATCTGATCAGCCCGCGCAGACGACAGCCTTTTGTCGTAGTAAATTGTTCGGCAATTCCGGAAGCACTGCTTGAGGCAGAACTGTTCGGCTACGCGAAAGGTTCCTTTACAGGAGCGGTTCAATCACGCATTGGCCGCATTCATTCTGCCCACGGAGGCACACTCTTCCTGGATGAAATTGGAGATATGCCCGTGGCGCTGCAAAGCAAAATGCTTCGGTTCCTGGAACAGGGCGAGGTGCAGCGCCTGGGCGGCAACGACAATCTCAAGGTTGATGTACGTGTGGTTGCTGCAACCAACGCCGACCTTAAGAAGAGGATCGCGGAAATGCAGTTTCGGGAGGACCTGTATTATCGGCTCGCCGTTTTCCCGATCCACCTGCCTCCCCTGCGCGAACGGATGAATGACCTTGGAGACCTGGCCGTAGCATTCACGGCCAAATTCCATCCCGGGGCTTCGCTCAGCCCGGAAGCCATGCAAATTCTCAAGCAATACACTTGGCCTGGAAACGTACGCGAATTAAGAAACACAATTGAACGGGCGACAATTCTTGTAGGATCCGGGCGCGAAATCAAGCCCGAACACATTTTTCTTTAGCCATCAGTGCCGTTCTGGGCAAGAAGTTCCCAGTTTGGCATCCCTCGTGCTACTGAGATAGGCAAATGTTGCCCTATTCTCATGTGGTTCCAATAAACAACGCCATCAACGGCTCCCTGCACAACTCTGTGCTCTTGGCCGATGCATTCTCGGAGTTTATTGCCGCGTCGTCGCAGCTCGAAGCTTCGTACCGCGATTTGCAGCAAGAGGTAGCTCATCTCGGCGTTGAACTGGCGGAACGCAATACTGCACTCACGCGCAGCCTGGCAAACAATGACAGAATCCTGGGAGCGCTTCAGCAAATCATCGATTCGATGCCGTGCGGCGTCCTCGTACTTGACTCGAACGAAACCATTGTCACCATCAATCCCGAAGGCCGCAGGTTGCTTGATCTTGGCGATCTGCAGTTCGAGAGTCTGCACGATCTTTCTGCCGTCAGCCAAGTGGACTTCGCGTCGCTTGTGGCACGTTCTGAACACGAAACCGACAGCGAAGTCTGCATTCCGTGCGCAGGCGGCAAGCGTTGGGTGGCAATAGGTAATCGCAAGCTGTCGTGTTTGTCCGTAACCCGGGAAATGGAAGACCAGGCGCCCCGACTAAAGAACATCTGGATTCTACGAGATATAACCGCAACCAAGAATGCGGAGCAGGAACGTGAGACGGCGCGGAACGCCATGGCATTAGCAGAGGTCTCATCCATACTTGCTCATGAAATTAGAAATCCGTTAGCTTGCATGGAATTGTTTGCAGGTCTCATTGCGGAGGATCGCGGAAGCGACGCTCCGTGGGTTTCTCCCTTGCGTGCAGGCATTCGCCAACTCTCAGCAACGGTGAATAACGTCCTGAATGTTCACTGCGGCGGCAACCTGCATCTAGGGCCGATCGATCTCGTCGAATCGATGCAAAGCGGGGTGGAATTCGTTAGACCAATTGCGGACCAGGCGGGCGTCCATCTTTCCTTTCAGTGCGCAGAAGACAAGTTCATGATTCTGGGCAACGAGAACCTGCTTCGTCAAATCATCTTGAATTTAACTTGCAACGCAATTCGACACACTCCCGCGGGCGGCAAAATCGAAGTCTCAACGCGAATAGTGTCGCGCCATGGAAACAGGAACGCGCTGGTGGAAGTTTCTGACACTGGTTGCGGAATGGAGCCGGACATTCTTCATCGGATCTTCGAGGCGGGGTTTAGCGCCAACGGCGATACACCTGGCCTGGGCTTGGCTGTTTGCAGGCGTCTCATGATTTCGCACGGCGGTGAGATTCGTGTTGCGAGCCAGGTAAACCACGGCACAACGTTTCGACTGGAGTTTCCGACCCTATGACATTCGATTCCGCATCCAGAGTATTGGTGGTAGATGACGAGCCCGGAATTCGAACCGCGCTTCGAGCTAACTTTCTTCGTCACGGTTGGAAAGTAGAGACAGCGTCGTGCGTGCGCGAAGCAAATCGCATTCTAGATGTGAACGATTTCGATCTTGTCGTCAGCGATGTTCGTATGCCGGATGGAACGGGCATGGATGTAATGCGCTCTGCATCAAAGCTATCTCCTGGAGCAGCCGTCATTCTGCTGACCGCATATGGTTCAGTTCCAGATGCTGTGGCGGCAATGCGCGACGGTGCGCTGGACTACCTGACCAAGCCTGTCTCATTTGAGCAGTTGCAGGCAATTGCAACGAAGGTCATGCACCGCGCAAAGGCTATTACGAATGGTGATCCCGCTCCCAACGGCGCAATCGTTGGCCGCTCGCCCGCACTGCTTGGCGCGATACAACGCGCGCGCGCAGCGGCCAGTACAGGCGCCGACGTTCTCATAGAAGCAGAAAGCGGTACCGGTAAGGAACTGCTTGCCCGGTTTATACACGATGCAAGTGACCGAAGCCGTAAGGCCTTTGTCGCTGTGAACTGCGCCGCTGTTCCGGAGTCGCTGCTTGAAAGCGAATTATTTGGTCATTGTCGCGGAGCATTTACGGGCGCAATCGGGACCAAGCCGGGCAAGTTCGAACTTGCGGATGGGGGAACAATTCTGCTTGACGAGATTGGCGAGATGCCGCTTCACCTGCAGCCCAAACTGCTGCGAGCCTTGCAGGAACGAGAGTTTGAAAGGCTTGGCGAGTCGCGTTCAGTCAAGGTGGATATTCGTGTAATTGCCACTACGAATGTCTCCCTTGCGGCAATGGTTCAGCGCGGACAGTTCCGCAGTGATCTCTATTATCGTCTCAACGTAATCCCGCTGTCGTTGCCGCCTCTGCGCGAGCGTCGCGAAGACATTCCAATTCTGGCGCACCATTTTGCTGAGAAATGCGCCGCTCAGATGCGCCTGGCGACGCCACGCCTTCGCCCCGAATTTCTTGAACGCCTCATGTCCCACACTTGGCCGGGAAACGTACGAGAACTTGCCAATTTCATGCGTCGGGTGCTCACGCTCAGCGGCACGATCGACCTGGACGCAAGCTGCTTCGAATTGGAATTTCATGGGCTTTCACAGTCGCTCCTATCGTCTCATGCGCAGACGCAGACAGCGGCATCGCCAGCAGGAACTCCGATCCGGCAGGTTGAGCGCTTGCACCTCGAAAGCACTCTCGCGCTCACCGAGGGAAATCGCACCCATGCAGCCGAGATGCTCGGCATCAGCCTGCGAACGTTGCGCAACAAAATTCGGGAGTATGGTCTCCCACCCAGGAGGTATGCATAACATGTCTACTTCGGCACCGAACCTCGATGCGTTGCAAGGTTATCTGAAGGTGGTCACCGATCGCCAGCAGATGATCGTTTCGAACATGGCCAACGCGGATACACCTGGATACCACACCAAAGACATCGATTTTCAGTCTGCGATGAGACATGTCATGAATGGGGACGCGAGCATGCAACTAGAACCAGCTTCGATGGAGCTCAATGGATTGCCGGAACGTCCTGACGGGAACAATGTGAACATCGATCGCGAGAGCCTGCTGCTCTCCCAGACGCAACTTCAGTTTCAACTCGGCATCCAGTTGGTCAAGAACCAATTCAGCCACCTGCTGACCGCGATCAAAGAAGGAGCTTAGCAATGGGAATCTTCGACATGATGAACATCAGCGCATCCGGGCTCTCCGCTGAACGGCAACGCGCGGAAGTCATCGCAGCAAACATGGCGAATGCCGAGACAACGCACACTGACTCAGGCGGCCCGTTTGTGCGCAAGGAGGTCATCTTCGGATCTTCGTCTGGCCCGCTGTTCCATTCGGTGATGAATGGCCTCGGGCGGTTCTCTGAAACGCCGGCCGGTTCCGTCCGACTCACGCAAGTCATCGATGACCCCACTCCACCAGTCATGCACTACGAGCCCGGCAATCCGGATGCGGATGCAAAAGGTTTTGTGGCCTATCCGGCAATAAATCCGGTGAAGGAGATGACTGACTTAATGGGTTCTGTCCGCTCCTACCAACTCAATGCATCCGCTGTTAGCGCGGAAAAACAAATGGTTCAGGAGTCGATCGGGATCCTGAAAACCTCGTAATACGGAGCAGTTCGATGAGCAATGTAACTCTTGGCGGAATTCCAAATTCATATCTGCCGCAGCCTACGAGCATCGACGCAGCAAACAACAGCGAAGGTCTCAACTTCGGTGCTGTGCTCAAGAATGCAGTTCAGAGCGTGGACCAAATGAACAACAGCGCCGGAGCGCAGGTCAGCAATCTGTTGCAAGGCGGTAATGGCGACATGACAGGTGTCATGATCGCTGTCGAAAAGGCGGATGTCTCATTCCAGTTGATGATGCAAGTGCGAAACAAGATCGTTAACGCGTATCAAGATATCGAGAAAATGCAGTTCTAGGATTGAGTCACCATGGCTGGACTAAACGACGTTATCGAACAGGGAAAGGGCTTCTGGGCGACCCGCACTACGCTCCAGAAACGATACCTTTTGGCAAGCGCCGTCGGCACGCTCGCAGTGCTCGCGTTGTTTGTCAAATTCATCGGCTCGCCCGATTACAAACCACTCCAGACTGGACTGGACCCCGCCGGCGCGCAAAAGCTGACAGAGCAACTGGATGCACAAGGTATTGCTCATCAGACCAGCTCGGACGGAACCTCAGTCAACGTCCCGGCCGACAAACTCGCTGCAGCCCACATGGCCACTGCTTCACTCGGCCCTTCGCAAAACGCACGAACCGGTTTTGAGTTGTTCGACAAAATGTCGTGGGGGCAGACTGAGTTCGATCAGAAAGTCACATATCAGCGCGCTTTGGAGGGCGAACTGGAGCGGACAATTGCAACGTTGAACGACGTTGAGAGTGCGCGCGTTCACCTGGTGATGCCCACTGATTCCGTTTTTCTCGATCGACAGCACTCAGCCAAAGCATCGGTCATCCTGAAGCTTCGTCGCAGCGGTCTCTCAAAGGATGCAGTACTCGCAATCTCCCGCCTCGTATCCGGAGCGGTGGATCAGCTAAAGCCCGAGGATGTCTCCATTGTTGATGCCGATTCGTCCAGGTCGCTGGGATTGGGCCACGACGGACAGTCAGGCAACGACGGTATCGAAGCGACGCTCGCGCAACAGCTCATCAACACTCTAGAGCCAGTCGTCGGTTTGGATAAGATCCGCGCCAGCGTGAACGTTGACCACGATGAGGCCACAACAGAAGAGAGCCAGGAAAAATACGACCCCACGGTCAGTGCCCTTCTCAGCGATCAGAAATCCGAGGATCATGGAGGCGGCGGGGCAGCGGTTCCCGCGGGTGTTCCTGGAACCACCAGCAACATTCCTACGGGCAAGGCGAAGCCCCCTTCCCCTGCACAAGAGACGGCACAATCATCAATCACTGAGAGCGCTCAATATGGCGTGAACAAAACTATCGTTCATACCATGGTGCCAGCCGGAAAAATTCAACGTGTCACCGCAGCTATTCTTGTTGACGATGCTGTCGTCAAGACTGTTCAGGGTAGCAAGGTCTCGTACTCCAGGCGCAAACGTTCGCAGGACGAGTTGAACAAGATTCAGCAACTCGCGGAAGCCGTCATCGGCTTCGATGCCAAACGCGGTGACAGCATCAGCGTTCAGAATATGTCGTTCGATGCGAATGCAGCTGATGCAGATCTCGCCGCTCCGAACTGGATTCAGCAGTCGGGTAAAACCCTGTCGGATTATTCATCCATTTTCCGTCCCGCATCCCTTCTCGTCTTGTTCCTGCTTGCTTACCTCTTCGTGCTGCGCCCGGTCCAGAAGCAAGTGTTTAAGCCCGGCTTGCCAGCCGGCGCTCAAGCAGCTCTTAGGTCTGGTCCGGCAATGGAGCAGCTCCCGGGAGGGTCGACGGCCCCTGTCGATGGAACCCTGCGGGCGACACAACTGAAACAGCAAGCGATTGATATCACCAAACAGAAGCCTGTGAACTCGGCGCGTGCAATCCAGGCCTGGTTGCGAGAGGAGCCTTCATGAGCGTCAGTGAACACCTGCAAATGAGCGGCACGCGCAAAGCGGCGATTTTGATCTCTTTACTTGGAGACGACTCGGCCGCGATGATTCTGCGCAATCTTCCGGATCATGACCTGCAACGCGTCACGGATGAAGTTGCGTCCTTGCCTGCAGTCCCGTTTGAAGTCACTCTTGAGGTTCTCGAAGAGTTTCAGCAGATGTTGCTGGCACAGGACTTCCTGGCGGTAGGCGGTCAGGACGTTGCCGCTCGCCTGCTAAACAAAGCTTTCGGAGAGAGCGGCGCACGCAGCATGGTTGAACGCTTGACGCAAGCCGACGAAATGAATCTGCTTAGGGTTGATTCGTTGAGCAAGGCCGATCCGAACAAGCTTGCCAGGTTCCTTATCGGCGAGCACTCCCAGACAAAGGCCCTGATCCTTGGGCATCTCGACGCAAAGCAGGCCTCAGCATTGCTGATGAAGCTTGAACCGGAAGTGCGCGCCGATTGCGTGCGACGACTAGCGAATCTGGGACAGTTTTCTCCGGAGGTCGCTGCCAAAGTCTCTTCAGTTTTGAATCGCCGGTTGAGGTCGGTGGGAAGCCAAATAAAACGCAACGAGTCAGGTTTCAGAGATGCCGCGGAGCTCATGAACCGTCTCGATCCGATGGCAGCTCGCGAGATTCTTGAGAACATTGAGCGCGATGAGCCGAAGCTGGCTATCAGCATCCGCGATCTCATGTTTACATTCGATGATCTTCTTGAAGTTCCTGAGCAGGAGCTTCGCGACCTTATGAGCGCCATTGACAAGAAGACGTTGATGATCGCGCTCAAAGGGGCAAGTGAAGAATTGCGAAGTCATTTCTATCGGACCATGTCTTCGCGGGCGGTCGAAATGATGAAGGAAGACTCGGAAGTCATGGGCCCGGTTCGAAACAAGGATGTGGCAAAAGCACAAACTGAGATTGTTGCGATTGCACGCAAGCTTGAGTCAGAAGGCAAACTTGCATTGAAGAGTGAGGGGGATGATGAGTACATATTCTAGCGTGGAGTTCGAAAGCATCAATCCGATCCCAATCAGGGCTCTGGAATATCGGGATATGGGGACACATTCAGTCCTCAATGGCGCCGGCCTCCCGTCACTCGTTGGCCATGGTTCGCACGAAGAAGCTCCACGTGAAACGGAAGTTGAAGTCTCCGAATCGGAGATCTTACAGCGGATAAAGCACGAACGGGCCGAGGCGATTGCACAAACGGAGCAGGCATTGCGCCAGGATTATGAGATAAAGCTCCAGGCTGGTCGTACGAGAATCAACGCTGCAATTTCGGGTTTTGACGCGCAACGTACGGAATACTTTGCGCGAGTTGAAGCGGAAATCGTTCAACTTGCCCTCGCAATTGCGGCTAAAATTCTGCATCGGGAGTCGCAAGTTGATCCGATGCTTGTCGCGACGCTCGTGAGAATGGCGGTTGAGAAGATGCGCGAAGGTTCGAAGGTGACGATTCGCGTCGGCACCAAGCGCCTGGAACAGTGGAAGGCTTACTTCGCCGGCCAGCCGAGCCTTTCTCGAGTTGAGATAGTCGAGGACCCCGGACTCAGTGAACACGATTGCTTGCTTGAGACTGAACTCGGGACCACAAACTTCGGATTGGATAGCCAACTGAAGGAAGTTGAACATGGATTCTTCGATCTTCTCGCTTTGAGACCGGGCGCGCAATGAAGAGTTCCCTGCTGGCCCCGTATCTCCATGCCCTCCAGGCTGGCTCGACGCTTCGCTGGAAGGGGCGGGTGAATCAAGTTGTGGGCAACCTGATTGAGTCCGAAGGGCCCTTCGGATTTGTCGGCGAATCGTGCGAGATCATGGGGGCCGGCGACAAGACTTATGCGGCGGAAATCGTAGGATTTCGGGGCACAACCATCTTATCGATGACAGCCGATCAACCACAGGGCATCCGTTTAGGGGATCAGATAGTAGCCTGGGGCGCGCGTCCTTCTATTCGCGTGGGCGCGGGCTTGCTTGGACGGGTCATCGACCCCGCCGGCAACCCGTTGGATGGAAAGGGAGACTATCGCGCCACGCATGCAGTTACCATCGACGGTTCCGCACCACTGCCGCTTGAGCGAGTCGCCATTCGCGAACCGCTCGGATGTGGCATTAGAGCGATCGATGGTTTCCTGACTTGTGGCAGAGGGCAACGTATCGGGATCCTCGGCGGAAGTGGCGTTGGAAAGAGCACACTGATCGGCATGATGGCGCGCGGAACAGCTGCTGATATGACGGTGCTGGCGCTGGTCGGGGAGCGTGGACGCGAAGTAGGTGAGTTTCTTGAAGTCCTTGGGAAGGAAGGCCTCAAGCGCTCAGTCGTTATCGTCTCAACCTCCGATCAATCGCCGCTGCTCCGCATCCGCGCCGCACTGGCAGCTACGGCCGTCTCCGAGTATTTCGCGAGCTTAGGGAAAAATGTTTTACTCATCACGGACTCGCTAACCCGCTTTGCCATGGCACAGAGAGAGATTGGTCTGGCGGCAGGTGAACCACCCACTGCAAAAGGCTACACACCTTCTTGCCTGAACATGCTGGCCCGGTTAGTGGAACGGGCAGGTAATTTTTCGCAGGGTAGCATCACAGCCTTCTACACGGTACTGATGGAAGGCGACGATCAGTTAGACCCTGTCGTAGATACGGTTCGCTCACTTCTCGATGGACATGTGATCCTGGATCGGAATCTTGCCATGCGCAGCCACTACCCCCCGATCTCAGTCATCGAAAGCCTGAGCCGTTTGATGTCCAGCATGGTTTCCAAGGAACATCTTGCGAAGGCCAATGCCCTGAGGCTCGCGCTCGCATCGTATGCACGCTCTGAAGATCTGATACGTATTGGCGCATACCAGCCCAATACCGATCCGGTTCTTGACCGTGCGATCAGGAATTTACCTGCAATTAACAACTTTTTGCAGCAGACCCCGGATCAGCTCTACAAATACGAACAGGTGGTTGAGCAGATCATGGCTCTGCCAGGGTAGATATGGCTTTCCGGTTCTCACTCGCGGCGGTGCTTCTTGTTCGGGAGAACGCGAAGAAGCGCGCGGAACACGATCTCAATACGGTTCAAGTCGAAATTAGCAGGATCACTCGCCAGGTTCAAGCCTTCGATATAGATATTGCAAGCACGCACATAGCGCGAGAGAACGCGATGCAGTACCTTATTCCAGCCTGTGAAGTGCGAACATTCGAACATAGAGTCAAGGTGATTACTGAAGCTAGGAGACAACTCCTTGTTCAGCTTCAGTCTCTGGAACTCGAGCGCGAACTCAAGATGAAGGCCTATCACGCAGCCCATCGCGACCTCGAAACGATCGTCGAAATGCACAACGAGCAGCGCACTGCTCACGATCAAGAAACGAATCGGATTGAGCAAAAACAACTCGACGACATCTTTGCATCGCGCGCTGTAAGAGAAACGAATAATAGCTAATTCGATGTTGGCGAGGGCACCCCTTCTGATCTCGTGACTCACCGTCGCTTAATTCAATCAACTGCGCCACCTCATCAACTGGGTAACTAGGCAGACATTGCCGGGTGAGTACGGCAACTCTTGCCGATTTGCCGACACCCAGGGATGGAATCAAAGACGTCGGAACTTCAAGCCATTCATATACAGCGATTTACAGCCAGCTGCCGAGCGCAGAATATGAAACGCTGCTGGCGCATCACGTGCATGATCATTGGCGTGCGTATTCCATCTTCAACAACGGGCACTACCCTGGCAACACCGCCCTCGGCACCACACCCGCCTACGAGTCGGAGCTTCGTGCTCCTGCTCAATGCAGCATCGTTGAACCGGACCCCTTTGCCGTCGGTGGCCGGATCAACGCCGATTGAACAAGGTGGGCAAAGCCCGAAAAATAGACCGGTGACGAAGCAGACAGCATCGCAATCGTTCCCGGTGCAACGTGATGGAAGTTCACATACCTGGACATTGCAGTCTGCTGATAATCGGAACGAGTCACCGGCACATGAAACCTCTGACAACCAGGAGAAGGGCAATAACAAAACCGAACATCCGACGAACTCACAACAACCCACCTCGAATGCGAATTGCATACCTGACAGTTCGGTGCCGATACCTCAGACCGCGGATACGAATATGTTGAACGCTGATCTATCGCGGGGACAGAGAGAGGGTCAACCTGCAATTGAGGAAAGGTTCGCGACAATTCCCAGGCCCGCGAATGAACAGCTTTTCAAGATTGGCCCCGATGAGTCCGCGCCGGGGAACCCTCAGGCAGCATCGAACGGCACGCCTGTGGAAGCGAACAAGCTTCCACAGGACGTGCAGGAATCCGTCAACCCCCTTGATGCGTCTGATCCGGATAACTCGCCTGCCCCTCCCGAAGCAATAGAAATGAAAAGCCTCGCTACGGGTACCTATGCATCGGCGGATGGAACACCACTCCCGCAGCCGATGCCGTTTCCCGTTGTAGCCAATCTTGCCGAGAAGCGGGATGGAAATGATGGAGCCGGAAACACGTCGCAAAAGATGGGATCCACCAAATTGACGCCGTTGAGTCAAAACGACATCAACGCGACAAACCAGGGATCAGGCAAGACCGCCGATAGTACGAATAGTCCCAATGTCGCTTCCACTCACAGCTCCCAGGGCCCGCAAGGCCAGCCCACGCAAAACTCAACTGCTGCCCCAGGAGTTGTTGACATCTCTTCGGCTCATTTAAGCGCGCAGACAGCGGCGAATCAAACCATTTCGAGCCAGACAACAATCGCGCCTCGTCTCGTGGCCACGCCAGGCGATGCATCACACACGGGCGAATTGCGGGAGGTGGCGCCTTCCGACCCGGAGAACGTGTCGGCGATGGCGTCATCAGTGATCGGCAATGCCAGGCTGATGCAAACGTTGAACCAGTCAGAGATGCGCATTGGGTTGAGTTCGAATGGCTTTGGTGACATTTCGATTCGCACGTCGATCTCGGGCCACGAGCTGGTGGCGCAGATATCGCTCGATCACGGGGAATTGAGCCAGGCAATTTCCGCGCAGGTCTCCTCTGTGCAGGCGAGACTAGGCAACGTGCATGGCCTTCATGCGTCGATCGAGATCAACAACCATGCGTTCTTTCAATCTGGCGACGCTGGAAGTTCTTCGCAACGACAAAGAGGCTCTCCCACCGCGCCGCTTCCGAATTCGAGCGCAGTGGCACTGGCTGATGAAGGAAACACCCTGAATCAGGAAACAATTCTGAACACAGCAATTGAAAACCGGTTGGATATCAGAGCATAAGCCCACAAGGGAGCTAGA